>Ga0208851_1000941_pt1 | contig 10903 bp, 9 predicted proteins | sample NGESurshal092012_FD_184481 | JGI IMG/M metagenome (GOLD analysis project Ga0208851, IMG submission 184481) | Arctic peat soil microbial communities from Barrow, Alaska - NGEE Surface sample 415-2 shallow-092012 (SPAdes) | ecosystem: Environmental > Terrestrial > Soil > Wetlands > Peat ... | reverse complement strand
CTCGGGTGCAATCGTGATGCCGTACTCACCGACGAGGTGAGTGACAACCGGCCACCCGCCGGGATGATGCAGGCATGAAGTTGGTCCTCGATCTGCACGGAGAACGGGCTTCATAACTCGCCGCAGTCGGCGGGATGTTGCGGTGATGTCGAAAGTTCAGTCGTTAGAGGGCCCCCCGGGGGTGAACCGATGCACGCCGCAGGGCCACACGCGTCACGACCGTTTGTCACAAGGCGGACGCGGCCGGTATCTCGACCGCGTGGACGGTCATCGTGCGCAGCCAGGGGCCCCCGAAGGTGGTGGCCATCGCGACGTCGGCGGCGTCGCGTCCCCGCCCGATCACGACGCGGCCTTTGCGGGCGACGTTGTTGCGCGGGTCGAAGGTCCACCAGCGGTCCTCGAGCCATACCTCCATCCAGGCTGCGAAGTCCATCTCGGCGCCGTCGTCGGGGATGTCGAGGTCGGGCAGGTAGCCGAACACGTACCGTGCCGGGATGTTGAGCGCCCGGCAGAACGAGATGGCCAGGTGGGTGAAGTCGCGGCAGACCCCGAACCGGGTGCCGTTCACGTCGGCCGCCGTCGACCAGGGCGTCGAGCTGCCATAGGCGAAGGTCAGGTGCGAGTGCACGTGGTCGCAGATCGCCTGGACCCGCTGGTAGCCCGGTTCGAGACCGCCGAACAGGTTCCAGGCCTCAGTGCCGAGCACGTCGGGCAGGCAGTACCTGCTGGGCAGGGTGTAGATCAGCGTGGCGTCGGGCAGGTCGTTCGGTGCGATCTCGCGCGCTGAGCGATCGACGTCCTCGACCGCGTTCGGGACGTCGACCTCGGCCGTGTAGCGGAAGCTCGACGTCCCGCTCGGGAGCACGACACGGGTGCAGGGATTGCCGTAGAGGTCGACGTAGCTGCGCAGGACCATGTCAGGCGTCGAGGACCAGCTCTCCGATCGCACAGCCACTGACGATGATGCGCAGGGTTGGACTTGGAAGATGGCGGGGGTCGGCACCGCCGCCTCGTAGGTGAAGTCGCAGCCGACCGTCAACCGTCGTGTCTCCACGTCGCAGGATCGCACGATTCGCCTCGCGGCCGTTTGGATGGCCGGGACCGATTTGCCCCGCGGCAGCCTGGCCACGCCAAGGGCGCTGGTGAGCATGGCCGTCAGCGGCCTCGACCGCCTCAGCGACCTCGATGCTGTGATCGAGCAGGAGTCCGACCGGCGGTCCTCGGAGCCTGAGGTTCGACAGGTCGCCGAAGCTTCGCCTCGCGGCCTCCTACCTGGGTGAGCCGGGCGTATGGCTACGTGGCATTGAGCTTGATGCTGTCGAGGACGGGCTGGGTGGTGGCGAGAAGGCCGTCGAGGTTGTCTGCTGCCGCGCCACTGGCCTGAACTCCGACGATGCGTCCGTTGGGCATCTGGACGAAGAAGACCCGGCCCACTCCGCCGTGGCTCGGACCTAGCGGCAGGGTGACCTTCGGGAGCGCGATCATCGGGATGCACGGGTGGGTGTCGTAGTCGCAGGTCGCTGTCGGGCTCGCGCTGTCCTTGAGGCGGACGTCGACTCGCCAGGCGGGGAGCCCTGCGAAGGTCGTGGCGACCACGGTGGTGGGTTCGAGGTAGGGCCGCTTCGCGACCCAGTCCGCCAACGACTGCGCGGTCGGCTTGGCCGGGATCGGGTCGGCGGCCCCGCCCTTGATGGTGGGCCCGGCGATGGGTGTGGGGTCGATGCCCACGCCGACGTAGGGCCCTTCTGGGCTGGACAAGATGACGCTCACGCCGGGGTGTCGTGTCTGCGTCCAGGTCGCGGGGACCTCAGCGGTGAAAGGCACGGCGAGGGCGAACGCGGTGTGGACGGGGGCGTCGGTCACCGAGCTGCTGGGCGTGGCAGCTGGTGGGGTCGTGGTCGATCCGCCCGGCGTTCCCCCAGAGCTGGAGCAGGCGGTGGCAAGGACGGCGACGGCGACGGCGCCGACGACCAGCGGGACACGTCGAGTAGGCATGCGAGCCTCCAGCTGTTGAACGGGTCGTAGCGGGCGGGTGCGGTGGTGGACTCGGAGTTGAGTCCTGGGACCCGTGGAGGCTCCTCAGCGCAGGTCCCCGATGGCGGTGTGTCGTCGAGTCGATCGGAGGTACTGGCGCCACTTCTCGGCTCGAGAGTCAGGGCGCGGGGCGATGTACTGCCTGGAGCCCCGACCCTCGAGCGTCCGGAGAGGCGTTAGCGATCGTCGTGCTGGGGCCACATCGGGCCTTCGGCCTCTCGCACGGCGTGGGCGAGCAGCGCCGCGCCGGCACGGGAGGGGTGTACGTCGCAGCTCATGTCGGGGAACCGAATCAACAGGCCTGCTGCGCATGCGTCTCCCCCGAAGGGTGCGGTTGCCGCTTGGAACACGCTGAACCCGTCGGCGACCTTCCCGCCGAACGCGGTCGTCACCCCGGCTAGAACCTGGTCGACGGCACCGATTGCACCCGTTGACCCGGGATCGGCGTAGTTGAGGGAGTAGTAGGTCACGACGACGAAGTCGCCGGTGAAACCAGCAGCCCTCAGGCCCGAGTAGATGGTGACTAGGTTGGCGCTCAGCGTGGTCAGCAGGGCGGGCAGCCCGGCGGAGATGCAGGCGCCGAGGTCGGGTGCCGGGGAGCAGCTCTCCTGGAGGATGAACAGGTCATTGGCGCCGATGTCGAGGGTGATCAGCTTCGTGCGCGGGTTCGCCGCGACGAAGTCCTCGGCGTACTGCAACTGGCTGCCGGTGTAGTACGTGTGCAGGGCGCCGATGAACTGCCGGTAGTCTTGGCAGCCGTGGTCGGGTCGAGTCCCGGTGATCAGGCTGGTGCTGGTCTCCCCAACACAGCTGGCGTTGGCGACCTTCAGGTCCGGCCCGAGCATGCGGGCTGCGAGCTCGGGGTATCCCAAGAACTTGTGGGGGTTCACTCCCGGGTGGACCAGTAGCGGGTTGTAGCCGAACGCCACCGAGTCGCCGAGAGCGAGGTACCTCGGTGCACGGTCGTCGCCGTGGCCTCCCGCGGTCGCCGGTACAGCTGTCACCAGTGCGAGTACGCCCGCGAGAACGGAGCCTGCCGCGGCCAATCGCAGACCTGTGCTTCGACTCATGTGACTTCCTTTCCTCGATGCCGGTGGAACCTGGAGCGCAGCTTGAGTGCTCGGGTCAGCTGCCTAGGCACGACCGCTGTGGCCTCGTGTGCGACGAGGTGCGCGGTTGGAGCGGTCCCCCGATTCCGCTCGAACTCGCCCCACGATTGGCAGGCGCGGTATCAGTCGGGTATCGGGGTGCCCCTGCCCTGTCCGGACGTCATTTGCCGGACGCTCGCGGATCGGGCTTCGGTGGTGGGTGGGCACCCAGCGACGGACGCACGGCACTGGTCCGCTGCACGGGGCACGCCGGGCGGCGCGCTCGGCTCGAGCGGCTAGCTGCAGGCTGGTTGGTAGGGCTGGTCAGCGAGGTAGCGCTGCCACTCGTCGTGGGTCAGCACGCGTCCCGCGAGGTGGCACGCGCCGTTGAGCCAGTCTTGGCGCGAGAGGTCGACGCGTGTCACCTGCGCCTGGCTCGCTACGTAGAGAGCGTCCCGGTCGGGGGCAGTGGCCAGGAAGAGCGAGTCGTTGGTGCCATCCCCGTGCAGCGAGACAGAGTCGGCCAGGAGACGGTCGTTCACGCCGTCGAGGATAGTGACACTGTGAGTGCTGGACACGAACAGGAGGCGTCCGTCGAGGGAGAATGCCATGTCGGCGTATCCGCCGGGTGTGCTGAACGTGCTGTGACGGCTCCATCTGGAGGTGTCGTAGACGCTGACGTCGCCGCTGTCGGCGGCGAGGAGCAGTTGTCGGCTATCACGGCTGAATGTCGCGCCCATCGCTCCCTGGTCCAACAGGGCAACACGTCGTCGTAGCTGCAGGTCGTACACCTCGGCTCCGTTCTCGAAGAAGCCGAAGACGGCGTAGCGGGAGTCGGGGGAGAACCGCACCACCCGCGGCTTCTTGTTATGCGTGTCCTGCGTGAGCACCGGGCTTCCGTCCGCCAGGTTCCAGAGACGGAGCGCTCCGGTCGCGGCTGCGGCGTCGGGAGCATGGTCTCCGGGCGTTGGTGCGAATCCGGCGGTGGCAAGGAATCTCCCGTCGGGGGAGACGGCGAGGAATGAGACGGGGACTGAGTCGCGTGACCAGACGAGCCGCAGGTCCGGGAGGGACCAGACCCGCAGGTGGCCGACCCGATCCCCGGCGACGAGCAGCCGGCCGTCCGCGGTGATCGCGAGGCCGCTGACGCGCCGGTGGATACGGGGAGACTCGGTCGTGTCGACCAGTGGGTACGGTCCCAGGGACAGGTGCTGCGGGAGTGGTCGCAAGGTGCTGGGGTCCAACAGTTGGATGTCGCCGTTCTCCTGCCCGACGGCGACGGGGGAGTGCCCGGCTCCTGCCGCGATGGACTGCGGCCGTGGGACCGAGACTCGGGGCCCGAGCAGTCCACCGCCGGTGATGTCGCGCACGACGAAGACGCCGGACTCGTCCTGGCTGACCAATCGTGCGTTGGTGAGGTCGAGGACTGCTACCGCGGAACCGCTGCCGCGATAGTGGCTCTGGGGAACACCGGTGAGGGCGTCGATCACGTCGATGGTGCCGTCCTCGCGACCGACCGCCAGCCGCCGGGCATCCGGGGACCAGCACAGCGCTGCCACGGGCGATCCGGCGGAAGCGCTCTGCACCTCGGCACCGCGCCCGCCCGCGGTGAGCGGGCGGAGCACGACGACGCCATCCGTGGCTCCGTAGGCAACGTGGGTCCCGTCCGGTGACACCGCGATGCTTTGCGCCAGCCCGCCGCCGATCCGGGCCACCAGTGCGCTCATGGGCTTGCCGGTCGCCGTGTCCACAGCGAGGTCGAACTGCGGGAACGAGTACCACCCGGGGGCGTAGGCATCCTCGATACGGATCGCGGCAACCGAGCTGTCGGCACTGAACGTGACGGCGCGTGGCAGGGCGCGACCGGGCGGCATTCCTTCGACTGCGTAGTTGTGGGGGCCGACCCATCGCGACCCCTGCCTGTTCCACACGCGCACGTTTGCACCGGACATCGACAGCAGATGCCTGCCGTCGGGTGAGATCCGAATCCGGTCGACGGTCCAGAAGTCGTCGCTCGTCGCACCGGGGACCGTCTCGGGCACCCCGACCTGCTGGCCCGTCTTGCTCGAGAACCGCACGAGTTCGCGGGCCGACCGGCTGGCTCCCGTGCTTGCAGGTCGGGAGATGACCACGGTCCGTCCCGAGTCGGTGAATCCGGAGGGGAACAGCGCCGCCTGCAACTGCCCCGCGGCGAGGAGGTGCGCGGCGGGCAGTTCACCGCCGGTGGCGGTGTCGACGAGGTGGATGCCGTCCGCCTGCCACGACAGGAGCCGGTGATGGTCCGGGCTCATCACGGTCTGTGCGCCGATGTTACTGCCGAGCTTGAGGTCGCGGATGCTGAGCAACCCTTGCTCCGCATCGAGGGCCCGCAACAGGTCCACGGACGTCTGCGACGTGTCGGCAAGCGCGACGGCCTGACGAGCCACGAGCAACGACGTGTCGGCGCGCGGTTCGAGCAGCGCGGCCGTGCCGACACGGGCAGCGCGGGCTTGTGCCTCCGCGTCGCGCGCCGCGACGCCCGCGTCGCGCGCCTCCCGTTCGGAGGCCTGCAGCCGTTGGCCGGACACGACCGCGACACCTCCCGCGACCAACGCAACGACAAGGAAGGTAGCCACCGCTACGAGGAGCCGCCGAAGCCGACGATTCAGCCGGATCTGCCCGCGGAGTTGGTCGCGCGCGTGCTGCTCCTGCTCGCTTTCCAGCAGGATGGAGGCGTCGAGAAACTCCTCCTCGTCCCGGGAGAGGAACGGATGAGACCGTTCCTTCCACTCGAGTGCGGTCTGCAGCCTGCCGCCGCGATAGAGCTCCCCGTCGGGTCGCCCGGTGCTGGCCCACCCATCCGCGGCCACTTGCAAGTGACCGAGGGCGCGCCTCCCGTCCACGTCGTCATCCAGCCAGGACCGGAGTCTCGGCCAGGCAAGCGCGAGCGACTCATGTGCAATCGCGACCGTGTCGTCATCGGTCGTGACGAGGCGCGCGCGCACCAGTTGGTCGAGAACCCCGGACCCTCCCTCAGATGTCCGCAGCATCTGCGCCGGTACCCGCGTGCTTACCGGATCACCGGTCACGGACGGTGTGACCAGCCGCAACAGCAGGCTGCGCATGGCTTCTCGACCCGCCGGATCGAGCCCCTCAAACAGGTGTTCGGCTGACTGGGCCACGGCTCCGCGGATCCCGCCGCTGGCCACGTACCCCTCCACGGTGAGAACGTCGCCGTCGCGACGTTCCCAGGTCTCGGCGAGCGCGTGGGAGAGGTGAGGGAGCGCGGCAGGCTCGCCGAGGACGTCACGCAACAGCAGATCGACCAGTCCAGGCTCCAGCAGGAGCCCCGCCTGACGAGCCGGCTCCTGGATGGCGCGCCGAATGTCAGGCTCCGCCATCGGCGTCAGCAGGTGGATGCCGCGATCAGCGAGATGGGTCAGCTCCGGAGACGCCGCCAGACCCCCTAGATGATCGGCGCGCACGGTGATGACCACCGGACCATAGATTGCCCGTCCGGCCACACGATCGAGGAAGCCCTCGACCAACTCCGGGTCGTGGTCGAGGATGAACAGCTCTTCGAGTTGGTCGACGACCAACCCGGCCCCCACGGGGGAGGACCCCAGGGCCACGTCGAGGGTTGCGAGCGGATCGGCGCCGGGCGTGACCACTACCATCCGACGCCCGGAACGGGCCAGGGCCGGCACAACGCCCGCTCGCACTAGCGAGGACTTCCCCGAGCCGGAAGGACCGACGACGACCAGGACGGGATGCGCGGCCAGCCGGCCCATGCAGGTCGCCTTCTCCGCCTCGCGGCCGAAGAACATGTCGGCGTCCTCGACATCGAAGGCGGCCATCCCCGGATAGGGGCATCCGCCGGTGCCACCCGGCACACCGCGATTGCCCACCGGCAGGGACGGGTCTTGGCGCAGCACAGCACGCTCGAGATCGGCCATCGCGGGGCTGGGATCAAGCCCGTGCTCCTCGCGCAGCGCGGTGCCCGCGCGGCGGAGCACCTCGAGGGCCTCGGCCTGGCGACCCGCCCCATACAGCGCCGTGGCAAGCAGTTGCCATCGTCGTTCCCGATGCGGGCTCTGGGTGGCGAGCCGCTGCGCCGGACCGATCAGCTCGTGGGCCCGGCCGCAACCCAGCCCCGCCTCGAGCCACTCCTCTTCCAGGACCAATCGTTGCTCTTCGAGTCGTCGGGCCTCCTCACGGCCCGGCAGCCAACCGTCGAGCTCGTCGAAGGCGGGACCGCGCCAGAGCCCCAGAGCCTGCTCAAGCGCGACCACGGCTCGAGAGGGCTCTCCGACCGCCGCGAGAGCGCGGCCCCGCTCCGCGAGCCGGTCGAACCGCGAGGAGTCGAGGTCATCGCCGACCACGGTGAGCCGATACCCACCCGGGACAGACTCCACAGCGGACCTGCCGAGGAGACGCCGAATTCTCAGAATCGCGCCCTGAACGACCTTCGCCGCCGACGGAGGGAGCGAGGCACCCCATAGGGCATCGGCCAGGGACTCAGCTGCGACGACGCCGCCGGGAGTGACCGCTAAGGCCGCCAGCACCACGCGGTCGCGACGACTCAGCGGCGCGGGCGAGCCGTCCACTTGCAACGGCCCCAGAACACCCAGCGTCACCACCGGAGTGTCGTGTCATTGTTGGCCTGGGTCAACGGCCTCGATACCGCAGCGATACCCAGGTTCGCGTCACGGGTGGCGAGTCGGGTCAGAGTGTCGCTCTCCGCGGGAAGCCGGCACCCCAGGTGTCGACGATCGTGACCTCGCGCCGCGGCGGCTCGCCGTCGGGGTGGACGCCGGCCTCCTGCAGCGCGGCGCCGACGACGGGGTGCAGTCGCTGATGGGTGAACGCGTCGCAGTCGGCCTTGGTGTCCCACAGGTCGAGGTAGCTGAGGTGGCCGTCCGCGCGCTCGATGGCGATGTGCGCGACCAGGCCGTGCGGTGGCTCGGCGCCGAGCGCGTCCTTGATGCGGGCGTGGATGGCGGCGTTGATCGGGACGTCCTGCTCGAAGGCGTACATGACACTCCCTTATTTGATCCGAAGAACCTTCGGATGTATGTAAGGTAGGGACCATGCCACCTCCGGTCAAGGGCCGCTCCTACGACAACAGCGCGCGAACGCAGGCGTCGCGCGCCCGTCAGGCCCAGGTGCTCACCGCTGCCAGGACCCTGTTCCTCGAGCGCGGGTACGTGCGCACCACGATGCAGGCGATCGCCGACGAGGCGGGGGTCGCGCTCGACACGGTCTATGAACTCGTGGGTCGCAAGCCCGACATGTTCCGCCTGCTCATCGAGACGGCGATCTCCGGGGGAGATCAGGCTGTGGCAGCCGACGACCGCGACTATGTGCAGCGGATCCGCGCTGAGGGCACTGCACAGGGGAAGCTCCGTGTCTACGCCGAGGCGCTGCCGGCGATCATGTCGCGGCTGGCACCCCTCGTGATGGTCGTGCAGGCGGCCGCGTCGGCCGAGCCCGCCCTCGGCGACCTCTGGCACGAGATCGCCGAGCGGCGTGCGACCAACATGGGCCGCTTCGCCGCCGAGCTCGGCGACACCGGCCAGCTCGCGATCCCGGTCGAGGAGGCCGCGGACATCATCTGGGCCACCAACTCACCCGAGCTCTACGCACTCCTCGTGCACCAACGCGGATGGACCGCAGAGCGGTACGGACGCTGGCTCGCCGAGTCCTGGGAACGCATGCTGCTCGGTCCGCGCGAGGTCACCCCGCACTGACCGCGAAGACGGTCGGGCGAGCACCGGGGATGGAGGCCTTGTTCGCTGCGCGGCCCAGTGCTCGGCGGGGGAGCGTCGCGTCGGCGGTGCTCTCGGAGGAGGATCGTGGACATGCTTCGAGCGGTCGAGGTGTGGCACGAGGATCGATGGGTCCCGGCGATTCCGATGGCGACGCGGTTGGACAGCGCCGGTTGGCACGGACTCGTCGGTTACACCGACCCCCTCACCCGCACGGGGTACTACCACTGGTGCAGCGAGGCGCACCCGCTTCCCCCGCAGACACGGTCCCGCTGGCAGTCATCGCCACCTGACGTCGCGGCACTCGACCCCGCGAACCTCTGAACCGTCGGCCGAGACTCAGCTCCTTCTCGCACTTTCAAACGGACGCGCGCAGCTGCCACCCCCGTGGCGCACCACGTGACGATCGACGCTCCGCTCCAAGCCTCGGCGACGGCTGCGGCGGGATCGCCCGAGGGGTTCTCCGTGGCACCTGTGCCCCCCGGATTTCGTGGAAGCCCCGTGGGAGTTCCGTGGGATACCTGTCCGGAGCGGTCGACGCTGATGGGGCCATCCGACCGGTGCCGGATCCCGTCGCGGGAGCGGGAGGTGGCTCGGGCTCGCTGCGGTAGGGGACCAACGGGACCATGGTGCGCACGCTGAACACCATGTGGGGCAAAGGGAATGACCGGTCTCGGCCTCCGAAGCAAGGCGCGTCGGGAACTGGTTCGGCGCCAGGCCGAGGGCCGCGAGGACACCCACGCCGGCCCGACAGCACCAGCTTTCGAAGCTGGGGATGTTGACCCGTCTTTGTCGACATTTCGTTCGTTGCGGGAACGGACGCAATGCGTTGTGCCGCAAGGGATCCCCGCCCTGTGAGCGAGCCTTGCTTGGAGCGGGTGACCGGGATCGAACCGGCATGGCCAGCTTGGAAGGCTCATTCACTTCCGGGTTGATCATGGCTCTGACCTGCACCGATACGGCTTTCGCGGTCGTTTCGGAGCCTCCGTGGGATCTACGTGGGAGAGCGGCGCGAGCCGTGCTCCCTGTCTCCAGGAGGCGCTACGCCATGTCAGCCAGCACCACAAGCAAGGACGAAACACCAGCCGCCGGACGCCGACGCCGCGCGTTCGGAACGGTGGAGCGACTGCCTTCGGGCAACTTCCGGGCCCGCGTGCTCGGCCCAGATGGGAAGTATGTCTCGGCGCCGATGACGTTCGCCACCAAAGCGGATGCGACGGTGTGGGTGGACCTGCAGCGCGCGGACCAGGTCCGGGGACTGTGGCAAGTCCCAACCCCAACCCCAGCCCCAGCCCGACGGACCGAGGTGCGGACGGTGGGGGAGTACGTGAAGGAGTGGATCACCCAGCATCCCTCGGCCCGTCCCGGGACGAAGGAGCTCTACGCGGGCCTGATGCGGACCTGCATCGTGGAAGCTCTCGGCCGTGTCCGGGTCACCGACCTGAACGCGGAGCAAGTGCGCCGGTGGCACTTCCAGCTGGGGGAGCGCCTCGCCGCCGACGCCGAGCGGCGCCGCGAGGCGTTACTCGCCAAGGGGAGGCAGGTCAGCACCGCATCAATGTCGGACGGGCGGACCCCGCCAAGCGCAGGCCTACCGGCTGCTGCGGGCGGCGATGGCCACCGCGGTGACCGACGGGGTCATCGACGCGCAGCCCTGCCGGATCCGCGGCGCAGGGACACCCAAGGCGGCACTGGGCCGGGTCCCGGACCTGGCGGACCGGTTGCTCTCCCCGGTCCAGGTGACTGCGGTCGCGGACGCGATGCCTTCGCGCTACCGGGCACTGGTGCTCGCGGCGGCGTGGTCGGGGCTGCGCCAGGGTGAGCTGATGGCCTTGACCCGTGGCGACCTCGACCTCGACGCGCTACCCGCGACCGTGCGAGTGCGGCGCAGTGTTCGTCGAAGCGAGTCCGGGACGGTCCGCACCGACCTGCCGAAGACTCCCACGTCGATCCGGACGGTGTCGCTCCCGGCACCCCTAGCCGACGCTCTGGCTGTGCACCTCGTGGAGTTCGTCAGCGAGGAACCTGACGCGC
>Ga0208851_1000940_pt1 | contig 10922 bp, 9 predicted proteins | sample NGESurshal092012_FD_184481 | JGI IMG/M metagenome (GOLD analysis project Ga0208851, IMG submission 184481) | Arctic peat soil microbial communities from Barrow, Alaska - NGEE Surface sample 415-2 shallow-092012 (SPAdes) | ecosystem: Environmental > Terrestrial > Soil > Wetlands > Peat ... | reverse complement strand
GAGGTCCCACCCAGCGCCCACGCCGAGTGGGCGCTCCCGCCTGACCGGCGCGATCCCGTCGAGCTGCTCGAGGAGCAGGGGGCGACGCGCGTCCCGGAACTGGTCCCGGTGCGCTACGGGCGGATGCTGGTCTCCCCGTTCACGTTCTACCGCGGGGCCGCGTATCTCATGGCCTCCGATCTCGCCGGGCTCGCGCAAACGGGCCTGAACACGCAGCTGTGCGGTGACGCGCACCTGTCGAACTTCGGCGCCTACGCGGCCCCGGACCGGGGCCTCGTGTTCGACGTCAACGACTTCGACGAGACGCTCCCTGGTCCGTTCGAGTGGGACCTCAAGCGGCTCGTGGCGAGCTTCGCGGTGGCCGGACGCGACCGCGGCTTCAAGGCCAAGCAGCGAGCGGTCATTAACCGCGCAGTAACGAGCGCCTATCGCGAAGCGATGTGGGAAAACGCCGAGCGACGCACCCTCGACCTGTGGTACTCGCGCATCAGCGTTGAGGAGATCCTGCAGGCGGTCGCCCCGCAGGCATCGGCCAAGCAGCTCAAGCGCGCCGAGAAGAACATCGCCAAGGCCCGCTCCAAGGACAGCCTGCGCGCATTCGGAAAGCTGACCGAGACCGTCGACGGCGAGCTGCGCATCCGCAGGGACCCGCCCGTGATCATCCCGATCAAGGAGCTGTTCGCACCCGAGCTGCACGACGCGCTCGAGGAGGCGCTGCGCGGCGTGCTGCGCTCCTACCGCGCGACGCTGTCGGAGGATCGCCGTCGCCTGCTCGAGCGATTCCGCTACGTCGACGCTGCGCGCAAGGTCGTCGGCGTTGGCAGCGTCGGCACGCGCGCCTGGATCATGCTGCTGCTCGGCCGCGACGACGAGGACCCGCTCTTCCTGCAGTTCAAGGAGGCTGAGGCATCGGTCCTCGAGCCCTTCCTGGGTGCGAGCGACTTCGAGCAGCACGGGGAGCGCGTCGTCGAGGGCCAGCGCCTGACGCAGGGCGCGAACGACATCATGCTCGGCTGGCTGCGCACGAACGACGTCGACGGGGTGGACCGCCACTACTACGTGCGCCAGCTGTGGGACGCCAAGGGGTCCGCGCTGGTCGAGTTCATGAACCCCGAGGCGCTGACCGAGTACGCGAAGATCTGCGGGCGCACGCTCGCGCGCGCCCACGCCAGGGCCGGCGACAGCGTCGCGATCGCAAACTACCTCGGGCGCAAGGACACAATGGATGACGCTCTGGCATCGTTCGCAGAGCTCTACGCCGATCAGAACGAGCGGGACTACGCAGCCATGCGTGAAGCCGTCGACTCGGGTCGGGTCACTGCCGAGACGGGCATCTGAGACAACAGCGAGCAGGAGTCTGAGCCATGACAGTCGATCCGACATCCGGCGAGCCCACGGGCGCCGACACCGCACCTGCCGCGCCGCCGGCTGCGGACCGCACGAGCGAACCACCCGCCGAGCGGAGCACGCGCGGTCGCTGGGTCCTGGTGCAGGTGCTGATCTGGGGCACGACGGTGCTTGCGATCGTCGGGATCTTCGCGGTGTGGGCCAACCGGCAGCTGTTCAACCCGGACAACTGGGCGAACACGAGCACGAAGCTGCTGCAGAACAAGACGGTCCGCAACGCGACCGCCGTCTACCTCGTCGATCAGATCTACGCGAATGTCGACGTTGCCGCTGCGATCAAGGCGCGCCTGCCCGCGCAGCTGGCGCCGCTCGCAGCGCCCGCCGCCGGTGCACTGCAGAACTCGGCGATCTCCGCTTCGCAGCGTGCGCTGGCCGACGCGCGCGTCCAGCAGGTCTGGAAGCAGGCGAACCGCGCCGCCGACCAGTCGTTCATCAACATCGTCAACGGCGGCAAGGGCGCCGTGCAGACCAACAACGGCGTGGTGTCGCTCGATCTCAGCCTGATCGTCGCCGACATCACGAACCGCCTTGGTCTGCCGGACCTCAGCTCGAAGTTGCCGCCGAACATCGCGCACCTCACCGTCCTCAAGTCGAACGATCTCAAGCTCGTCCAGGACGGCGGCAAGGCAATCAAGGGTCTCGCGCTGTTGCTGACGATCCTCGTTCCGCTGCTCTACGCGCTGGCGATCGTGCTGGCGACCGGCCGTCGGCGCAAGGCGCTGATGACGGTCGGGTTCGCGATCATCCTCGCCGGCCTGCTGGTGCTCGCCGGACGCTCGATCATCGAGTCGCAGACGGTTTCCGCGCTCGTCAAGAACGACGCGAACCGGCCAGCCGTCAACGAGATCATGTCGATCGCCACATCGATGCTCAGCGAGATCGCGGGCGCGTTCGTGATCGTCGGGATTCCGCTGATCCTCGCCGCCTGGTTCGCCGGCCCCGCGCGCCTGGCGGTCAAGGGCCGTCGCGGGATTGCGCCGTTCCTGCGCGAGCAGCCCGCGCTGGCGTTCGTGATCACGGGAGCGATCATGGTGGTCATCTTCATCTGGGGCCCGATCCCGGCGACCCACCGGCCGGCGGGGATCATCGTGTTCCTTGCGCTCGCGTTCCTCGGCACCGAGGTGCTGCGCCGCCAGACCGCACGGGAATTCCCGGAGGCTCCGGCGGAGGCCGCCACGTAGCGCTTCGAGTTCACGCCTGAGCTCGTCGTGCTGGCCGTCACCCGACCCGGGTGATGCCATTCGCGAGCTCCGGCTGCTCGTCATCTCGATCTTCACGGACGAGGCGGCCGCAGACGCCGCAGTCGTTGCCCTGAACGACGCCGGCGTGGCAGCCGAAGACGCGATCGGGGTCCTCGTCACCGACGAGAACGGCGAGATCAAGACCCACAAGGTCGGTTCACGCAGCGCCGGCAAGGGCGCCGGCATCGGCTTGGTGCTGGGGCTGCTCGGCCCGGTCGGGGTCGGGATCGGAGTCGGGATCGGGATCGGAGCTGCCGGCGGCGCTCTGCTCGGGCTGCTGCACCACAAGGGCCTCGGGCTGAGCGACACTGACCGCGAACGCATCAGCGCCGAACTGGCAGACGGCACGGCCGCCGTCGGCGTCCTGACCCACCCTGACGAGTCCGATGCGATCGAGGCGATGCTCACCGACGCCGGGGGTGTCTCGGAGGCGCACACCGTCGACGACGAGGCGCTCGAAGCAGTCGCCGACGCGGCCCCTCCCGCGAAGGCGTAACTGTGGCCCGGGGCGGCTCGGGGACTCTCAAGAAGGTCCCCGAGCCGTCCACGCGCAAGCGCCCGAGCCTTCCGCAGATCGGAGTGAGCCCAACGCGGGCGAGCCGATCGCCCGCGTTCCAGCAGCGCCACGAGGAGCTGCGCGGCTGAGTTCGCGAGCGCCGCGAGAACCGTGTCCCGAAACATGTCCCCGACTCGGCAATTCTGACCCCACTGGGCCGGGTCGAACCCGACGAAACTTCCCGGAAACTGAGGGTTCCTGAGCCCCAGGGCGCAACTACGGAACCGAAGGTCAGAGGTTCGAATCCTCTCGGGCGCGCTGGAAACCCGCTGGAAACGGCGGGTTTCGTCGTTCTCCCCGACCGAGCGAGGCCGGTGACGCGCCGGGACATGGTTGGGACATGCAGTGGCGGGCCGACCGACAGATCCCGATGACGACGGCGGTTTCGACGAAAGCCGCCGGTTTCACAAGCCGAGGGTCAGGGCCGGATCCTCCGGGAGATCTACGCCCGTGTAAGCGTCCGGCGCCGCTTGCCCGATCCGTCCGGTCGCAGCATCAGCATCGCTCCATGCCGGCGGGCCGAAATGCACCGTGTTCGTGCGGCAGCGGCCAGAAGTCCAAGCGCTGCTGCGGCGCGCAATCGCGCGACCGGACTGCATGCGTTCGCCGCGAGGAGCGTGTCGGTCGCGAGGCCGAGCAGTGGGCGTTCGAGCAGTTCGCTGACGAGCTGGCCGCCGCCGGCTCCGCACTGCTCGGAACACTTGCGGGCGCCCACGACGCCACCTGGATCGCTGAGCACTGGGTGATGCTCGACCATCAGCTGCAGTCCGGCGGCACCGCGGCACAGCGCTACGCGGCCCTGCCCGATCTCCCGGCCGTCGACCGCGCGATCGCGCGGCGCATCGCCTCGTCACGCGTCGGAGTCCACCGCGTGCTCGCCTGCCACCCGGGAGAGCGCATCGAGCTCGAGGACCTGCTGTCGGGCGTGCGGACGCGGGTGGCCAGCCCGAGCGTGTCGCGCCAGGCGTCCGCGGGCGCGCTGCTGCTCGCGCGAGCCATGCCCGGGGAGCCGCCCTCGTTGTGGGGACCGGCGCGAGTCATCCCACGCGATCACGCTCACGCGTTCCTGGTCGAGGTCTCCAACTTGATCGGCGCGGAGCGCGACGGCGATCTGCGGCTCGCGTGGCCCGGCCTCATGACCTTCAGGCCACCGGCGAGCCCACCCGTGTTCGCCCACGCGGCGTGGGACATCGATGACCCCGAGGTGGCATTCGACCTGCTCCCCGAAACATTCGAATACGACGGCGATGAGGACGGCGCACAGGTGTTCCTCTGGCGCATCGGCGGCGACCCCGACGACTACGGCGGCTTCCTCGAGCTGTACCGCGACGCGATCGTCTTCTACACCTACGCGAACGACCTACTGGACGACGCGATCACACTCCTCTCCCGAGGACTCGGGCCAGCTGCAAGGCTCACAGAGCGCGAAGTCCGACCCATCGACTGGTCGCACGCGGGCAACGAGCGACGCGCGGCCTGACACTCAGCCGGCGACGTTTGCCACTGCCAGCGAAGAAGAAGGTGGGGTCAACGAGCCCGCAGCGAACCTTCCCACCTGCAAATGACCAGCGCGCTGGTTCGAGGGCGAGCCAAGCCGAGCATCCTCTAACAAGTTCTATCGACTTATAACGTGGTGCCGTATATCTCGGTAGAGTTCCGTGACGATGGACCCGACTGTCCGCCGCGGCCCTGGCGCTTCATCGCCGGCAGGAACGAGCGGCAACCATGCACGACGCCCAGCACGTTGATGTCGATCAGCCGCTTCCAGTCGGACAGCTCGGTCTGCTCGAAGGTCGCCAGCACGCCGATGCCGGCGTTGTTGACGAGCAGGTCGACACGGCCGAAGTACTCCTGGACCTGCGCGGCGAACGCGTCCATCGCCGCGGGGTCGGAGACGTCGACGCGCGCGGTGAGGACATCGACGCCGACGTCGCGCGCCAGCTGCGCGGTCTGCTCGAGGCCGGCCTCGTTGACGTCGCAGAGTGCCAGCCGCGCGCCCTCGCGGGCGCAGGCGAGCGCGGTTTCGCGGCCGATCCCGTTTGCCGCCCCGGTGACGACCGCCACCTTGTCGTGCAGTTCAAAGCTCATGGTTCGCCAAGCTACGGCCGCGCCATGTGATGCGCTCGTCGCGTCCCGACAAGCAGCGCGAGCCGTCTGTGCGACAGCGACAGTCGCCGCCCCGCCGTTTGGTCGGGCCCACATGAGCACAGTCGGACACGCGTCGGCAGGTGGCTGCAGGTCCGTGGGCGTCAGCCGGCGGGGATGGTCGCGAGCTGCTCGACGGGGCCCGAGTAGACCTCGGTGAAGCGGGCCATCAGGTCCTGCGGAATGGCCAGATTCGCGTCGTGGTCGGACCTGATGCAGACCAGGCTCGGGCCGTCCGTCGCCTGCGCCCGGCGCAGCGCCGCGTCGAGGGCCTCGATGCGGTCCACGTACTCGGCGCTGCAGCCGAGGCCCTGGGCGACGAGATCCCAGCGGATCTCGCCCTGCCGGGTCCCGAACGTTCGACCGTAGAGCGCCAGTTCATTGGGCTCCTCCATCGTCCAGGTGCCCTCGGCGAGGACGACCGTGGTGATCGCGAGGCCTTCGCGAGCGGCGGTCTGCATCTCCATGATGTTGAAGCCCGCCGCGCCATCGCCGGTCACGCACACGACCTCGCGGTCAGGAGCGCCGAGCTTCGCGCCGATCGCCGACGGGATGCCGGTGCCGAGCATCCCGAGCTCGAGGATGCTGTGGTACGAGCGCGGACGGGTCGGCGGCAGAGCCGAGTACGCCCACAGCGACGTGTTGCCGCCGTCGACCGTGTAGACCGCGTCGGTGCCGAACACCGCCCCGACCGCCCCGATCGCGTGGGCGGGGTGGATGCCCGGCCCCTGCCACTCGAGGATCGGCGTCGCCTGGGCCATCCGCAGCTCGAGGTCCAGCGCGCGGTAGCGCTCGAGGTCGGAGGCGTCGCGGACGGCCCGCGGCTGCGACCGCAATCGGGTCGTCACGCCCTCCAGGGCCTCGCGCAGCTCCCCGATGATGCCCAGCGTGAGCGGGCGCGTCACGCCCAGGTGCCGCGGGTCGATGTCGATCTGGATCAGCTTCTGCGCGGCAGGGTCGCCCCAGTACTTGTCGTAGGGGACGTCGAGATTGCCGAGCCGCGACCCGGCGACCAGGATGACGTCCGCCTCGGTACGCGCGAGGTCACCCGCCGGCCCGAAGCCGAAGACATGGTTGGGGTGGTCACCGGCCACGGCCGAGCGGCCCGCCATCGTTGTGAGAACAGGGCAGCCAAGCAGTTCGACGAGCTCGATCAGGGCCTCGTTCGCGCCGCCGCGGTCGACCCCGCTCCCGGCGATGACCAGCGGCCGTTGGGCACCGGCAAGGAGCTCGGCGGCCTCGGAGAGCTGCGCGTCGCAGGCGCGCGGGCCGTGGCCCCTGTAGGTCGCCGGGGGCCGGATCGCCACGCTGTCCTCGTCTGCGGTCTCGTACAGGCACGGGGCCGGCAGGTCGATGTGGACCGGGCCGGGGCGGCCGTTCCACATCTCACGGAACGCGAGCCGGACGATCTCGGGGATACGCCCCCGTTCAAGGACGGGGGCGCCCCACTTCACCGCCGGGCGGAAGAGGTCGACCTGGTCCTGGCCCTGGAACGTCGCGGGCGAGGACGGGTAGACGAGACCGAGGCGGTGCTGCGAGGTGATCGCCAGCATCGGCACGCCCTCGTGCAGCGCAGTCAGGACTCCGGGCACGAGATTCGCGGACCCGGGGCCGGGATTGCCAAGCACGGCTGCGACCTTGCCGGTCGTCTTGTAGAGACCCTCGGCCATGTGCGCGCCGGCCGCTTCGTGGCGGACCGGCACGAAGCGGATCCCGTGCGGCTCCAGCGCGGCCAGCAGCGGATCGACCTCCGGAGAGGGAAGGCCGAAGAGGAACTCGATGCCTTCGACCTGCAGTGCGCGGGCGAGCAGCTCGCCGCCGGTGATCTCAGTCATTGGTGGCTCCTCCATACGGTCTCGGTTTGCCGGTTGGCAGCGCGAAGGTATGCCAGCCATGCACGAGGCGCTCGGCGCTGTTCTCCAATCCGGCCGCAGGCGATTGTCGTGCAGCGACAGGAGACGCAGGATCTCGGCTCACCGGCAACGCTTCGCGGGCGGCTGTCGCGACGCGACAACGGCACTCAGGTCGCTTGGCGATCCGCGCCGAGCCGGCGCACGGTTGCGCTCTTACCGTGCGTGCCACCCGACCGAAAGGACGCATCGTCATGGCGACGCTGATCAGCCAGGAGCTGGAGACGCAGTACATCAACGGGCAGGATCTGCCGTGGGTCCCGTTCACCCCGTTCAGCGACCAGGTGCACCTGAAGTACTACAAGATCGATCCCGTCCACGGCGAGGTGGTCATGGGCATGCGGATGCCCGCCGGCATGAGCCTCCCGACGCACTACCACACCGGCATCGTGATCCTCTACACGGTCAGCGGCGCGTGGCGTTACGTCGAGCACGACTGGATCGCGCGCACCGGCGACGCCGTCTACGAGACCGCAGGATCAGCGCACGCCCCCGAGGCGCTCGAGGACACCGAGATCTTCCTGCTGCTCGTCGGCGATCTGCTGTTCCTCGATGACAACGGGACGATCATCGCGCAGGAGAACTGGAAGACGTCCGCCGAGCGCTACAGCGCCTACTGCGCAGACAACGACCTGGAGCCCGTCGCGATCACGAGCTTTGAGGGCTGAGCCGATGGTCGACCCGACCCCCGACCAGGTCTCCGCGCTGGCGCACAACGGGCATGACGGCCCGGTGCAGATGATCAACCTGCTGGCATTCGAGCCCGACGGTGGGCTCAGCAGCTACGAGCGCTATGCCGAGGAGGTCCAGCCGCATCTCGACGCGGTCGGGGGCCGGATCGTCGCAATGAGCGCGGTGCGCCAGGTCGTCATCGGCGAGGACGAGCGCCCGTGGTGGGACGCGATCCTCACCGTCGAGTACCCGTCGACCCAGGCGTTCCTTGCGATGGTGCTGAGCGTCGGCTACCAGGCGATCGCGCATCACCGCACCCATGCGCTGCGTCGTGCCGAGCTGGTCGCGACAGCGCCCGGGGTGCTCGTATGACTCCCGAGCTCGTGCACCGCACCGTCCACGTGCGCGGCATCGACGTGCACCTCGTCGAGGCAGGCGCGGGGCCGGCGCTGGTGCTGCAGCACGGCTACCCCCAGGACTGGCACTGCTGGCAAGGGGTGCTGCCGATCCTTGCCCGGCATTTTCGTGTGATCTGCCCCGACATGCGGGGCTTCGGTCAAAGCGACGCCCCGCCGTGGGGGTACGACAAGGAGGGCCTGGCACAGGACCTGCTCGGCGTCTGCGACGCGCTGGGCGTCGAGCAGTTCTCCCTGGCCGGGCACGACTGGGGTGGCGTCGTGGCGTTCCTCGCGGCGCTGCGCGCCCCGCAGCGCGTGCAGCGACTGGTGCTGCTGAACACCTCGCACATGTTCTGGAAGTCCAGCGTGCGCTTCTGGTTCGGGATGCGCGGCTTCTGGTACATGCCGCTGGTCGCGACCCCCCTGCTGGGGTCGTGGCTCGTGCGCCAGCGCTGGTTCACGCGCTCCGTCCTCGCGTGGGTGCACCCGGGTCTGCCGTGGGACGACGCCACCCGCGAGATCTACCACGGCCCGATCCGTACGCAGCGGGCACGCGCCAGCGCATCGCGCCGGCTCTACAGCAGCTTCGTGTTCGGCGAGCTGTTCGAAGCGCTGCGTGGCCGCTACCGCCGCGAACGGCTGACAGTCCCGACGCTGATGCTCCATGGCCAAGCCGATCGCGCGGTACGGCCCGCGCTTCTCTCCGGCCACGAGCCCTACGCCGACGACCTGCGCCTCGAGCTGCTGCGCGGCGCGCACTTCGTGTGCGACGACGAGCCCGAACTCGTCGCCGAGCGGATGCTCGCGTTCCTGGCGCCCGGCGGCCACGACGTCGCCCCAGTGGCCGACGCGCTCGCCGCGACGCGATGACCACGGTCGCGATCACGGGCGTGACCGGGAACTTCGGTCACGGCCTGATTCCGCTGCTCGAAGCCGATCCGCGCGTCAAGCGCGTGATCGGCATCGGGCGCCGGCCGTTCGACCCGGCCGACCACGGCTGGACGACGGTGATCTACCGGCGCGGCGACGTCCGTGACCCGGCGGTGCTCACCGGCGCGTTCGCCGGCGCCGACGCGGTCGCACATCTCGCGTTCGCCAAGTTCGGCCACGCCTCGCGGGAGACCCTGCACGCGATCAACATCGACGGCACGCTCAACGCGTTCGCGGCCGCCGCCGCCGCGGGCGCGCGCCGCTTCGCCTTCGCCTCGTCGATCGCCGCTTACGGGTTCCACGCCGACAACCCGACGCCGATCCCCGAGGACTGGCCCGCGCGGGGCTCGAGCCGCTGGTTCTACTCGCGCGAGAAGGCGCAGGTCGAAGCGCGGCTGCGGGAGGCCGCGACCGCCCACCCCGACCTCGCGCTGACGATCTTCCGCCCGACCGTCGTCGTCGGCCCGCAGACCGCGGCCACGATCGGTGAGATCTTCCCGCCGGCCCTGCGGCGGCTGATCCGCGCGGCGCGGCGTCCGCTCGCCGCGCTCGGAGTGCCGACTCCCACGATCACGCTCCCGCATCCGCTGCAGCTCGTGCACGAAGAGGATGTCGGTCAGGCGCTGGCACTCGCGCTGCTCGGCGGCCGCGCGGGCACATACAACCTCGCCGCCGACGGCAGCGTCGACGGCCACGAGCTCGCGCGCGAGCTGGGCCTCACCCCGCTCCCGATCCCGGCCGTCGCTGTGCGCACAACCGCCAGGGCCCTGCTGCGCGTCCCGCGCAGGCCCCCGGCGCTCGAAGCTGTCGAGGTCCTGACGCAGCCGGTCATCGTCGATGCCGCCGCGGCCAAGCAGCAGCTCGGCTGGCACCCGCGCTACACCGCGCTCGAAGCGCTGCGCGCGACCGTGCGCGGCTGACCGATCGTCGATCGGCGACCGGGCGTAGGGTTGTGCCATGAGCGCCGACGGCGACATGGCGCAGGACGTGCGCGAGCACGTGGTCGCGCCGGTCGCTGCGAGCGTCAGTGCCCGGTCAGCGGAGCTCGCGGACCTCATGATCGCCGGCTTCCGCTCGGAGACGCCAGAGCTCATGCGCGATGACGAGACGGTCGAGGCCGGGCGGGCAGCGACCCAGGCGAGCATCCGGGCCATCGCCCGGGCGCTCGAGGAGGGAGCTGATCTTGCGACGCTCGAGCTGCCACCGGAGGTCAACGCCTTCACGCGCGAGAGCGCGCGACAGCGTCTCCCGCTGCCGGTGCTGCTGCGGACGTTCAGGCTCGGCCAGGTCGGACTGTGGCGTGTCCTCCTTGCGGAACTCACCGCCCGCGCCCGCAGCGTCGAGCAGCTCGGAGTCGCGACGGACCTCGCTTCGGCGACCCTGTTCGCCTTCATCGACATCGCGTTGCTGCAGGTCGAGGAGGCCTACGTCAGAGAGCGCGAGCAGTTCGCGCGCAGTTCCGCGGCGGTCCGTGCGGAGACGATCGCCCGGATCCTCGACGGCACGCTCACCGCCCCGGCCGTCGTCGGACAACAGCTTCGCCACGACCTGGACCGCACACACGTCGGTCTGTGGGCCTGGCTCGATCGGGCTCCGGAGTCCGGGGACCCATATCAGCTGCTGGAGGCGGCGCTGACGGAGTTCGCGCGAGTGGCGGGACTCC
>Ga0208851_1000939_pt1 | contig 10944 bp, 6 predicted proteins | sample NGESurshal092012_FD_184481 | JGI IMG/M metagenome (GOLD analysis project Ga0208851, IMG submission 184481) | Arctic peat soil microbial communities from Barrow, Alaska - NGEE Surface sample 415-2 shallow-092012 (SPAdes) | ecosystem: Environmental > Terrestrial > Soil > Wetlands > Peat ... | reverse complement strand
GCGGCCAGCGGGTGGCCGCCGCCGGCGGGCTTCCCGACCGTCACGACGTCGGGCACCAGCCCCTGGGTGGCGAACCCCCAGAACGCCGGCCCGACACGGCCGAAGCCGACCTGCACCTCGTCGGCGATCACCAGCCCGCCGCGCGCGCGCACGGCCTCCGCGCCCGCGACGAGGTAGCCGTCCGGGAGGACGACCTGGCCGCCGCAGCCGATCATCGACTCCACGATCCAGCCCGCGAGCCGGCCGTCGCCGGCCGCGGCGGCGCAACGGGCGACGTCGTCGGCGTAGGCACGGCCCACGGACGGGTCGTAGCCCCGGTGCTCGCCGCGGTAGGGGTCGGGCATCGTCGCGACGTGGACCCAGGGCGGTGCCCCTCGGCCGCCGGGTCCAGCGTGCTTGTAGGGGCTGACGTCGATGAGCGCCTGGGTGTGGCCGTGGTAGCCGTGGTCGACGCAGACGACGTCCCACGCCCCGGTCGCCGCGCGCACGAGACGCAGCGCGAGGTCGTTCGCCTCGCTGCCGGAGTTGACGAAGAAGCAGACCGACAGCGGGTCGGGCAGCGTCGCCGTGAGCCGCTCGGCGTAGCGCAGCACCTCCTCGTGCAGGTAGCGCGTGTTGGTGGCGAGCACCGCCATCTGGCGCTGCCCGGCGGCGACGACGTGCGGGTGCGCGTGCCCGACGTGCGCGACGTTGTTGACCGAGTCGAGGTAGTAGCGGCCGAGGTCGTCGACGAGGTAGGCACCGACGCCGCGGGTGATCCGCAGCGGGTCGTCGTAGGAGACGCTGAGGTTGCGCCCGAGCAGACGGTGCCGGTCGGCGAGCGTCTCGGCCACGGCGCGGCGGGGAGTGGCGGCGACCGACGGCGGCAGGCCGAGCAGGAGCGCGGGATCGGGCGAGAGCCCGAGGAAGGCCGACGCCTGCGAGGACAACGCGACGCCCGGGAAGTCGACGTCGAGGCCGAGCAGGTCGAGGATCACCTGGCAGTGCACGTGCGGCGCCCAGCCGCCGTTGCGCGGCGGCGACCCGATCCAGCCGATGACGTCGCCCGCGGCGACCTCGTCGCCCGCCTTCAGGTGCGTGAGCGTCTCGAGCGACAGGTGGCCGTAGAGCGAGAAGTACGGGACGCCGTCGACGGTGCGGTGCTCGAGCACCACCACGGGGCCGTAGTCGAGCGGTGCGGCGTTGTCCTCGACCCGGTGCACGCGACCGGCCCGCGGGGCGTGCAGCGGGGTGCCGGCGCGGGTCCAGAGGTCGGTGCCGAGGTGGACGGTGCGCCGTTCGGCCGCGGGGTCCTGCGCCGTCGCGTACTCGGGCGTGGAGTAGAGCAGCCGGGCCTCGCCGTAGCCGCCGACCGCGATGGCGTCGGGGTCGCCGCCGACGTCGCGCCGGATCAGCGCGTCGAAGCGCTCGGGACCGGCGCCGAGGTCCTGCGCGGCGAACAGGTCGCTGCCCACGGACAGGTCGAGGGGGAAGATCGGCAGCTCGTCCCACGGGCGGCCGAGCAGCGGTGCGGCCGGGGTCGACGCGAGGTGGTCGCGCACCGCGGCAGCACGCGGGTGCGGCTCGAGACCGCACGCGTCGCGCAGGCGGTACAGCGCGAAGCCCGGGTCGATCGCGAGCAGCGCCTCGAGCGCCCGCCAGGCCGGTCCCTCGCTCACGGTGAGGTAGGGGTCGTCGGGGCGCTGCGCGGACTGCGCCGCGGCGTGGACACCGGACAGCGAGAGCCGCGCGAGCACGAGGGTCCAGAGCACGTCGATCTCGTCCTCGCCGAGCGGGTGCTCGGCGTGGAACCCGGCCACGAGGTCGGCCACCGCGCCGACCGGGTCGTCGGACCGCGCGACGACGTACGCCGCCGCCACGGCCGGCTCGGCCACGACCAGCGAGTGCACGACGTCGCCGAAGTCGAGCAGGCCGCAGACCCGCACGAAGCGCTCGGCCGGCGCCGAGCGGCTGCCCGGATCCACGAGCACGTTGTGGTCGTTGGCGTCGCCGTGGATCACCGCGCGGCGCAGGCTCGGCAGCCTCGGTGCCACCACCGCGTCGAAACGCTCGAGGACGGCGTCGACCAGGCTGCGTCGTGCCGGGTCGGTGACGACGTCGCGCAGCTCGCGGACGACGACGTCCGCGCGAGCGACGTCCCAGTGGAAGTCGCGGTGGGCCTCGGGCGGGTCGTAGCCGGTCAGGGCGGAGGCCAGGCGGCCGAGCACGCGCCCGAGGTCGCGACGCAGCGCCGGGCTCGGCGGGGCGTCCGCCGCCAGCAGGCCCGGCAGGTGCTCGAGCAGCCGCACGAGGTGGCCGCCGACGGCCACCACCGTCGCGCCCGTGCGCGCCGGGTGCAGCCGCTGCACCGGCACTCCGGCCGCCGCCGCGAGCGCGGCGGCCTCGGCCTGCACCTCCAGGACCGCCCGGGTCTCCAGGCTGTTCGACACCTTGAGGACCCAGGTCGAGCCGTCCTCGGCGTCGAGCCGGAAGTTGCGGTCGCGCTCGCTCGGCAGCCCGGACGCCGTGGCACGCACCCCGAACACGTCGAGCGCGATGCGCTCGGCGTCCGCGGTGCCGGTCGTCGGCGTGTGGTCGAGCAGCGACATGCCAGAACCCTAGGGGCAGGGCCGCGACGACCGGGCTCCCGGGACCGACCGACGACGCAGCGCGCTCCCGACCGTGTCACCGGCGCGGTCGCCGACTGTCACCAAGACGTCATGGACGGGTCCTGTCGCGACTGAGCAGGTCTGGCTAGCCTCGACGCATGTCTCGCGTCCTCGGGCTCGCCGCCGTCGGTCTCGGTCTCGTCCTCACCACCAGCGCGTGCGGCGGGAGCGCCAGCCCCAGCAGCGTGGCGTCGAACGCGATCAGCCGCGCGCAGTCCGTGGCAGCAGCGGCCTCGTCCGCCGCAGCGGCCGCGGGGGGAGACAGCTCGAGTCCCGCCGCCGCCGGCGGCGCCGTGGACTGCTCGACGCTCACGAAGGACGACCTCGCCAAGTTCCTCGTCTACACCCAGGTCCTGGCGCAGATCCGCACCCCCGACACCCTCGCGGCGATCAAGGCCAAGTCCATGACGGACTACACCCCGGAGTCCTTGGCCGCGATCCTCGACAAGCTCCAGGTGCTCGCCGGCCATCCCGCCCCGGGCATGGGCGACCCCGGCGCCGCGGTGGACTTCTACGTCAAGGCCAACGACAGCGTGAAGGCGATGCTGGACTCGGCCTCGGTCACGCAGGCTCAGCTCGACGCCTACCAGGCGCAGGTCGGCGGAGTGGCCTCGATCCTCGGCAAGCAGGTCGCGATCAACGCGGCCATCGGGACGGACTGCCCGAAGATCGGCTGAGCGCAGCCCGCGCGGGTGCGGTCGTACGCTGCTGGCATGGTCGCGCCCGGAGTCGTCGCGAGCGTGCGGGCCGACGCCTGGACCTGGGCGGTCCGCGTCTACCCGACCCGCGCCGCGGCGAGCGCAGCGTGCAAGGCCGGCCACGTGCGGATCAACGGCGACGGCGCGAAGCCGAGCTCTCCGGTGCGCACCGGTGACACCGTGCGCGCCTACACGCCCGCGGGCGAGCGGATCCTCGTGGTGACGGGCCTCATCGTGAAGCGCACGAGCGCGACGCTCGCGGCCCAGAACTACGACGACCGGACTCCCCCGCCACCGCCGAAGGAGGAGCGCGTCGTGGTGGCGCGCCGGGAGCCGGGGGCGGGCCGCCCCACCAAGCGCGAGCGCCGACTCACCGAACGCCTGCGCGGGCACTGACGACAGCGACGCCCGGCCGGGGGGTCTGGCCGGGCGTCGCTGTCCTCGGACCTCGTTCAGCAGGACTGGTAGACGTAGCCACCGGATCCCGCGGGCACGACCTGGACGTCCCTGAGGATCACCGAGGTCGTGGCCCCACGGGCGCTGCACGCAGAGGTGAAGTCGGCCGAGCGGTACTCGATCTCGACCCAGGTGGCGCCGTAGACGTCGGAGAAGCCGGAGCACTCACTGTAGCGCTGGCACTCCTCGGCGACCGCGAAGTCGGCTCCGGCGGCGCGGGCCTGGACCGAGAGCTCGACGGTGTTCTTCTGCGCCACGGCGACGCCGGCCGCGTGCCCGACGGCGACGAGCCGCTGGAAGAACGCGAGGTTGTTGGCCTGGGTGAGCAGGCCGGCGGACCGGCTGAACGAGTCGAGGTTGTCGAGCTCCACGGCCTGGAAGCCCTTGGCCGCGCAGTCGGTGATCCAGCCGCCGACCAGAGCCGTCACACCGTCGAGCTGACGGGTGTCGACCATGTACTCACCCGGCCAGCCGGGGTCCTGCACGAGGGCGCCGTTGTCGCGCAGCAGGAGCGTGCCCCACACGCCCGACTCGCCCGGCTGGGACTGGAAGGCGTTGATGTAGCAGACGTTGTACTTGCCGGCCACGGGAGAGTCCGTGCGGTCCCGGTCCACGACGGTGACGCCCGACGTCGGCGAGTAGGCGCCGCCGATCTGGTAGTCGAACGTGCCGTTGGCGGGGTAGTTGGCGAACACGCCAGGCGGGGTCGGCGCCGGCGTGGTCGGGGTCGGCGCCGGCGTGGTCGGGATCGGCGTCGGCGTCGGCGTGGTCGGCGTCGGCGTCGGGGTCGCGGTGCGCGTCGGGGTGGGGGTCGGCGTGGTCGGAGTCGCCGTGGGTGTCGGCGTCGGCGTCGAGGAACGCGTCGGCCTCGGCGTGCGGGTCGACGTGGGCGTGGGAGTGGGCGTCGGCGTCGGGGTCGGCGTCACCGTCGGCGCGGGCGCCGGCGGGGCGATCGGCGCGGGTGCGATCGGGACGACCAATGTGGCGACGTGGGCGAGCAGTGCGGCGTGCGCGCCGTTGGTCGCGGCGGCGACGGCTCGCCCGTACGAATCCTGGGTGGCGGTTGCGATCGCGGCGTTGCGCGCGGACTGTGCGGAGCGCGCGGTGGCACGAGAGGTCGAGAGGCGCAGCGCCAGGGTCGACGCGCTCGCTCCGGCCCGGCTCAGGGCCCGGACCGCGGACGGCGCCGAGGAGCGGCCGGTGGCCGGCGTGTCGACCCGCGACTGCGCGGACACCGCGACGGTGCTGGCGCCGGTGGCGGCGAACGCCGACGACTCGGTGGTGGAGCCTGCGCCGCACGTGACGGGGGCCGACGCGGTCACGGTGACCCGCTGGCTGACCGAGACGCTCACCCGCGAGGTGACCTTGGAGATGGCGGCGCTGCGCACCGAGGCGGTCCACTGACGGCCCGCGCGGACCGTGCGACCCGAGGTCACGAGCGCCTTGGCGAACGTGCGGCCCGAGGCCGTCGACACGGTCGTGACAGGTGCCTCCACCGACGTCACCGCCGTGGTCACGACCCCCACTTCGCACCCGGCGGCGGACGCGGAGGCCCCCCATGCGGTGAGCCCGGTCGCGGTGAGGGCGAGGGAGAGGACGACAGCCAGGGGGAATCGCGGGACGCGGGGCGCGCGCGGAGCGGCGCGGTGCTGAGGAGTTCGCATGCCCGCCGTATCGGCGGCGGGGATGGCCGTCTGGAGGATCCTCTAGCCCGATCGGGGGACGTTCGAGAGCCGATACGGAGGAACGAGATCGACGTCACACACCCCGTTCGGCCCAGCCGGGCGCAGGGCGGGCCGCTCGCCGCGCGAGACGCGGGGCTCAGTCGGTCGCGGACGACAGCCTGTCGGTGGCATCGCCGACGTGCCGGAGGGCGGGCGGCAGGCCGGCCCACGGGTTGGGCAGCTTGCGCGTGCTCAGGACGATCGTGCCGACGTGCCGGTCGCCCACGGCCGCCGGCGGGTTGTTAGCGAACGCGCTCGGCACCGCCCAGACGTAGTGGGCGATCCGCGGCGCCGGGATGCGCAGCGACCAGTCCGGGATCTCCATGTCGCGGTACTGCGCCCAGGTGCCCTCGAAGGCGACGATCTGGTTGGCGATGCGGAAGTAGCCGCGGTGCGGATAGGTGCCGGGGTTCATCACGATGAAGCGGGTGCCGATCGTCCGCAGCGCCACGGCGTAGTTCTCGAAGTGCGTGAGCTTCTCGATGGCCGACGACGTCTGGTCCAGGAAGATCCCGGTGATCGCATACCGGTCGCGGTAGAGGCGGGCGTCGGCGATGACGTCGTCGACGCTGCGGCTGCCGTAGTCGGTGTCGATGTAGCCGAGCATCCGGACCCGGGCCCGGTTCAGGCGGGAGGTGACGGTCACGTAGGCGGGGTCGACCGCGGCGCCGGGACCGTCGTGCGGGTTGACGACGACGTAGCGCAGCGGGTGACGCCCGGAGGTGAGGATCTGCCAGTCCTCCTCGTGCCCGACCGGGTAGAAGTACGCGGGGACCGCGAAGTCGACGGCGGGTCGGCTCACCGGTGCCGAAGGGGGGACACGAGGTCCCGGAATGCTGTCCACCACACGACCACGATAAGGCCCGCGAACACGACCACGTGCGCGGTGGTCAGCTCCTCGAGGGTTCCGGACGCCGGCAGGCGCACCAGCACGTCGACGACGAGGCCCAGCCCCAGCAGGCTCGTGGCCTTGCGGGCGAGCCCGCAGCTCACGAGCATCATCGCCCCGAGCAGGGCGATGCCGAGCTCGCCGTAGGCCACGTGGCGCAGCATGGTGATCGAGTCGATGCCGACCGCGAGGTAGCGCGGCAGCAGGACGATCACGGTGAGCGCCACGAGCGTCGCGGCGTAGGCGAGCAGACGACGGGCCAGGATGTGCCGGGCCTCGGGCTTGAACTGCTGCCTGCTGTACGAGCGCGCCATGGCCGTCGAGCACTCGCTGCGGAAGCCGTAGACGTTGGCCTCGGCGAAGCCCAGGCTGACCACCAGCGGGAGCATGCCGACGCCGATCAGGTTCTCGCCGTCGATCACGTTGCCGAACTGCAGCACGTCGACGACTGCGAAGGTCATCAGGGCCGCCGCGACCGCGCCGTAGAGCGCGTGCAGGCCTGCTGCCGCAATCTCCGCCCGGGCGAGCGGCATCCACTTCGGGCCGCGCGGGCGGGCCTCGTCCCAGAGCACCCAGGAGGCGACCGACACGACGGCGACCACGCAGACCACGAGGAAGGAGCAGATGACGACCGGGTAGCCCAGCAGGTGACCGGGGGCCAGCAGGACGACGACGGACAGCAGGATGGCGGGGGTGAGCGACGCGAGCAGCAGCCGTTCCCGCTTGAACACCATGAGGACGGTGGCGGCCACGGTGTAGAGCAGGACGCCGTAGGCGATGCCGGCGACCAGGACGCCCGCGCCGGTCGCCAGCCCGATCCAGACGGCGATGAGCCCGCCGACCACGATGACGCCGACCAGTGCGAGACGCAGGACCCGCACCGCCGCCTTGGTGACGCCGTAGCCGAGGAACAGGTGGGCGAAGTGCGCGAGACCCTGGGTGAACGCGGTGGAGATGACGCACGCGATGAGCAGCACCCAGATGCCCGCGGCGGTGACATGGGTGAAGCTGATCGCCACGACGTAGGGCAGGGTCGGCAGGGCGTAGAGCAGACCGCGCGAGAGGTGGTTCCAGAACGGGCGGCGCCACGGGTTGTAGTCGTAGGCGAGGGGGTCCGGCAGCTCGACCGGGACGAGCTCCAGGACGAGCTCGGCGAGGCGGAAGACGCTCTCCTCGTTGTAGAACTCGCGCGCGATCCGGTCGTTGAATCCGGCGGCCTCCATGCCCGCGGCGAGGTCCGCGGGGTCGACGGCCTGGCGGGCGATCTCGTCGAACTCCCGCGAGAGCCGCTTGATCGGGTCCCGGCTCCTGCGGTCCGCCTGCCAGTCGCGCAGCTCACCAGGCTTCAGCGGCGAGCGCTGCGCCTTGAGCCTCAGGGCGCCGTTGAGGATCGCGACGCGATCGGCCTCGGTCTCGGCGCTCATCCCCCACCCCCCTGCGTCCCGCTCGCGACCTGGGTGCCGACGCCCTGCGAGGGGATCGGGACCGGGCGCCGCCAGGGCTGCGCCTCGGGGTCCCCGCTGGACAGTGTCCCGTCGACGTCCGGCATCGCGTCGTCGTCGTCGGCCAGCTGCGGCCACTCGCTGAACTCGGGCGCCTGCGGCTCGATGAGCATCGCGTACTCCGAGCGGAAGGTGCCGAGCATCTGGTCGAGGGGGAAGTAGGAGCGTCCGCGGACGGCGGCGCGCCGGGCGAGGTCCGCCCGCAGCTCGTCGTCGGACAGCACCCTCTCGAGCGCGTCGGCCAGCGCCTTCGGGTCGCGCGGGGGGACGAGCAGGCCGGTGTCGCCGACGACCTCGCGCACGCCGCCGACATCGGTGGAGACCGTGGCGCGGCCGCTCATCATCGCCTCGATGACGGTGTAGGGCAGGCCCTCGCTGATGCTGGAGAGTGCGATGACCCGGGCGTTGTGGTAGGCCTTCGAGACCGGCGAGACCGAGCCGCGGAACTGGACCCGGGCGCCGAGGTGCCGGCGCGCGACGAGCTCGCGCAGCTTGCGGTAGTACTTCTCGTTGCCGACCGGCACCGGGCCGTAGAGGTCGAGCCAGGCGCGGGGCATCCGGCGCTGCAGCCGGGCGAACGCCTCGATGAGCGTCTCGAGGTCCTTGAGCGGGTCGATGCGCCCGACCCAGGCGATGATCTGGTCGGTCGGCTCGTCCTCGGCCACGGGGTACTTCTCGACGTCGACGCCGTTGAGGGCGGTGACGATGATGTCGGGGTCGGCGCCGTGCTCGATCTCCCAGCGCTGGTTGTAGACGTTGACCGGGGCGATGACGGAGGCCTCGGCGTACGCCAGCCGGGTGAGCCGGCGGTAGAACGACAGCACGAGGTACTTCACCGACCACGGGGCGTCGTAGCCCTGGAAGGCGAGGTAGCGCTCGCGGAGGTAGACGCCGTGCTCGGACATGATGTACGGGGTGGCGTAGCGCCACTTGGCCATGAGCGCGAGCAGCGACGGGAGGCCGTTCGACGTGGCGTGGCACATGTCGGCGCGGACGACGGGCGCGGACAGCGGGCGCAGGCTGTGCTCGAGCAGCTCGAGGGCCTTCATCACCTCGTAGACGCTGACCTTGTCCGCGCGGCTGAGCTCCCACTCGGCGCCGAGCAGCTCGGCCGCGTCGTCGGACATCAGGGCGGAGGTCAGCGAGTGCCGCTGGGCGAACTCGAAGAGCCCCATGAGGCCGAGGGAGAAGCTCGCGTCGTCGAGGTCGGGCTCGAGCACGGCTCGGATGAACGGCCGCAGGGCGTCGAGGAACTCGTGGCGGTCGGCACCGCGGGGCAGCCGCTCCTCCGCGACGAATCCCCACAGCGCGACCGAGGAGACCCCGACCACGTTGTCCGGCAGGCTCCAGGCCAGCGGGTGTCCCGCTGTGGCGACGACGGCCACGATCTCGAAGTCGTGCTCGGGCATGCCGCGGATGATCTGGTCGCACCAGGTGCTCACCCCGCCGGTGACGAAGGGGTAGGTGCCCTCCGCCAGCATGGCGACGCGCGCGCGGGGGCGGGCCGCCCCGGGCGTGAGCCCGGAGCGGCCGGCCGCCGCGTCGTTCACGTGCCGTCCCATGGTCCTTCCGCCGATCAGCGCAGTGCGCCGACGCCACGGAGGCGGACCAGCTTGCCGGCCTTGCCGACCGTGACGATCACGGCGCCCTTGAGATGTGCCGTCTGCTTGGCCGTGAGGACGACCGTGAACAGCTTCGCTGCGTTGGGCTTGGCCTTGATCTTGCCCTTCGTGGCGACGGCCAGGTTGAGCGTCGTGATCTTGGTCTTGCCGATCCACACGGTCGCCGTGCCGAACCCGACACCGGTGGCAGCCTGGACGTAGATCCGACGGATCTTCGCCACCGTCGGCGTGACTGCCGCGGCACCGAGCTTGGTGGCCTGGTAGTCCAACTTGCCGAACTTCTTCCACTGCTTCTTGGTGAGCGACAGCTTCGCGACCGGCACCAGGACGGTGACCTGCTGCGAGCTCGGCGCGTAACCGGACACGGCGCCGACGGCGTCGGTAGCGCGGACCGAGACGAAGAGCGTCTCCCCCGGCTTGGTGGCGATCGCCAGCTTCGTGGCCGAGGTCGTGGCCAGCAGGGTCCATGCCCCCGGCACGACCTTGCCGAGCCCGGCGCGCCGTACGAACACCTGGTAGCCCGTGATCGGGGCGCCGTTCGGCGTCGCCGTCCACGAGTAGGTGACCTTGGCCGCCGACGTGACCGGCGTGATCGTGGTCGCGAGCTTGCTGACGACCACGGTCGGGAGCCCGCTCGGGGTGACCGCGTTGCTCGTCGCCGGCGTGCCCGGACCCGCCGCGTTGGTGGCGGTGACGACGAAGGTGTAGCTCACGCCGTTGGTGAGCCCGGTGATGTTCACGCCGAGCCCGCTCGGGGCGAGCGGGGTCTGTGCGACCCCGGCCGCGTACGGCGTCACGGTGTAGCCGGTGACGGCCGAGCCGTTGTCCGCAGCAGCACCCCACGAGACGTAGGCGCTGTGGTCACCGCGCGTCGCGGTGACTGCCGTGGGCGCCCCAGGTGCGCCGTAGGGCGCCAGCGCGTTGCTGGCGGCCGAGGGGACGCTGCTCGACGGCGCCGAGTTCACGGCCGTGACCGTGAACGTGTAGCTGGTGCCGTTGGTGAGCCCGGTGATGGTGGCGGTGGTCGTGGTCTGCAGGAGGGTGACGGGTGTCTGCCCCACGGCCCCGACGTACGGCGTCACGACGTACTTCACGATCGGGAACCCGCTGCCGTTTGCCGGCTGGGTCCACGACAGGTCGACCGACCCGGAGCGCGGGTTGCTCGCGACCACGTTGGTCACCGCGGGCGGCGCCACCTGCGGCGTCACGACGTTGCTGTTGACCGACGCCGGTCCGGTATTGACGGAGTTGTGCGCGGCGACAGTGAACGAGTAGGCCGTTCCGTTGGTGAGACTGCCGATCAGGGCGGACCGACGACCGCCGATCAGGGACGTGTTCGACAGGAGAACCTGCACCGGTGCCTGAGCGGTCGCGCCCTTGTATGGCGTCACGACGTAGGAGTCGA
>Ga0208851_1000938_pt1 | contig 10947 bp, 10 predicted proteins | sample NGESurshal092012_FD_184481 | JGI IMG/M metagenome (GOLD analysis project Ga0208851, IMG submission 184481) | Arctic peat soil microbial communities from Barrow, Alaska - NGEE Surface sample 415-2 shallow-092012 (SPAdes) | ecosystem: Environmental > Terrestrial > Soil > Wetlands > Peat ... | reverse complement strand
CGAGCGGGTGTCGGCACCGAACACGGGGCCGGCGACGGCGAGCAGGAGCAGGAACGCGAGGACTACGAGGACTGTCATGACTACAGCGTGATCCGAAAAAATATCCCACGTCCATCTGTTTCTTCTTACGCTGATGCGTAAGATGCCCTACATGATTGACGTGCGAAAGTTAGAGATTCTCCGCGAACTGGACCGGTGCCGCACCATCGCCGCGACCGCGGCCGCCGTGCACCTGACGCCGTCGGCCGTGTCCCAGCAACTGGCCGCACTGTCCCGGGATGCCGGCACCCCGATGCTGGAACCGGATGGCCGGCGGGTCCGGCTGACCGAGGCGGCGCAACTGCTGCTCAGCCACGCCCACCAGATCTTCACCCATCTCGAACACGCGGAGTCCGACCTGGCCGCATTCCGCCGCGGCGACGCGGGGACGGTGCGGGTGGGCACCTTCAGCTCGGCGGTGAAGGCGATCGCGGTGCCGATGATCTCCGATCTCGGCGGCCAGTCGCGGCTGCGGGTGGAGATCCGCGAGGTGGAGCCCGAGGAGGCGATGGACGCACTGCTCGCCCGCACGGTCGACGTCTCGCTGACCCTGGCCAGTTCCGACCTGCTGCCCGGTCAGGACGACCAGCGACTGCACTCCGAGCACCTGTTGGACGACGTCATGGACGTGGCGTTGCCATTCGACCATCCACTCGCCGATCGGGCCGAGATCGAACTGGCCGACCTCGCCGACGCGGATTGGGTCCTGGCCCGGCCGGGGGTGCCCTGCTGGCAGCTGACCCGCGAGGCGTGCGAGCGGGCCGGCTTCCTGCCCCGGCCGCGGCACTACGCCGACGAGTTCATCGGGGTGGTCGGGTTGATCGCCGCCGGGCACGGCGTCAGCCTGCTGCCGCGGCTGGCGCAGCCGGAGTTCGTCAACGAACCGATCGTGCTGCGACCCGTCGCCGGTACCCCGCCGGTACGGCGGATCGGCGCGCAGATCCGGGCCGGCACCGCCGACCAGCCGCACATCGCGCCGGTACTGGCGTCGCTCCGCCGGATCTCGGCGGAGGTCGCGGTCGGACCGGTCGAGTGCCGTGCCCGGATCGTCCTGTCCCCCGACGTCCGGCCGCCTGACCTGCTGTCCCCTGACGTGCTGTCCCCTGACGCCCTGTCCCCTGCCGGCACCGACGTCGCCGGTCCGGTGGTCGCCGCGGCCACACTGGTGGCCCTGTGACCAAGCACATTGCGCTGATCAGGGGGATCAACGTGGGGTCCAGCAAACGGGTCGCCATGGCGGACCTGAAGAGAATGCTCACCGGCCTCGGGTTCGCCGACGTCCGGACCCTGCTCAACAGCGGCAACGCGGTGTTCGAGGCCTCGCTGTCGCCCCCGACGGTGACGGCCGCCGTCGAGCAGGGGCTGGCCGATGACCTGAAGGTGCCGGCCACCGTCATCGTCCGCACCCGAGATCAGGTCGTCGCCGCAATGGCCGCCGATCCCCTCGCGGCACTGGCCACCGACGGCGCCAAGCACTTTCTCGGGTTCCTCGCCGGCACGCCCGACGCGGCGAAGGTCGGGCAGATTCCGGAGCTCGCCGAGAACGCCGACACTGCACCGGATGCCGTGCGACTCATCGACGACCATCTCTATTTGTGGTGCCCCAACGGGAGTCTCAACGCGACGTTCACCAAGGTGAACTGGGATCGCTTGCTGGGCACCGCGGTCACCATGCGGAACTGGAACACGGTGGGGAAACTGGTGGAGCTGGCCGCGGACTGACCGCTGCCGCAGCGGCGGACGAGCACTGCAGTGCGACTCGACCCCAGGCGAAACCGCAGTGCCCGGCAATGCCGCGAGGGAATCGCTGTGCGGTTCACCGTCCTGCGAACAGCGCGGCGTCCAGCAGCGGCGCCTGCTCGCGCGCCCAGGGGGAGAGCTGGCTGCCCGGAGCTGCTGCGGCGTCCAGGAACTGCCGCCAGCTCCACCACGCCGTCGCCTCGACCTCGTCCGGCCGCGCCGACGGTTCGCCGACGATCGTGCAGACCAGCACCGGGCAGAACTCGTTCTCCTCGACCCGACCGTCCGAGGCCCGGTAGCTGAAATCCGGTAGCACCACGCGCATGTCGGTCACCGTGAGGCCGAGTTCGAAAGCGAGCCGGCGGGCGGCCGCGTCGGCCAGGGCCTCGCCGGGGGCCGGGTGCCCGCAGCAGGTGTTCGTCCAGACGGCCGGAAAGGTGCTCTTGGTCCGGGCTCGCTGGGTGACCAGCAGCCGACCGGCGGCGTCGAATCCGTAGCAGGAGAACGCGAGATGACGCGCCGTGCTGGGACCGTGCACGGTGGCCTTGTCGGCCGTGCCGATCTGCCGGCCTGCCTCGTCGACCAGCACGACCAGCTCGACAGCCGAACCCCCGCCGGCATCTTCCACCCCGGCGTCCGGCACCCCGGCGTCCCGCACCCCGGCGTCCGGCACGGCCGATCGCGCCAGCGCCTGACGCCGACCGGGGTGGGTGGGGTCGGCAAGCGGATGTCGAATGAAGGCCACCCGGCGAGCCTACCGACCGGCCAGACGGACCCGGGTCGAGCCGACGGGGACCGGCACCGCCGGAACGGCGCCGGACCCTTGGTGGTCCGGCGCCCGTCCTGGCCGCGGTGAGTGATCCTGCGTCGAGCAGGTGGGTGTCGAGCGCTCAGGTCTCGGCCGGCACGTCCTGCTCGGCCGATTCGAACGCCGGCTCGTTGCGGCGGTGGAAGGCGAAGGCGACCAGCACGCCCCCGAGCATCGCGTAACCGAGCGCGACCTGCGGATCGGCCGCCCAGCCGACCTCACTGGCGTGGATCAGGCCGATCCAACTGAGCACGGCGCCGACCGCGGCGGCGATCGCCGACGCGTAGAACTTCCGCATCAGGATGAAGGCGACGATCGAGCCGAGCACCATGCCGGCCAGCACCGCGCCCTCACCCAGGGTTTTGAGCCCCTGGTAGACCAGGCCGGCGTTGGTGAGTGCGTCATCAGCGACCTGGTCCGCGGTGGTGCCGGCGGCCGCGAGGGCGTTGTCGATCAGCCCCGTCCCCCACGACGCCAGGTTCGGCAGGATGGCGGCCACCACGGCCGCGGCCTGGATCCTGGGCACGGATTGGAAGGCCTGGGCACCGATCAGCAACCCGATGTACAGCAGGATCGGCACGATCGCCGGGATGGGCAGCACCGTGTTCAGCACGCCGAACAGTCCCAGGAAACACAGCACCGCGATGAGGATGCCGCTGGCCATCGAGTAGCTGGCCCGGCCGCCCGCAGCCTTCCAGCCCGGGTGACCGATGTAGACCGCCGGCGGGAACGGCGAGCCCAGCGCGGCACCGATGATGGCGCCGGACCCGTCGGCCAGCAGGACGCTGCGCAGGTTGTAGCTGTCCCCCGCGGCGGCCGCGCTCTCCACGTTGCTCATCGCCTCGGCGAAGTTGTACACGCCCAGTGGTATCGCGGTGGCCAGCAACGGCGCCAGGTTGGACAGGCCGTTGAACAGCATGTCGAAGTGCAGGCTCGGGATGGCGATGGCGATCTGGCTGACCGCGTCCTGCACATCCGGCACCGACATGTAGCCGCCGATCCAGCCGATCGCGGTGCCGACGAGCAGCGCGGCCAGACCGACCGGGATGCCGCCGGGCAGCCGGATGTTGGTGAAGAAACCGACCAGGATGATGCCCAGCACCGGCAGCCCGATCCAGGCCGCGGACCAGATCTGGCCGGCGGGACGCATGGAGATGAAGGTCAACGAGATGCCGGCGAGCGTGCCGAGCATGGCGGCCCGCGGGGTGATCTTGCGGATGAACGGGCCGATGAAGGCGCCGATCAGCACGATCACCCCGATGACGAAGGCCCAGGCCAGACCCGCCTCCCAGGCCCGGACGGGATCCCCGGTGGTCAGGAAGATCGGCAGCATGATCACGAACACCACGATGAACATGTGCGGGACGCTGGGCCCGTAGGGCAGCGCGGTGACGTCGGTGCGGTTCTCCCGGCGAGCCAGCCGGCGGGCCAGGAACGTGTAGTAGATGTTGCCGGCCAGCATGGCGATGCCCAGCGCCGGCAACACGGTGCCGAGCACGTCGCCGGCCGGTACCTGCACGACGAAGATCAGCAGCGAGGTCAGCGTCAGGACGTTGACCAGGATGTTGAAGCCGAGACCGAAGAAGGCGTTGGTCTCACCCTTGGTCACAGCGGGATCTTCAGGGCACCGTCGGTCGACGTGGCGGACTTGAAACCTGTCAGGTTCATGGACTTTCTCCCTGCGATGATGGGCTGGTGCCGCGGCACGGTGCGGCGTGGGGAGCGGTGCGATACTGCCAGGCGAACGGGGGCGGCGAGAGTCGTTCTGGTGCAACGACCATCTGGATCGGAAGCCGAACCGCAGGGCGGCGTCAGCCGGTCAACACCGGCTGACTCATCGCGGCCAGCAACGCCGTCGAGTCGGCGACCCAGCCGAAGATTCCGCCCTGCGCGGAGACCATCTCCAGCCCGACCCGCTGGAATTCGGGGAAGTAGGAGCCGACGCAGTCGGACAGCACCAACGCGTCGTAACCGCGGTCGTTGGCCTCCCGAACCGTGGTGTGCACGCACACCTCGGTGGTCACCCCGGTGACGATCAGGTGGGTGACGCCGGCCGCCTGAAGCACCGCCTGCAGTTCGGTGGCGTAGAACGCGCCCTTACCGGGCTTGTCGATGACGATCTCACCGGCGATCGGGGCGAGTTCGTCGATGATGTCGTGGCCGTACTCCCCGCGGATCAGGATCCGGCCGTGCGGGCCCTCGTCACCGATCCGCTGAGACGGTCTGCCCCGCTGCAACTTCGCGGGCGGGCAGTCCGAGAGGTCAGGCAGGTGGCCCTCTCTGGTGTGGATGACGAGCATGCCGGTGGCTCTGGCTGCTGCCAGCACCTCGGCCAACGGCGGCACCACTTTTCGCAGCAGCGAGACGTCGTTGCCGAGCGTCTCACCGAATCCGCCCGGCAGCAGGAAGTCTCGCTGCATGTCGATCACCACGAGGGCGGTGGTCCCGACGTCCACTGGGAAAGCGCTGGGCGCCGCGTCGACCGCGGCCGTGACGGTCTCGAAAGCGGTTGCCGGTGAATTGGTATCGGGCATGGCACGCTCCTGAACGAAAGGGATCGGGTGGTGGGTGGATGCTGGCCGCGGATCTGGTGGGGCAGGATGAAGCGGACCTCTCAGGCTGGTGCGGGCGCGCCGGCCAGGTAGGCCCGCCAGCCGCCGAATGCAGTGATGTCCACGGCGTCCGTTGCGGTGACGACGGCAGCGTCGGCGACGAAACCGATCTCGATGCTGCCGTCGGCCAGGGTGACCCGGCCCAGGCAGACCGAGCCGGCGGATCCTGCGAGGATCTCCGGGAGAGCGCCGGACGGCACTGACCACGTTTCGACTTCGATGGCAGCGCCACCGGACGGCGTCGCGATCAGGGCGGGCACCGGCGACCCCTCGCCGACGGCGAACAACCGGTAGTGCGGGGCGGTGGCCGTCAGTGACTCCAGCCGGCCGCCGCGGTCGGCCAGGTCGCCGCTCCGCGGTTGGCCCGACAGGTGATGGCCCACGACGACAAGCGTTGTCGTCGGTACACTCTCCAGAAGTACCGGAGCCGCCGGAGTGGACTGCGCGAGGTGGCTCTCGCCGGTGAGTTCCGCCGCCATCGCCAGCACCCGGTCGTCGGCCAGGGCCGGGCCGAGAACCATCAGCGCGGCGGGTCTGCCGTCCGCGGTGAGTCCGGCGGGGACCACCGCGGCGCACAGGTCGAGCAGGTTGCCGAAATGCGTGTAGTGCCCGAGCGCGGTGTTCGCCCCGATCGGGTCGGCCAGCACCTCCTCGAAGGTGAACGTTGTGCCGATGGCCGGCAGTACCAGCACGTCCATCCCGTGCCACAGCTGGGCGACCTGCGCCCGCAGTTCGCCCAGCCGGTGCTCGGCCGCGAAGACGTCCACCGCCGAGTAGGCCGCCCCGCCTTCCAGGATGGTCCGGATGACGGGCAGCACCGATTCCGGATGTTCAGCGAGGAAATCGCCGAACTCGGCGAGCCGCTCGGCCACCCACGGCCCCTGGTATAGCAATTCGCCGGCCGCCAGGAACGGACCGAACGGCGCCGAGACGACCCGATCGAAGTCGCGTTCGATGGTGCCGCGCGCGGCCAGATGCGCGGCCCGCATCGCCCCGTCCCCGAAGAACTCCAGTTCGGCGATGTCCGGCAGGCCGACGCAAAGCTCTTTGGCCGGCAGGGTGTCCCGGCGCCGCTCGCGGGTGTACGGGTCGCGTTCGTCGACGCCGGCCACCACGTCGAACACCGCGGACAGGTCGGCGACGGTGCCGGCGATCAGGCTGATGCAGTCCAGCGAGCGGCAGGCGGGCACCAGGCCGACCGTGCTGATCAACCCGCGGGACGGCTTGAAGCCGGCGATTCCGTTCAGCGCGGGCGGCACCCGGCCGGAGCCGGCGGTGTCGGTGGCGACGGTGAACGGCACCTCCCCGGTCGATACCGCCAGCGCCGACCCGGAACTGGACCCCCCGGAGATGAGATCTCCGCCGAACACGCTGCGCGGCAATGGATATGACGTCCTGGTGCCGTTCAGCCCGGTGGCGAACTGGTCCAGGTTGGTCTTTCCGACGAAGATCCCGCCGACCGCCACCAGGGCGGCCACCACCGGGGCCGTGGCGTCCGCCCGGTAGGCGTAGTCGGGGCAGGCCAGGGTGGTCAGCACGCCGTCGACGTCGATGCTGTCCTTGACCCCGAACGGGATGCCGTACAGCGGCAGCGATGACGGATCAGGGTGCTGCTCCAGCTCTTTCGCCCGCACCATCAACTCGGCGCGGTCCAGCACGGTGATCCAGGTGCCATCGGCACCGCGCTCGGCGATGCGCCCGAGCACCTGGTCAACGACGTCCGACGGGGACAATTCCCCCGCGCGGTAGGACTGCGTCAGTTCGGCGATGGTGGGGCCGGTGATCGGCCCGCGGATCGGACTGTTCGGCATGTGGTCGATTGTCGACAATAACTGTATCAGGCGTGGAACTCCTGTGTTAACACTGGATTGCTGCGGCTCATCGCCGGGCCGGCAGCGAGGTCGACCGAGGCTCAGCCGCCCACAGCGGCCGGCGTCGCATCCCGCCGGAACTGCAGGTACCGCTGGCCGCCGTGGTCACACAGCGCCTCGAGAACGACGTCCCGGTCATTGGTTTCCAGCGCGGTGAGCAGCGCCTCATGCCGGCGCAGGCCCTCCCCCGGACCGACCAGGGTGGCCTCCAGGCGCAGGTTGACCGCCATCGGGCGTTGCAGCTTCACCAGGATGGGCTCCATCGCCAGGTCCAGTTGACGATTGCCGGCCAACGCGACGATCGCGGCGTGGAACGCCCGGTGGGAGTCGTCCCTGGACAATTCATCCGATGACGCCTCCGCGCGGCGCATCTGGTCCAGCCGCTCGCGAACCAGGGCAAGTGGGTCCTCCCCCGGCTGGGCGCGGATCGGCAGCGCGGAGGTGATCGCGTGTCTCTCCAGGACGGCCCGGATCTCGAACAGTTGCGCGATGTCCTCCTCCGACCAGACGGTCACCCGGGCCCCGCGCCGCGGCAGATGTTCGACCAGACCCTGCTGGACAAGCAGTCGCAGCGACTCCCGCAGCGGTGCCCTGCTGATCGAGAACCGTTGGCAGATCTGCTCTTCGATCAACCGAGAGCCCGGCTTGAGGGCACCGCTGAGGATCTCGTCACGCAACCGGCGGGTGGTCGCCTCGACCAGGCTCGGGGCGAAAAGTTCGACCTGCGCAGAGTGACCAGCGCTCATCGTTCGGCGCCTCCCTCCCGGTCTCGCGCAGGGCCGGCTCCCCCGCGGTCATGGCCCAGTGTAGGAGGAAGACCGCCCCGGACAGCCCCCGGTCGGGCAGCGAACAACCCCGGCCCATCGGAGTCGGTCTCCGATGGGCCGGGGAAGCCTTACCTGATGCGCGGCACTCAGGCGGTGGTCTTGACCAGCTTGCAGTTCCCGTCGATCGCGAACCACTTCCCGCCGGAGCCCTGCCCGTTGGCATCGCCCGGCGCTGCGTCACCGGCGTAGTAGTACAGCGCCCACTTGCCCATCACCAGCTGCTTGGTGCCATCCGGCCGGTCGATGGTCGACGCACCGGAGGCCTGCAGCTCGTCGGAGATGACGAAGCCGTCGTCCACGGTGAGCGGCGGCCAGGCCTGGGCGCAGGCGTCGAAGCAGCTGGTCTGCTTTTCCGGGTCGTTGGTGAATGCGTACAGCGTGTGCCCGTTGGCGCCCACCATCACCTCGCCGAGATTGCCGACCTGGGCCAGGCTGACCACCGGACCGGCCGCGGGTGCAGCGGCTGCGGCCGGCGCTGGTTCCGGAGCCGGCGCAGCGGCCGGGGCCGGGGCAGCGGCCGCCGCGGCGGCGACATCCTTCACCAGCTTGCCGTCGGCGCCCTCGACGAACCAGACACTTCCCACGCCCTGACCGTTGGTCTCGCCGGGGGCGCCGTCACCGGCGTAGAAGTACAGCGGCCACTTGCCGACCTTGAGTTGCTTGCTGCCATCCGGCCGAACGACGGTACTGACCAGGGCCGGGTCGACACCGGCGGGAGCGGTGGGGGTCCCGGTGACCGTCACCGCGGGCCAGGCGGCGGCGCAGGCATCGAAGCAGGTGCTGACCCCGTCCACGTCCTTGGTGAAGGCGTAGAGCGTCTGCCCGTTCGCACCCACCAGCACCTGGCCGACGGCGCCGGCCTGGGCGACCGCGAACGGCGCCGCGCTGGGCTTGTCCACCGGCGCGGGCGTGCTCGACGCCGGGATGGCAGCCGAGGTCGGGGCGGACATCGCAGCGGCGGCCGCGGAGATCTGCGCGGTGCCGGAGACCTGGCTGGCCTGGCCGCAGGCGGAGAGCAACAGCCCGGCCGCGACCACGGCGATCGGGGCAGCGAGGATCGAGCGCAGTTTCATGACAGAACCTTTCGGAGAAGACCGACGGCGGAAGAGATGGCGGAAGAGATGGCCGGGCCGAGGAGTTCATCGCCCGGCACTCCTGAATACGGCCCCGCGCCAGGAACGGTTCTCGGCCGCTGTCGGGTCCTCCGATCGGGGTAACGGATGCGCGTCCATCGCGCGGTCACGGCCAAAAACCACTTGACCGGTGTGCGAACCGTTTGTCGGTCGCGACCGTATTTCTGGCTATGACCAGCAGAATGCCTGAAGGTGGGTGCGAACCGACCGGAACAGCGGGCCTGAACTACCCTTATCCGGGTGCTGACAGAGGACGAACTGCGGCGCTTTCGCGCCGGGGAGTCCGATGCGGTGCGCGCGGTGTACCGGGAGTACGGCCGGTTGGTGTTCGCCGTGTGCCGGAATCTGCTGAATTCACCGCAGTTGGCCGAGGAAGCAGCCCAGCAAACCTTCCTCAAGGCGTGGCGTTCGGCGGCCACCGTGGAGCCCGGCCGCGACTTGGCACCGTGGCTGGCCACCATCGCCCGGCGCACGGCCATCGACGTCTACCGGCAGGAGTCGCGGGAGACCTCCTCGGCGCTGGACGACGTTCCCGAATCGCACCCGGCGCTGGTCCAGGCGCCGGTGGCGATCGAGCGAACCTACGACGTCTGGCAGGTCCGTCAGGCGCTGGACGAGCTGCCGGCGGACGAGCGGCAGATCGTGCAGCTGCAGCACCTGGAGGGGATGACCCAGACCGCGGTCGCGCAGCGGCTGAACCTGCCGGTCGGCACGGTGAAGTCCCGCTCGTACCGGGCGCACAAGAAACTCGCGGCCCGGCTGGGGCACCTGCGAGAGGGGTTCGATTGACGTCCCGGGCCCGGGTGGTCGGGCCGGACCGGACCTGACCGCCACAGCACCAGAACTACCCTGCGAAGAGGAGGTGACCACAGATGGCTCCCGACACCGGCCGGCACAGCATGGACGAGAATGCGTTCGACCGCGCCAGGATCAACTACCTCGCCGGCGACCGCGATGTCGACCTGGGCGGCGATGTCGACCTGGGCGGCGATGACCGCGCCGAGCTGGATGATCTGCGTGCACTCCTCGCAGATCCGGCGCTGTGGGCAGAACCTCCCGCGGCGCTGGAGGATTCGGTGGTCGCGGCAATCGCCGCGGAGGCTGCTCTTCCGGCCGACGGCAGGGCACCGGCCGCCGGGCCCGATACGGTGCGGCCGTTCCCTTTCGCCCCTGACGCGGCCGGCAACGTCCGTCTCGGGGGGCCCACTGCAGGACCGACGGCGCCGGCGGAAGCGCCGATCGACCTCGCCGCGGCTCGGGAATCGCGTGTTCGGCGGGACGGCCGCCGCCGGTTCACCCGGCCGGCGTTCCTGATCGCCGCGGCGGCCGCGGTGGTCGCGGTCGCACTCTCCGCGGTTCTGCTGCTACGGGATACCACCCCGCAGCGTCGGTTCGATGTGGCGTTGTCGGCAACCGAACTCGCGCCCGGCGCGACCGGCAGCGCGACCATGCTCAAGACCGACTCCGGCTGGCAGATCACACTGGAAGCCACCGGCCTGCCCCGGCTGGACGGCGGCACGTTCTATCAGGCATGGCTGCGCAACGCGGACGGGGTGCTGGTCCCGATCGGAACGTTCAACGAGGGCACCGACGTCACGCTGTGGGCGGGGGTGTCGCCGGAGAAATTCTCGACGATGACGATCACCAAGGAGTCGGCCGACGGGGTGCAGGACTCATCCGGGCAGCGCGTGATGACCGGTACCGCGGTCGAGGACTGACGCACATCCCGGGGGGACGATCGTTGGGGCACAACCCTTTGTCCATGGGCGATTCGGGGCTGACTCGACGGTTGGGCACGGGCGACGCGGTCGTCATCGGCTGAGTTTGTCAAGGTTGGTTGGCCCCACCGCGTCAGGTTTGAGTGGCCCCACCCCAGCGAGATTTGCGCGTAACGAAATTCGAGCTGCTGTGACGAAA
>Ga0208851_1000937_pt1 | contig 10963 bp, 10 predicted proteins | sample NGESurshal092012_FD_184481 | JGI IMG/M metagenome (GOLD analysis project Ga0208851, IMG submission 184481) | Arctic peat soil microbial communities from Barrow, Alaska - NGEE Surface sample 415-2 shallow-092012 (SPAdes) | ecosystem: Environmental > Terrestrial > Soil > Wetlands > Peat ... | reverse complement strand
CTGCCCGCGCGCCGAGCTGATGACCCCGCCGGCCCACGACCCCTTCAAGCGCACCCCCGTCACCCCTGCATGACGGGTCCCTTCTGTGCGCAAGGTGCCAGATCTCTACCCTTCATGGGCAGGCATGAAGGCTGGGTCGGTGCAGCCTTGCGCACAGAAGGGACCCTTCATCCGGGTCTGGGGGGTAGGCCGGGTCAGCGGTTGACGCTGGACATGTCGGCGTAGCGGAAGCCGGCCACCGAACCGGGCGGGACGGCGGCCGCCAGCCACTCCAGGTCCCCGGCCGTGAGCTCGACGGCCACGGCCGCGGCGTTCTCCTGCAGGTAGGCGCGCCGCTTCGTGCCCGGGATCGGCACCACGTCCGGGCCCTGCGCGAGCACCCAGGCCAGCGCCAGCTGGCCCGGGGTGACCCCCTTCTCCGCGGCCAGCGCCCGGACCCCGGCCACCAGCGCCGCGTTGTGCGCGAAGTTGTCCTTCGAGAACCGCGGGTCGCTCGCCCGGAAGTCCCCGGCCGGGACGTCGTCGACCGAGCCGAACCGCCCGGTCAGGAAGCCGCGGCCCAGCGGGCTGTAGGCGACCAGCCCGATGCCCAGCTCACGCAGGGTCGGCAGGACCTCCGCCTCGACGTCGCGCGCCCACAGCGAGTACTCGGTCTGGACGGCGGTGATCGGGTGCACCGCGTGCGCCCGCCGAATCGTCGTGGCCGCCGCCTCGGACAGCCCCAGGTGCGCCACCTTCCCCGCGGCGACCAGCTCGGCCATCGCCCCGACCGTCTCCTCGATCGGCACGGACAGGTCCACCCGGTGCTGGTAGTACAGGTCGATCCGCTCCACCCCGAGCCGCTGCAGCGAAGCGTCGCAGGCCGACCGCACGTACTCGGGGCGGCCGCTGATCCCCAGCCGGGCCCCCGACTCGTCCCGGACGATGCCGAACTTCGTCGCGACCACGACGTCGTCGCGCCGGCCGGCGACCGCCCGGCCCACCAGCCGCTCGTTGGTGAACGGCCCGTACATGTCGGACGTGTCCAGGAAGGTCACCCCGAGGTCCAGCGCGCGCTGGATCGTGGCCAGCGACTCGCCGTCGTCGCCGGGGCCGTAGAAGTCCGACATGCCCATGCAGCCGAGTCCCTCGGCGGAGACGGCGAGGGCGGCCGGGCCGCGGCCCAGGGTGCGCACCGGCACTGCCGTCATGCCACGCCCTCCGGGTCGCGGTGCGCCAGGTCCGGGCCGAACGCCGGCACGCACACCGCTACGTACTCGGCGCCGTCCGGCTCCGGGGTGGTGTAGCGCACCCGCTCCCCGGCCCTGGTCAGCACGACCTGGCCCGCGCCGACGTCGAGCACCCCGCCGTCGTGCTCCACCCGGACGACACCACGCAGCACAAGCGTCACCTCGTCGAACTCGGGGGTCTGGGCCGGCTCCTCCCAGCCACCGGGGGCCACCATCCGGGCCACCGACACGTCAGCGGTGCCCGTGGTGACCCGGCCGACGAACTCGTCGATGACCTTGCCGCCGGGGACCGGGATCCGCGTGGGGGCAGTGACCAGCTCGGGCATCAGGCTCCGATCGTCTCGATGAGCAGGGGCAGCGGACGGGTCGGCCCGTCCACCTCGATCCCGCCGACCAGCGCCTCGACGGCGCGGGCGAACCGGTCCGGGTCGTCCGCGTGCAGAGTGAGCAGCGGCTCTCCGGCCCGCACCGGCGCCCCCGGTTTGGCGTACAGGACCACGCCCGCGCCGGCCGACACCGGGTCCTCCTTGCGGGCCCGCCCGGCCCCGAGCCGCCAGGCGCACAGGCCGACGGCCAGCGCGTCCAGCCGGGTCAGCGTCCCGGTGGCGGGCGCGGGGACGACGAGGGTCTCGGCGGCGCGCGGGAGCGGGGCCAGCGGGTCACCGCCCTGGGCCCGGACCATGGCCCGCCACGCGTCCATGGCCGACCCGTCGGCCAGCCGGTCGGCCGGGTCCACGTCGCTGACCCCGGCCCCGCGCAGCATCTCCCTGGCCAGTGCCAGGGTCAGCTCGACGACGTCGGCCGGGCCACCGCCTTCGAGCACCTCGACCGACTCGGCGACCTCGAGGGCGTTGCCCGCCGTGCGGCCGAGCGGGGTGTCCATAGCCGTGAGCAGGGCCACCGTGCGGATGCCAGCGTCGCGGCCGAGCCCGACCATCGTCTCGGCCAGCTCCCGGGCCCGGTCGACGTCCTTCATGAACGCCCCGGAGCCCACCTTGACGTCGAGCACGAGCGCCCCGGTGCCCTCGGCGATCTTCTTGCTCATGATCGAGCTGGCGATCAGCGGGATCGCCTCGACGGTGCCGGTGACGTCGCGCAGCGCGTAGAGCTTCTTGTCCGCCGGGGCCAGCCCGCTGCCGGCCGCGCAGATGACCGCCCCGACGTCGCGCAGCTGGGCGAGCATCTCGTCGTTGGACAGCGCGGCCCGCCAGCCCGGGATCGACTCCAGCTTGTCCAGCGTGCCGCCGGTGTGTCCCAGCCCTCGGCCGGACAGCTGCGGCACGGCCACCCCGCAGGCGGCCACGAGCGGCGCCAGCGGCAGGGTGATCTTGTCGCCCACCCCGCCGGTGGAGTGCTTGTCCGCGGTCGGCCGGTCCAGCCCGGACCAGTCCATCCGCTCCCCGCTGCGGATCATCGCGTCGGTCCACCGCGCGATCTCCCGGCGTCCCATACCGTTGAGCAGGATGGCCATGGCCAGCGCCGACATCTGCTCGTCGGCCACCGCGCCGCGGGTGTACGCGTCCACGACCCAGTCGATCTGCTCGTCGGTGAGCTCGCCGCCGTCCCGCTTGGCCACGATGACGTCGACCGCGGCGAACGGCTCGCTCACCGGTGCTCCTCCAGGGTGTCCGGGCCAAACGCGTCCGGGAGCACCTCGCTCATCGGGAGCACCCCGCGCGCGGTCGCCAGCTGCATGGTCGGCCCGCCGTTCTCCCACAGCAGCTGCCGGCATCGCCCGCACGGCATGAGCAGGGCCCCGTGCTGGTTGACGCAGACGACGGCCAGCAGCCGGCCGCCGCCGGTGGCGTGCAGCGCCGAGACCAGGCCGCACTCGGCGCACAGCCCCACGCCGTACGACGCGTTCTCGACATTGCAGCCGACCACCACGCGGCCGTCGTCGACCAGCCCGGCCGCACCCACCTTGAACTGCGAGTACGGCGCGTAGGCCCGGCCCATGACGTCGATGGCCGCCGCGCGCAGCGCCACCCAGTCGACGGCGGTCACCCGCCTTCACCGCGTCGGTACACCAGCCCGTCGGCGGCCGGCATCCGCAGCCGCTGCGAGGCCAGCGACAGCACCAGCAGCGTGGTGATGTACGGCGTCATGTAGGTGACCTGCTGCGGCAGGTCGGAGGTGGCCAGGAACCAGGCCAGGATCACCGCGGCCAGCGCCGCCATCACGCTCGCCGAGATCACCTTGCGGCGCGCCGCGTACGTCACCGCGAGCAAGGCCAGCAGGACGACGGCCAGCAGCAGCAAGGCGTGGACGGCGTCCGCGCTGCGCAGCTGCATGGCGTCGGTGTAGCCGAACAGCAGGGCACCCGCGGCCAACCCACCGGGCCGCCAGTTGCCGAAGATCATGGCGGCCAGGCCGATGTAGCCGCGGCCACCCGTCTGCCCCTCCCGGTAGATCCCGGCCGCGACGATCGCCAGGAACCCCCCGCCGAACCCGGCCAGCGCGCCCGAGGTGACGACCGCGATGTACTTGTACTTGTACACGTTCACGCCGAGCGACTCCGCTGCGTGCGGCGCCTCGCCGCAGGACCGCAGCCGCAGCCCGAAGGCGGTCCGCCACAGCACCCAATACGTCAGCGGGAGCAGCAGGACGGCGATGATCGTCAGGTAGGAGACCTGGTAGGTGACGCCCTTGAGGACACCCGCGAGGTCGGACACGAGGAACCAGTGGTGGTTCTCGATACTGCCCATCGCGGAGGAGAAGCCCGGGATGGTCACCGTGCCCATCGACTTGATCCCCGGCGACTGGGTGGGGCCACCGCCCGCCTTCCCGGTGAACGCGATCGCCGAGAGGTACTGCGTCACACCCAGCCCGAGGATGTTGATGGCGACGCCGGACACGATCTGGTCGACCCCGAAGGTGATGGTCGCGACCGCGTGCACCAGCCCGCCGAGGGCACCGAAGGCGACCGCAGCGAGCACTCCCGCCCACGCGCTCCACTGGGAGCCGGCCCACCCGGCGCCCCAGGTCCCGAGGATCATCATGCCCTCGAGACCGATGTTGACCACGCCGGACCGCTCCGACCACAGGCCGCCAAGGCCGGCCATGCCGATCGGCACTGCCAGCCCGACCGCCGCGCCGACGGTGCCACTGGAGATCAGGTCCCCCGCGCCGGTGACCAGGCGGACGAGCGACATGACCAGCAGCAGGCCGACCCCGAACACGGTGAGCCGGATCCAGCGGTTGGCCAGCCACGGCATTGCGCCGGCAGCTCCTCGGGTCTTGTTGGTGAGCTCGGTGACGCTCATGCCGCCACCCCCGCTGCCGCAGCCGCGGACTCCTCGGCAGCGAGCCGCCGTCCGACCTCACGCTGCTGCTGGGCCAGACCGTAGCGGCGGACCAGCTCGTAGGCGATCACCACGGCGAGCACGATGACCCCCTGCATGATCGTGACGATCTCCTTGGAGACGCCCCCGAGGTCGAGGATCTGGCGGGAGGTGTCCAGGAACGCCCACAGCAGCGCGCCGAAGGCGATCCCGATGGGGTTGTTGCGCCCCAGCAGAGCGATGGCGATCCCGGTGAAGCCCAGGCCGGCCGGGAAGTCCAGCGAGTAGGTGTAGGACGCGCCGAGCAGCTGCGGGATTCCGACCAGGCCGGCGACCGCACCGGAAAGGAGCATGCTGACCAGCACCATGCGCTTGACGTTGACGCCGCTGGCCACCGCAGCAGGCTCGGAGCGTCCGGTGGCGCGCAGGTCGAAGCCGAACCGGGTGCGGCCGAGCAGGAACCAGTAGCCGACGCCCATGACGACCGCGAGCAGGATAAGGCCGTAGACCTGCTGGGTGGTCCCAGGCAGGAGCGAGATCCCCGGGACCTGGCCGGAGGCGGGGATCGGCTTGGTCCCGATGTTGTTCGATCCCTGCACCGAGACCGCGAGCCGGCCAGGGGTCAGCAGGTAGGCCACGACGCCCGTGGCGATGAAGTTGAGCATGATCGTCGAGATGACCTCGCTGACCCCCCGGGTCACCTTCAGCAGCCCGGCGATGCCGGCCCACATCGCGCCCACCACCATCGCGATGGCGATGGTCACGATCTGCCCGAAGGGCGCCGGCAGGACGACCGAGCCGGCGAACGCGGCGGCGATCATCGCGGCCAGCCGGTACTGCCCGTCGACACCGATGTTGAACAGGTTCATCCGAAAGCCGATGGCCACGGCGAGCGCCGACAGGTAGTAGGTCGTGGCCAGGTTGAGCGTGAGCACCTGGCTGCGGGGCTGGAACCCGTAGTTGACCATGTCCCGGAACACGCCGAACGGTGGGTGGCCCGAGATCACCAGGATGACCGACACGAGGGCGAGCGAGAACACGATCGCCAGTACCGGCGCCGCGACGGCGAGCAGGAAGCGCCTCACGCGGCCTCACCCCCCACACCGGTCATCGCCGAGCCGAGCTGCTCGGGGGTGACCGTCGCCGGGTCGGCACTGGCGACCAACCGGCCACGCAGCAGCACCCGCAGGCTGTCCGACAGGCCGATCAGCTCGTCCAGGTCGGCCGAGATGAGCAGCACGCCCAGCCCCTTGGCACGCGCATCCTTGAGCAGGTCCCAGATGGCCGCCTGGGCGCCGACGTCGACGCCCCGCGTGGGATGTGCCGCGACCAGCACCTTCGGGTCACCGCTCATCTCCCGGCCCACGATGAGCTTCTGCTGGTTTCCACCCGACAGCGACGAGGCCAGCACCTCGATGCCCGGCGTGCGCACGTCGTACTCGCGCACGATCCGCTCGGTGTCCGCCCTGGCGCCGCGACGGTCGATAAGGGCCCCCTTGGCGTTGGGCGGCGTGGTCTGGTGGCCCAGCATCCGGTTCTCCCACAGCGGGGCCTCCAGCAGCAGGCCGTGGCGCGTGCGGTCCTCGGGGATGTAGCCCATCCCCTCCTCACGCCTCCGCCGGGTCGACCAGTGGGTCACGTCGGTGTCGTCGAACAGCACCCGCCCGTCCGAGGCGGTCCGCATCCCCATGATCGTCTCGACCAGCTCCACCTGACCGTTGCCCTCGACGCCCGCGATCCCCAGCACCTCACCCTGGTGGATGGTGAACGAGATGTCGTCGAGCAGCAGCCGCTCCCCCGGGCCGGCCAGCGACAGGTGCTCGACCGTGAGCACTGGCACGTCGGTCACGGTGGACTCACGGGTCTCCGGAGAGGGCAGCTCGGAGCCGACCATCAGCTCGGCCAGCTGGCGGGCCGTGACCTCGGCGGGGTCGACGGTCGCGACCGTCGTCCCGGCCCTGATCACCGTGATCGTGTCGGCGACCGACAGCACCTCGTCCAGCTTGTGCGAGATGAAGATGACGGTCAGTCCCTGCTGCTTCAGCTCGCGCAGCGCGTCGAAGAGGTCGTCGACCTCCTGCGGGACGAGCACCGACGTGGGCTCGTCCAGGATCAGCGTCTTCGCCCCCCGGTAGAGCACCTTGAGGATCTCCACCCGCTGCCGGTCTCCGACCCCGAGGTCCTCGAGCAGCTCGTCCGGATCCACGTCGAGGCCGTACCGCTGGCCGATCTCGTCGATCTGCGCCCGCGCCGCGTCGAAGTCGATCCGCCAGCCGCTCGTGGGCTCCTGGCCCAGGATGACGTTCTCCAGCACGGTGAGGTTGTTCGCCAGCATGAAGTGCTGGTGCACCATGCCCACGCCGCGCGCGATGGCGTCGGATGGCGAGTGCATGACGACCGGCTCGCCGTCGATGAGCACCTCGCCCTCGTCCGGCTTGTGCATCCCGTAGAGGGTGTTCATCAGGGTCGACTTGCCCGCGCCGTTCTCGCCGACGATGGCGTGCACCGTGCCGCGCCGCACGACCAGGTCGATGTCATGGTTGGCCACCACACCGGGGAACCGCTTGGTGATCCCGCGGAGCTCGACGGCAGGAGCCGCGGCGGACTGCGTGTCGGGACTGATGGCCAGCCTCCTCGCTTCTGCGGTGGTACGGGCCCGACGGATCGGGCCCGGTTCGGACGCTATCGCGTCCGGACCGGGCCCGGGAGGAACCCGTCGCAGATTGGTTACGGCGTCGTCGGGACGGTGATCGCGCCGGACTTGATCTGCTCCGCGGCCGCGTCCGCCTTCGCCTCATACGGCTGGACGGCCGAGTTCGACTTCGAGTAGCCGACGCCGTCCTTCTTCAGGTCGAAGGTCTGCACGCCGGTGAGCGGCGAGCCGCCGACGGCCGACTTGATGAAGTTATAGACCGCGGTGTCGACCCGCTTGATCATCGAGGTGAGGATGACATCCTTCACGTCAGCCGACGCGGTGAGGTACTGGTCGGAGTCCACACCGATGGCCAGCTTGCCGGAGGCCTTGGCCGCCTTGAACACACCGCTGCCGGAGCCGCCAGCGGCTGCGAAGACCACGTCGGCCCCTGCGTCGTACATGCCCTGCGCCGCGGTCTGGCCCTTGTCCGGCGCGTTGAAGCCGGAGAAGTCCGGGGGCTGCGTCAGGTACTTGACCTGGACCTTGATGCTCGGGTTGATCGACTTCGCACCGGCGGTGTAGCCCGCCTCGAACTTCTGCAGCAGAGGGGTGAGCACCCCACCGATGTACCCAATGTTGCCGGTCTTCGACGCCTGGGCCGCGATCACGCCGACGAGGTAGGAGCCCTCGTTCTCCGCGAACACGAGGTTCGCCACGTTTTTCGCCGAGAAGCTGGAGTCGTCGATGATGGCGAAGTTGACTTTGGGGTACTCGGCCGCGACCTTCTTGGTGGCGGTCGCGTAGGCGAACCCGACGGCGATGACCGGGTTGTACCCGCCGGCGGCAAGCAGCCGCAGCCGCTCCTCCTTCTGGGCGTCGGTCTCGCCGACGACCGCGGACAGCTCCTTGGTCTGGATGCCGAAGTCGGTCTTCGCCTTGTCCAGCCCCACTGCGGCAGCGTCGTTGAACGACTTGTCGCCACGGCCGCCGACGTCGTACGCAAGACCGACCTTGATGTTGGACGTTGCCGCGGGGCTGCCACTGGTACCCGCACCGCCGCCACTGCTGCTGCTGCTGCCACAGGCAGCCAGCGCCAACGCGCCGGCAACCGCCAGGGCGGCCACCTTCATGACCCTGCGCAAGAGGTACTCCTTCGTCCGATGCACCCCGGCAGCGGGTGCTCACGACCGCGCCTCGCGGGCGCGCTGTTGATGACCGCGGAGGTCGCGGCGTCCTTGCGAGCGTATTCCTCGAGGGGGGCCGATCCGGCCGGACGAAGGTCCTTATCCAGACTGTTACCAGACCGAGAGCAGGGCCGATCCGGACAGCAGCCGCACACCGATCGCAATCGCCCGCTCGTCCACGTCGAAGCCGCCCTGGTGCAGGTCCCTGGACACCTCGTCCCCCGGCCGGCGAACCCCCAGCCGGGCCAGCGCACCGGGCACCTTGTCGAGGTACCAGGCGAAGTCCTCCCCGCCGAGGCTCTGCTCCACCTGGACGACGCTGTGCTCCCCGACCAGCCGCTGCGCCGCGGACTCCAGCACCCCCACCGCCGCCGCGTCGTTCACCACAGGCGGCACCCCCCGGATGTACTCGACCTGCACCCGGACTCCATAGGGGGAGGCGACCGTCCGCACCGCCTCCTCGACGACGTCCGGAGCGCTCGCCCAGGCGGCCGCGTCCAACGAGCGGACCGTGCCCTCGACCTCGCCGGCCTGCGGGATCACGTTGTGCGCCCCGCCTGCCTGGATCCGCCCCCAGACGAGCGACAGCCCCGCGCGCGGGTCGACCCGGCGGGACAGCACAGCGGGGACGTCGGTCACCACCCGGGCCAGCGCGTACACCAGGTCAGCGGTCAGGTGGGGGCGGGCCGTGTGCCCGCCGGGGCCGGCCAGCCGCACCCGCACGTGGTCAGACGAGCCGGTGATCGGACCCACCCGAAGGCCCACGGTCCCGACGTCGGCCCGGGGGTCGCAGTGGACGGCGTAGATGCCGGACACCCCGTCCAGCGCGTTCACCGCAAGGACGTCGAGCGCACCCCCGGGGTTAGTCTCCTCCGCCGGCTGGAAGACCAGCCGGACCCGGCCCGGCAGCTGCCCGGCGCGGTCGAGGTCGGCGAGCACCAGTCCGGCGCCGAGCACGACGACCGTGTGCACGTCGTGGCCGCAGGCGTGGCACCGCCCGGGCACGGTGGACCGGTAGGGGACGTCCTTCTCGTCATCGATGGGCAGCGCGTCCAGGTCGGCGCGCAGCGCGGTGGCCGGCTCGCCCGAACCCACGTCGCACACCAGCCCGCTGCCGCCGGGCAGCAACCGGGGAGCCAGCCCGGCCGCTTCGAGCCGCTCGCGGACCAGCCGGGTGGTGCGCACCTCGGCCCGGCCCAGCTCAGGGTGCGCGTGCAGGTCACGGCGCAACGCGACCAGCTCGTCGGCGTACCCGGCGACCAGGGCGGGGATCTGCGCGAGGACGGCGTCCAGGTCGGTCGGTGCGGGTGCCGGGTCCACCCCGGCAGGCTAGTACCGGCTCGTCCTGGCTAGTCCTCGCCGGGCCCCGGCCCCGGCTCCGGCTGCCGCGGCCCCTGGACCTGCGCCGACTCGGACCGCGCCCACGTCCCGGTCAGCTCGCTGGCGTGCTGGAAACGGGCGGCCTCGTCCGGTCGCTGCGCGCGGCGCAGCAGGACGACCACCGCGCCCACGAGGAGCACGACCACGGCAGCGATCACGAGCAGCGTCATGGGTCAACCGTGACAAATCGGCTGAATCCGGTCAAGACGCGGCGTGGCTGCACTCCGGTCAGAACGCGTCGTTGGGCCGGTACGTTCCCCACACGTTGCGCAGCGCGTCGGACACCTCGCCCACCGTGGCGCGCGCGGCGAGCGCGGTCCGCATCGGGCGCAGCACGTTGTCGCTGCCCTGCGCCGCGGCCCGGACGGCGTCCAGGGCCGCGGTCACCGACCCGTTGTCGCGGTCGGCCCGCAGGCGGGCCAGCCGCTCGCCCTGCTCCGCCTCGATCGCCGGGTTGACCCGCAGCGGCTCGTAGTGCTCCTCCTCGTCGAGGGTGAACCGGTTCACCCCCACGACGACCCGCTCCCCCGAGTCGATGGAGGTGGCCACGTCGTAGGCGGACCGCTCGATCTCGCGCTTCTGGAAGCCCTGCTCGATCGCCGCAACCGCCCCACCGAGGTCCTCCACTCGGCCCATCAGGTCGCGGGCCGCTGCCTCGAGCTCGTCGGTCATCGACTCGATGACGTAGGAGCCGGCGAACGGGTCGACGGTGGCGGTCACATCGGTCTCGTAGGCCAGCACCTGCTGGGTGCGAAGCGCCAGCCGGGCCGCCTTCTCCGACGGCAGCGCGATGGCCTCGTCGAAGGAGTTGGTGTGCAGCGACTGGGTCCCGCCGAGGACCGCGGCCAGCCCCTGGACCGCGACCCGGACCAGGTTGACCTCCGGCTGCTGCGCGGTCAGCTGCACCCCCGCGGTCTGGGTGTGGAACCGCAGCATCATCGACTTCGGGTTCTTCGCACCGAACTGATCACGCATCACGTGCGCCCAGATCCGGCGGGCGGCCCGGAACTTGGCTACCTCCTCCAGCAACGTGGTGCGCGCCACGAAGAAGAACGCCAGCCGGGGGGCGAACTCGTCGACGTCCTGGCCGGACGCGACCGCGGCACGGACGTACTCGATCCCGTCGGCGAGGGTGAAGGCGATCTCCTGCGCCGGCGTCGCCCCGGCCTCGGCCATGTGGTACCCGGAGATGGAGATGGTGTTCCACCGCGGGATCTCCTCGCGGCAGTAGGCGAAGATGTCGGTGATCAGCCG
>Ga0208851_1000936_pt1 | contig 10965 bp, 9 predicted proteins | sample NGESurshal092012_FD_184481 | JGI IMG/M metagenome (GOLD analysis project Ga0208851, IMG submission 184481) | Arctic peat soil microbial communities from Barrow, Alaska - NGEE Surface sample 415-2 shallow-092012 (SPAdes) | ecosystem: Environmental > Terrestrial > Soil > Wetlands > Peat ... | reverse complement strand
CCGCTCCCCGCCGGACTCGAGGCGGTGGACACCAGCCTCGCCACGGCCGCGCGGCTGCCGGCTGGCGAGCCGGGCGCAGACACCGAGACGGACGAGATGGAGGGCGCGCGCGAGGCGGGGGTGCCGCCCTGGGTCCTCGGCTTCTGGAATCCGTTCAACCACACCGAGCTCAGGGATGACCGAGCGCTGTTCTTCTCCAGCGAGCTGCCGCCGGGTGTGCACACCGTCTCGGTGGTGGCCCGGGCGACGACGCCCGGTGATTACCTCCTGGTGCCCGCCCGGGCCGAGGCGATGTACGCCCCCGAGGTGTTCGGGCGCTCGGAGGGGAGCAACTTTCAAGTGCTCGACGAGGGCAACGTCGCCGCCCGGTGACGCCCGGCGCACCGCGATGACGCCCATGACCGCATGTCGGGGAGGACACTCCGGGCGGAGGGCCGGGCGCGGGTCGGTCCTCGGCCGCGCCCTGATCGTGCTCGCCGGCACGGCCGCGCTCGCACTGCTGGCCGTCATCTCCTGGCCCCTCCCGCCGGGGTTACTCGAGGCGGACGGGGAACTCAGCGTCCGGGTCCTCGACAGGGAGGGCACCCTGCTGCGCGAGCTCCCGTCCCGGCAGGATTCGCGGAGCGTGTCGCTCGATCGGGACGCTCCGGTCCCTCCCGTGCTGGCGGATGCGTTCATCGCCTCGGAGGATCGGCGGTTCGGGTGGCACCCCGGCGTGGACCCGCTGGCGATGGTCCGGGCGGCGGCCAGCAACCTCCGCGCGGGCCGGGTGGTGAGCGGGGCCTCGACACTCACCCAGCAGCTGGCGCGGCTGCTCGTGCCGCGGCGGCGAACCCTCGCCGGGAAGGTGCGGGAGGCGCTCTGGGCGGTGCGTCTGTCGGCGCATCTGTCGCGCCAGGAGATCCTGCGGGCGTACCTGGACCGGGTCGCGCTGGGTCACGACCTGGTCGGCGTCGAGGCGGCCTCGCAGGCGTACTTCGGGCGGCCAGCCGCTTCGCTCTCTGCGGGCCAGGCGGCGCTGCTCGCGGCCATCGCTCGGTCCCCGGCCCGGGTGGACCCCTGGCGCGACCCGGAGCTGGCCGCGCGGGCGATGCGCGAGGTCCTCGGCCGGATGCGCCGGACGGGCCGCCTCGACCCGGAGCTCGCACGGGTCGCCGCCGGCGCGGACGTGGACCTCGCACCGCCGGGACGGGTCTTCGGTGCGCCGCACCTGGTCGTCGATCTCGCCGCCAGGCTGGGGACGCTGGGGCTCGGCCGCGCGGTGGAGGTCCGTACCACGCTCGACCCCGCTCTGCAGCGCGACGTGGAGCGCACCGTCCGCTCGGAGCTCGCCGCCGACGCGCGCCTGGGCCAGGCCGCGGTGCTGGTCATCGACAACGCCGCCGGGGAGGTGCTCGCCTACGTCGGCTCGGCGGACTTCCTCGACGATGCGCGCGAGGGGCAGAACGACGGCGTCCGGGCGCGCCGGCAGCCGGGCAGCGCGCTGAAGCCCTTCGCCTACGGCCTGGCACTGGCGAGTGGCTGGACGGCGGCCTCGGTCCTCGGGGACGTGGACCTCGAGGTGGGCGCGGCCGGCCGCGCCTGGCTCCCGCGCAACTACGACCGTCGCCAGCACGGGCCGGTGCGCCTCCGGGCCGCGCTGGCCAACAGCTACAACGTGCCCGCGGTAGAGATCACCGATGCGCTCGGCCCAGAGCGGGTCCTCGAGGTGCTCCGCCAGGCCGGCTTCAGCTCGCTCGACGCCAGCGCGGAGCACTACGGCGCGGGGCTCGTCCTTGGCAACGGCGACGTCTCGCTGTGGGAGCTGGCGAGGGCATACCGGGGGCTTGCCCGCGGCGGTGTGGTGGAGCCGATGCATCTGGTCCGCGCGGCGACGGACCGGCTGGGCGAGCCGCTGTCCTCCCGGGCGGAGATCGAGTCCCGCCGCTTCCTCCCGTCCGACGCCGTGGCGCTCCTGACCGATCTCCTGTCCGACGAGATGGCCCGTGCGCCGGCCTTCGGGCTCGACAACGCGCTCCGCCTCCCTTTCGCGGTGGCAGCCAAGACGGGGACCAGTCGCGCCTACGTGGACAACTGGACCGTGGGCTTCACCCACGAGCGAACGGTGGCGGTCTGGGTAGGGAACTTCGACGGCCGACCCATGGAGCGGGTCTCTGGCATCACCGGCGCCGGCCCGCTCTTCGCTCGGGTGATGCGCCGGGCAATGGCGGGCATCCGGCCGGCGCCGCTGGTGGACCGCGCGCAGTTGGAGCACGTGCGCATCTGCCCGCTCTCGGGCCACCGGGCGGGTGAGGCGTGCCCAGGCGCTGTGGATGAGATCTTCCTCCCCCGGACCGCACCCGCCGAGCCCTGCGAGATGCACCGGCTGGACGCGGGGAGGCGGGTGCTGGCGCTGGACGCTCGCTACAGCGGCTGGGCAGAACGAGAGCGGCTCGAGGTCACGAGCGGCGGCAGAACCGAGCCACCCGCGTTCGTCACCCCCCGTGACGGGGACGAGTACCTGATCGAGTCCGGTATCCCGACCACCTCGCAGACCATTCCCGTCCGGGTCCGGGGAGCAGCGCGGACCCGCCTGCTGGTCGATGGCAGGCCGGTGGCGCTCCAGGCCAGCCAGGGCACTCGCGTCGCGCTGATCCCGGGACCGCACGTTCTCGAGCTGCAAACGCCCGGCGACCCGGAGACGAGCGAACGCATCCGGATCCAGGTGCGTGGGGTACGGACCGAGGCTGCGCCGTAGAGGTGACGCCTGCCGCGACGCTTACTTCTGGCCGATGCAGACGGTCTCGACCCGAGTCTGGCTGAGTGCCGAGAGCAGTGCCACCGGGGCAGTCTTCAGCGGTTGGTCGGCGCCATCGCCAGGAGCGCCTCGTCAGACCCTGGGCCCACGTCCGAGCCAGCCTGAGCGACGTGCATCGAGGAGGGCGCCGACTCGGTGTAGGCCGAGGCGCCGTCGGCCCGGGGCGACTGGACGTCGGCGAGGGCGAGGGCGACCGGGAGACCCATCACGCACAGAAAGCCCGCCACCACGCTCCGCACCCGCATCCAGCTGCTGTTCTCGGTCCGCTCGGTGTTCATCGTCGTCTCCTCCGGGGCCACCTGCTCGCCCCGACGCACCCAGGAGGTTGCACCCCCGAGGCCAGACCCAAACGCCCGTCATCAGGGCACTTCGAATTGAGTTTCGTCGCGCCCGGATCTACGGCTGCGGGTCCCGGTTGCAGCCGGCACAACGGGGCGGATGTGCGCGGCCCGCGCTCCGGACAATCCCCGGCTCTAGTCCTGGGTGGGCGAGCTCACCAGGAGCGCCTCGTCCGACCCCGGCCCGACGTCGAGGCCCGCCTCGGCCTCGTGCATCGAGGGCACCCACGCACTCGAGCTCGGGGCCGATGCCGCCGGCGGGACCGGGTGTGCGGCCGCCAGCGCCAGGGTGAACCCCGTCACGATGAGAAACGCAGCCGCCACGTTCCGCACCCGAGTTGGACCACCATCGTCGTTCGCCATGTCTCGCGTTCCTCCGTCCGGCGCCGTTCTCGTTCGGTCGCCGTGCCGGAAGGACACTGCAGCGACGGTGCCTGCTCCAAGCGCGCGGGATCAGCCGAGACGCAACGGCGTGCATCACCTCCCAGGCTCCGGGGTGTCGCGGCAGTGGCAACAGCGCGCGCTCGAGCAACGGGGGGGCCGCCCGGGGTCAGAGCGGCCGGTGCAGCACGCGCGACAGCTCGCCGATGATGCCGCGGCGGAAGGCGAGCACGCACACCACGAACAGGACGCCCTGGACCACCGTCACCCACCCGCCCAGCTGAGCGAGGTAGCTCTCGACGCAGACGATGACTACCGCGCCGACCACCGGTCCGAACACCGTCCCCAGGCCTCCGAGCAGCACCATGAGGATCACCTCGCCCGAGGTGGTCCAGTAGACGCTGTCCAGCGAGGCGAGCTGGAAGACGATGGTCTTCAGGGCGCCGGCGAGCCCGGAGAGCGCCGCGGAGAGCACGAAGGCGATGAGCTTGTACTGGTCGGACTTGTAGCCGAGGGAGACGGCCCGCGGCTCGTTCTCGCGCACCGCCTTCAGCACCTGTCCGAAGGGTGAGTGGATGACCCGCAGGATGAAGAAGAAGCCGAGCAGGAAGATGGCCAGGACGACGAAGTACATCGCCCGGTTGTCGTCGAGTGAGAGCGCTCCGAAGAGCTTCCCCCGCGGCACGCCCTGGATGCCGTCCTCGCCCCCGGTGAAGGGGGCCCGCAGGCAGAAGAAGTAGAAGAGCTGTGCGAGCGCGAGGGTGATCATCGCGAAGTAGATCCCCTGCCGCCGGATCGCGATCCACCCCACCACCAGCCCGAGCACCGCCGCCGTCCCCATCCCGGTGAGCACCGAGAGCTCGAACGGGAGTCCCCAGACCTTCGCCGCGTGCCCGGCGAGATAGCCGGCGGCGCCGAAGAAGAGGGCGTGACCGAACGAGAGCAGGCCCACGTACCCGATGAGGAGGTTGAAGGCGCAGGCGAACAGCGCCCAGCACAGCATCTTCATCAGGAAGACGGGGTAGATGACGAACGGCGCGCCCAGGGCGATCACGATCATGATCGCGATCGGAAGGCGCAGAGAACGGATGTCCACCCGGGTGGGCGCCCGGTCCGGCACGCTGGCCCTCGTCTCCGCGGCGACTCGCGCCGTCACGCGGTCCTCCCGAACAGCCCGGCGGGCTTCAGCAGGAGCACGATGGCCATGATCACGAACACCACCGTGCTCGAGGCCTCCGGGTAATAGACCTTGGTCAGCCCCTCGATGACCCCCAGGCCGAAGCCGGTGAGGATCGAGCCGAAGATCGACCCCATCCCTCCGATGACCACCACCGCGAAGACCACGATGATCAGGTCGGCCCCCATCAGGGGATTCACGCGGTAGATGGGAGCCGCCATCACTCCCGCCAGCGCCGCCAGGCCCACGCCCAGGGCGTAGGTGATGGTGATCATCCGCGGCACGTTGATCCCGAAGGCCTGGACCAGGAGCGGGTTCTCGGTGGCGGCGCGCAGGTAAGAGCCGAGCCTCGTGCGCTCGGTCACGTACCAGGTCGACCCGCAGAGCAGCACCGACACCAGCACCACCCAGGCGCGGTAGTTGGGGAGGAACATGAACCCGAGGTTCCTTCCCCCGGTGAGCTGCGGCGGGATCTCGTACGGCTCGCCCGAGACGCCGAAGTAGTTCCGGGCGACGCCCTGGATGATCAGCGCCAGACCGAAAGTGAGCAGAAGCCCGTAGAGCGGGTCCAGGCCGGCGATGCGCTTGATCATCGTGCGCTCGATGAGCGCTCCGAACAGCCCGACCGCGATCGGCGCGATGATCAGCGCCCCCCAGTATCCGATGCCGAAGTGCTCGAGCATCAGCCACGCCACCAGCGCCCCGAGCATGTACAGGGCGCCGTGGCAGAAGTTGATGACGTTGAGCAACCCGAAGATGACCGCCAGGCCGAGGCTGAGCAGCGCGTAGAACGAGCCGTTGATCAGTCCGACCAGGAGCTGGCTGAACAGCGCCTGGATCGGGACTCCGAAGACGGTGTTCATCGGCCTGAGGTGGGCGGGCCTACTTCTTGGTGATGAGCGGGCAGTCGCTCTGGGAGAGCGGCCGGAACGCCTGATCGGCAGGAATCTCCCGGATCAGCTTGTAATAGTCCCACGGCCCCTTCGACTCGGCCGGCTTCTTCACCTCGTAGAGGTACATCGGGTGGATGGTCCGCCCGTCGGCCCGGACGCTTCCCTTGCCGAAGAGCGGGTCATCGGTCGGAATGGCCTTCATCTTGTCCACCACCGCCTTGCCATCCTCGTCGCTCTTCAGCGCCTGCACTGCCTTGAGGTAGTGCAGCACGCCCGCGTAGACGCCCGCCTGGACCATGGTGGGCATCTTCCCGCCGTGCCGGGCCGCGAACTTCTTCGACCAGGCGCGGGTCTTGTCGTCGTGGTCCCAGTAGAAGGCCGTGGTCAGCTGCAGGCCCTGCGCGGTCTTGAGCCCGAGCGCGTGGACGTCGCTGATGAAGACCAGGAGGCCCGCCAGCTTCTGCCCACCCTGGACGATGCCGAACTCGGAGGCCGACTTGATGGAGTTGATGGTGTCACCGCCGGCGTTCGCCAAACCGATGATCTTCGCCTTCGAGGCCTGCGCCTGGAGCAGGAACGACGAGAAGTCGGGGGTGTTCAGCGGGTGGAGCACCGAGCCGAGCACCTTCCCGCCGTTGGCCTGGACCACCGCGGTGGTGTCGCGTTCCAGCGCCTTGCCGAAGGCGTAGTCCGCGGTGAGAAAGAACCAGGTGTCGCCCCCGGCCTTCACCACCTCCTTCCCGGTGCCGTTCGCCAGCGCCCAGGTGTCGTAGGTCCAGTGGACCGTGTTGGGCGTGCAGGCCTTCCCGGTGAGGTCCGAGGTCGCCGCGCCCGAGTCGATGAACACCTTGTTCTTGTCGGCGACGATCTTGGCGATCGCCAGCGAGACGCCCGAGTTGGGGACGTCGAGGATGGCGTCCACCTTGTCGACGTCGATCCACTTGGTGGCGATGCTCGAACCGATGTCCGGCTTGTTCTGGTGGTCGGCGGTGACGATCTCGATCGGCATCCCGGCGACCTTGTTGCCGAACTCCTCGGCCGCCATCTTGGCCGCGATCACCGAGCCGGGGCCGCCGAGGTCGGTATAGAGCCCGGACTGGTCGTTGAGCACGCCGATCTTCACCACCTTCTCCTGGGCCAGGGCGGCCACGGGCAAGAGGCAGACGAGAGCGAGAAGCCGTGAAGCGATTCGCATGGAGGACGCTCCTGAGAGTGACTGGAGTGGGGGAGAGCTAGACACCGAGGTACGTCTGCAGCTGCGGCATGCTCGACTGGAAGCGATCCGCGGGAATCTGGTCCACCACGCGGCCGCGGTCCATCACGTAATGGCGGTCGGCGATGGAAGAGGCAAACTTCAGATTCTGCTCGACCAGGAGGATGGTGAAGCCCTCGGTCTTGAGCCGCCGGATGTTGGTGCCAATCTGCTGGACGATGACCGGCGCCAGCCCTTCGGTCGGCTCGTCGAGCAGCAGCAGACGTGCCCCGGTTCGGAGGATGCGCCCGATCGCAAGCATCTGCTGCTCACCACCCGACAGCTTGGTGCCCTGGCTGCCCAGCCGCTCCCGGAGGTTCGGGAACAGCTCGAGGACTGCGTGCTCGGACATCCCTCCGGCCCGGACCTGAGGCGGGAGCAGCAGGTTCTCCGCCACGGTCAGGCTGGCGAAGATGCCCCGCTCCTCCGGGCAGATGGCCATCCCCAGCCGTGCGATCCGGTGCGGCGGCAGCCGGATGATCTGGTGCCCATCGAGCACCACCGAGCCCTCGCGGCGCGGCACCATGCCCATCAGCGAGCGCAGCGTCGTCGTCTTTCCGGCGCCGTTCCTGCCGAGCAGGGTGACCAGCTCGCCGGGCCGAATCTCCAGATCGACCCCGTGAAGGATGTGGGACTCGCCGTACCAGGCCTGGAGCCCCTCGACGTGCAGGAGCGCGCGCGGCGTGGCATCCGGCACCGGCCCGGAGCTCGCCGGCGCGACCTCAGGCATGGTCCGACCCCATGTATGCCTGGACCACGTCCTTGTTCTTCGAGACCGCGCTGTAGTCGCCCTCGGCCAGGACCTCGCCGCGGGCCAGCACGGTGATGGTGTGCGAGAGGTTGGCGACGACCTTCAGGTTGTGCTCCACCATCAGCACCGTGCGGCTCGCTCCCACCTTCTTGATGAGCGCGGCGATGCGGTCGACGTCCTCGTGGCCCATGCCAGCCGTGGGCTCGTCGAGGAGGAGCAGCTCCGGGTCCAGGGCCAGCGTGGTGGCGATCTCCAGCGCGCGCTTCCGTCCGTAGGAGAGCTCCACGGCCTCGGTGTGCAGGAAGTCCTGGAGGCTCACCGCCTCGGCGAGCTCGTGTGCCCGCGGCTCGAGATCCTGCAGCGCACGCTCCGACCGCCAGAAGTCGAAGGACTGCCCCCGCTTGCGCTGCAGTGCGACACGGATGTTCTCCAGCACGGTGAGGTGGGGGAACACGGCGGAGATCTGGAACGAGCGCACCACGCCACGACGCGCGACGTCCGCTGGTCGGTCCGAGGTGATGTTCGCCCCCTTGAACTTGATGGTCCCCGCAGACGGCGTGAGGAACTTCGTCAAGAGATTGAAGCAGGTCGTCTTCCCCGCGCCGTTCGGACCGATGAGCGCGTGGATGGTCCCGGCCCGCACGGTGAGGCTCACGTTCTTCACAGCCACGAACCCGCGGAATTCCTTGGTCAGCCCTTCCGTCTCCAGGAGGGGCTCGGCGGGTTGACGCGCTGAATCGAGCATGTGCGCTGACCTAGGAGACCCTTGAAGACACAGCAAGACACGCTGCGTCGTGGCCGTCGGTCTTGGCCGCGCTAAGGCTCGGCGACGTAGGGCCCGGGGGCCTCGGCCAGGGCGGGGAAGTCCTTGCTGCCGGGGGCCTTTGGGGGCCGGACCCGCTCACCGGCCTTGGGCTCGATCCACCGGGCCCAGGCATGCCACCACGTCTCCTGGTGCCGCGTGGACCCGAGCTGCCAGGCATCGGGCGTGTCGTGCAGATGCTCGTGCATCCAGTAGGCGGCGCTCTTGCTGGGAGGGTTCACCACCCCGGCGATGTGTCCCGAGCTGCTGAGCACGAACTGGACCTTTCCTCCAAGCAGGCTGGTGGTCCGGAACGCGGACCGCCACGGCGTGATGTGGTCCTCCACCGCGCCGACGATGAACGTGTCCTGCTTCACCGCGCCGAGGCGGAGTCGCTTGCCTCCGACGCTCATCTCGTCCCTCGCCAGCGCGTTGTCCAGGTAGCAGCCACGCAGGTACTCCGAGAGCAGGCGCGCGGGGATCCGCGTCCCGTCGTCGTTCCAGGCCAGCAGATCGAAGGCCGGCGGCTGATCGCCCATCATCCAGGCCGAGCCGAAGTAGTTGAAGTACAGGTCGTTCGGCCGGAGCAGGTTGAAGGTCCGGGCCATCTCGTGGGACTGGAGGAGCCCGGTGCGGTCGACCCGCCGGAGCATCCGCTCGATGGTCGGCCGGTCGGTGAACGCTCCCAGCGGCCCCGGCTCGCTGAAGTCGACCAGGGTGTTCATCAGGGTGAGCGAGTTGAGCGACGGATCGCCGAGGGCTTCCAGGTAGGCGGCCAGCATCGTGGCCAGCGTGCCGCCGACGCAGAGCGCGGCCACGTCGACCTTCGGCGCGCCGGTGATCTCCTTCACCACCCGGAGCGCCTCGACCGGGCCCTCGAGCAGGTAGTCGCCGAAGCCGACGTCGCGAAGGGTCGCGTCGGGGTTCCGGTAGCTCATGCAGAACGTGGTGTGCCCGTTCTTCACCGCCCACTCGACGAAGCTCCGGCCGGGGGCGAGATCCATGATGTAGTACTTGTTGATGAACGGCGGGCTGCACAGCAGCGGCACCGCGTGCACCGTCTCGGTCTGCGGCGCGTACTGGATCAGCTCGAAGAGCCGGTTCCGGTAGACCACCTTCCCCGGGGTCGCGGCGAGGCTCTTGCCCACCTCGAAGCTCGAGCGGTCCACCAGCCGTGGCCAACCCTCGCGCGTCCGGAGATCGTCCAGCCACATCCGCAGGCCGCGCGCGGCGCTCAGCCCGCCGCTCTCGAACGCGCGCCGCAGCGCCGTGGGATTGGTGAGGAAGAAATTTGTCGGCGCGAGCGCATCGACGAGGAGCTGGCTCGCCATCCTCGCCTTGCGTGCGGTGGTCTCGTCGAGGTTCGCCACGTCCAGGAGATCACGCGCCAGCTGCTCCCGCAGCAGGTGGTGCTGGAGGAGCCAGAAGAAGAGCGCGTTCTCCGACCAGGTCCGGTCACCGAAGCGCCGGTCCTTGGCAGGAACCGGCATCGGACCCTCGGGGGTGGCACCCGCCGCGCGCGCCGCGGCCACGCCGGCCGCGACGACCGCCCCGCTGGCCCAGCGCCCGACCGCCCGCAGGGTCGACACGGGGTGCCGGACCAGGCCGGCGGTCTCGAGGCTCAGCGCGCGTCCGAACCCGACCGGATCCACGCGGTCGAGCAACGCGTCGGTGACCCTCCTCAGTCCGCCCGGCATCCTGCTCGCGGCGGGAACCGGCGGAAGGGGTGGCTCGGTCTTCTGCACCGCCTTGCCGGCGGCCCTGGGTCGCTTCGGAAGCTCCAGCACCTTCATCGTCCACTCCCTGCCGGCGAGGTCCGGGTGCGCCGCCGGCGTTTGAGGGACTCGAGCGCGTGCCGCTGCGTGTCGAAGAGCTCGGGGTCCACGTGATGGGCCTGCAGGCTGGCGCCGAGCTTCAGCCGGAGGAAGGCGCTCGAGGTGTAGCGGGTCACCCGCTCGTAGTAGCGCTCCGTGAGCTCCCGGACCAGCTCCGCGTACGCATCCGCCAGATGCGCGGGCACGCTGAACCCGTCGTAGTCGACGACGGCGCGAATCCGCCGTCCGAGCGGACGGCAGACCTGTTCCACGGTCGCCGCGATGCGGCGGAGGTCCTCGGCGTCGCGGATGGCGAGCCCGGCGAAGTTGATGAACAGCACCTCGCGCCTCGGGTCGAACTCGAACCGGGAGGAGAGGGGACGTTCCTCCAGCATGCGCCGCAGGCCCATGGGCTCGGTGCGGAACAGGCACGGATCCATGGTCCCGAGCGGCCGCCTGATCTCCGGCGTGAAGTCCATCTGGGCGAGCACCTCGTGGTCAAGGTCGACGCCGGGCGCGATCTCCTCCAGCCGGAGCCCGGCGTCGGTGAGCCGGAACACGGCGCGCTCGGTGACGTACAGCGTCTCGTGCCCCATCTCGCGGGCGCGCTTGCCGCTGAACGTGACCTGCTCCACCGCGGGGAGGAACTTGCGGTTGCGTCCCTCCTGCACGATCCGCAGCCGCCCCTCACCGATCTCCAGGCTCAGACCGCCCGAGGTGAAGGTGCCGACGAAGACCACCTTCCGGGCGTTCTGGCTGA
>Ga0208851_1000935_pt1 | contig 10979 bp, 9 predicted proteins | sample NGESurshal092012_FD_184481 | JGI IMG/M metagenome (GOLD analysis project Ga0208851, IMG submission 184481) | Arctic peat soil microbial communities from Barrow, Alaska - NGEE Surface sample 415-2 shallow-092012 (SPAdes) | ecosystem: Environmental > Terrestrial > Soil > Wetlands > Peat ... | reverse complement strand
CTGATAGTCCGCTCCGAAACGATGCAACGCCCTGGCCCGGCGGCGGGAATCCGGGCCGTAGAAATGCCGCGCCCAGAACGAGTCCGGTTTGCCGAGCCGGAACGCGCCGATCAGGCCGATCGGCTGATATACGACGGCCAGCGCGGCGGTGGGGACCTTGCCCTTGAGCAGGCAGATGATCGCGGGCACGACGGTGGCCAGCACGTAGAGCCAGATCAGCCACGCCAGATCGCCCGCGGACGCGCTCTCCTCGGACAGGTCGAGCAGGTCGAGCAGCGCACGGGTTGACGCGGTCAGCACCAGCACGATGGCCACGGCATCGATCGATTTGCGGCCCAGTTGGCTCCAGTAGACGTCGTCCAGGTGCAGCCAGAGCGCGAATTCGTCGAAGGCCAGGCCGACGCCGATCCCGAAACCCACCGCGAACACATTCAGCTGGACGTCCAGCGGGTTGATCGCCACCATCAACAGCCCGAAGACGAACATCATCACGATGCCGAAGACCTGATGGTGAATGTGCACGCCACCGACCGTGATGTCCTTGATCGGTCCGGACTGCTTGCCGCCCAACGCGGCTCGACGTCGGATGAAGCGGGTGATGCCCCTGGTGACCAGAAATGCGCCCAGAATTCCGACGAATATCCACATGGGCGCGCCGAATTCGATGAATTCGCCCTTCAGCACGCTGACGATGACATCCCGGACATAACCGAGGGTGGATTCATCGGTGTCGACGTCACCGCCGTCGGCCACCAGGAACATCGCCTGCACCCCCGAGCGCAATTCTTCCAGGGATCAGACCGGCGCGCCGACGGCTTCCCGGTCGCCGGTGTCGGTCGCGGGCACCTCGGGGTGGCGGATCCGCTGGCTGATCACCGCGGTGATGCCGTCGCCGCGCATCGACACGCCGTACAGCGCGTCGGCGGACTCCATGGTGAATTTCTGGTGGGTGATGACGATCAGCTGCGAGGACGCCCGCAGTTCGGTGAGCAGCGCCACCAGCCGGGTCAGGTTGACCTCGTCGAGCGCCGCCTCGACCTCGTCCATGACGTAGAAGGGGCTCGGCCGGGCGCGGAAGATGGCCACCAGCATGGCGACCGCCGTCAGCGACCGTTCGCCACCCGAGAGCAGCGACAGCCGCTTCACCTTCTTGCCCGGCGGCCGCGCATTGACCTCGATGCCGGTCGCCAGCATGTCGCCGGGATCCGTCAGCACCAGCTCGCCCTCCCCGCCCGGGAACAGCGTCGAGAACACCGTGACGAACTCGCGGGCGACGTCGTGGTAGGCGGAGGCGAACAATTCGAGGATCTTCGCATCGACGTCCTTGATCACCGCCAGCAGGTCTCGGCGGGTTGCCTTGAGATCCTCCAACTGGGTGGACAGGAACGCGTGACGTTCCTCCAGCGCCGCGAATTCCTCCAGCGCCAACGGGTTCACCTTGCCCAGCGTGTTCAGGTCGCGCTCGGCGCGCTTCGCCCTGCGCAGCTGGGTCGCCCTGTCGTACGGCATCGGCGGCGGTTCGGTGACCGACTCCCCCCGCTCCCTGGCGGCCGTGTACTCGGCCATCTCCTCCAGGGTCGGCGGCACCGGGACGGCTGGACCGAACCCGGCGACCAGGTCGTCGGCGGACACCGCGAACTCGGCGAGCGCCTGCTCGGCCAGCTGCTCGACGCGCAGGGTCTGCTGGGCGCGGGCGACCTCGCCGGCGTGCACGGCGTCGGTCAGCGCGTCCCATTCGCCCTGCAAATCCACCGCACGGGCGTGGGCGGCAGCCAGCACCGCGTCGGCCTCGGTCCGCCGGGCGATCGCGTGCTCCCGTCGATGAGCGGCGTGCGCCAGGGATGTCTCGAGCCGGCCCGCCACCCGGCCGGCGACCTCGACCACCTTGGTGGCGATCGCCGCCCCCGCCGCGCGGCGCCGAGTGGCGGCGGCCAGCCGGGCCCGGTGGTGGCGCTCCTGTTGCGCGGCGCGCCGCAACCCCTCGGCCGACCCGGCCGCCGAACGGACCCGTTCTTCTGCGCTGCGCAGGGTGAGCCTGGTCTCGACCTCGCGCTGCCGCGATGCGGCCGTGCGTTCGGCGAGGGCATCGCGCCGACCCGCGTCGACCGCGACCGGCATCTCCTCCGACTCCACCGCGTGCAGTCGCGCTTCCAGATCGTCCAGGGACGCGCGGTGGTTGTCCCTGGCGGCCTCGGCCGCGGCACGTTGCCGCTCCAGCCGGTCGGCCTCGGCCCGGGCTGACCTGGCCGTCGCCGCGTGCCGGCCCAGTTCTTCGGCCACCGCCGACATCCGGGCGTCGGACTCGTGCAGCGCGGCCAGCGCGGCGGCCGCCTCCAGCTCGCGACGCTCGGCCTCCGCTCGCGCCCCGGAGAGCGCGGCGTCCAGCCCTGCGATCTGTTCGCGGACCCGCTGCAGCCGTTCGCCGGCGGCGTCCACGGCCGCCTGGATCTCCAGCAGGGACTGGTTCCCGGCGGTGCCGCCCAGCGCCCAATCCGGGCCGATCAGGTCGCCGTCGCGGGTGACGGCGCGGACGTCCGGATAGCCGTCGACCACCGCGATGGCCGCGTCCAGGTCGTCCACCACGGCCACCCGGTCGAGCGCCCTGGCAAGTGCCGGCATCAACCGGTCGGGCGCGGTGACCAGGTCGGTCGCCCAACGCATGGTGCCGGGCACCGACGGCCACTCCCGGCGGTCCGGCATCGACCTGGCACCCTGGATGAGCATTCCGGCTCGGCCGGCGTCCGCGCGGCGCAACAGCCGCAGCCCCGCGGCGGCGTCCGAGACACTATGCACCGCAACGGCATCGGCGATCCCGCCGAGCGCAGCGCCGATGGCCGCCTCGAACCCGGGGGTCACCGCCAGATCGGTCGCGACGCTGCCGACGAAGCCCGGCAGCTTCTCTCCTGCCTCGAGCAGGGCCCCGGCCCCGTCCTTGCGCCCGAGTCCGACGGTCAGTGCGTCGACCCTGGCCCGCAGCCCGGTCTCCTCGGTCCGGAACTCGCGGACGGATTCGGTGAGCTGCACGACCCGCCCGTGGGCAGCGACGACAGCTGCGGCGGCGGCCTCGTGGGCCTCGTCCAGGTCGACCTCTGAGGTGTCCAGGTCGCCCACCGACCCCTGCAGTCCGTCGAATTCCGTCTGGGCCCGCGCACTGCGCCCGGTGGCGTCGTCCACCGCGGCGGCCAGCCGGGTCACCTCGCCGTCGGCCGAGGACAGCCGCGAGCGGGCTGCGTGCACCTGACCGGACAGTCTGGCCAGGCCCTCACGCCGGTCGGCGATGGCTCGGGAGGCACGGACGACCTCGTCCTCGGCGGCACGAAGCTCGCGTTCCAACTCGCCGCGGTATTCGGCCGCGATGTCCACCTCGTCCCGGGCGGTCTGCAGCGCCTCGGCCAGTGCGGCGTGTTCGGCCTCGGCCCGGTCGGCCGCCGCGTCGAGCTCGTCCGGATCGCGCCCGGTACCTCCGCCGGACAGTGGGGCGGCCAGGTTCCTGGCCCGTTCCTCGGCCAGCGAGATCGTTCCCCTGAACCGCTCGGCGAGCGCGGAGAGCGCGAACCAGGCGTCCTGTGCTGCCTGCAACTGCGGGGTGACCTCGCGCAGTGTGGCGCCGGCCGACTCCTGCGCCGCGGTCGCCTCGGCGAGCTCACGCTGCACCCGGTTGCGGTGCTCCACTGCGGTCTGCTCGTCCTGGGAGTCGCGGGCGATCTGGTCCCGCAGCTGCGCGAGATCGTCTGCCAGCAAACGCATCCGGGCGTCCCGCAGGTCGGCTTGCACCCCGGCGGCCCGGCGCGCCACGGCCGCCTGCCGACCCAACGGGCCGAGCTGGCGCCTGATCTCACCGGTGAGGTCGGTGAGCCGGTTGAGGTTGGCCTGCGAGGACTCGAGCCGGCGCTCGGCACGTTCCCTGCGTTTGCGGTGCTTGAGCACACCGGCGGCCTCTTCGATGAACGCGCGGCGGTCCTCCGGGCGGGCAGACAGCACCGCGTCGAGCTGGCCCTGACCGACGATCACGTGCATCTCGCGGCCGATGCCCGAGTCGGACAGCAACTCCTGGATGTCGAGCAACCGGCACGACGAGCCGTTGATCTCGTACTCGCCCGCGCCGTCCCGGAACATCCGGCGGGTGATGGACACCTCGGAATAGTCGATGGGCAGGGCGCCGTCGGAGTTGTCGATGGTGAGGGTGACCTCGGCGCGGCCCAACGGCGGTCGGTCCGCGGTGCCGGCGAAGATGACGTCTTCCATCTTTCCGCCGCGCAGCGCCTTCGCGCCCTGCTCGCCGAGCACCCAGGCGATGGCGTCCACCACATTGGACTTGCCCGACCCGTTCGGGCCGACCACGGCGGTCATGCCTGGTTCGAACCGCAGCGTGGTCGACGACGCGAAGGACTTGAAACCCTTCATGGTGAGGGACTTCAGGTGCACGGTGGACCAGTCCCTCCCTTCCCGATGGGGTGCCCGCCGCTCTCGGCCGGGGACGGCGACGTGCAGGTGACGCTACCCGGCGGGCACAGCCCGACCCGGGATCTTCTGCCGCTGAGTCGCGGCGCCGGTGGGAAGGTCAGCTGTGACGCGCGTCACGAGGGAGGGAGGTCAGCGCTCGTTGAACCCGCGGAACGTCCCCCTGGCATCACTGAGCCGATAGGTCACGGTGTCCACGCCGCCCGGGGCCTTGGCGCCGCGCAGCTGCCCGAGGAGGGCCTCGCACGCCTCCTTCGGGCCCTCGACGACGACCTCCACCCGCCCGTCGTAGAGGTTGGTGGCGGTTCCGACCAGCCCGAGTTCCAGCGCCCGGGACCTCGTCCACCAGCGGAAACCGACCCCCTGGACGTAGCCGGCCACCCACGCCGTCATCCGGACCGTGCCAGTCGCCTGCTCACCGCCGGGCGCATCTGGGTGCGCCGTGTCCCGCGTGCCTGCCATCTGCTCCTGCTCGATGGCGCGCCCGCTGCTCTGATCGGTGCTGCTGCTCCGTCGCCATTTCATGGCAACCATCCTGCCGTCCGGCGCCGGCCATCGCGCATCCCGGCACCTCAGGCGCCGTCAGGATTGACGAGGGTCGGCTGCCCGGTACACCGTCAGCCGGCGATCGTCGATGGCGAGCTCGACGGACTCGAGCGGATCGCTGACCTCGCCGTCGTGCGCGGCGGGCTGCGGCCCGGAGTGCGAGCGGATGCTCACGCGTCCGCTCTCCAGTGACCCGTACACGCTGGTGCGCTCCACGATGCCGATCAGCGAGGCCAGCACCGCGCGGCTGCGGGACAGCCGCCGGTCGGCGCGCAGGTACTGCACGTCCAGCACCCCGCCGGCCAATTGCTCCCGCCAGGACGGCGCGAGGCCCCTGGGGATGTACCGGCCGTTCCCGATGAAGACCACCCACACCGGGACCGTGATGCCGTTGATCTCCAGGTCGATCGGTTTCCCGTGCCGCAGGGTGCGCACCAACGCGTACGCCGTTGCCGGCCACTTGCCCAACCGGTGCGAGTACCGGTCCCGGCGGTTCACCATTTCCGGGTAGCCGCCGATGCTGGCCGTGTTCAGGAACGCGGTGCCGTCGATGGTGGCCAGGTCGACCATGCCGGCGTTTCCGGATTCGACGGCGGCGACCGTGTCCGCGTCCTTGTCCAGACCGAGGGCTTTCGCGAAATGGTTCAGCGTGCCGGCCGGGAACACCGCCAGGGGCAGCCGCCGGTGGTGCGCCACCTGCGCGACGCTCGCCACGGTTCCGTCCCCGCCGGCCACCCCCAGCGCGACCATTCCGTCACCGATCAGGCCGGCCAGATCCGTGGCCGGGTCCCACTGGACGACCTTCGCGTCCGGCAACGCCGAGCCGATGGAGTCCGCGGCGCCGTCAGAACTTCCCGACCGATGGTTGACCACGACGGTCAGGCCGGCCCCGCCGAGCAGTGCTGGCGCATCGCCGGCGGCCATCAACGCCGGGCCCCAGGGCTTGACCGGCCACAACCCCTTGCCGAGCAGCGCCATCCCGACGCCGATCGCCGCGCCGGCCCAGACATCCGAGCGGTGGTGCACGCCCACATGAACCCGCGAGTAGCCGACCGCGGCGGCGAGCGGGACGAGCAACGCCGAGGCGGCGGGGAACTCCATCGACGCGCCGGTGGCGAACGCCGCGGCGGATGCGGCGTGGCCGCTGGGGAAAGATGATGTCCACGGCGCTTTGTCCACCCGGCGGCCGAATGCGGTGCGCTCGATGTCGGGGCGGCGCCGGCCGACCACGGGTTTGACCACCGCGTTCGACACGAAGCTCGACGCGCCCAGGGTGACCAGGCCGCGGATGGCCGCCCGCCGGCCGCGTTTGCCGGTCAGCGCGAGTGCCGCGGCCACGCCCATCCAGAGTCGACCGTGGTTCGCGGACATGCTCAGGTAACGCAGCGCCTGATCGATCGGACGGGGGACCGGGGCAACCGCCGGGGTCTCGGTCGGGTCCAGCACGTTCTCGCTCGTCGGCATCCTGCTGACTCTACGAAATCGGCCAATAGTCGGCAGGAGATCTGCAGGAGATCAGCGGACGGACTCAGCGCCGCGGTCGCCGGGGCCGACGCTGGCAGTGCGGGCAGAAGCAGGACGAGCGATTCATGAACGCGTCCCGGCGGATAGGCGTTCCGCAGCGCGGGCACGGCCGGTCGACCTGGCCATAGGCGTTCAGCGAGCGGTCGAAGTACCCCGATTCGCCGTTGACGTTGACGTACAGCGAGTCGAACGACGTCCCACCGGCATCCAGGGCCCGCGTCATCACCTCGGTGGCGGCGTCAAGCACCGCGGTGACCACCGGCCGCGTCATCGACGCCGTCGGCCGGGCATAGTGCACCTTCGCGCGCCACAGCGCCTCGTCGGCGTAGATGTTGCCGATCCCGGACACCACGGTCTGGTCGAGCAGCGCCCGCTTGATCTCGGTGTGTTTGCGCCGGATGGTGGCGATCGCGGCCGGCATCGAGAACGCCGCCTCGAGGGGGTCCGGTGCGATGTGCGCGATCGGCTCCGGCAGGTCGGCGCCACCCGCCGCGAAGGCCATCCCGCCGAACGTGCGCTGGTCCAGGAAGTCGACGTCCGGCCCGCTGTCGTCGAAGGAGAACCGGATCCTCAGGTGCGGGTGTCGTTCGGCGCCAGCGCCCGGCATACGGCCGGGAATGCGGAACTGCCCGCTCATGCCCAGGTGGGCCAGGATCGCGTCGCCGTCGTCCAGCGCCCACCACAGGTACTTGCCCCGGCGCCGCACGGCGCTCACCCGGTGACCGGCCACCACGGCCTGGAAATCACCGGCGCCGCCGACGTGGCGGCGGACGGCGCGATCGGAATACACGGCGACCGTGCTGATCCGGCGACCGACGATGTGGGCCGTCAAGCCGCGGCGGACAACTTCGACTTCGGGGAGTTCAGGCACCGGACGACGGGGCCGGGCCAGCCACGGGACCTACGGTTCCGGCCGCTCCATCGGCGCCGGCCCTGCCGGTGGGGTCGGTCGCCCGGCCAGCAGCGCCTTCTGCGCCGGCAGCACCGTCAGCACCGTCAGCACCGTCAGTGCCGGCAGCACCGTCAGTGCCGGCAGCACCGTCAGTGCCGGCAGCACCGTCAGCACCGGCAGTGCCGGCAGCGCTGACAGCGCTGACAGCGCTGACGGCCTGGAGGGTGGTGTAGGCGGCGGCGGCGGCGTTCTGCTCTGCCTCTTTCTTGGTGCGGCCGGAGCCCTCTCCGCGCGAGGTGCCGCCCAGCAACACCTGTGCGGCGAACACCTTTGCGTGGTCCGGGCCCTGTTCCGTCACCCGGTACTCGGGCACGCCGAGGCTGCGGGAGGCGGACAGTTCCTGCAGCGAGGTCTTCCAGTCCAGTCCGGCGCCGAGCTGGGGAGCGGCGTCCAGGAGGTCAGCGAACAACCGGTGCACCACGTCGCGGGCCGTCTCCAGCCCGTGTTCCAGGTAGACGGCGCCGATGACGGCCTCGACGGCGTCCGCGACGATCGAGGCCTTGTCCCGGCCGCCGGTGAGTTCTTCGCCGCGACCGAGCCGCAGCTGTTCGCCGAGCCCGATGCCACGGCCGACGCCGGCCAGGGCGTGCATGTTGACGATCGAGGCCCGCAGCTTGGCCAGCCGACCCTCGGGCAGTGTGGGGTGGGTGCGGTACAGCGAATCGGTGATGATCACGCCGAGGACCGAGTCCCCGAGGAACTCCAGCCGTTCGTTCGTCGGCAGGCCACCGTTCTCGTACGCATACGAACGATGGGTCAGGGCAAGAACGACCAACTCGTCGCCCAACTCGACGCCGAGTGCCGCGTTGACCACCGCCGGGTTAGGCGAGTTGTGAGCACCGGACACCGGCGTCACCGCTGACCCCGCCGATCCGCCGCGCACGCCGGATCAGACTCCGACGACCTGGCGGCCCTTGTACTGCCCGCAATTCGGGCACACCTCATGCGGCGGCTTCAGCTGGCCGCAGGCGCGGTTGGGGCAGGCAGCGAGCGTGGGCACAGTGGCCTTCCACTGCGACCGGCGCGAGCGGGTGTTGCTGCGCGACATCTTCCTCTTGGGGACAGCCACGATCGAATCTCCTTGTCGTTACTTACTCGCCGGAGCCGGCAGGTTCGGGCCGATCCGCGTTCTGGGGGGTACCGGTGGTGAATTTCTCCCGAAGAGCGTCCCAGCGAGGGTCCAGTGTCTCATGTGAGTGACCCGGTTCGAGATCATCGAACCGTTCGCCGCATTCCACGCACATCCCCGGACAGTCGGGACGGCAGAGCGGAGCGAGCGGCAGGGACAGCACGACCTCGTCGCGGACCACGGGTTCGATGTCGACCAGGTCGTCGACCAGGCGCTCGACCTCGTCGTCATCGGTCGTCGCGGCAGTGGCGGAGTCCGGGTAGGCGTACAGCTCGCGGATCTGCGCTACCACCAGCTCGGTGAGCTCGACGAGGCAGCGGGAGCAGACGCCGACCGCCGTGGTCGCCGCGGTACCGGAGACCAGCACGCCCTCGGCCACCGCCTCCAGGCGCAGATCAAGATCGATCTGCGCGCCCGGCGGCACCGCGACGACCTCGAGTCCCACCGGTTCGGTGACCGGAGCGGCGAGCCGCACCGCCTTCAGCGACCCCGGCCGCCGCCCGAGCGTCCGGGCATCGATCACCCAGGGCGAGGCGTGGTTCGGTCCATCGGCGGCAGACATGCGGGATCTCTCAGGTTCGTGGGGTGAGCGGGGGCCCGGTCGCGACCCGCTCGGCACGGGTGACGCAGAGCAACCGTTCCAGGGTACGTGACCGAACCGCCCAGCAACGAATCCGTCACGGTCGAGACAGGAACGTTCGGTCAGTCGCGGAAGTCCGCCACTCCCCCGGTGCGGAGCGCCGTGCGACCGCGACCGATGGTGCGCAGCGTGCTGGTCAGTGTCTCCTCCATGTTTCCCAGAGCGGAGTCCACATAGGAATCGCAGTCCTGCCGGAGCCGATCGGCGTCCGCATGGGCCGAGTCCAGGATTCGGGCCGATTCCGCGTGCGCCGCCTGGACGACCTCGGTCTGCGACACCAATCTGGCCTGTTCCACGCGGCCGTCGGCGATCGACCCCTCGTAGCTGGCCCGGCCGGCCGCGATCGCCCGCTCCGCCTCGGCATGCGCCCTGGCCAGCAGCGAGTCGTGCTGGTCCTGGCCGGACTGCACGATCCGAGCCGCGTCGTCCTGCGCCCTGGCGACCATCGCCTCCGCCCGCGCGCTCGCCTCGCCAAGGATCCGGTCGGCCTCCGCACGGGCGCCGTTGACGGTCGCATCGGCTTCGGCGCGCGCGGTGCTGACCAGCCGGTGGGCCTCCGCCTGCGCGTCGGACACCGCGGTCGCGGCCTGGGTGGTCGCGTCGCCGATCATCTGGTCGCGGTGGTCCAGCACGTCCTGCGCGTCGTCGACCTCACCCGGTAACGCGTCCCTGACGTCATCCAGGAGTTCGAGCACGTCGCCCCGAGGGACCACGCAGGAAGCCGTCATGGGCAGTCCACGGGCCTCCTCGACGATGGTCACCAGCTCGTCGAGCGCCTCGAAAACCCGGTACACGATGCAGCCTCCTGATCCACGCCGGCCCTCGAGGTGTCACGGCACCTGTGTCGACACCGGCGTCCGCCCAGTCTGACAAGCCGAGCACCGGCAACTCCGCCAACACGCCCGGAGGGGCCGGTGCGCCGTGTCACCGTCAGCGGTCGGCGGTCTTCCCGGCCAGTGCGGCGGCGACCACGTCGGGCAGCAGGTGCGACACGTTGCCGCCGTACGCAGCCACCTGTTTGACCAGCGAGGATGACACGAACGAGTACGCCGGGCTGGTCGGCAGGAACAGCGTGTCGACGCCGGTCAGGCCGTGATTCATCTGGGCCATCTGCAGTTCGTAGTCGAAGTCCGACACCGCGCGCAGACCCTTGACGATCGCGCCGATCCCGGCCGCGGCGCAGTAGTCCACCAGCAGCCCGTGGAACGAGTCCACGTCAACGTTGGGCCATGGGTCGGTGACGGCGCGGAGCAGCTCGAGCCGCTCCGGCACTGCGAACAACCCCTTCTTGTCCGGGTTCACCAGCACTGCGACCGTCACCCGGTCGAACAGCCCGGCGGCCCGGCCGATCACGTCCAAGTGGCCAAGAGTCGGCGGATCGAACGAGCCTGGGCAGACGGCGTGGGTCATGGGGCGCGACCGTAGCAGAGCAGGGTGTCGCCGTACCGGCGGACGCGGATTCCGGTCAGCGGGTCGGGCCAGGCGGGCTCGCCCGCCTTGACGCCGCGTTCGACGATGACGTCGGCGTGCGCGGCCAGCGCGCCGGCCACTGTCAGCCGATCCAACACCGCGACCAGCTCGCCCTGCGCAAGGTCGTACGGCGGGTCGGCGACGACCACGTCGAACGGGCCGATGCCGGCCGTGCCGAGGAAGCCGAGGACATCGGCGGCCACCACGGTGACTCCCAGCGCCGCCAGCGCGACGTTCGAGCGCAGCGCGGCCAGCGC
>Ga0208851_1000933_pt1 | contig 10993 bp, 8 predicted proteins | sample NGESurshal092012_FD_184481 | JGI IMG/M metagenome (GOLD analysis project Ga0208851, IMG submission 184481) | Arctic peat soil microbial communities from Barrow, Alaska - NGEE Surface sample 415-2 shallow-092012 (SPAdes) | ecosystem: Environmental > Terrestrial > Soil > Wetlands > Peat ... | reverse complement strand
TCAAGGTGCGGCCGGGGGACACGGCCACCCGCATCGGGGACACCCTGGCGGCCGCCGGTGTCGTCCGCAGCGCCAAGGCGTTCGTCGCGGCGGCCACGTCCGACCCGAACTCCAGCTCGATCCAACCCGGCTCGTACAAGCTGCTCAAGCAGATGAAGGCCTCCGACGCCCTCGCGCTGCTCCTCGACCCGTCGTCCCGGATGACCAACCAGGTGGTGATCCCGGAAGGTACCCAGGCGCGCCAGATCGTCGAGCTGGTCGCCAAGGCGACCGGCATCCCGGCGGCTGACCTCACCGCCATCCTCAAGGAGCCGACTCCGCTGGGGCTGCCGGACTACGCGAAGGGCAACCCGGAGGGGTTCTTGTTCCCGGCCACCTACGAGCTGGAGCCGGGGGTCTCCGCGAAGCAGGCGCTCGAGCCGATGGTGCGGCGCTTCGACCAGGCCGCGGCCACCGTCAACCTGGTGCAGCGGGCTCAGGCGATCGGCCGGACCCCATACGAGGTGCTCATCGTGGCCAGCCTGGTCCAGGCCGAGGGCCAGCCCGCGGACTTCGCCAAGGTTTCCCGGGTCATCTACAACCGGCTCGACCAGGGCATGAAGCTGCAGCTCGACGCCACCGTGAACTACGCGCTGGGACGCAGCACGCTGAAGCTGACCAACCAGGACATTGGGGTCGTCTCGCCGTACAACACCTACAAGATCCCCGGATTGCCCCCGACGCCGATCAACTCTCCGGGTGAGCTGGCGTTGCGGGCCGCGCTGACCCCGGCGGCGGGGGACTGGCTCTACTACGTGACGGTCAACCCGACCACGGGGGAGACCAAGTTCACCTCCTCGTACTCGGAGTTCCTGAAGTTCAAGGCCCAGTTCGAGGCCAACAACCCGTGAGGGCGGCGGTCCTCGGCTCGCCGATCGCGCACTCGCTGTCGCCGGCGCTGCACCGAGCCGCCTACCGCTGGCTGGGACTGGACTGGAGCTACGTGGCGGTCGAATGCACGGAGTCCGAGCTGGCTGCCCTGCTGGACCGCTGCTCGGCCGAGGGTGACTGGGCGGGGCTCTCGCTCACCATGCCGCTGAAAACGGCCGCACTCGGGCTGGTCGACACGGTGGACCGGGTGGGCGAGCTGACGTCTGCGGTCAACACGGTTCTCTTCGCGGCCGGACGGCGCGATGGCTCCAACACCGACGTCCCGGGACTGGTGGCGGCGCTGGCCGAGCGCGGGGTGCGTGCCCCCCGCAGCGTGGCGGTGCTCGGGGGCGGGGCGACCGCCCGGTCGGCGGTCGCCGCGCTGGCCGAGTTGGGCGTGGTCGAGGCGACCGCCTACGTCCGGCGGCCCGAGGCGTCGGCCGACCTGGTCGAGACGGGGCGCCGTTGCGGCGTGACCGTGCGGCTGGCCCCCTGGGTGGAGGCGGTGGGCGGCCTCGGCGCCGATCTGGTGATCTCCACCGCGCCGTCCGGGGCGGCTGACCCGCTTGCAACCGCCGTCCCGGACCGGCCGGCGGCGCTGATGGACGTCGTGTACCGACCCTGGCCCACCCGGCTGGCCCAGGCCTGGGGCGACTCCGGTGGAGTGCTGGTCGGGGGGCTGGACCTGCTCGTCCACCAGGCGGCGCTGCAGGTTCGGGCCATGACGGGCTGCACGGCCACCGCCGAGGAGCTGGTGGCCGTGATCCGCCCGGCCGGTGAGGCGGCGCTGGCAGCCGGGTGACGGCCGCGACTCAAGGGCACCTGGGCAGACGCCGAAGGGACGGTGGAGGGCATCGGGGCGCCGGTGCTCCGACCCATCGGCTTGCGAAAAGGGTGCGCGATGACCGACCAGTTCCCCGCCTACGGGCGCTCGGCCCGGCTCGACCGGGTGCTGTCTGACCTGCTGGGTCAGGCCCCCGAGCTGCAGGCAGCGTCCGTGGTGTCCTTCGACGGGCTGCCGATGGCCTCGGCCCTGCCCGTCGGCATGGACGAGGACCGCGTCGCGGCCATGAGTGCCGCCCTGCTCTCCCTCGGGGAGCGCGCCGCGGACAACTTCGGCCGTGGCGACCTGAACCAGGTCTACGTCGAGGGTGAGCGCGGGACCGTGTTCCTGGTCTCCGCCGACGACGAGGCCGTGCTGGTCGCCATGGGCGCGCAAGGCGCCAAGGTCGGCCTGCTCATGTACGAGGTGCGCCGGGCCGCCATCGCCGTGGCGGCCGCGCTGCGCGCGGACGATGCCACGGCCCTGGCTCTCGCCGAGGACCAGCGGGTGGCTGCCGAGGCCGCCGAGGTGGCCGAGCAGCGGATGGCGGCGCAGGCCGCGGAACAGGCCGCCGTCGAGGCGGCGCTGGCCGAGCGGCGGGCGCAGCTGGCCGCCGTCCCGGCCGCCGAGCCGGTGGCTGAGCCGGTCGTCGAGGAGATGTCGGACAACACCGAGAAGCTCGAACCGGTGGGCTACTACACCGGCGGGCCGGTCGAGGTCCCGGCGGAGTACGCCACCCTCGCAACGTCGGTGGCATCCGGCTGGGACAGCCCCCCGGCCGAGCCCGACCCGGAGCCGGAGCCGGAGCCGGTGGCCGCCGTCCCGGTGGCGAGCGTCGCTGCCAATCCCGACCTCGGTGCCTGGGCCACGTTCACCCCGAGCGAGCCGGTCGCGAGGCCGGTCCTCTCGGCCGCCGAGGAACCGAATCTCTGGGCCTGACCGACCGCTGACCAGCCATCGACCAGACGGGAACTGATGTGAAACTCGAGGGCTCGCTCGATGCCTTCGGCCTCCCGGACATCTTCCAGCTGCTGAGCCACACGAAGAAGACCGGAGGCCTGCACCTGCGGCGCGGGGGAGCCGACGGTGTCGTCTACTTCGCGGACGGCGCGGTCTGCGGCGCCTCGGCCGACGAGCGCCAGCAGACGCTGGCCCGACGGCTGGTCGGCAGCGGCACCGTGGACGACGACGCGCTACGGTCTGCGGTCCAGCGCGCGGTCAACGACCAGGTGGGCATCGGCCGGGCGCTGCTCGAGTCGAACGCGGTCGACCCCGAGCTGCTGCGCGAGGCCGCCACCGAGCAGACCTTCGACGCGGTGTTCGACTTGATGTGCTGGACCGAGGGCGACTTCGCCTTCGCGGGCGACGAGTCGGACCCGGACGGCGTCGGGCTGCGGCTGCCCGCCGACACGGTGGTCGACGAGGCGCAGAGCCGGCGCGAGGCCTGGGATGCCGCGGCCTCCGGCGTGCCGTCGCCGGACACCGTCCTGGCCATGCCCGTCGTCCTCGACGACGATCCCGCCTTGACCAGGGACGAGTGGGCGCTGCTGGCCCTCGTCGACGGCCGTCGCCCGGTTCGGGAGATCGTCGAGCTCACCGGGGCCGGCCAGTTCGCCGTCGTGTCCACGCTCTCCCGTCTGGTCGAGCGCGGGTTGCTCGGTGTCCGCAACGACGCGCACGACCATGCGGCCGTCGTCGCCCGCCGGCTCGCCCTGCTCTCCCCGCTGGAGCGAGAAGGCAAGCGCCAACGCGGGAATGAGAGCGACGCGGGCGGCGCCGAAAAGCCCGCCTCTGAGGAGCCTGAACCAGCGCCGGTCGTGTCGTCAGCCACGACCGAGGCGGCACCTGAGACTGCCGACGAGCCGGACTCATCGGCGGACGAGCAGCCGCACGACCTTGAGCCGGTGGGCATCTCTGCCGTCCGGCAGGAGACGCTGGCTCCCGTGATGACCACGGATCAGCCGTCGCCCCTGAGTCGCGTGCACGTCAACGTCTCCCAGCAGGCCGGTTCACCGCTGCGGGTGGGCGAGAGCACCCTCGGTGGGGGCCTGAGCGGGGTCGGTGGCGTCGTGGGCAGCACCGCGACCGCGCCCGAGCCGGCATCGTCGGCCATCGAACGTGACCCCAATGTCAACCGCAGCCTCCTGCTGAGGCTCATCGCCGGCGTCAGGGGGCTGTGAGATGGCGACCAAGGCGCGTAGCCGTCGTGGTGGACAGGCGGTGAAGATCGTCGTCACCGGCCCGTTCTCGGCCGGCAAGACCACGCTCATCCGCACCATCAGCGAGATCACCGTGCTGTCGACCGAGCGCAGCATCACCGACTCGACCCGCAGCCGCAAGGCCGAGACGACAGTGGCCATGGACTTCGGCCGCATCACGATCGACCGTGAGCTGGTGCTCTACCTGTTCGGGACGCCCGGCCAGGAGCGGTTCGACTTCATGTGGGAGATCCTCGGCGAGGGCATGCTCGGCTACGTGCTCCTGGTGGACGCCGAGCGCGAGGACTCCCTCATCGAGGCGGTGGGCATCCTGGACGCGTTCCGGCGGATGGCCCGGGTGCCGTTCGTGGTGGCGCTGAACCGCTCGAGCGCGGTGGATGACCGCACCGAGGACCGGATCCGAGACGTGCTGCAGCTGGGACCGGAGACGGCGCTGCTGCCGGTGGACGCCACCGACAAGGAGTCGGTCAAGGGCGTGCTGCTGGCGCTGCTCTACGCCGTGCTGGACGAGGTCGAGACCGAGCGCGCCTCCGTCTGAGTCGAGAATCTCTCGACCTACAGGAGTGGTTGGATCCCGCCGATCCTTCAGCCGTGACGATCGCTGAGCGGCTGGGAGTCGCGCTGGGGGAGGCATCCGAGACCGACCGAGCCACCACGTGGGGCTCCCCGATGACGTGGATCGGGCTGGTCGTCGTGGCCTTGCTCGTCACCTGGTTCCCGCACCCCTTCGGCGGACGTGATGTCGGTGCCACGTCAGTCGCTGCCATCGGGGTGGCTGTCAGCCTCGTCCTGGTCCGGCCCTGGCGCTCGGCCGGGCCGGCGCTGATCGGCCTGCTGGCCTGGCTCGCGGTCGCAGCGCTCCTCGTGGTCCCGTTGACCAGCGGGGGGCGTGGCGCGGCGGTGGCGGCAACGACCTATGGCCTGGCTGCCGGTGCCTTCCTGCTGACTCGCTGGCTGGGCAGGGATGATCTGGCTCGCCGGGCCCTGGTCGCCGCGGTCGCGCTCGGCGGGATCCTGCAGTTCGGCTGGGCGTTCCTGCCCTGGTGGGGATCCGGTGACCCCGCCCACGGGATGGTCGGAACGTACTACTGGAAGAACCAGTACGCGGCGGCGCTGCTGGCCCCCGCGGTTCTCGGGCTGGCTCTCGCGGTCCTCAACCGGCGCCCTTGGCGCCTGATCGGCTGGGTCGCAGCCCCGCTGTCGGTGACCGGGACGTTCCTGTCCGGCTCGCGGGCGGCGTTGGCCATCCTCGCGGTCGGCTGGCTCGTCGTCGGCGTGCTTCTCGTGGCTGGGGCGAAGCAGCGGCGTGCCCGAGTGGTCCGGTGGGTCGCTGTCTCCCTGCTGACCGCGGCGGTGGCCGTCGTCCTGCCCGGCCCGCCGCTGTTCTCCCACCAGCGATCACCACTGAGCCAGACGGTGGCGAGCACCGCCGATGGTCATCTGCAGTCCAGCGGCGACTACCGGCTGCAGGTCTGGACCGAGGCCGTCCACGTCTTCACCGACCACCCGCTGACGGGCGCCGGCTACGGCCGGGTGGCCTCGGCGACGGCAGCGTGGAAACCGGCGGGCTGGCCGGTGTCGTCGCTGGTGCACAACGGTGCGCTTCAGGCCCTGGCGGACGGCGGCCTGTTGCTGGCCGTCCCGTTCCTGGTCCTGCTCGGGGCGGCGGTTCTCGTCCTGCTGCGCAGGGCGGTCCCGAAGGGGGGATCAGAGCGGGATCCGTTGGTCGAGGTGGCCGCCGTCGCCGGTCTGATGCTGATCGCGCACTCGATGGTCGACTTCGACTGGTCCTACCCGGCGCTGGCCGTGATCACCGCCGTCGTCATCGGGCTGGCGATCCCCGCCCGGCCGGTCCAGCAGGTGGGAGTCACTGCGGGTCAGTCGAGAGCCACCGGCTGGCTGGCCGCGGTGCTGGTGGGCTCGCTCGTGGTCGGGGGCCTCGCCTCGTGGGGGCAACAGTTCCACATCAACGCGTCCGTCGCAGTCACGAGCCAGGGGGCCAGCAAGTGAAGCAGTTGGGGGACATTCTGCTCGAGGGTGGCTTGGTCACCCATGAGCAGCTGCAGGCGGCCTTCGAGGTGCACGAGTCGGCGGGTCGGGCGCTCGGCCGGGTCCTCGTCGACCAGGGTGTCTTGTCCGAGAGCCAGCTGGTGGCCGCTCTGGCCACTCAGATCGGCATGCGGTTCGTCGAGCTGGGCGACCAGCAGGTCGACCCGTCGGCCATGTCACTCGTTCCGGCGGCGCTCGCCCGCCGCTACGTCGTCCTGCCGTTCGGGTTCGAGGACGGCAAGCTGCTCCTCGCCATGGCCGATCCGGCCAACTTCCTGGCCATCGAGGACGTCCGGGCGGTCGCCCAGGTCGAGGTCAAGCCGTGCGTCGCGACCCGGCAGGACGTGCTGGCCGCGATCGACCGGCTGTACCGGGCCGACTCCGAGCTCGAGGACCTGACAGCGGTCCTGGACACCTCGAACGATGAGGAGGACCTCTCCAAGGTCACGGCGGACGTCGACGACGCCCCGATCGTGCGCTACGTCAACATGCTGATCACCCAGGCGATTCAGGACCGTGCCTCTGACATCCACCTGGAACCCACGGAGCGCGACCTGCGGGTGCGCTACCGCATCGACGGCGTCCTGCACGAGGTGATGCGCTCCCCGAAGAACGTGCAGGCGGGTGTGATCAGCCGGTTGAAGATCATGGCCGACATCAACATCGCGGAGCGCCGGATCCCCCAGGACGGCCGCCTGTCGGTGTCGAGCAACGGCAAGAAGGTCGATCTCCGGGTGGCGACGCTTCCCACGGTGTGGGGGGAGAAGGTCGTCATGCGAATCCTGGACAACTCCACCGCGCGCCTCGACCTGTCGGACCTGGGGTTTTCGGACGGCAACTACGAGCGGTACTCCAAGAGCTTCACCAAGCCCTACGGGATGATTCTGGTCACCGGGCCGACCGGTTCCGGAAAGTCGACGACGCTGTACGCGACGCTGAACATCCTGAACAAGCCCGAGGTCAACATCATCACGGTGGAGGACCCGGTCGAGTACCGGCTGCCGGGGGTCAACCAGGTGCAGACCAACAACAAGGCCGGGCTGACCTTCGCCTCGGCGCTGCGCTCGATCCTGCGCTCGGACCCCGACATCGTCCTCATCGGTGAGATCCGGGACCACGAGACGGCCCAGATCGCCATCGAGGCGGCGCTGACGGGTCACTTGGTGCTGGCCACGCTGCACACGAACGACGCGCCGAGCGCCATCACCCGGCTGACCGAGATGCGCATCGAGCCCTTCCTGGTCGGCTCGGCCGTCGATGCCGTGCTCGCCCAGCGGCTGGCCCGGCGGCTGTGCACCAAGTGCAAGGAGCCGTACGACCCGACGCCCGACATGCTCCGGGCCGCCCGATACCCGTGGCAGGAGGGGGATCAGATCCCCACCTTCTACCGGGCGGTCGGATGCCCAGCCTGCGCCAAGACCGGCTACCGGGGGCGGTTGGCGCTGCACGAGGTCATGCAGGTCACCGAGGAGATCGAGCGGCTGACGGTCGAGCACAGCTCGGCGTCGACCATCAACGAGGCGGCCATCGCCCAGGGCATGGTGACGCTCCGCAACGACGGGCTGGCCAAGGTCGCCCAGGGGGTCACGTCGATGGACGAGATCCTGCGCGTCGTGGTCTGAGGTTGTCGGTTCGAACCACCGGTCAGGCTCAAGCGGCCGAGGTGAACGACCGATGCCTCGGAGGACAACCGATCAGGCTCGCGCCGTTGGGCGCGACCGTGAAGGGGGCAGGTGTGGAGACCTCCGGGTACAGCGGGGGATTCGTCCCGGGACCGAATCCGGTCCCGGCTCAGGACGAGTCCGTCCCGCCGTTGTCGCCGTTGGACGCCGCGTGGCAGCCGCCGCATCCGGCCGAGGCGCAGCTGCCGCCCCCCCCGTTCCCGGTGGGGCAGGCGACGCCTGAGGCATCGTCCATCGCGCTCGTGCCGCTCGACGACATCAGCCCGTCTGAGGCGGTCTCGATGTTCGGGCTGCCTGATGCGGCGCCGGTGTTCACCCCTGAGGCCGTTCCGGCGCAGCCGGTGATGGTGCCGGCCGCGGTGGCCCAGCCGGTCCTGGCGGCCGAGCCGGTCGCCGCGGTCGTCCCGTTACTCGAGCCGGTGGGCGCGCCGGAGCCACTCGCGGTCGCCCCGGTCTGGACGGAGCCTCCGGTCGAGCCGGTCGAGCCGCCGGCGGCACCCACGGTGACGATCGCTCAGACGGAAGCCTTCGAGGGTGCCTACCATCGCGGCAGCACAGAGGAGGACACCCAGGAGGGCGACCTCAACCTGCACGAGCTGCTGGCCCTGGTCCTCGAGCGCAGCGCGTCCGACCTCCACCTGACCTCCGGCTCGCGGCCGCAGCTGCGGCTCAACGGGCACCTGACCCCGCTCGAGGACTACCCCGAGCTGACCCCGGCGATCATCCAGCGGGCCATGTACGCCACGATCACGCAGCGGCAGCGGGAGAAGTTCGAGGAGCAGCTCGAGCTGGACTTCGCCTACTCCGTTCCGGGCAAGGCCCGGTTCCGGGTGAACCTGTACCGCCAGCGGGACTCGGTCGGCGCCGCCTTCCGGCTGATCCCGTTCGAGCTCAAGAAGCTCGAGGACCTCGGCGTTCCGCCGTCGGTCGCGAACTTCGCGATGCTGCCGCGGGGCTTCGTCCTGGTCACCGGGCCGACCGGCTCGGGCAAGTCGACGACCCTGGCCTCGCTGGTCGACCTTGCCAACCGGCAGCGCCGGGACCACATCATGACCGTCGAGGACCCGATCGAGTTCCTACACAACCACCAGTCCTGCATCGTCAACCAGCGTGAGGTGGGGGAGGACACGCACTCCTTCGCCAACGCGCTGAAGCACGTGCTGCGGCAGGACCCCGACATCATCCTGGTCGGCGAGATGCGGGACCTCGAGACGATCTCTGTCGCGCTCACCGCGGCTGAGACCGGCCACCTGGTCTTCGCCACCCTGCACACCCAGGACGCCGCCCAGACCATCGACCGCATCATCGACGTCTTCCCCCCGCACCAGCAGCAGCAGGTGCGGGTGCAGCTGGCGGGATCGCTCCAGGGGGTGGTCGCCCAGACCCTGGCCCGCACCGTCGACGGTCGCAGCCGCGTCGTCGCCACGGAGGTCCTCGTCGCGACGCCGGCCATCCGCAACCTGGTCCGCGAAGGCAAGACCCACCAGATCTACTCCGCCATGCAGGCGGGCTCCCAGCACGGCATGCACACGATGGACCAGCACCTGGCTGACCTGGTGAAGCGGGGACGCATCACCTATGAGACCGGCCTGGAGAAGTGCCACCACATCGAGGACTTCAACCGGCTTTCCGGCCGGGGCTGAGAGGCAGACTGATGGCTACAGCGACCATGACCTTCCAGTACTCGGTGCGGGACCGGACCGGGAAGCTGGTCACCGGCAAGATCGATGCCGACTCGCCGGGTGCGGTGGCGAGCAAGCTGAAGAGCATGGGCTACGCCCCGGTGAGCATCACCCAGACCAACGCCGGCATGTCGCGCGAGATCAACATGCCGAAGCTCGGCGCGAAGGTGAAGCTCAAGGACCTGGCGGTCTTCTCCCGCCAGTTCGCCACCATGATCAACTCGGGGCTGTCGCTACTGAGGGCCTTGAGCATCCTCGAGGAGCAGAGCGAGAACAAGGAGCTGAGCAAGGTTCTGACCCTGGTCCGCCAGGACGTCGAGACCGGGCAGTCGCTGTCCTCCGCGCTGGGCCAGCACCCCGACATCTTCCCGCCGCTCATGGTCAACATGATCAAGGCCGGCGAGGTCGGCGGCTTCCTCGACTCGGTCATGCTGCAGATCGCAGAGAACTACGAGACAGAGACCAAGCTGCGCGGCAAGGTCAAGTCGGCGATGACCTACCCGGTGGTCGTCTTCATCATCGCCATCCTCGCCGTCATCGGCATGCTGATCTTCATCGTCCCGGTGTTCGCCAACCTGTTCAAGACGCTGGGCGGTCAGTTGCCGGCCCCGACGCGGGTGTTGGTGTTCTTCTCCGACGTGCTCAAGACCTGGGCTCCTGTCATCGTCATCGTGCTTGTGGCCGGCTTCATCGTCTGGACGAAGGTCAAGCGCACCGAGCGGGTCCGTAACGTCGTCGACCCGCTCAAGCTGAAGGCCCCGATCTTCGGCAACCTCTTCCAGAAGATCGCGCTCAGCCGCTTCACCCGCAACCTTGGCACCCTCATGCGCTCCGGCGTGCCGATCCTGCAGAGCCTGGACATCGTCGCCGACACGACGGGGAACGTCGTGGTGGCTAGGGCGGTGCGCGACGTGCAGGACAGCGTCCGCAAGGGTGAGTCGCTGACCGCGCCGCTGGCCAACCACGCGGTCTTCCCACCGATGGTGGTTCAGATGATGTCCGTCGGTGAGGACACCGGCGCTCTGGACACGATGCTGCACAAGATCTCTGACTTCTACGACCAGGAGGTTGAAGCGACCACCGAAGCGCTGACCTCACTCATCGAGCCGTTGATGATCGCGGTCCTCGGCGGGATCATCGGCTCCATGATCATCGCGCTCTACATGCCGATCTTCAAGATCTTCGACCTGATCAAGTAGCTCGCTCGCGCTGCGCGCGACCGATGGGGCCCAGGAATGGCCGGGCCCCATCGGTCGTAGGTCCCAACGGGTGATCTTCGCGTGGTTGCAGCTAGCCCTCAAGCCGACCACCTGGCCGGTCGATCACACCCTAGTCATCGAGTTGCACGGACAAGGGACGAACACGCCAGCCGCGAAATGGGTGCGGGCGCCCAGTCGGTCTGCATCGATCGGGTCTTTCCAGGGCGCCGTGGGGGATCTGTCGGAGTAGCTCACCGAACTGTCCCGGAGGGGAACACACATGCTCGAACGGATCCGCAAGGCCCAGGAGGAGCACGAGGGTGGCTTCACCCTCATCGAGCTCCTGGTCGTCATCATCATCATCGGCATCCTCGCCGCGATCGCCATTCCGGTCTTCCTGAACCAGCGGAAGAAGGCCGTGGACGCGTCG
>Ga0208851_1000931_pt1 | contig 11013 bp, 10 predicted proteins | sample NGESurshal092012_FD_184481 | JGI IMG/M metagenome (GOLD analysis project Ga0208851, IMG submission 184481) | Arctic peat soil microbial communities from Barrow, Alaska - NGEE Surface sample 415-2 shallow-092012 (SPAdes) | ecosystem: Environmental > Terrestrial > Soil > Wetlands > Peat ... | reverse complement strand
CCTGCCATACGCCGCGCGCGCGCGCGGCGGCCGGGGCGGCGCCCGCGCGCGGCGCCCACGGGCGGCGCCGCGGCACCGGCGCGGGCGCGGGGATCGACGCGTCGATCGCAGCCTGCTCCCGCGCGAGGCCGTGGGCGCGCAGCGTCGCGCGCGCCTCCTTGACGCCCGCCGGGAGCGGCCGCAGCCCGGCCCGCACGAACAGGCGCGCGCTCGGGGTCTGCAGCGCGGGCGCGCGCTCGGCGGCCCAGTCGAGCATCGCCCGCGGCTCGGCGTCGCAGGCGACCATCCCGTCCTCGAGGACCACGACGCGGTCCGCGTGGCCCAGGCAGCGCTCGAGGCGATGCTCGGCCAGCACGACGGCGGTGCCCCATTCCTCGTTCAGGCGGCGCAGCAGCCAGACGAGCTCGTCGCCGGCGACCGGGTCCAGCTGCGAGGTCGGCTCATCGAGCAGCACGAGCGGTGGCCGGCCGGCGAGCGCGGCGCCGAGCGCGACGCGCTGCAGCTCCCCGCCGGACAGCTCGTGGGTGGAGCGATCGAGCAGCTCGGCGATGCCCAGCGCGAGCGCCACCTCCTCGACCCCGCGCGCGACGGCGGCGGGCGCGAGTCCGCGGTTCTCCAGCGGGAAGGCGAGCTCGGCGCGCACGGTCGTCATCACGACCTGCGTCTCGGGGTCCTGGAGCAGCGTGCCGGCGACGGCCGCCAGCTCGCCGGGGCCGTGCTCGCGCGTGTCGAGCCCGCCGACGAGCACGCGCCCGGACGCGACGCCGCCGTGGAAGTGCGGCACGAGTCCGCTCGCGGCGCGCAGCAGCGTCGACTTGCCCGAGGCCGACAGGCCCGCGAGGACGACGAACTCGCCGGCGTCGACCTGCAGCGAGACCTCGCGCAGCGAGGGCCGGCCCGAGCCCGCGTACGTGTAGGAGAAGCGCTCGAACGTCAGCGTGCTCATGGGCTCTCGACCCCCTGGCGGCTGAGGAACGGCACGAGCGCGAGGACGATGATCAGCACCGCGAGCGCGACCTCCGCGGCGCCGGTTCCAAGGATCAGCCGCGGGTAGGGGTCGACGCGCGCCGCGCCGGTCGCCAGGCCCCACGTGCAGAGCGCGAGCAGGCCCAGCGCGGCGCCCCCGACGCTGAGGTCGTGGCGCGAGAGCGGCGCGGCGCCTCCCCGCGGCCTGCGGCGTGCGATGGCGTAGCCGCGCAACTCGAGCGTCGCGGCGACGTCGACGGCCCGCTCGAGCGCGCCCGTGGTCACTGCGCGGACGACGGCGAGCTGGGTGCGTCGCGTGCGCAGGTCGACGTCGGGGCGACAGCGTCGCGCCTGCTCCATCCGTCGCGCGTCGCGCGTGAGCACGGGCACCATGCGCGTCGCCAGCGAGGCGGTCAGCGCGGAGCGCAGTGAGATCCGCCGCATCCCGCGCAGGACCTCGTCGGGGTCGACGGTCGCCGTCAGCAGCGCCGCGCACAGCACGATCACCAGGACGCGCAGCCCGAGCAGCAGCCCGTAGACGACCGCCTCGAGGGTGATGTCGATCTGACCGAACGGCGCGACCTCGCCGACGCGCACGATCACCGTCAGGCCCTCGCGCACGACGAGCGCGTTGACGAGCGCGACGAGGATCGCGAGCGGCACGGCGAAGCGCGCCGCGCGCGCGATCTCGGGCCCCACGCCGGCCAGCACCGCGGCGGACCCGGCCGCGAGGGCGAGCGCGCCGAGGACGAGCGGGTTGGTGAAGCACAGCGCGAGCAGCACGAGCGCCATCCCGTAGGCGGCGGCGATGCCGGCGCGCGCCACGTGGAGCGCGCTCGCGCGGCGGCGGTAGATCATCGCGCCCCGGCTCCCAGCGGCAGGCCCAGAGGCGCCGCGCCGGTCGCGGCGGCCACGGCGAAGCGGTTGCGCAGCCCGGCCTGCGAGAAGGCCGCCGCGGCCGCCTGCACGCCGGCCTCGTCGGTCCCGGTCACCGTCCAGACCGGCTGGTCCTCGCCCGCCCGCGTCGCGGCGACCAGGCCGCCGCCCGCGCCGAGCGAGCGCACGGCGCGGCCGCGTGCGTCGAGCAGCGCGATCGCGGTGCCGTCCGGGCGGGGCTCGGCGAAGACGCCGCTGGCCTGGGGCCCGTCCTCGAGGGCAACCGCGGCGGGGTCGACGCGGACCTGCTTCCAGGGGCCCACGAGGACGCGCAGCGTGTCGCGCGTGAAGGAGGAGTTGAGCGTGCCCTTGGCCGCGGGGATGCCGTAGTGCACGAGCACCTTCTCGACCGCCGAGCAGGCCGGCGAGGAGACCGCGGCGCACTCGATGCGCACGGGCAGGCGTTTGTCGGTTCCGGGGCCGTGCAGGAACGGCTCGGGGAACGAGCCCACGACGGCGGGGACGCGCTGGGCTCCGCGCCAGTCGCGCAGGTCCCACCAGACGCGGTCGCCCCCGTGCACGGTGGTCCCCGCGGCGCCCTTCCCGGCCTCGACGCCGTCGACGAAGTAGAACCAGTCGACCCGCGAGCCGCCGCACAGGCGGTCGACGCACTGCACGAAGCCGCCGCCGTAGCGGGTCGACACGTTCGCGCCGCGCTGCAGCAGGCGCATCACGGTCTCCGACGAGGGCAGCTTTGAGGCCGTGCGCTCCTGCACGACATGGCTGCCGAAGTCCCGCGTGACGGTCACCGTGACCGGGTCGTCCTGCGTGGACCCGGCGCCCAGCCCACAGCCGCCCAGGACCACGCTGAGCGCGGCGAGCAGGAGGGCTGTGCGAGCGCGGCGGCGGAGCATCAGGCGACCGTGAAGACCGCGCGGTTGCGTGCCTGGTCGGGGGTTCCGCGGTCCGCGCCGCGGGTCACGTTGCCGGCGCCGTCGACGGTCTGCGTGTCGAGCACGTAGCGCCCGGGCGTCAGCGCGGCGGGCAGCAGGTAACTCCATGACGCCGCGCTGCCGATCGAGAAGAACCGCGCGTTCTCGGTCCCGCAGCGGGTCGCCGTCACCCAGCGCGCGGCCGTGCCGTCGAAGCGCTCGCAGCGCCCGCCGCTGCGGCGCGTGAGGCGCAGCCGCACCTCCGAGAGGCCGGACGGGTCGGCGGCGACGGTCCCGCGCAGGTCGCGCGGCCCCCTGCCGTGGGCGAAGTGCTGCTGCTCGCGGATCGCCGCGATGCGCCCGAGCGCGGGCGTCGTGTCGCGCACGGCGGCGGATGCGCCCGGGGCGGTGGCGGTCGCCGGTTGCGTCGTCGTGTTGCAGAATCCGTCGGCGCCGTCGGTCACGCACGTCGGGATCACGACGCTGCGAGCGAGCCCGAGCGTGGCGCGGATCGCTGCGGGCCCGCGCGCGGTCAGGGTCAGCGTCGCCTTTCCGGCCGCGTCCGTCGGGACCGGCGCCTCGGCCCCGGCGACGCTCGCGCCCGCCGCGGGCGCCGGCGCGGCGACGAACGACGACGGATCGACGGGGAAACGCGTGACGGTGACGGTGAACGGCGTTCCGGGCGCGACGGTCGCCGGAACGCCGGTGAGCAGCACCGGGGGATGCAGCGGTACGAAGGTGGTCGGGTCGAAGTCATCGGCCTGGATCAGCAGTTCGTCGCCGGCCTGCAGATGATCGCTGCAGACGCCGTTGCCGCTGATGTACGCGCCGGCACGGCCGATCCACTCGGCCCAGTAGTCGGGTGCCGTTGCGCGCGTCTCGCCGAGCACCGTCTTGAAGAACGACTGGCGGTCCCAGTTCTGGCCCGTGGCGGCGTCGAGCGCCGCGTACGCGGTGTCGCCGCCGCACTTGGCGGGGCCGACGACGTCGGCTGCATTCCCGAGCGTGACGGGCGTCGGCGCCAGCAGCGTCGCCGAGCCGCCCTCCACGCGGACGGTCACCGCCGGACCTGCCGCGGCGAGCGCAGGCGCGATGAGCAGGCACGTGAGACAGCCTCCGACCAGGAGACCGAGCGAGCGTGAGCGTCGCATGTGAGAGCCACCCCTTTCCGCGAGGGCGTATGTGCTGGATGGCCGGAGGCAGGTCTCCTGGCTCGCGGGACTCCCGCACCGCGCCTTCCCGGAGGCGCACGCCGCGCTTCCAGTGGCCGCGCCCGAGGGCGCATGCGATGGGGCTCTACCCGGTCACAGTGGCGGGTCCGCGCCGGATTCGCACCGGACTTCCCTTCACCACCGACCTTGATCGAGGCCAGCGTATCGCGAAGCCCGCGCGAACGCTGCCGACTGCGCCAAAGGTGAACAAATTCGGCAGGAGCTCGCGAAGCGGGCGCGAAACCCGTAGACAGCACACAGGAAGTCGTGCTGACTTTCCCCCAGACAGCACCCTCCGACGCCCGCCCGGCACGGGATCCCCGCTACCCCCCAGCGGCCCGCGCCTGGCGGGCGTCACCTGTCGGTCGGTCACGCAGCAGCATCGGAGCGGATCGTGGAAGCTCCCGGGATGGACGTCGCGGACCTGCTCGATCGGGTGAGCGAGCATGCCGGCGGCGCCGCGCGCTGGGAGGCGCTCGGCGCGCTGGAACTGCGCGTGCGCGTCGGCGGCCTCGCGTTCCGCCAGGTCGGGCAGGCCGAGCCGGTCTCGGACTTCGACGCGGTCGTCGACGTCCATGAGCCGCGCGTGAGCTTCCGCTCGCGCGCGACCCGCACCTGGCGCGGGAGGTTCGACGCGGGCGCCGTGCGGCTGGAGGACGAGTGCGGCGCGGTGATCGCGGAGCGCCGCGACGCCGTGCCGGTGCGGCGGCCGCCATGGCCGCGACGGCGCTGGGACGCGATCGACGCGATGGCCTTCAGCGGCTACGCGCTCTGGCACTACGCGGCGTTCCCCGCGCTGCTGCGGCGCGAGGACGTCGAGGTCACCGCCCTCGGCCGCCGGCGCATCGATGGCGAACAGCTGGAGGGCCTGCGGCTGCACTGCCCGCCGGGCGTGCCGGCGCACTCGCCGGACCAGCACCTCTGGCTGGCCACGGACGGGACGATGCGCCGGTTGGACTACACCGCCCGGATGATCTCCCCGTTGGCGCGGGCCGCCAACCGCTGCACGGCCGAGATCAGCGCGTTCGGCGTGCGCATTCCGGGCGCACGGCGCGTCACGCCGCTGCTGCCCGGTCGGCGTGCGGCGCCCGGGCCGCTGCTCGTCTCGATCGACCTCGAGCTGACCGGCGTGCGCGAGCGCTGAGACCGACCGCCCTCCCGCCTACGTGGCGGCGGGCTCGGCGATGGTCAGCTGCACGTCGATGTTGCCGCGCGTGGCGCGCGAGTAGGGGCAGACCTCGTGGGCGCGCGCGACGAGCTTCTCGGCCATCTCGCGCTCCACGCCCGGCATAGAGTCCATCGCGGGATGCCTTCGGCGGTCAGAACGTGGCGGGCCGCACACCCTACGCAACGACGAGGGGCGGACCCGAAGGCCCGCCCCTGATGCTGCGCTGTCGTGCTGCGAAGGAGCTACTTCTTGCAGGCCGCCTTGGCCGTCACGTTCTGGCTCGTGCCGTCGGTGAAGGTGAACGCGCCGCCGAAGTTCAGGCCGCCCGCGGTGCAGCCGGCGAGGCCGACGTACGGGACCTTGTTCGCGGTGCCCTTGACGGTGAGCTTGAAGTCGAGCAGCGTGGCGAACGCGCCCGGGGCGGGCTGCTGGAGGCCGTCGGGGATCGCGACGGTCAGCGTCTTGCCGTACTTGCCGGAGGCCGGCGAGAGCTTGCCGACGAGGACCTCGTCGATCTGCAGCGGGGCGTCGCCGGTGACGTGCATGAGCAGCGACGTGCCGCCGGTGCCGTTGAACGCGACGATCTTCAGGTTCTCCGTCAGCCCGAGCGCCTGGCCTGCGGCGGTGCCGCTGCCGACCTTGGCAGCGGAGGAGCAGCTGCCGGTCTGGACCTGGCCGGCGGTGCAGGCCTTGAACTTCGCGCCGTTGAAGCGCAGGTTCTTGTCGAGCGAGATCACGGCCAGCGTCGTGGCGAACGGCGAGTCGGTCGGGTCGAGCGCGACCTTCGGCTCAACGGTGAGGGCGACGTTCGCCTGCTTCTTCGCGGTGCCCGCCTTGGTCGGCGACACCTTGGCGAGGAGCGTCTGCTTCGACGTCACGGCGAAGGCGGGAGCAGCCGACAGCGCGAGCGCTGAGACGGCGATGACGGACAGGGTGGTGATGCGGCGCATGAAGTCTCCAGGTCGGATGAGGGGCGGTCGGCGCAGTGCGTCGGCCGTCACAAGAGACAACAGCGGTTGGCGGGGGAAGTTTCTCGGCGCAGCGGTAAATGTTTCCTGAAGACATCGGGGTTCTCCGGTGCTTCAGGCGTGCGCGGGCCGCCCCGCGCCGTGTCAGTTGGCGATGCCGCCGAGCACGGCGTAGGGGTGCGTCGCGCGCCAGGCGTCGGCGGCCGTCCCCTCGACGCTGACCTTCGCATCGGCCGGCAGCGTGCCGCGCAGGCGATCGGCGAGCGCCCGTGCCGCGTCGTCGGTCGCGGCGGAGATGAAGACGTGGGTCCAGCGGCGCAGCGGCGTCAGCCCCTCCTCCTGCAGCTGCTCGGCGACCGCGAGGGCCTCACGGCGCGAGCCGAGATCGATCCGGACCTCCCACTGCGGGCCGCGCTCGGTGCTCTCCTGCGCCTCGCGCGCCTCGAGCCGCGCGTGCTCGGCCGCGCGCTCCTCGTCGGTCTGGGGCAGCGGCACCGACGCCGGCTCCCAGGCCTCGGCGTCGGCGTGCCAGCAGGCGATCTCGATCGTCGCGTGGAGACCGTCCTGCTCGAGCACCTCACGGACCACCGCGGCGGCCTGCTCGGCCTGCGCCCGGTCACCGCAGTACACGAAGACGCTCGCGTCGTCGGCGGTGACGGCGAGGCGCTCGGGAAGGCGTTCCTCGACCTCCTCCTCGAGCTCGTGCTCGTGCAGGCTCTTCAGCAGGTGACGGGCGCCGATCGGCTCGTCGAGGTCGGCACGGACACGCCAGTCGTCGCTCATGGGCCGAAGGCTAGCCGGAGCCTTCGCGCTCCGCTGCCACGAACCACGAAAGCCGCGCCGGAGCAGGGCTTTCGTGAGTACCGCTACCGGGATTCGAACCCGGGTTTCCGCCGTGAGAGGGCGGCGTCCTAGTCCCCTAGACGATAGCGGCGCGGCGCCCGCAGCCTAGCAATGGTGCCGCTGCTATTGTCGCTCGCCGCAGTCCGGCGGATGTGGCGGAACTGGTAGACGCGCACGGTTCAGGTCCGTGTGGAAGAAATTCCGTGGAGGTTCGAGTCCTCTCATCCGCATCGGCCGCGAGGCCGTTCCCGGCAGGCGGTGGGGCAGTCCTGGAGACCCGGGACGCTCCGCGGCCGTCCGGCGCACGCGTGCCGCGCGTCACGTCCGGCCTGCGTGGTCCCATCCCGCGGGATGAGCGACGGGGATCCGGGCTTCGCCCAGCGGCTGCAGGGCTGGTTCCTGCGCCGCCAGCAGTCACCGGAGATGCGCCCGCGCGACGCGGCGTACCTCGTGATCATCGTCTGGCTGGTCGCCGTCGTGGTCTGGGGCGTCGCCGAGCACTTCATCGACGCGAAGACCTTCCCGACCATCTGGCTGGGGATGTGGTGGGCGCTGCAGACGGTCACGACCGTCGGCTACGGCGACGTCGTGCCGGAGCAGGCCGCCGGCAAGATCGTTGCGACGCTCCTGCTGCTGGGAGGCCTGGCGTTCATCTCCGTCGTGACCGCGTCGATCACCACCGGCTTCATCGCCCGCCGCGAGCGCCAGCAGCGCGAGTCCGGCGAGGACCCCGTGCTGCAGCGCCTGGACCGGATCGCCGCGCGGCTGGACGCGATCGAGCAGGACGTCGCGAGCCTGCGCTCGGATGGGACGGCGCCGGGTTCCTGAGTGACGCGACGCTGCGCTTGCCGGGCGCGAGCGCGTGTGGTGGACTGCAGCGGCCACGCGATGACGACGTCCTGCATCCCGGCCCCGGCGGCCAGGCACACGAAGTTCCAGGTCCCCGCGCCGCGCCCGGCGGCGATCGAGCGCGCACACCTGCTCGCTCGGCTCGAGCACTCGTCCGACCGGCGCGTCGTCCTGCTCTGCGCGCCCGCCGGCTACGGCAAGTCGATCCTCGCCGCCCAGTGGAGCGCCCGCGACCCGCGGCCGGCCGCGTGGCTGCACCTCGATGCCACCGACGACGACCCGGTCGTGCTGATCGAGGCCATCGTCCAGGCGCTCGACGGGCTCGCGCCCGTCGAGCCCGAGCTGCTCGCCGAGCTCGACCGGCGCGGCCCGCGCATCGAGCGGGTCGTGCTGCCGCTGCTGAGTGAGGAGCTCGCCCGCCGCGAGCCGTTCCTGCTCGTCCTGGACGACGTGCACACGCTGACCGACCCGAAGACCACCGAGGTCCTCAGCTTCCTCCTCGACCGCTTCCCCGCCGGGTCCCAGCTCGTCCTGGCGACGCGCACCGAGCCGACCGCCCTGCGGATCGCCCGCCTGCGCGCGTCCGGGGAGCTGCTGGCCCTGCGCACGACGGACCTGGCGCTCAGCGAGCGCGAGACCCTGGCGCTCGCCGGCCGCAGCGGTGTCGACCTCGACGGTGCGCGAGTCGCCGCGCTGCACACGCGCAGCGAGGGGTGGGCGGCGGGTGTCGCGCTCGCACTGCTCTCGTGGGACGGCGCGCCCGACGCCGCAGCCGAGGCGCTCGTTAAGCTCGTCGGCGAGCGCGACGTCGCGTCGTATCTGCTCGAGGAGGTGCTCGAGCGCCAGCCCGGGGGGCTGCGGCGGTTCCTGCTGGAGACGTCCGTCCTGGACCGGATGAGCGCGCCGCTGTGCGACGCTCTGCTCGGCCGCGACGACTCGGCACGGCGTCTGGCGCAGCTCGAGCGCTCGAACATGTTCGTCGTGCCGCTCGACCGCGACGGGCGGTGGTACCGCTATCACCACCTGTTCGGCGAGCTCCTGCGGGCCGAGCTCGAGCGGCGCAGCCCCAAGCTCGTGCCCGAGCGCCTGCAGGCCGCCGCAGCCTGGTCCGAGGAGCACGGCGACCCGAGCGAGGCGTTCCGCTACGCGCACGCGTGCGGTGACCTCGAGCGCGCCGGCCGCGTCGCCTGGACGCACGCGAACGCGATGCTCGCCCGCGGCCACATGGCGACGCTGCGCTCCTGGACCGGGCGCATCACACCCGAGGAGACGGCGCAGGACACGCAGCTGGCGCTGCTCGTCGCCTGGATCGCGCTGCTCAACGGCGACGGCGCCACGGCGCAGCGGGCGGCCGCGGCCGCCGGCGCCCGGGACGACCTCGACGAGCCGTCCGCCGACGGGGCGAGCTCCCTGCGCTCTGCGGTCTCGAGCCTGCGCGGCACGCTTGCGCCGGACGGCATCTCCCAGATGCTGCACGACGGGCTGGTCTGCTGCGAGCTGGAGCGACCCGCCGGCGGCGAGCGGTACGTCGACGCCCTGCGGATGGTCGGGACCGCCCACCTGCTCGCGGGCGACCCGCATGCGGCCACGCTGACGCTGACCGAGGCCGAGCACATCAGCACCGGCCGGCCCGAGCTCGCCCATCTCTACGTCAACATCGTCGGCCTGCTCGCCCTGGCCGAGGCCGACCTGGGCAACTGGGGGCGGGCGCGCCGACTGGCGCACGACGGAAGCACCGCGCTCGAGCGCAGCCAGCTCGGCGACACCATCCTCAGTGTCAGCGTCTACACCGCGCACGCCACCGTGCTGGCGCACGAGGGCCTGCTCGCACGCGTGCCCGCCGAGCTGGAGAACATCGCACGGGTCGCCGGCCTGCTGCGCTCCGCGCGCTGGTTCGACGCGGAGATCAACCTGCGCCGCGCCCAGCTCAGCCTCGGGATCGGCGAGATCGAGAAGGCCGTCGCGTTCGCGGGGGTCGCCCGGGAGGCGCTCGCCGGCTACCCCGACGCCGCGGCGCTCGTCGCGCGCCTGGAGCAGCTGGAGCGCCGGATCGCCAGCGGCCGTGACCTCGAGTTGACGCCCTCCGAGGTCCGCCTCGTGCCGTTCCTCTCGAGCCACCTCTCGCTGCACGAGATCGGTCAGCGCGTCCACCTCTCACGCGCGACGATCAAGACGCATGTCAGCGCGATCTACCGCAAGCTCGGGGCGTCGACCCGCTCGCAGGCGGTCGACCGGATCGAGGCGCTCGGGCTGGCGGCGCCGCGCGCGACGCTGAGGCCATCCGAATCACCCGATTCGGACGACGCCCCCGCCGCGCTTCGGACGTAGCCTCGCAGGTGCCGGATACCCGGCACGACCACCCTGCAACCGGAAGGACGAGGCCATGGCCATCGGACCTGTGCAACTGCTCGTACTCGGTTTCGAGAACCCCACGTTCCAGGGGGAGATCCTCGAGGAGATCGAACGCCTGCGCGAGAGCGACACGGTGCGCGTCATCGACGCGCTCGCCGTCTACAAGGACGCCGCCGGCGACGTCGAGGTCGCCCACATCAGCAACCTGACCCGCGACGAGGCGATCGAGCTCGGCAGCACGATCGGCGCGCTCCTCGGCCTTGGGATCGACGGTGAGGAGGGCGCGATCGCCGGCGCGGAGTCGGGCGCCGAGGCGATGGCCGGCGGCGAGGTCCACGCCTTCAGCGACGAGGAGGAGTGGGACGTCATCGAGGAGATCCCCAACGACTCCGCCGCAGCGCTCATCCTGCTCGAGCACCATTGGGCCGTCCCCCTGCGCGACGCGATCGCCCACGCGGGCGGCTTCCGCATCAGCGACGGGTTCATCAGCCCCGCCGACCTGATCGCCATCGGGCTGCTGGCCGAGGACGAGGCCGAGAAGCACGCCCTCGAGCAGACCTCGTAACGCCCACCATCAACGACGAAGACCAAGGAGCCAGCCATGTTCGCCGCACGCAGAGTCGCCCGCCGCACCAGCCGCCGGGTCAGCCGGCGCTAGTACGCGCCGCCCGGCGCCGCCCGCGGCCGCGCGATGTTCGCGCGGCCGCGGTGTGCCGTGCCGGACCGGCTGGATCGTTCAGACCCGCTCGGGCGCCTTGGCGAGCTCGTAGAGGATGATGATCGACAGCGCGAAGATGCACAGCGACCAGAACGGGTAGGCGGGGATCGACAGCAGCGCGCTGATCGAT
>Ga0208851_1000929_pt1 | contig 11038 bp, 7 predicted proteins | sample NGESurshal092012_FD_184481 | JGI IMG/M metagenome (GOLD analysis project Ga0208851, IMG submission 184481) | Arctic peat soil microbial communities from Barrow, Alaska - NGEE Surface sample 415-2 shallow-092012 (SPAdes) | ecosystem: Environmental > Terrestrial > Soil > Wetlands > Peat ... | reverse complement strand
CCCCCTTGGCGGCCTCGCGGACCTTGCCGGCTTCCATGTGGCGGTGTTGGTGGCGCTTGCTGCGCGCCAGCCACACAAGCCCTGCGATGAGCGGAACCGCCGCGACCGCGGCGACGATCCAAACGATAGTTCTTGTGGTCATCTCGGTTCCTTGGTTTGGTTGAGCGTGGTCGATAGGTTCATCGGTGGCGAGTGGCTGTCGTCACGGCTACCGCGTCGGTCGGTAGCGATCCGGCGCGGTTGTCAGCCAGGGGGGCTGTCCAGTGAATGTGGGTGCCGCCTGCAGGTGGCGACCCGATCGTGCAGTGCCCGCCGACCTGTTCGGCGCGTCGACGCATGTTCGCCAGGCCGCTGTGCCGTCGATTGTCGGCCGGGATGCCGTTGCCGTTGTCGGTGATGTCTATGGCGAGTTCATCGGCAACGGCGACCTTCACGGTCAGGCCGGTCCCACCCGAGTGACGGACGGCATTGCTGAGGGCTTCGGTGATGACCGCTTCGGCATGTTCGGCGACGAGGTCACCGATGACAGTGAGTGGTCCGGAGATCTGCAAAGTTGTTGGGATGGCCTGGTTGTCGGTCATATCGGCGACGGCTTGCTGTAACCGTTGGCGAAACGAGCTGATCTGCCCCAACGGAGATTGAAGACCGAAGATCGCGGTCCGGATGTCTTCGATGATGGCCTGCAGGTCGGACAGCGTCCGGTTGAGCCGATCGGTCACCTCGGGCGAGCGCGAACGGGCGACGGTGCCCTGCACGTCCATGCCGACGGCGAACACCCTCTGGATGACGAGGTCGTGCAGGTTGTGCGCGATCCGCTCGCGATCGGTGAGTACCGACAACTCACGGGCGCTTGCCAGGGTCAGCGCGGCCGCGGCATGGCCGGCGAAGTCGCTCATCAGCTCGAGGTCACGAGCATCGAAGGCCGGTCGGTCCGTGCCGCGCGCCACGGCGATGACACCGATAACCGTGTCCTGGCAACGCAATGGCACAACGATCGCGGGGCGTTGGCCGACATCGGTGAACGCCTGGATCGGGAACCGAAACGATTCGACGATCACCGGTGTGCCGGAGCGGAACACACCACCGGCGGTCGACCTTGCTACCGGGACCAGCTGACCCAACACCTCGTTGGCATGTCGGCCAACGGCGGTCGACACGATCAAGGTGTCGACTGCCGACGCCGACAGGTCGGCGTCGTCGGGGACGAGCACGATCACCTCTTCGGCGTCGGTCAACGCGCATGCGCGTTCGGCGATCAGGTGCAGGGGCCGCGGGTGAGGTTCTACGCCCGACAAGACGGCGGTGGTGATCTCACGGCCGGCTTCGATCCACTTGGCCGTCGTGATGGCACGGTCGAACTGTTGGGCGTTCTCGATGGCCACCTCGGCCGCGGAAGCCACTGCGCGAGCGTCGATTTCATCCGCCAATGTGAACCCCTGTCCGGACTGACTGTCGGTAAGGTACAGGGTGGCGAATGTGGTGTTCCGGATCGTGATCGGAACACCGAGGACGGTGCGCGTCGGTGGATGATGCTCGCGGAATCGCTCCGCAGCCCGGTCTGTGGTCAAGTCGTTGCGGCTCAAGGATTCGGGCTGGTGCCCAGGCACACCGAGAACACCTTCGCCGGCTGGCAGCTGCCTGGTCCGTCGCACCGTTTCCGGCGATATCCCTGCATGCAGAAATGACATTCTGGTGGCATCTGGACCGTGGACACCGAGCGCGCCATGGCGGGCTCGGGTCACCTCCATCGCCGCCGTCACGACCCGATGAAGGGTGGCATCGAGATCGAGATCGGAGCTGATATCGACGATGACGCGAAGGAGTCGCTCCATCTGGGCACGAGCCGCCGGGAATTCGTCGAGTTGCCCGTAAGGGGGCACGTCCTGTGGTGCCTCGCATCCTTGTGTGCGCGCAAAGCCGCATTCTTCGGCCATGTTGGCGAGCAGGCCGCGCAGTTGTCTGCGTCCGCGGTGCAGCCGTGACATCACCGTCCCGATGGGTGTTCCCATGATCTCGGCGATCTCCTTGTACGCGAGGCCCTCGACGTCGGCGTAGTGCACCGCCATGCGGTGAGCCTCCGGCAACGCCTGCAGCGCAGCATTGATCGCGGTGTCCGGGAGGGATTCCAAGGCCTCAACCTCGGCGGACCGCAGCCCGGTCGAGTTGTGCCGGGCGCAGGCGGCCTGCTGCCAGTCGGTGACCTCATCGGTCAGGTGCTCCGCGGGCCGGCACTGCTTCTTGCGGTAGGCGGTGATGTAGGTGTTCGTCAAAATCCGGTGCAGCCAGGCCGTGAGATTCGTCCCGGCACGAAACGAACCGAACCCGACGTAGGCCTTCACCATCGTTTCCTGGACCAGGTCCTGCGCGTCGGCGGGGTTGTGTGTCATCCGCAGCGCGGCGCCGTAGAGCCGGTCCATCACGGGAAGCGCGTCGCACTCGAAGCGTGCGGTCCGCTGCGCCTCCGTCCCGGGCGCTACCACGTCGGTGCCGTCGAGCTGGATATCGGCAACCACGGCCATCGCTATGGTCAACTTCCGGTCTTCGCGGCGGACCTGGGCCGACCGCCGCAGACCGTGCACGTATCGCGCTCGCATCTCACCGACGACGTCCGGCTTGCGAAGGGCTGGGGTGGACGGACAGGTAGGTCGGCGAAGGTGGCGGCCGCTGCCTCGACGGTGCGCGCGGTGGGCAGCGAGCCCTGCGGGTCGCAGATCTGCAGCACCCGGGCGACGGCGGCACCGGGCACCACTGCCCAGCCCGTTCCGGCGCCCAGGCAGCAGACATAGAGCCCGTGCAGCGCCGAGAAGCCCTCGGTCCCAAAATATTCCACACCGCGCAGATCCAGGATCAGCCCGCGGCAACTCCCCACACAGCGAAGCGGGTATTCGCGCAGCGTGGCAGCGTTGGCGGCGTCGATATCGCCGTCTGCACTGATGACGATCACCGACGACTTGAGCCGACGACAAGCCCACCGTGCGGTGTGATCCGTCCAGGGCTGGGAAAGGAAGCCGCTGTCCGGCAGGACGGCAGGGTGAGACGGTTCAGTCGCGGCGAGGGCCGGCATGGTGACTCCAATCATCGGAACGCAGATTTGTCATGCGCCGCAAATGGGTGATCGCGGCAGGAGACCCGGCCACCATCGGCGGCCCCATAACCGTCCGGCCTCCGGTCAGGCTCTGCTACATGGTTCATCTGGCTCACCCTCGCTCTGGTTGGGTCTGGCGATCACTGCTGCGTCTTGGTGATGAGCTGAAGTCGATGTGATGGTGGTCTGGGGAAGGTGGCCATCGCTGCGTCGACGGTGCAGGCCGTGGGTAGCGAGCCCTGCGGGTCGCAGATCCGCAGCACCCGGGTGACGGCGGCACCGGGCACCATCGCCCACCCGGTGCCAACCCGGGCGCACGACACCGACACCCTGTGCAGCGCCGAGAAGCCTTCGGTCCCGAAGAAATCCAGGTCTCTCAGATCGAGGACGAGCCCGCGGCAACGCATCACATGTGCAACAGCGTGATCGGTCAAGCTGCCGGCGTTCGAGGCGTCGATTTCGCCATGGGCACTGACAACGGCCACTGAAGACGTCGGCCAGCGGCAATCCAATCGGACCGTATGACCGTTTCGATGACTACTGACCGTGGCGACATATAAAGGGGTCACCCCGGATGCCTGAGCGGCGGAGACACGAGAATTAATCATGGTGATCCCGACGTGCACACGATCACCGGCGCGTGGGGTTCGGAGCCAACGCTCCTTGAGTTCCGCAGCGGACAGCTGAACTCATCCCGGACCAGCTGCAATTCTCAGCCACCGATGACGCTACACCCGTTCGACGGCTCCGACCGGTCATTGTGATGTCCTGTTCGCCAACCGCGGGTTACGGCCGATGCCGCTTCCGAGGAGCAGGCAGCCCATCTCGCCAGACTCGGCTGCCCTAGGATGGAAACTGTCGCGCGGCGGGTGCGCCGCGGGCAGATCGTACGGCCCCGGCGCGTTTGCGGGCACCGGCAGGATGTGAGTGCAGGTATCGCCCATGACCGAGTTCAGCGGGGACGGCCCCGGCGGCTCACCGGGTGTGTCGCTGACCCCTGAGCGAGCCAGCGCCGACGCTGCCGACCTGCGGGCCGGGATCGACGACCTCGCCGGTCTGGTCTCAGACGGTCTTGGACTGCCCGAATTGCTCGCTGAGGTGGCGACTTTCGCCGTTCACGCGATACCGGGCGCTGAGGGTGCCGGGGTGACCTTGTTGCAGGTCGACCGGGTCGACAACATGGTCCAGGCGTTGGCGGCGAGCGCTCCGTTTGTCGCCGAGATCGACGAGATCCAGTACGTGACCCTGCAGGAAGGGCCGTGCATCACGGCTGCGCTGGAGCGGCGGACGGTGCGGTCCGGGTCGTTGGGCGGGGAGACCATGTGGCCGCGGTTCGGCCCGCGGGTGGGCCGACTCGGAGTGCACAGCGCGCTGTCGCTCCCGCTGCTGCTGCGCGATCAGGTTGTCGGGGCGATCAACGTCTACGCCCACGGCAAAGACGCCTTCGACGAGCACGCCGCCGAACTCGGCGAACTGTTCGCCAAACCCGCCGCCGTGGCGGTGCACAACGCCCAGGTCCTCGCACAGGCGACGACGCTGGCCGCCCAGTTGCAGGCCGCGCTGTCGACCCGACCAGTGATCGACCAGGCCATCGGCCTGATCCGCGGGCGCACCGGGCGCAGCGCCGAGGAGGCATTCTCACAGCTGCGGGCGATCAGCCAGTCCGAACACCGCAAGTTGGCGGAGGTGGCCCAACACATTGTCGATGAGGCCGTCCGCCGCGCCCGCGCCCGCGCCCGCAACAACCCGACCTGAGCCGGCGATCTCTTGCCGATCCATGGCGACGCACCACCGGACGGCCGCACGGGCGTAGGTTGATAGCCGGGGAACATTTCACGAGACGGGTCCTGACTCGCGTCGCGGATTCCCCACCGTGTGGGGCGACTCGCCCTGTTCGGCCCGGCAGGCTCGATCCGCGCTCGGGAGCGCGTCCACCGGAGCAGTCGGCCCATGAACATCACCACGGGCCTGGCCACCGATCTGCGCCGCCTCACCGCGGCACTCGATGAGCCGGGCGCGGATATCGCACAGAGTCTGGACAAGATGGCCGCCGACACCCAAGCGGCGGTGCGAAGCTACCTCGGCCTGAACGTGAGCGTGAGCCGCAGTGATCCCCTGTTCACATTCACCTACCTCAATGACGGCGTCGTAGCCGGCGACATCGCCACCTCGGTGCGGCTGACACTGCCGAGCATTGGTGACAGCTGGGCCCCGCCGGCGGTGGCACTCATCTTCTACGCGGGGTCACCAGGAGCCTTTGTCGACCTCGCCGCCGATTTGGCCTGGTTGACTGCCCGCCCGTTGAGCGACTTCGTCCTCGACCAACACCTCACCATCCCCGCCGGTTCGGGTTCCGGCGCACAGCTGTCGGCTGCGTCGGTCATCAACCAGGCCATCGGGGTTCTCATCGGCTTCGGCTACACCCCCCAGCAAGCCGATCGGCGACTCGACACCCAGGCCGCCCATGCAGGCACCGACCGCTACGCCGCCGCCCAGCACATCCTCGCCACGCGCACTGGCGGCGACGTCGAACAGGGCTTCGGCATCCTGTGAGGGTGTCCGTAGCCACGCCGAATTCACTTGCTGCGCCTATCGTGAGGACATGACTGGTAACGAGACCGCCAGCAGCACCGCCGAACAACTCCAGGACGTCACGCCGCTTCCAGACTTGTCGCATGGTCGACCGCGGGCGGGACTGGTGCGCACGCGCCGACCCGTCTACGTCGATCTGCTGCCGCCGTGTAACTCCGGTTGCCCCGCCGGGGAGAACATCCAGGCCTGGCTGGCCCATGCCACGGCCGGCCGGCATGAACAAGCGTGGCGTCGGCTTGTCGCGGACAATCCCTTAGCCGCAATCCACGGACGGGTGTGCTATCACCCGTGTGAAACCGTTTGCAACCGAGCACATCTCGACAGCGCAGTATCGATCCATTCGGTGGAGCGGTTCCTCGGCGACCTTGCGCGGGAAAAAGGCTGGATGTTCGATCCGCCGCCCGTCCGCAGCGGCCGACGGGTATTGATCGTCGGCGCCGGACCGAGTGGGCTTTCTGCGGCCTACCATTTGGCACGCCTCGGCCACGAGGTCGAGATCCGCGACGCGGGCGCCGAGCCCGGCGGAATGATGCGTTACGGCATCCCGAACTACCGGCTGCCCCGCGACGTGCTCGAAGTCGAGCTCAACCGCATCGCCGCACTGGGCGTCCAGCTCACCTGCGGACACCGGGTCGAGGACCTCGCCGCCGAGCGGGACGAGGGCCGCTTCGACGCGGTTTTCGTCGCGGTCGGTGCGCACCTGGCCAAACGTGTCGACATCCCGGCCACTGACGCCGGCACCATGGTCGACGCGGTGTCGTTTCTGCGCAGCGTCGCCTCCGGCGAAGAGCCCTCGATCGGAAGGCATGTCGCGGTCTACGGCGGCGGCAACACCGCGATGGACGCTGCGCGCGTCGCGCGTCGGCTCGGTGCCGACGACGCCGTCATCGTCTACCGCCGCACGCGCGAGCAGATGCCGGCTCACGAGGAGGAGGCCGAGGAGGCCGAGCGTGAGGGCGTGCGGATCAACTGGCTGCGGACCATCACCGCCTTCGACGGCCCCGAACTGCAGGTCGAGGTCATGGAACTCGACGAGTCGGGTTACCCACGGGCGACCGGGCGGTTCGAGACGCTGGCCGCTGACACCCTGATCATGGCGCTGGGTCAGGAGACCGAGTCGGCCTTCATGCGGACACTGCCCGGCGTGGTGCTCGAACACGACGGCAGCGTGCGCGTCTCGGAATCACTGATGACCGGTTGCCCGGGGGTGTTCGCCGGCGGGGACATGGTGCCCTGTGAGCGGACGGTGACCGTCGGCGTCGGGCACGGGAGGAAGGCAGCCCACCACATCGATGCCTGGCTGCGCCGCGCTCCTGATGTGCACTCGGCCAAACACCCGACGGCGACGTTCGACTCGCTGCACCTCTGGTTCTTCGGGGACTCCGCACGACGTCAACAGCCCGAACTGGAACCGGTGGACGCCGTGAAAGGATTCCGGGAAGTGGTCGGCGGCTTGTCGGCCGAGGAGGCGACCTACGAGGCGGGGCGTTGCCTCTCCTGCGGCAACTGCTTCGAATGCGACGGCTGCCTCGGCGCGTGCCCCGAAGACGCGGTGATCAAACTCGGAGTCGGACATCGGTACAAGTTCGACTACGACAAGTGCACCGGCTGTGCCGTCTGCTTCGATCAGTGCCCGGTGCACGCCATCGACATGTTCCCGGAGCCGACATGACGCGCGTGACGGTGGACGGCAACGAGGCCGCCGTCTCGGTCGCCTACCGCCTCAACGAGGTGTGCTGCATCTACCCGATCACGCCCTCATCACCGATGGCCGAGTTGGCCGACGAATGGTCCAGCGCACAGCGGACCAACGTGTGGGGCACCGTCCCGACGGTGGTCGAAATGCAAAGCGAGGGTGGAGCGGCGGGCGCGCTGCACGGCGCTCTGCAGAGCGGCGCGTTGACCACAACCTTCACCTCGTCGCAGGGCCTGCTGTTGATGATCCCGAACATGTACAAGATCGCCGGCGAACTGACCTCGGCCGTCATTCACGTCGCTGCCCGGTCGTTGGCGGCGCAGGGACTGTCGATCTTCGGTGACCATTCGGACGTGATGGCCGTGCGGCAAACGGGATTCGCGATGCTCGCGTCGGCCTCGGTTCAGGAGGCACAGGACCTGGCGCTCATCACGCAGGCAGCCACACTGGCGTCCCGGGTGCCGTTCGTGCACTTCTTCGACGGGTTCCGAACCTCGCACGAACTCAACAGGATTGAGACGCTCTCCGACGACGACCTGCGGGCGCTGGTGCCCGAGGAACTGGTCTGGGCACATCGGGGGCGGGCACTGTCGCCGGAGCGCCCGTTCATCCGTGGCACCGCACAGAATCCGGACGTCTACTTCCAGGCCCGCGAGACGGTGAACCCGTTCTACGCCCAAGTCCCCGGCGTGGTCCAGAACCTGATGGCGCGGCTTGGCGAGCGCACCGGCAGAAAGATGGGCATCGTCGACTACACCGGCCACCCACAGGCCGAGCGCGTGCTGGTGGTGATGGGCTCTGGCGGGCAGACCGTCGCCGAAACCGTTGCCGCTCTGTGCGAACGCGGCGAGCGGGTGGGCGTGGTACAGATGCGGTTGTACCGACCCTTCCCCACGAGGGCGCTACTGGACGCACTGCCCGCGACGGTACGGACCGTCGGCGTTCTGGACCGCACCAAGGAGCCGGGGTCGATCGGCGAACCGCTCTATCTGGACGTGGTCGCCGCGCTCGCTGAGGCGTATGCCGACGGGGAGTGGCCCGTGATGCCGCGCGTGACGGGTGGCCGTTACGGACTGTCGTCGAAGGAGTTCACACCGGCCATGGTCGCCGGCGTGTTCGCCGAACTCGCCCGCGAGGACCCGCGGCGGCGGTTCACCATCGGTATCGACGACGACGTCTCGGGCACCAGCGTCGACTACGACCCGTCATTCGACATCGAGTCACCCACGACATTCCGCGCGGTCTTCTTCGGGCTCGGTTCGGACGGTACCGTCAGCGCGAACAAGAACACGATCAAGATAATGGGGTCAGAAGAAGGCCTGTTCGCCCAGGCGTACTTCGTCTACGACTCGAAGAAATCGGGGTCGCAGACCGAGTCGCATCTGCGTTTCGGGCCGGATCCCATCCATGCTCCTTACCTCGTGAACCGCGCCAATTTCATTGGCTGCCATCAGTTCCGGCTTCTCGACACGCGCGATGTACTCGGCCGGGCCGCCCCGGGGGCCACGTTGCTGCTGAACTGCCGGCATCAGCCGGACAAGGTCTGGGTCGCGCTGCCCCGACGGATTCAGGAGCAGATCATCGCCAAGGGGATCACTCTCTACACCGTCGATGCCGGCCGGATCGCCCGCGAGGTCGGACTGGCCGGGCGGATCAACATCGTGTTGCAGACGTGCTTCTTCGCGATCTCGGCGGTATTGCCCCGCGAGCAGGCCATCGCCCGCATCAAGGAATTGGTTGAGAAGATGTACGGCAACCGCGGCGCCGACGTGCTGCGGCGCGAACTGGCCGCGGTCGACGCTGCGCTGGACGGGCTGCATCGTGTCGAGGTGCCGGACCTGGCCACGTCCGAGCGCGCGCCGGTACCCACGGTGCCCGCGTCCGCGCCGGAGTTCGTGCGCACCGTGACCGCGGAGATGATGGCCGGGCGTGGAGACGCGTTGCCCGTCAGCGCACTTCCGGTGGACGGCACCTACCCCAGTGGCACCACCGCATATGAGAAGCGCAACGTCTCCGAACTGGTGGCCGTCTGGGATGCCGGGAGCTGCATTCAGTGTGGCAACTGCAGCTTCGTGTGCCCGCACAGCGTGATCCGCTCGAAGTACTACGACCAATCCCGGCTGGCGGTCGCGCCGGAGCAGTTCGACTCCGCGCCACTGGACGCCGTCGGACTGCCGAACGCCCGCTACTCGCTGCAGGTTTACGTCGAGGACTGCACCGGATGCGGCCTGTGTGTCGAGGCCTGCCCGGTTGTCATTCCCGGCACCACCATCACCAAGGCGATCAATCTCGCTCCTGGCGAGCCGCGGTTGGCGGCCGAGCGCGACAACATCACCTTCTTCGAGACCCTGCCCGTCAGTGACCGATCCCAGGTGGATTTCGGCACTGTGCGCGGATCGCAGTTCCTGCAGCCGCTTTTCGAGTTCTCCGGCGCGTGTGCGGGGTGCGGCGAGACGCCCTACCTCAAGCTGCTCTCGCAGCTCTTCGGTGACCGGCTGATGATCGCCAACGCGACCGGCTGCTCGTCCATCTACGGCGGAAACCTGCCCACCACGCCGTGGACCACCAACGCCGACGGGCGAGGGCCGGCCTGGTCGAACTCGCTGTTCGAGGACAATGCGGAATTCGGGCTCGGCTTCCGGCTGGCCACCGACGCGCACACCGCCCTGGCCCGCCGGCGGGTGGCCGAGTTACGCGACATGCTCGGTCCCGAGCTCGTCGACGCCATCCTGGCGGCGCCGCAGCTGCGTGAGTCGGAGTTGCACGCCCAGCGGCAGCGGGTGGCCGAATTGCAGCGTCGCCTCGAGGGCCTCGATGCCGCCGGGACCGGTGACCTGCGCAGTGTTGCCGATCACCTGGTCCGGCGCAGCGTGTGGATCGTCGGCGGTGACGGCTGGGCCTACGATATCGGCGCCGGTGGGCTCGACCACGTCCTGGCCAGCGGGCGCAACGTCAACGTGCTCGTGCTCGACACCGAGGTCTACTCCAACACCGGCGGGCAGATGTCCAAAGCGACCCCGCTCGGCGCGATCGCCAAGTTCGCCGCCGCCGGCAAGACGGTGCCGTTGAAGGATCTCGCTCTGCAAGCGATCGCCTACGGAAACGTCTACGTCGCCAGGGTCGCGATGGGTGCCGACCCACAGCACACCCTTCAGGCCCTCCGCGAGGCGGAGGCTTACGACGGCCCTTCGTTGGTCATCGCCTACAGCCAATGCATCGCGCACGGCATCGATATGCGTCAGGGGATGGACCAGCAGTACCGCGCCGTCGCCAGCGGGCACTGGCCGCTGATCCGCTACGACCCGATGTTGCGGGCCGCCGGAGAGACCCCGTTCCTGCTCGATTCGCACCGGCCGCGGATCTCACTCGACGAGTACCGCAACCGGGAACTGCGCTTCCGGGCATTGGCCAATTCCGATCCTGCCGAATACGACCGCCTGCTTGGCCTCGCCGAACAGGCCATCGCGCAAAGGTGGAAGGTCTACGAGGAGATGGCGTCTCGCGGTCCGCAACACTTCACCGCCGACGCCCGCAGGGAGCACTGATGGAGCTATCGACCCGCTATCTGGGCCTGCCGCTGGGCAATCCGCTGATCGCCTCGGCCTCGCCGCTGTCGCAGACCGTCGACGGTGTCCGCCGGCTCGCCGACGCCGGTGTCGCGGCGG
>Ga0208851_1000928_pt1 | contig 11039 bp, 9 predicted proteins | sample NGESurshal092012_FD_184481 | JGI IMG/M metagenome (GOLD analysis project Ga0208851, IMG submission 184481) | Arctic peat soil microbial communities from Barrow, Alaska - NGEE Surface sample 415-2 shallow-092012 (SPAdes) | ecosystem: Environmental > Terrestrial > Soil > Wetlands > Peat ... | reverse complement strand
GGCATACGAAACGAACACGTCTGACTCCACCGGCACACGATACCCACCACCCCACCCACCACCCCACAAACCGGCCGCGATCACCAACCAAGCCACACACGAACTGGATCACTGCTCCGGTTCGCTATGGTGGCGCGATGGAATCTGGAATTGCGCTCTGATGCGACCGCGGGAACTCATTCGCAGTGTGCTCGTCAAGGTGGCCGGACGCGCGGAGGCCATGGCTCGCCGGCACAACTGGCTTTCGCCCCAGCCATCGGGTGAGGTGGTGCAGTCAGTCGAGACCTCGAAGGATGCGGCGGAGCCCAATTCGAACGGTGTGGCGGAGTCCCAGCCACACGGTGTGGCGGTTGCTGACGTCGGCCAGGCCGGCGACCACGGGTTCTCGGACTTCAACGAGCTTCTACACGAGCTGCGCAGCATCGAACTCGCCCGAATGCCGAAGACTGCGGGAACCGTGCTCAGCGCAGGGGCCTCCGGCACGCTGTACTTCGAGTGGATTGCACGGTGTTACGGACCGATCAGTCGGCACATTGGCCTCGAGCTCTACTTGCCCGAACCAGAGGTGCTACCTCCGGAGGTCACCTGGGTCAAAGCGTCAGTCGGGAACATGACCGGCGTTGACAACGGATCCGTTTCACTTGTATTCTCGGGGCAGAATTTCGAACATTTGTTTGGCGACGACGCCGTGGGGTTCCTTCTCGAATGCCACCGAGTTCTCGCGATCGGTGGCGCTCTGGTGATCGACTCGCCCAATCGCGATATCGCAAGTGCGGCAACGTGGACGCAGCCTGAGCACACCATCGAATTCACACCCGCCGAGGCAACTGATCTCCTTACCCTGGCAGGCTTCGACGTCACCAGCCTTCGGGGAGTTTGGCTGTGCGTCGACCCGGTGACCGGCGAGCGGCTTGACCTATGGCAGACAGGCGACGAGGTGCCGCCGATCAGGGAGATTGTCAGTCGTTCGGTGCTGGCGAGAGACAAACCCGATGCCAGCTTCGTTTGGTGGTTGGAGGCAGTGCGCTCGGACCGCACTCCGGATTTAGCCGCGCTTCGAGCCAGACATGCGGAGATCTTCGAGATAGCATGGAAGGAGCGGCAGCAGCGACTCAGCCACCAGGTCGGCGAACGTCGGGAGTTGGACGGCAAGAAGCTGGTGAAGGTGTCCAAGGGCGTGGCGGGATGGGTGATGTTCGGCCCTTACATGCCCTTGGTGCCCGGCGCCTACCGAGTCAATTTTGAGCTGCGTATGCTGAACTCGAGCACGGCACGCGCCACTGATCTGGACCTTACGGCGGCCGAAGTGGACGTCGCTGATGTGGCGGGGTCTGCCATCGTCAACAGGCGCGTCACGGTTGCCGAGCTGCCTTGCGAAGAATGGATTTCGATCCCGCTGTCTTTTGACATCACGGAGTTGACCTGGGGGGCCCAGTTCAGGGTGTTCAGCACAGGGGTGTCCGAACTCGAAATCGTGTTCGAGACCAACCTCACCTCGGACGCGGAGGGGATCGCGCCCTCCTTCGTCTGACCTCGCCGAGTGAATGTGTGACTATGCCGTCGATCAGATGAGACGGTGACGGTGCTTGAAGCCCGTCATTTCGGTGGGCGGTCCAGCCATGGGACAATCTGGTCCTGGCGGGCCCAGCCGATCCCCGCCCGTGCGCGATACTTTGGAGTCCCTTGTATGACGACATTGACCGTAATTGGGTGCGGGTATCTCGGCGCAGTACATGCGGCATGCATGGCGCAGCTGGGTCATGACGTACTGGGCGTCGACGTCGACGTCGCAAAGGTTGGGAAGCTGAGCGACGGTGAGCCGTCGTTTTTCGAGCCGGGTTTTCCCGACGTACTGAGGAGCGCGTTGGCCACCGGTCGACTGACGTTCAGTTCCGACATATCTGACGTCAAGGGTCGTCAGGTCCATTTTGTCTGCGTCGGCACCCCACAGAAGCGCAACGAGTACGCCGCGGACATGGCCTACGTCGATAGCGCGGTCAATGCGCTGGCACCGCACCTGTCGCCGGGCGATCTGGTGGTGGGTAAGTCGACGGTCCCGGTCGGGACCGCCGAGCGGCTCGCCGAGGTCGTAGCAGCGCATGAGCCAACGGCGCTGATGGCCTGGAACCCGGAGTTCTTGCGCGAGGGATTCGCGGTGCAAGACACCCTCCACCCGGATCGCCTCGTCTACGGTCTCCCGGAAGGCGATGCGGGTGAGGCGGCGAAGGCGCTCCTGGACGAGGTGTACACCACCCCACTGAGCCAGGGCACACCGCTGGTTGTCACGGATTTTGCCACCGCCGAGTTGGTCAAGGCCGCGGCGAACTCGTTCCTGGCCACGAAGATCTCGTTCATCAACGCGATGGCCGAGGTGTGCGAGGCCAGTGGCGCCGATGTCACCCAACTTGCCGACGCGATCGGCTACGACACGCGGATTGGTCGGCGGTTTCTCAACGCGGGACTCGGCTTCGGCGGCGGCTGCCTCCCGAAGGACATCCGGGCTTTCATGGCTAGGGCCGGCGAACTCGGTGCGGACCAGGCGCTTGCATTCCTCCGCGAGATCGATTCGATCAACATGCGGCGCCGGGTGCGCATGGTGGACCTGGCCAGGGAGTTCTTCGGTGGCTCGATCGCCGGCAAACGCATCGCCGTGCTGGGGTTGGCCTTCAAGCCCAACAGTGACGACATCCGTGATTCGCCGGCGCTGAACGTTGCTGTGCAGATGCGACTCCAGGGCGCCTCGGTGATTGTGACCGACCCGCAGGCCGTACCCAACGCGCAAAAGGCGTGGCCGGATCTGCAGTACGCGGATTCCGCAGCCGTTGCTGCCAAGGACGTCGACTTGGTCCTCCTGCTCACAGAGTGGGACGAGTACCGCAACCTGGACCCGGTTGAGTTTGGATCGGTCGTCGCGGGCAAGCGGATTCTCGATGGGCGCAACGCCCTGGATCCCGTGCGGTGGCGGACAGCCGGGTGGGCGTACCGCGCTCTCGGCCGGAAGTGATTGGGTCGTCCGCGTTTGGCCGGTACTCTTGCCGGGTCGATATACCAGGGTCAGGCGCCGATCAGATCGAAGGATTCCCAGAGGCCGATGGCGTCACGATTGGCGATGAGCGAGCTGGCCCCCCCGTTTTCGGCGCAGACGTATCTGCCGTTGGCACGTGCGCGAAGACTGACCGTTCCGTCGCCGTTCCGAATGAGGGCAAGAGTCTCCCATTCGCCCGCGACGTATCGGTTCGTGATGAGTGGCCCGGTGCCTCCGCTTTCGGCACATGCATACAGGTAGTTGGCCTTGGCACGCAGGGCTACGTTGCCGTTGCCCCGGTCGACCATGTCGAACTGCTCCCACAGCCCGATCGCGCCCCGGTTGGCAATCATTGCCCTTGACCCACCGTTTTCGGCGCAGACATATCTGCCATTGGCCCTCGCCCGAAGGCTGACAGCCGTGGATTGGCCACTGTTGCCCTGAATTCGTGACACCAGTGCCGGCAACTGCGGGTCGCCGGGTGCCACGTCAATTTCGAAGTGCATCTCGTCGGTTGTGCCGCGATAGTCCCCACCCCAATAGATGACATTCCCGCATACGGCGAGAATGTTGCGAATCACCGCGACCTCGTAGCTGCTGAACGTATTCTTTGCACCATTGGGATGCAGTGCTGAATTGAGATCGATCGCGGTTCCCGACGCATGGTTGGACCATACGCTGGGATTGTTCACGTTCTTCCGGTAGTCGTACCCCCAAACCTGACCAGCGCGCAGCGGCTGGACTTCGGCATTGAAGCGTCCGGCAACGTACATCAGCACCGTCGCGACGTCACCGGACTTGACCGGAATGAGAATCGACGTTCCCGGCACGTAATACGACGCCACTCCGATAGCGGAGGCCGGCGTCCCAACCGGCCAGCCGTTGTAGGACGTGTCCGCTATGTCGGCAGCCGCGGCCGTCGACGCAGCAGCGCCAAACTTCTGGGCGAACCTGCTGTCACCCGCCGGGGCGCCGTCCTCGCCGGCTCCGGTGGCATCCGCATAGATTGGACCAACGAGCGTTGCGCCCAGTAGGGCAGCGCCGATCGATGCACTACCCAATTGCATCACGCGACGGCGAGATATTCCCGAGGAGTCTACTTTCTCCACGCAAATCCTCCTGCAGTGACTCAAGGGCGACGTGAACTCAGAGATGGAGATCAGTTGTGCATTCTCGTCAAACTCTCGGAGCGGACATTGTTAAGTAGCGAGCGTTGCCGCGCCCGGGATCCGTAACATGCGCCTGTCATCGGGAAGGGCATCTCTGGACAATACACGCGCCCGGAAAGGGTCTGGTGGCCCTATTTTGGTCTATACGGAAGGTGACTAAGCACGCCCATTATGTCCGAATTGAGAGATTCAACATCCGGGTACCACTCGGATGACACCGCAACCCGTCACTGTCTGAGACTCTGAGAGGAACACACCGGAGATCTGCTGGCGTAAGGCCACGATCCTGGGTAGTCGGGTTCGGATCCGCGTCTTGGGGTTGGTCATCTCCGATGAGTCCGTGGATGAAGTAGTCACCCAACCCGCAGAAGCCAGCATGGCGACGAAGGTCCGATCTGCTGCTGGCAGCAGATCTCGCTCGATGTTGCTCAGTACCGTGGCCCAATGGGGGTCGTCGATCGCTGCCGTCACGAACCACCAACGACTTGCACTGAGTCGGGCGAAACGCTGCACAATCGACCCCTGAAGCCCTGTCCCCGCATCCACGCGGCGAGACTGGCGGCATCGGCACCAGGGCCGGGATGGCCGATTGGATCAGCGCGGCTGTAGCCCTGCGGCGTCGGGACCCCTGAGATTGTCGAGAGCATCACGGCATTGATCGCGGTCACCCACGAGGGGTCGGTCGAGTTCTCGTCGATCAGCATCACGGCATCACACGAGTTTCGAATTTCGTCGACCTCGGCCTGCAAGGCCGGTGCCAACAGATCAGTACGGGTCCAGCTTTCGTAGATGGGGCGTTGGTTTTCAACAATCAGGATCAACACAAGAACGACCGCACCGCCAGCAAGCACAGCACCTCGCCAGCCGACAGACCGCAGCTGGGCGGACCGGGCCCACAGCAGCTCGAGGGTCCGCAGGACAACGAACGCCGCCAATCCGAAGAGCAACGTCTGAACACGGAATGGGCTGCGAATTGACTCCAGCCCCGGGACGTGGAACCAGAAGAACCGATACAAGCTCACACCGCGCTCGTCGATCAGAAAGAAGAGAAGCACCGCGATGACCGTGAACCAGACGGCCACCAACCCCGACCGGCCGGGACGTCCCAGGTCACGTGGGGGCTGTCCTGAGCCGAGCAACGCGGACCGGATATGGATGAGGCCTGCGAGCAGGAAGGCTCCAAGGAGGATGGGGGTGAAGCCCAGCGCCAGTTCAGAGTTGAAGGTAGTAGCGTCGAACACTCTGTCGTAGAACGGAGACCAGATTCCGCCGCCGCGCGCGGAGGCGTTCACGATGTCGGACAGGCGTGGGCTGAACAGAACAACCTCTGCCCAGCTCGAGTCTGGCAACAGGCTGCGGCTTGGTAGGTACACCCAGAGCACAAAGGCCCATCCGGCGACGAAACAGGCGATCAGCACAATCCCCACCAGGGATCGCAGCGCATGCAGGAGATCAGACCCGACCTGACCCAGTTGGGCGCCCACGCCTCTGGCGCTACTCACCAAGATTACGAATACCCCGAGGAACGCGAGGACAATCGCAACAAGCACGAATGCATACCAGGAAGACATCGCCAACACTGGCGGTACGATAACGACAAGGGCTAGCCCGCCTTTGATATTTCGCCTGGCCGCGATGTTGTGCAGGCCGACAAATATCCATGAACATGACAGCAGACCGTTCAATTGAAGGTGGGTAGTCTGAGCTAGGACCGCGTAAGAAGCGCATGTCAGGACAACAAAGGCGACCTGGGTCCAGACTCCGCTCAGTACCTGCTTTCCGAGGACTGCGACGCCAATCGCGCCGAGCAAGAAGAACAAAACCTGTGCTATCACCCAGGAGTCGACCAGTCCTATCCCTAGAGCGCGCGGGATAGAATACAGCTGGCCCTGAACAAGAAAGGCGTCGCTGGTGCCCAGGGTCTTTGCCAGTGGGTAGAAAAAGTGCAGATCGCGTATCGATTCCTGACCGCGCCAGACCTGATACCAATGCTCGTGAAGCGCAATTGTCCAGCGTGCGTCACCGATGTCTCCGGGCAGTCGACCGCGAAAAAGTACATCCCGGAAGACCCAGATCGTAGTGAGAACTGCCGATAGAATCGCTGCGCTCGCTCGCAACCACCCCAACATTCGAGCCTGACCGAGACGGCGTCCAGAGGCCTCGGGCAACTCCGCGTCTTTGTCACTATCAGTTGCCACATCGATGCGAGGGTGGTCGTCCGAACTCGCCATGGTGCTCTCCAAGCTCGCCGTCATATGGTTCTTGTTTGCGGGCTGGGCCGAATCGCCCCAGTGTCGGTCAGATAGTGGCGGCACTCAGCTCAAGTTGGCGCCGAAAATACTCGACCGTTGTAGCGAGGCCCTCGTTGAGTTCCACTCGTGGGCTCCAGTCCAATATGCTCTTCGCTTTGGTAATGGTCGGTTGCCGTTGGGTGGGATCGTCGGACGGCAGTGGGTGGTATTCGACCCCGATGTCGTTTCCGACGAGGTCGATGACCTTCCTCGCCAGTTCGGACATGGTGAATTCGTGCGGATTGCCCAAGTTGATCGGGCCTGTCACCTCGTGTGGCGTGTTCATCAGTCGAACGAGGCCATCGACCAGGTCGTCCACGTAACAGAAGGAGCGAGTCTGGGTTCCGTCGCCGTAGATCGTCAAGGGCTTGCCGGTCAGGGCGGACACGATGAAATTCGAGACTACCCGTCCATCGTCCGGTCGCATGCCTGGTCCGTAGGTATTGAAGATGCGTGCCACCTTGATCGGCATGTCGTGCTGGCGGCGGTAGTCGAAGAACAGGGTTTCCGCGCACCGCTTTCCCTCGTCGTAGCACGAGCGGACACCGATCGGATTGACATTCCCCCAGTAGCTCTCGTCCTGGGGGTGCACCACCGGATCGCCGTAGACCTCGGACGTTGACGAGAGCAGGATTCGGGCCTTCGTTCGCTTCGCCAGCCCGAGCATGTTGATCGATCCCACGACGGACGTCTTCGTCGTCTGCACCGGGTCGCGCTGATAGAACACCGGTGAGGCTGGGCAGGCTAGGTGGTAGATCTCGTCAACCTCGACGTAGAGCGGGAACGTCACGTCGTGCCGCATGATCTCCAGCCTCGGGTGTGCGAGCACAGCGGTGAGGTTGGAGCGGCTACCGGAGTAGAAGTTGTCGACGACCAGCACCTGATGGCCCTCGCGAAGCAGGCGGGTGACCAGGTGCGATCCGATAAAGCCCGACCCGCCGGTGACCAGAATTCGGCGCTCACCCATCAGTGACCAACTTCCAACTTCTTAGGCGAGGGCCTCCCGCCTTGGGAGGGCGCCGGAGCACTCCCAAGGCACTCCGGCGCTCAAGTTCCGCCGGCGCGTTGGGGCTGACCGCAACGCCCAGGTGTCTGCAGCCGGTGCGGGATGCACTCTAGCGCGTGAATAGCGGGGAGGCGGCAACGACACCGTGGGAGGCGCGCAAGGTCGGTGCGCCGTCTGTTTCTGGCGACCGGGCGGTACCCGTCGGCAGGCAACTGACGGCGCCGCGACTCGGCGGTCGCTCGGGTCAGCAGGCAAACGGCGTTGGTACGCTACCGCGATGAAGCTATCGATCCTGATGCCGGTATACAACGAACTCGCAACGCTCGAATCGGCGGTCAAGCGCGTGCTGAACGTTGACTACCCCGTCGACATCGAATTGGTGATCGTGGACGACGGCAGCACGGACGGTACCCGGGCGCTCTATTCGCAGTGGGCGAACGAGCCGCGCGTTCTCATGCACGAGAAGGCCAGCAATGGGGGCAAGGGCTCCGCCATTCGCAAGGGTTCCGAATTGGCAACCGGCGATTACGTGATCATGTGCGATGCTGATCTGGAATATGCGCCGGAAGAGATTCCGGTCATGTTGGAACCGATTCTGCGCGGGGATGCGGAGGTGGTTTACGGCACACGTACTTTTGGTAGCCACAATGCCTACTCGTACCTGTACGTGCTTGGCAACAAGGCAGTCACTACTTTCACGAACGTTCTCTTCAATTGCTACATCAGCGACCTCGAGACCTGCTTCAAGCTGATGCCGCTGGCGATGTACCGCAAGTTGGACGTCAAGTCGGCGGGCTTCGGCATGGAAGCCGAGGTCACGGGCAAGATTCTGCGGTCTGGCGTTCGGCCGTACGAAGTGCCGATCAGCTACAAGGCGCGCAGTCGGGAGGCCGGCAAGAAGCTGACCTGGCGCGACGGTGTCGAGGCGCTCTGGATCTTGGTCAAGGAACGGGTTCGCACGCCGATTGCTTGAGCGCGACGGGCAGGCTGCGGAGGGCCGGGCGCACGCAGGTGGCCCGCCATCACCGCTCGCTGGTACCGGCAACCACTGGCTCGGGGGCGAGCAGGTTCACGTGGGTGAAGACGAACTGACGGTAGGCCCAGAAGCGGAACGTCGTCCCGACGGCGAGACCGACGACGTTCGCGGCGATGTTGTCGGCAACGGCCGAGTCGAACCCGAGGACATAGTGGGAAATGGCCAGGCACAGCAGTGACAGGCCAAGGCCGATCGTGCACATGCAGACGAAGAGCGCGAGTTCGCGCCAGGGACGCGGGCGACGGGACTGCCGAAAGGTCCAGTAGCGGTTGCCTAGCCATGAGGCGACTGTCGCGATCGCTGCACTTGTCACCTTCGCGAGCAACGGTTGATCGGCCATCAACGGCGGATCGCCGGCGTACTGCAGGACGTTGAAGAGGCTGACGTCAATGACGTACGCCGTGAGTCCAACGACGCCGAACTTCGCCAATTGTCGGAAAAGGGCGAGCCCGGCTCCGCGTAGCCACGTCCGAAGGGCGAGGGAGCGAGGTGCGCTCGTGGTTGACACGGTGCGGATTCTATCCGGGATCCGTTACCGGCCTGTGCGTGCAAGGCCGGAGCGCTACGGGGAGTTTCCGCAGCGGCGCCGGGCCTCGTGCCGCCGGGCGGTACCCGCATTCGGTCGTCCTGGCGTCAAGCAAGACCATGAGATGTCTCGCTGGCTGGGGAAGTGGCCCTTGCCGCTAGGCTGCATTGCTGGAGCCGTTTACGGACCAGGAGGGGATGTGCGATGGCAGATCGTGGCCGAAGGGCGCGGGGATGGTTGGCGCTACTCTGCTCGACCGTGCTGGTCGTCACTGCTGGCTGCGCGCGACCCGCGAACGGGTCTGCGGCAGGCGAGACGCTGGGGCCGACCGCTATCTCGGTAACGGCGGACAGTGACCTGTCTAGCGTCATGTCGTCGTCGGTCGTCATCGCGAGCACCCAATCCACATCCAGCACCGAACCCACCTCCAGTTCGGTCTTGGTCGAGCCGCCGTCGGTGGCACCAGGTACAGGAGCCGCTGATGAAACGTCGACGGCCGCTGCGCTGCCGGACTGCACGCCGGCGGTGCTCGCCACCCGGACCCCAGGGGTCCTCACCATCGCAACCGGCCAAACCCCGATGGCGCCATGGTTCACCGGCCCAGATCCGGCCACCAGCGACGGTTATGAGGCAGCGGTTGCCCGAGATGTTGCGACGGGTCTGGGGTTTCCGGCAGGTCGGGTCGACTGGGTGAAGGTGGACACCCAGAAAACATTGGAGGGGTCCACAGGGGGATTCGACTTTCTGATCGACCGAGTGAGAGTCCCGAAATCCGGATCGGACATCCTGGACTTCTCCACCGGCTATTACGCCGTCACCGATTCGCTGGTCATGTTGAAGACTGCTGCCGGCGCACGTCCGGGCGCACCGGACCTGACCAAGATGCGTCTCGGGGCAATGAGCGGCAGCACGGGCGAGAACTCCGTCTATCACGGCCAACTCACGCTGGTGACCTTCATGTCCGGCGAGGCCGGTCTTGGCGCCCTGGCTGGTGGTTCGATCGACGGCCTGTTGATGTCGACTCCAGACGCCCTCGCTGCTAGCCAGATGCTGGGCACACTAGTTGTCGTTGGCCAACTTCCCCCGACCGGACAATCGCAGCCGGATCAGTTCCACCTGGTATTGGCGAAGAACTCGCCGCTCGCCGCATGTGTGAGTGCTGCAGTTGATCGCTTGCGCATCGAAGGCACGTTGGAGGCACTGACCGAGCAGTGGATCACTGGACCGCTGGCACCTGAACTGGGCTGAGTGGGGTTGCGCTTGGAGGTTCGCTCGTTCGTGGAGGCTGTACGGAAGGATCCGGCGAAGTCGGAATCTTCAGCGAGTCTGACGTTCCGAGATCCGTGCTGGCGGCTCCGACAGCGCACCTGATCGAAACATACGAATTCAGTGTCACGATCAACACTTCTTCGCCCGTGGCGAGTGGTGGCGGTCGGCCACCCTGATTGCGGGTCCTGAAGTGAGCTCGTCCGGAATCGGCAGTCGTCATCGGCTGCCTCGTTGGGGCCGGGGCGAAGCCACGTCAGTTCTGGACCGCGGCAAGGTGGCGGTAGTACCCGCCGGTCCCGGCTAGATCGACGGTCTGTTGCGTGACCGCCGTGAAAGGTTGCTGCCCGCCGTAGGGGGCCCAACTGCTGACATAGAACGCGACGCCAGACACGACGCGGTAGATGCGCTGACCTGGAAGCCCCTGAAGGAACGTGCCATCGGTCGGGTAAAGCGACAAATTGGTGAAGCGTCCGGTGCCTGCCTGGTCGATCGCGGTTTCGTCGACGTCGACGTAGGGTTGCCAGCCACCGAACGCGGCGAAGGTGGAGACGTAGATGGGTGCGCCGCCGGCGATGCGGTAGATGGCGCCCGTGGTGGTGCCGCGGAGGAAGGTGCCGTCGGTGGGGTGGGCCAGGAGGTGCTTGTAGTAGCCGCCGGTGCCTGCCTGGTTGATCGCGGTTTCGTCGACGTCGACGTAGGGTGGCCAGTTGCTGAAGG
>Ga0208851_1000927_pt1 | contig 11040 bp, 14 predicted proteins | sample NGESurshal092012_FD_184481 | JGI IMG/M metagenome (GOLD analysis project Ga0208851, IMG submission 184481) | Arctic peat soil microbial communities from Barrow, Alaska - NGEE Surface sample 415-2 shallow-092012 (SPAdes) | ecosystem: Environmental > Terrestrial > Soil > Wetlands > Peat ... | reverse complement strand
CAGATTCTGGCAAGTCAATGAAAGGATCTTGCAATTGATCAACAGCTGGCATAGCAAGCTCACGGTTGCCCCGTGGTTTATTCGTTGTGATTGGAACGCGCTGATTGATCACGATCAGAAACGCCGCAAAAAACCACTTGTAAGACCGACGTGCGAAGAGGAGGTAAGGCTGCACGGCAGCCGGACTCACAGGTGAGTCATGGGGCTATGGCAATAACGGAAGCTTGGCAGAACGCGGCCAAGATAAGACGATTTCACGAAACAAAACAACGAAAAAACCTTACCACTCTGCGCAGTTGGATACAAGTCAGCGATAGTTCAACCACCTTTACGTGCTTGTTGCGTGATATCCGATAGCAAAGAATCCGGCAAGGCCAAGAGCAAACTTGAGTGCACGGCTTTAATAAAGCGCATCGTCTCCTCGCTCGCCCGTGCGAATCCTGACCACATCGTCTACGGGTAGAACGAAGATCTTTCCGTCTCCGATCTCTCCCGTGCGGGCGCTGTGCATTATCGTGTCAACAACCTTCTCAACTTCGCTGTCCGCTATGATCATCATCAACTCAACTTTTGGGAGCATGTCTATCTGGTACTCTCGTCCCCGGTATATTTCTATAAGTCCTTTTTGTCTGCCCCGACCTTTCACCTCTGTGATTGTCATGCTATGATGTCCGATCTCATCGAGCGCGTGTTTCACTACGTCAAGCTTGGTGCGCCGCATTATGGCGACTACTTTCTTCATATGTGCCTCGGCTCTTCGCGCGGCTCGATTTGTATGACATCTGCCCCCCCACGTGCGGTTTTGGCATCTAGATGTTGTAAGCGACCTCGTCGTGAGTCGCCAAATCAAGCCCTTGCGTTTCCTTGTCAGAACTTACACGCAAGCCAATTGTTAAATCTATCGCTTTAGCGATGAGCAAGGTCACGACAAATGAGTATATGAATGTCACGGCGATACCTAACGCCTGTACCGCGAGCTGGTGCGGGTTGCCGTAGAGCAGGCCGGTTCCGGCCGAGTTGATGAACGGGCTTGCGAAGAGCCCAACGGCGAACACCCCCCAGATCCCCGAGAAACCGTGAATGCCGAATACGTCAAGGGCGTCATCGTAGCCTAACCGCGGCTTGATGAACGAGATTGCGGCATACGAAACGAGCGCCGCACCTAACCCGATAACCATAGCGCCAACGACATTGACGAAACCGGCTGCAGGCGTGATGGCAGCGAGCCCGGCGATGGCGCCGGATGCCGCGCCGAGCAACGTCACCTTGCCGTAGCGAAGGTACTCGATGAGCATCCACACGAGCAAGGCGACCGCGGCGGAGGTGTTTGTTACAATAAATGCGGAGGTGGCGAGCTGCCCCGCGGCGAGAGCCGACCCGGCGTTAAAGCCAAACCAACCGAACCAGAGGAGTCCGGCTCCAATGATTGTATAGGGGAGCTGCTGCGGGAGCAATCGTCTGTCCTGTCGTGGCCTGAGCAGGAGCACGAGGGCGAGAGCCGCGACGCCGCTGTTTGTGTGGACGACGAGGCCTCCGGCAAAGTCCAGTACACCTAGTTGTGCGAGCCAGCCCCCTCCCCAGACCCAGTGTGCGACTGGTAAGTAAACCAGCGTGAGCCATATCGGGATGAAAAGCATCCACGCACCGAACTTGATGCGCTCGACAAGTGCGCCAGAGATAAGAGCAACGGTGATCGCTGCAAACGTCATTTGAAATATTGCGTAGAGCCCGAGCGGAATCGTGCCGTACAATGCCTGTGACTCGATGATGCTGTTGAAGAACGGGTTTGACGGCATTCCGATAATTCCGTGGACGTCAATACCAAAAACGGTCTGGTAACCGTAGATAAACCAAATCACGCTCACGACGGCATACGCCGCAAACGACAAAAATAGCGTGTTCAGCACGTTTTCTTTTTTTACCAACCCTGAATAGAACAGGGCGAGCCCAGGAATGGTCATCAGGACTACAAGTGCCGTCGAGATGAGCATCCAAGCCGTATCACCGGAATTCAAAACTGCTATGGTCATAATCTCCCCCAGTCTCTAACGATCGCAAGCGCTTGGCAAAGTCGGAAGGCGGAATCCTACTGCCTCTCATCTCGGCCTTTCATATAAATACCGATCGTTTTGCTGCAGAGCCGCCCGCGCATTACAATAGACTCATGCGGCGGCTTCTGGATAGTGAAAAGTAGAAGAGGGGAAACGGAACTCGATAGCCCTTTGGCATTCGTTGGACACGACCTGCAGTGAGTGCTCAAAATCACTCGAATAATACCGAGTATTTTCGGATGAATCGGCATTTGATGTGAGCCAAATACTTCTTTATCTTTCGAAAAAGAAGGAATGAAAATAGAAGAAAAGAGCAAAATTATTTTTTCAGTTTATTGTTACACTTTTAATTGTTTTTTCATAATTTGGATTTTTAATGCCGTTTTAATACCGCCTATCTACATGGCGTATTGTGATAAGTCGTAAACGGAGCCGTTCACGGCCCCAGAATCGAAAAAAGAAATAATTAGCTAGGAGATAAAGAGAGGATAAAAGGGACCTTCCTAGCTTTCTAAATTCAAAGCTTTAAGCGTTACTCACCCTCTCAACTGTCACAACGAAAGACGATTGGTCTTGCAGCGCATATTCTTTAGATACTGTCCGTGTGCAACTATCTGGTTCGCACACCGTGACATAGATTAGACCGTTTGCGTCATCAACTATGCCAGAAAGGGTTCATTTAAATTGCCAATTTTAGAATATCCCCTACTCTCCCAGTAACCTTGATAATCAGTGTTATTAGATATTTCAATCTTTGTAACCCATTTAATCCATTTATAACCCCATGAACTCTCTGCCACTAGCTGGAAGGGGTAGCCCCTCTCTGGTGGTAAGGTAACATTATTCATTTTGTAAGCTAAAAGTATTTGATTACCCCGGAGATATTCCAGGGGAAGAGATGTGGAATAGTTATCATAAGCATGAAAAATGACCACATTTGAACCAGGAAGTGGCTGGGCTTCTTTTATCAGATCATAGACTAAAATTCCTTTCCAGAGAATAGTAACATCCCAACCATCCACGCAGTAGAGCGTTACCACTTTTTCATAATTTGGGCGGCCTATAACATCCTGGTAAGTGTAGTTACGAGGGTTTTGCACCGTCCCCGTAACTTCCAACCGATAATCAGTTATATTTATGTATTGGGGTCCTTTAATGGAGTTTTCTATGAAATCATTTACTGAAGATAATTTCTGACCCTGATAATCCCGAACCTCAACTGTATCCAGTTTATGTGTCGTTGTCGTGCAGCCCGCTACTGACAAAGAGGCAACCAAAAGCAATAGAACTGCTATTGGTTTGAATTGCATACGCTTATGCAAGTGGCTCAAAGTAACTTAACAATTCCTATTCTTTTTTTCCGAATAGCCTAGCCCAGAAGCCAACCCTGGGGGGCAGTAAACGTAAAGTCACAAGCTCAAGCTGCTTCTGCAAGTTCGCCTTATCGGCCTGTAATTCTTTGTTTATGCCGGTATAAATAGCAAGTTTATCTTCCAGGGTTTTTATCTGAGTTCGGGCCGTATGCGAAACGTCAGAAGATTTCACTCACACGAATTTCAACTCACTTTATTTTGGGCGATTTAAGGAAATTCATCGAACAATATGGCTATACAATCCAATGGGATCAATCAAACCGCGCGTACATTATGACGCACGGCGTGAGCGGAATCGATTGGAAGCACTACAAGCATCCGCTGCCGGAGAACGTTTATGATGTGTATATGACGTATTGGGGGGATGTGCGGTTAGCGTGTACCGATCCGCACGCTGGTCGATAATATAGATGAAAGCACGCGCTGGGCTAGTAAGGGCGTATAAAAAAAAGAAGGAAAGAAAACATCGCTCATATTTTAGCAAGCGCCTAATACTGGGCGCGGTTATCGATATATATCAAAGTCGTAGATTATTTCACAGCGATCGCTCACGTGGGCATCCTACGCTGCTATGGATTTCTCAGTTTGTCGCACGAAAGCCTATAGCCCCCTTTCACACGCTTTTTAATTACGCTTCTCTCACCACGTGAATAAAGCCACTATATAGGAGCAGTTGTTTGTGAGTCCTGACCATCGAGCCTGCGTCGTCGAGAAGGCTTACATCATTTACAGTGAGGTTAAGATTTTGATCATACGAAGAAAGTATACCGGTATAGATGCCGTGTCTGGTAGTCACGATGACGCGTTTATTCAACAGGCCTTCTAAGAAGTCTAGAGGACGCACAGTCCGCTCAGTTTGCTCACCATTCATTTTTGTACCTCAGTTCATCAATAACAACTCGCTCGAGCAATTGTCCTAAAGGCAAAATCCTCACCCTTGCAAGTAATTCAGCCTTCAGTATTTGAGCAGCACTCTTAGAATGAGCGAAAAGACGAGTCATCCCGCACAAGTGGAGCGGACAACTTACTTACTAGTGTTATGTGATACTGCTGTTAACGAAAGTAATGGCTGTCGCATCGCGTCAAAATCGAAAATTCAAGCGAAAAAGAGGAAGAACAGTTAAGCTAACGAGTGCTTCTTTCAGACGTAATATGCAATGGAAACTAATAGCTGCTGGACTAATTGTGGTGGTAGTAATCGTTTTCGTTGTTTTTGTAGCAGGTTCAGTCGGTGACTCAGGCGGCACCAGCTTGTCGAATAGCACCGGTTCAGTATCACCCGAAAAAGAAAACACTCAGGAGGAGACAGCGGAGGCGGTCGCCCCAGATTCTGTCGCAGGCGTAGATATAGCATTATATTCGTCGTGGATGTGGATCATTTCCCTCGTCATCATCATTTTCCTAATCGCCATTATCGCCGTGCTGCTGGTAAGGTGGCGACGCCCTCCTGACGACGAGTACTTGCCTTAGATTAATGCTTGTGATCGCCTACAGGGACTTGTGCGCCCTTCAGGCTAAATATTTTGTAATTCGACATGACGTACGGGTATTCGCCTTTTGCGGAGCTCCTGCCATTAGCTATACTTTGGGATTTAAAGCGCTTGGGCGAGATATACGCGTATTAATCACGAATCTCTTTGCTAAAACAAGTGTGCCTAGCGACACGTATATATCCAACTCATGGAGGTTTTCGTTCACCTGAGGTAAGACCTTAGTTATGTCTAAACTTAGCGGGCTCTTAACCGCGGCCAACGGCACGTGCTCAAGAGGTGAGGGCAAGCCTTGACTGGTCTCACTACAAGCATCCGCTGCCTGAACACGTGTATGATGTATATATGAAGTTCTGGAAGGATATCAGCTTTCAAGATAGCGCACGAGAACTCGAACTATTGTAAGTTCCGAAATCGGCTAATCTTGCGTTTAGAGCGAGGAAGCAATTTAAAGTCTGACCACTCTTTGTGCCTATCTAAAGGTGGTGGAGGTGAATAGAATGACAGTTCCGTTGACTCCCGAGAACACCGCGAAGTGTCTTTGTGCGAGTTGCCCTACCTTCACGCAGAACAACCTTAAAGGCGGCATATTTTGTGCTGCTGGAAAGAGTGAAAAGGCGCCTGAGATGAAGGGATGTGCTTGTACGAACTGCGGGGTGTTTGCCGAATATAAACTCACCGGCGGATATTTCTGCAAAAACGGCGCTGCTGAGTAACCTCAGCGCCTTATTTTTTTTTACAGCTACCATTTTGCTCTAGGTGAACTGCTTTAGATAGCCGAGCAATATCCAATGGGATCAGTCAAATAGGAAATGGCCTGAGGTGCCGCGGAACTTCATAGAGGTTATTCCAACAAGAGCAAAAAGGAGGTGACACAAGATGACTCCGCTTGCTCTTAAGAGTGGTGATAGATAGACGGCTTGGCGTGTTCCTTTTATCTATTCATCAACTCCTCCCTCTCTATCTCTTTTTTCGATTTGAAGCACTTAGCGGGTTCCGTTCACGACCCGATACAAAACGCTATGAGTGACAGGATAGAAATTATTAAGCCAACTCGGATCGTCGCGTCACACATCACGAATTAGTCGCGGATATGGTCGCGGTATATGTGGATCTGACCCCTAATGGAAAAAATACTCACAAAAACTGAACAGTAAGAAGGAAAGCCGAGCGTAGAAGCCGCTCGTCTTTCACCGAAAATCGTCAACAACCCCCGTGCAAGGAGCTTACCAACTCCCAGAGGTAATCGACAATGGATAGTACTATCTTATACACTAAAAACCTTACCGGCCAAACCGGGCTAAAAGACGTTGTTTGCACTCCGTCCGTCGTCTCTTGCGAGATATCCGTCCCATTCAACGCCGGAGCGACGGCGGTTAACTATAATTCAAGCGTGATGAGTATGAAAACCCCGAATCGGCCCGAATATACGCTCCGCAATGGCTTATTGATTTGGCCGAACAGAGGCAAACCGGGATCAATTTAGTGTCGGAGACGGCTCTTAAAGGGGAACGACACCATAATATCGTCGCTATCGCGGGGATGAACCGTCACAAGGATATTCCTCTCGATACGGCGCTTAACCAATGCCTCGACTATAACAAGACCCACTGTTCCCCGTCTAAGGCGGAATATTTGGTACGGAACGCGGTCACCGACGTTTATCGTCGCTATGAACCGGGACGCGCCCCCAAATCCGTGAGGGAGGAGTTCTTTCTCACCACGTCCGACTTGACTCGTGGTGAGCGGCTCCTCTTGAAGGTCGCAAAGAAGTCGACAATAATGGCAAAAAAGTCTTCAAGTTCTTGTATGACGAGACCGGACTGTCCGACGACTGTCCCCGCAAATACACGCCACGCGATGTGCTGAACCTACTCGTCGAAAAGCTCGCATATTGGTGCAACGGCGACACGGTGCGAATGACTCACCTCCTCCGCAACTCCAAGAGGATGAATGAATTTACAGAGGAGGACACTGGGGGTCTCGAAGCGTGGGTCTCACTACAAGCGGAGGCCGTTGTCGACGGGTTCAAAGACGCGGATGTTATCGAGTATCTTGATGAAGGGGGTAGAGGACTCGTCGTTTCGACCGACCTTGTTTCGAAGGATATCTGTTCGCACAATTATTTTCTGACGTTTGAAGACGATCGACAGCGATCCGACCGGGCGCTCGCCGAGCAGATCTGGAATCCGGAGAATCTGCTGCGCGAGGTGGATAGATAATTAATGATCTCAATCAGGTAAAAAATATGGCAGATTATAGCCGATTCGTCGGCATGGTAAGAAAAGACTAAGTTCAACCGTTACGCGTCTTCATCTCTCCAGTGTCTTTTTTGTTTTGTCTCGCCTCTAAAATCGAATGACTTTAAATAATTCCTCTCCTTTTGCATCGTTGCTATAAATTCACGTTCGTTGGCAAACCCGTTACCCCTCTCTTTTTTTATGTCCCGGTCAACACCATACCACCACTCGATAGGATAGCAGAAAAGTATAGCTTCGTCTTCTACCCGCGCTATTGATCGTAATCGTCTTTCGAATGATTTGATATATTCAAGCCGCACATTTTCATTTAATGCGCAGCTATGCTCGTTTGCGAAGTTCTTACGACAAGGCCGACAGTTTAAAAAGTCCTTAGAGTTTGCGCACTCTTGCGCGGCTTTTACCGCAAGTTGAAGTTTCGTCTTTTTACCCATGCGTAACGCCTAATAAAAAAAGGAATCAATATAGACGAAAGCTAGGAGCACATATCCTAGCCTTCGCCAGTAGTTAATAGCAGTATCCCGAATAATAGTTTCCTATTATTTTGGCAGTTTTGGCAGTCGCTTATAGGGTTTTGCGCGTTTTGCACGGCTGCAACGTGGGACGGGCATGAAATCCGGCTTAGTAAAAGCAATTTGATAAGCACCCTTATCGCAGCATTTGACGCTGACCATATATTTCTAAGCTCAAAATCACGCGAACTGGAAAACATAAAAAACGAACTGCAAACCTTCACAAAAACAAAAAAGAGGGCCAAGGTAAATGGGCTCGGCCGGATTTGAACCGGCGACCTCCGCCATGTCAAGGCGACGTCATAACCAGCTAGACCACGAGCCCTGCAGCACGCTATTTGACCTATTTATAATAAATCTATTGTCAGTGAAGTACGTTGATTGTTTCGTGAGATCAGCAATTTGTAAATGTTTATAGGCGTTCTTGTAAACTGCTTGATTTTGTAGCGACCGCTGATCGAATCGTGACCCAACAGCCGTACGGTCCTCACCATCCTTCACTTGAAACCGGTGAAGCTTTTCCATGTGCAATTGTGAAAAAACCAAAATGTATAAACAGTTGGTGCGCTGTGTATGCAGCAGCTTATTAGTTTTTTGCTAATTGAATGCAAAAGGCAGCACGTACAGAAGGTTGATCAACGATGGAACCGATAGTTATCGAGAATTTGTCGAAAAAGTATGGGAAGCTCCTCGCCGTAGACGATCTCAGTTTGGTCGTTGAACGCGGCGTGTGTGTTGGGTATTTAGGCCCTAACGGAGCTGGCAAAACGACCACTATCAAGATGCTGACAAGCCTTCTCAGGGCTACAAGCGGCAAAGCGTATCTTAACGGAACAGATGTCATCCATCATCCGAAAGCGGCGCTAGACGGAGTCGGGGCAGTCGTTGAGACGCCCGAATTTTACCCGCAACTGACTCCCAACGAGTGTTTGTCATACATAGGAACGATACGCGGCCTGAGTGCCGACGTAATAGCTGACCGCTCGCATGCCGTCTTGCAGCAGGTAAAACTCCTTGACGTCGCCGAAAGACGCACAGGCACGTTTTCAAAGGGAATGAAGCAGCGGTTAGCGATCGCCCAAGCGCTTATGCATCAGCCATCAATACTGATCCTCGACGAACCGACGTCCGGCCTCGACCCGCGCGGCATGGTAGAAGTGAGAGAGATTATTAAAGGACTGATAAAAACAGATATCACTATTTTAATGAGTTCACACCTGTTAAACGAGGTACAGGAGGTCTGCGACAAAGTAGCCATTGTCGATCGCGGCGTCCTGCTCACATATGATTCGGTCAAGAACCTTTCACGAGGGCAAGACGTGACAGTAACGATCAACACGCTCGACCCTGTTACACCCCCCGAGTTCAAGGCGATCAAAGCGCTCAGGGACGTGAAGTCCGTCAAACGCACGGAAACGCATACGCTCAAGGTCAGCTTCGGTGGCGGACCTCAAACACAGTACAGAGTGCTGAGGGGGATCATGAACTCCGGCGTTAAGGTCGTTTCATTCATGCCGCAACGAGCGGCCATAGAAGACATATATTTACAGCTCGTACCTGAAGGGGAGGCGTAAACATGGCGCCTAACAGCTTACGGCAAATCGCCACGGTGACGAGATACGAGCTCTTGAAATACCTCAGAGGACGACGGTTGCTCGCCATCGTTGTGCTCACTATCATAATTAGCGCTATTTTTCTCATCGTCCCGCCTGCGATCGGCTCTGATTATTCAAAAGACCCGAGAGAGTTTACTGTCAACATGCTTTCATTTCTGAGCATCCTGGCAATACTGAGTGCAACGTTTTTCGGCGCTGACGCGATCGTTTCTGAGTACGAATCGAAAACGGGGTACTTTTTGTTTCCCAATCCGATCAGGAAAACGGTAATATTTCTCGGCAAGTTTATCGCAAGCGCGCTAGTGTCAGTCGGCGCGATTGGGCTTTACTACGCGATAGCAGTTGTTTCAGTCCGCGTGATTGACGGCAGCATTCCGACGAATACAGGAGTTTCATTCATCTACTCGCTGTTTTACCTTTTCGCCATCCTTGCGATCGCTTACCTGTTAAGCGCGGTCATGCGCAGTTCGGTATACTCGCTCGTGCTGACGTTCTTCACGTTCTTTCTCATTTTGCCAATTGTCGACGCCGTTGGCTCGATCGCGAAGTTCAAGCCGTGGTTCTCTGTCACCTTCGCAAGCGGGATCTCACAGTACATATTCCAGAGCCCTTACCCGACCGATAAAGTGTTCAATGCTACGGCCTTCTCCGGACCAAGTGCCGGCGCGAGATCGTTATCACTTGTGCAGTATTATCCTGAGATAAGAGTGAGCCTGATCGTAATGGCAGTGTACTTTGTGGTTGCATTTTTGTTGGCCATACTCATAGCCCAACGAAGGGAAATGTAAACAGACTCTAAGGAGGAAAGCGCGTGGCGAAGAAGTTTGTGGTACAGAAAAAAACAGGTATTGACGTCAAAGAATACCGGTGCAAACCGAAAAACGCTATAGCCGCGGTCATAGGAGAAACAGACCTCGCAAATGGCGTAATCTTCAGGACTGACGACGGTAAATTCGTGGTCGTTTCAGAGGGGGCAGCCGCAGTATATGACACGTACGACGAACTGCCTGCAAACGTGAAACAACAAAAAGCTGAATCAGAGCTCTAAACAAGTCAGTCTACGTTCGACCATTAGTTAGCGATACGCCCAATCCTGCAACGTTGTAGGGCTCGGGCTTTTGGCTTTTTCCTCAGCGTCGCTTTCAGATGCCCGTATTCCGAGGAGTTCCATGAGCGTGAGCGCATTATGTGGCGCATTCCCGCGCGGATGGTTGTTGAAATAAACCCAGACCGGCTGCGTCCCGCCTAAATCGGCCTTCATCTCTGTTATCCGTTCTTTCCACGGTTCCAATTCCTCCTCGGTATAGGTATAGTCGTACCGTGTCGACCGATCGGGGCCCTCAGCGGTGTGTTTTTTGAACCACTCCTCGGCGTTTCTGCCGTGCAACCGTATATACGCACCTGTTCTTGTAGCGGCTTCCGTTATCACCGTGGGAAACGATGGCCCGTCCACAATGCATAACCCGATGTTGTTGCGTTCCAGCATCTCCTTCGTTCCTGGCTCCAACTCTTGGCGTGACGCATCGAGCCACGAGACGTGTCGAAACTCCACGAAATAGGAATATTCGTCTGTGCTAAGCTTGTTAAAGAACGCATCAAGCTTTTCCAAGTTGTCAGTCCTATAGCCGTGCTCAATACGTTTGACGTAAGGGGTAAGTTGGACAAGAATGGCACCAAGTAACTCATTTTGATAAATTGGAGTGACGACGGCGTGCTCAAATTCGGTGGCTAATGCGTCTA
>Ga0208851_1000925_pt1 | contig 11073 bp, 10 predicted proteins | sample NGESurshal092012_FD_184481 | JGI IMG/M metagenome (GOLD analysis project Ga0208851, IMG submission 184481) | Arctic peat soil microbial communities from Barrow, Alaska - NGEE Surface sample 415-2 shallow-092012 (SPAdes) | ecosystem: Environmental > Terrestrial > Soil > Wetlands > Peat ... | reverse complement strand
CTCGCACCACCGGCGGACGCTGCCCGCGACCTCTGCCCGGACGACGCCCGGCGCGGCGCGGACCTCGGCCAGGAGCGCGTGCGCGACCGGGAGCACGTCCCCCAGCCGGCGGCGGGCGTGCGCCGAGCGGTACTGCTCGATGCCGGCGAGGATCTTCAGCTCGCTGCGCTCTCCGAAGCCCTTGAGACCGCGGACCCGCTGTTCGCGGCAGGCCTGCTCCAGCTGCTCGATGGTACCGACGCCGAGCGCCTTGTGGAGCGCGGCCGCCTTCTTCGACCCGAGGTCCGGCAGCCGGAGCAGCTCGAGGATGCCGGGCGGGAACTCGGCGCGGAGCTGCTCGAGCAGGGGCAGGGTGCCGGTCCGGTGGAGCTCGGCGATCTTCTCCGCCAGCGCCTTGCCGATGTTGGGCAGCTCGGTCAGGCGACCCTCGCGCACGAGCGCGTCCAGGTCGCCGCTGAAGCCGGCCATCCGGTCTGCCCCGAGGTCGTAGGCGCGTGACTTGTAGAAGTCCTCGCCCTTCAGCTGGAGGTACTGCGAGACCTCACGCAGGGCCCGGGCGATGCTCAGAGGTTCCATGTGTGGGGAGCCTCTCTTGTTAATGTCCGACCCCGACAGATGCGAATCGAGCTCGGGGCGGCGGACCTGGAAGAGGGGGAGCTACGGGGATACGACCTCGGCAGGCGTGCGGTGTGCGTCGCGCGGGTGAACGGGCGGTACAAGGCCCTGGACGACTGGTGCAACCATGCAGGATGTCTGCTGTCGGGCGGCCGGGTGGAGGGCAACCTGGTCGTCTGCCCCTGCCACGAGGTGGGGTTCGACCTGGACAGCGGGGCCAACGCGACGTCGCCGGGCGTCTGCGATGACCAGCCGACGGCGCAGGTCACGGTCGAGGCCGGTCGGCTGATGCTCGAGGTCAAGGAGGGCTGAGGATGGGTCACGACGAGGAGCATGGGCACGGACACGGAGGTGGGCACTCGCATGCGCACGGCCATGGGCACAAGCACGGTGCCACGCCGGCCCACGGAGAGAGCCCGGCCCGCGAGCACCGGAGCGACGCGCCGACGCACGTCTCCTGCTTCGTCCTGACCTGCTCCGACTCACGAAGCCAGGCGGAGGACGTGAGCGGGAGGGCCCTGCGCGAGGGGCTCGAGGCGGCGGGGCACGCGGTGGTCGGTCAGACCGTGGTCCGCGACGAGCCGGAGGCGATCCGGGCGGCGGTGGAGGGCGGGCTGGACGGCGGGGCGCGGGCGGTGCTGGTCACCGGGGGCACCGGCATCACCCGGCGAGACCAGACGGTCGAGGCGATCCGGCCGCTCCTGGACAGGGAGATCCCCGGCTTCGGCGAGCTGTTCCGGATGCTGTCGTTCCAGGAGATCGGCAGCGCGGCGTGGCTGTCCCGTGCGCTGGCGGGGACGGTGCGAGGGGCGCTGGTGTTCGTGCTGCCCGGAAGCCCCAACGCGGTCCGGCTCGCGCTGGAGCGGCTCATCCTCCCCGAGCTCGGCCACGCGGTGCGCGAGCTGAGCCGGTAGATCGATGCGCCGAGGTCGCACGTACCGGCTGTCGCCCGAGCGGGCCGCGCGGCTGCGTCGGGCGCTGGACGGGCTCGAGCGAGCATCTCCGCCGCGGCGGCGCATGGCGCTGGATCCGGTCTCGCTGCCGCACCGATACGGGGACCCACGGGACATCGAGGTCGCGGGGCTCCTCGCCGCCTCGCTGGCCTACGGACGGGCCGACCTGTTCTTGCCTCGGATCGCGCGGCTGCTGGCCGGGATGGGACCATCGCCCGCGGCGTTCGTGCGTGCGCTCGACCTCGCGGGGGCCCGGGCGCTGCTCTCGGGGTTCGTGTATCGCTTCAACGTTGCTGCGGACCTCGCAGTGCTCCTGCTCGGAATGGGGCGGATGCTGGCCCGGCGCGGCTCGCTGGAGGCGGGCTTCGTCTCGGCGCTCGAGGAGTCGGGTGGGGAGCTGCACGGCGCGCTCGGAGCCTTCGTCCGCGAGCTCCGGAACGTGGACCTGCGCGCGGTCGAGCGAGCGCTGGGAAAGGCGCGCGGGCTCGACCACCTCCTTCCGGCGCAGCTCGGCACGGGCGCGGCGAAGCGGCTGCAGCTCTTCCTGCGCTGGATGGTGCGCGGGCCCGATGACGTGGATTTCGGCGTGTGGACACGCGTCGCGCCGAGCACACTCCTGATTCCCCTCGACACCCATGTGGCCCGGCTCGCCTGGCGGCTGGGCCTGGTGCGCCGGCGGACGATGGGGTGGGCGGCGGCCGAAGACATCACCCGGAACCTCGCGGTCATCGACCCGGTGGATCCCGTGCGGTTCGACTTCGTGCTCTGTCACCACGGGATGAGCGGCGCCTGTCCGCCGCGCGCCCGTGCCGACCTCTGCGCTCGCTGCGTGCTTCGGCCGGAGTGCAGCGTGGGGCGGAGGCTCGCGCCCGTTCACCGGAAGGCGGCGAGCCATGCTGCGACCGGCGCGAACGCGGCGAGGATCGCGAGACAACCTTGCCCGGCCCGGCTCCACAGTGGCGGCAAGCGCCTCGTGGCCGCCCCGGCCAGCACGCCGCAGACGAATCCGCAGAGATGGCCCGCGACGTCGGCGCGCTTCGACGTTCCCAGGAGCCCCAGCAGCGCGAGCGCGCCGACCACCGGCATCCAGATGCGGCCGCTGGCCCGCGGCAAGGCTGCGAGCGCACCCAGGGCCCCGAAGACGGCCGTCGAGGCGCCCACGGACACGAAGTCGTGACGGATGAGCACGGCCGCGGCGAACGTCCCTGCGGCGCCCGAGAGCAGCATCAGGACGCTCGCCACGCCCGGACCCACGGAGCGGGCGAGCAGCGCGAGGAGGAGCCCCCCCAGGACGGCGTTGCCGGCCACGTGGCCTGCGTCCGCGTGGAGCGTGAGCGCGGTGACGGCGCGCCACCACTCGCCGCGCACGATGGCGGCCGCGTCCGCGCTCCCTCGCCCGAACCACGGGGAGCTGGGGGACTCCGGCCCAGTCCGGGCGTAGAACGTCACCAGCGCCAGCGCGAACGCGAGGCCGGACGCCAGGGCTCCCGTGATGGGGTGGACCCCCTCGGGACGGCGGACCTCCGCCGGGTTCTCTTGCTCGAAGGCGGCCATGGCCGCGTCCGCCCGCGCGGCGTCGGTGTCGTCGACCTCGAGGGCCCAGCGCGCGTCGGCGACGCGGCGAAGCTCGTGACGGATGCCCTCCTGCTCCAGCACCAGCGACAGGTCCATGGCACGGCGGAAGTCGCTCGACAGGCGCAGGAGCACCAGGCGCAGCCTACGCGCGACGTGGTCCTCCGGACGAATGAGATGGAGTGTGAGGCGGCTCGGGGACGCTCCCCTGTGCACGCCTCCGCCCGGGTGACCGGTCCTCGGTTCTAGCTCGTGGTGAGCAGCGCCCGCACGACCGCTCCGGCGGTCTCGAGGTCGAGCCGGTCCCCGCGCACGACGGTGACCCGGAGACACGAGCCGTCCTGCGTGACGTAGACGGCCTCGGCCGTGGTCCAGACTGGGGTCCCGAGGTCCAGCGAGTGCTGCGCCTGCCCACCGGCAGCCGCAGCGCACCGGGTCTCGGCCTCTGCGCCGTTGAACCAGGTCCGCGTCTCGAACCGGAGCTCGACGCCCTCACCGGTGAGCGTCCACAGGGTGGACTCGCTCAGCTCGGCGCCCGCGGGCTCGAGCAGCGCCGAGCCAACGGCGGTCTCGAGCGCGAATCGGTTGACTGCCAGCGCGCGGCTCGGAGCCCAGGGGCCCGGCGGCTCGGACGGGGTCACGGACGGCGTGTCGATCCCAGGCGCCGAAAGCCCGTCCGTGCCAGAGCCGCAGGCCAGCGCGAGGACGCTGGCCACGAGGAGCGCACGGAACGGACTGCGCCCGATGGGGATGCGGCGGCTCATCTCACCGGGTGCTACGGCCGGGTGCGGGCGCGGTGACGTTCACCTTGCCGGTCTTGCCGTCCCAGCTGGTCGCGTCTGCCGGGTCGAAGACCTCCCACTTGGCCGAATCGAAGGCGAGCTGCACCTCGTCGACCAGTCGTGTGTCCGCGCTCTTCTCGTTCAGCCCGACGACCAGCACGTCCTCGAGCGTGATGCGGTAGCTCACGACGGTCTTGCCGTCCTGCGCCTGGTCGACGAACTCGATCGTGACTCTCTTGATGTGTTCGCCCCTCAGCAAGAACTTGGTGAGCTTGATGCTCGACGGCCCCTGGATCTTGTTGAAGACCACGGGTCCGAGCGTCGGCTTGCCCGCGCCGCCGCCCCCGCCACCACCCGCGGTCACTGTCTGCCGCCAGGTCTCCGAGAAGTTGAAGCCTTCGATCTGCCCTTCGTGGCCCTTGACCTTCGATTCACCGGTGACCCCATCGATGGTGACGAAGAACGGACCCGAGCGGACGTCGTCGCGATCGTGCGCGCGCGCGGCGGGCGTGTGGACCAGAGCGAGCGCGAGCACTGCCGAGACGAATGTGGTCTTCATGCGGACCCCCACAGATGGCCGATCGCGCGAGCTTGCCACCGGATGCCGGTCCCTCAGAAGCGGGTCGGTTTGACCTCACGGCTGGCGTGACCGCGTGGGACCGGAACGCAGCGCGTCGTCACGCCGGATGGGATTACCCGAGCACCTGCCCGAGCCGGACCTCGTCGGGGTAAGGAATGAAGTCCCCCTGCCTTCCAGCGCGGATCTCCTCCTGCCGGGCGATCCACCACGCGGGGTCCAGCAGCTCGCCGTGCATCTCCAGGAACAGCTCGCGTAACCGGCCGGGGGGAAACAGGAAGCGCAGGAACTCCTCCGGGAAGACGTCGCGCGGGCCCACGTGGAACCAGGGCTCCGCCGAGGACTCTTCCGCATCGTCCCGCGCGCTCGGCACGCGCCGGAACGTCACCTCGGTCAGGAGCGAGATCTCGTCGTAGTCGTAGAACACCACCCGCCCGCGACCGGTGATCCCGAAGTTCTTGAGCAGCAGATCTCCGGCGAAGATGTTCGCCTGCGCCAGGTCGCGGATTGCCTGCCCGAACTCCCGCACGCCGTGGGATTGCTGAGCCTGGTCCGCGTGCTCGAGGAGCCAGAGGTCGAGGGGCGTCATCCGCCGCTCCACGTAGAGGTGCTTCAAGACCAGCCGGTCCCCCTCGCGTTCCACACTCCGCGCGCAGGAGCGCTCCAGCTCCTCGAGCACCGCCGGGTGCATTCGCTCGGCGGGGAAGAGCACGTCCGAGTACTCCAGCGCGTCCGGGAGCCGGCCCACCCGATCGTGGTACTTCACGAGCAAGTACTTCGCCCGGACCTCCTCTCGGGTGATGCTCTTCGGGGGAGGGAACTCGTCCCGGATGACCTTGAACACCCACGGGAAGGACGGGAGCGTGAACACCGCCATCACCATCCCGCGCGCCCCGGGGGCGAGCACGAACGCGTCGGTCGAGTGCTTCAGGCTGGAGTGCAGGTCCCGGTAGAAGAGGGTCTTGCCCTGCTTCTGAAGCCCCACCGACGTGTACAGTTCGGCCTTGGACTTGCCCGGCATGAGCTGGTTCAGGAAGGCGACGAACTCGGAAGGCACGTCCATGTCGACGATGAAGTACGACCGCGACAGGCTGAAGAGCGCGGCCAGGTGCTCGCCCTTGAGCATCAGCGCATCCACGTGCAGCCCGCGACCCGAGGGGGCGTGGCGGAGGCAGGCGACGAACGGGGTCTGCTGGTTGCCGTTGATGATCCGGCCCACCACGTACGCCCCCATGTCGCGGAAGAAGAGCGACGAGAGCACCTGCACCTGGAAGTTGAGCTGACGCTCCCGGCGGCCGGGCAGGTGCTGCCGGAACGCGAGCAGAGCCTTCCGGAGATCGCGTCGGAGATTCTCGAACGGCACCGACAGCCCGAGGCTCCGGGCAATCGAGGTGAAGCTCGAGAGGAGCTTCCCGGCAGTGGGGTACCACGACCGCCAGGTGACGTCGTCCGCCTCGATGAACTCCGTCGCCACGGCCTGCCGCCAGAAGATGTACTCGTTCCGGTAGTAAGTCCGGTCCAGCACCCGGCACGCCACCGAGTTGTAGAAGGTCTCCGCGCACTCGGGCCGCTTGTGGTCGTAGAGCTGCGCGATGAACGCCTGCTTCACCTGGGGCCAGAGCGTCTCGTCCGTGCGGGCATCCGGATAGAGCTGCAGCACGGACTCGACCGACTCCTGCACCCGGGCGTCGTACGTCCCGATGCCCGCCCGGCTCAGCTCGTGGGCGCCGGACCGGTCCCCGCGTTCGAAGCAGTCCCTGGCGCCGACGCTCAACGCCCGGAACTGGGCCCAGCGCTTCTCGAAGCCGTCGAGGATGCTGCGGGCGATGGCCTGCGGGGCGCTCATGGTCGGAGACGGGCTGCGTCATTCTCGCAGGGTTTCACCTTCGGATGGCGGCTTGCCCGTTCGCCGTTAACGTGGCGGGCACCATGGCCTTGCGCGCACCGCTCGCCCTCCTCCCCCTCCTCTTCGTGCTCGGCGCAATCGCCCGGGCCGCCACCCCCGACGCCGGCCCGGAGGCCGCTCCGCCCGGAATGACCACGCTGCTCCAGGACGCCAAGGGCGCCACCGTGGGGCGGGTCACGCTCACCGACACGCCTCATGGCCTCCTGGTCCGGGGCTCGCTGATCGGCGTCCCCCGGGGCCCCCACGCCCTTCACTTCCACGAGACTGGCAAGTGCGAGCCGCCGTTCAAGACCGCAGGCGGGCACTACAACCCGGGTCAGAAGGCGCACGGGATGCTCGACGCGGCCGGGCCCCATGCCGGGGACATGCCGAACCTCGTCGTCCCCAAAGACGGTTCGCTGGAGTTCGAGTTCTTCGTCCAGGGCCTCACGCTGGCGGGCGGGCCGAGCTCACTCTTCGACACGGATGGCACGTCGATCGTCCTGCACGCCAGGGCGGACGACTACCGGACCCAGCCTGCGGGCGACTCGGGCGACCGCATTGCCTGCGGCGTCGTCACGCGCTGAGCGGGGCGTTGTCCTCGGCACCGGCGGCATGGCAGCGTGCCGGCCGTGCGCTTCATCGATCGCGAGGAGATCGCGCGGCGGCTGACCTACTCCGCGGCGATCCGCATCGTCCGTGAGGCGATGATCTCGCTGTCTCGCGGTGAGACGCGCCAGCTGCTGCGCTCCGTCCTCCCGCTCACGCCGGGGAGGCTCTACGGGGTCATGGCCGGTGCGATGGGCCCGGAGGCGCCGTTCGGCTCGAAGCTGATCAGCGTCTTCCAGGGGAACTCCGCACGGGGCTCGCCATCTCACCAGGGCCTGGTGGTCCTCTTCGACCCCGGATCGGGCGCGCCGGTCTGCGCCCTGGACGCCGGGGAGATCACCGCGATCCGGACCGCGGCGGCGACCGCGGTGGCCACCGCGGCGCTCGCCCGACCCGACGCGCGGCGACTGGCCATTCTGGGCTACGGCGAGCAGGCCTCCACCCATGTCCGCGCGCTCCGCGAGGTCCGCCGGTTCGAGTCCATCGCCGTCTGGGGGCGCTCACCGGGACGTGCCGAGGAGTTCGCCCGGCGGACCGAGCGCGAGATCGGCCTCCCGGTGCGCGCGGTCGGCTCGGTCGAGGCGGCGGTGGCGGACGCCGACGTGGTCTGCACCCTCACCGCAGCCACCGAGCCGATCCTCCTCGGCACGTGGATCGGTCCGGGCACGCACGTGAACCTCGTCGGCTCGAGCTACCTGGGCCCCGTCGAGGTCGACTCGGCGCTGGTGGCTGCCTCGCGGTTCATCGCCGACAGCCGGGAAGGGTGCCTGCGTCAGGGCGCCGAGTTCGTGAAGGCCAAGGAGGCGGGGCTGATCGACGACGATCATCTGGTCGCCGAGATCGGCGAGGTGCTGTCGGGGAAGATCCCCGGCCGCCGCACGCCAGAGGAGATCACCGTCTACAAGTCGATCGGGCACATCGTGCAGGATCTGTCGACGGCATGGGCTCTTCACAGCCAGCGGGGGGAGCTCGCCTGACGATGGACTCCGAGCACTTCGAGGAGATCCGTGAGGCGTGTGCCCACCTGCACGCGCGCAACCTGCTCGCCGCCGCGGACGGCAACGTCAGCGTGCGCCAGACCGACGGATCCATCGTCCTCACCCCGGCGGGGGTGAACAAGGCGCGCCTCCGGCCCGGGTCGCTGGCGCGGGTCTCACTGGACGGGCGTATCCTCCAGGGTCGGCCCTCGACGGAGCGCGCGATGCATCTGGCCGTGTACCGCGCCTGCCCGGAGGCCCGGGTCATCGTGCATGCGCACCCGCCCACCGCCATCGCCTGGACCCTGGCCCGGCCGGACCTGGCCGAGCTGCCCACGGATACGCTCCCCGAGCTGCTCCTCGCGGCCGGGCGGGTCCCCATCGTCCCGTACGCACGGCCGGGGACGGAGGAGATGGGGACGGTGCTGCTGCCGTTCCTCCCCGCGCACCGGCTCCTCTTGCTGTCGCGTCACGGAGCGCTGGCGTGGGGCGAGTCCATGGAGGAGGCGGTGAACGGCATCGAGCGGGTCGAGCACAGCGCGCTCATCCTCAAGGCTGCCGAGGAGCTGGGCGGGACGACGCCGCTGCCTGAGAGCGAGCTCGAGGCGCTCCGGGCCCTGAAGGCACGGATCGGCCCGAGGCTCCAGTGAAGCGCATCGACGGCGTGGCGCTCCGGGCCGAGGGCCTGCGGTTCGAGGTGCTCGACCAGACGCGGCTCCCGGATGCGGAGGTGTGGCTGGACGGGACGGCTCCGGAGGCGATGGTTGGCCACCTCCAGCGCCTGTCCGTCCGGGGAGCGCCGCTCATCGGCGTGGCCGCGGCCTTGAGCGTCGCCGCCGCGGCCGAGCGTGGTGCGGATCGGCGCTCGCTCCGGACGTCCATCGCCCGCCTCCGCGACGCGCGGCCGACGGCGGTCAACCTCGCCTGGTCCATGGACCGCCTCCGCCGGCTGATGGACGCCGGCGGCAGCACCGCGGATCTCGTCCGTGAGGCCGAGGCGATCCACGACGACGACGTGGCGGCGTGCGAATGCATCGGCGACCTCGGCGCGGACCTCGTTGCGCGCGGGGAGCAGATCCTCACCCACTGCAACGCCGGCGCGCTGGCCACCGCGGGGATCGGCACCGCCCTCGGGGTGATCCACCGAGCGCACGCCCGGGGCCTCGACGTGCACGTCTGGGTGGACGAGACCCGGCCGCTGCTCCAGGGCGCCCGTCTCACCGCCTGGGAGCTGGGCCGGCTGGGCGTTCCGTACACGCTGGTCACCGACGGAATGGCCGGAACTCTCCTCCGCGGCGGGAAGGTGACGCGGGTCTTCGTCGGGGCGGACCGCATCGCCCGCAACGGCGACTTCGCGAACAAGATCGGGACCTACTCCGTGGCAGTGCTCGCCAGGGCGCACGACGTCCCCTTCCATCCGGTGGCTCCGTGGTCCACGGTGGACCTGCACTGTCCGACGGGAGACGCCATCCCCGTCGAGCAGCGCGCCCCGGACGAGGTGCGTGGGGCGCTCGGCGTTCGCTGGGCTCCGGCGGACTCTCGGGTCTTCAACCCCGCGTTCGACGTGACGCCGGCCTCGCTGGTGACCTCACTGGTCACCGAGCGCGGCGTGTTCGACGGGGCCTCGCTCTCGGTCGGTGGTCTCGCCCGCCTCGGCTGAGGTCACGCCCGCAGGCTGAAGATGGAGCGCAGCCGGTCGAGGATCCAGTTCGCCTCCCGGACCTCGACCACGTTCCCGTTCGCCTCGGCGACGGCACGGAGCTGCCCCCGGCGGTGGGCGAGCGCCTCCGAGAGCAGTCCCGCCAGCGCAGGCTGCTCGTCGAAGAGCTGGGCGAAGGTCGGCCGATCGAGCTCGAAGAGCACCGCGTCCTCGGCGGCGACCACGGTGGCGGACCGGGGCTCGCCGGTGAGGAGCGACATCTCCCCGAAGTACTGGCCGCGCCCGAGCCGCGTCACCTCCACCCCGCGAGCGGTGAGGATGGAGACGGTCCCTGCCGCGACGACGTAGAAGGTCTGGCCCGGAGCGCCCTGCTCGATGATCCGCTCGCCCCGGCCGAACCGGCGGGCCGCCATCTCGTGGGCCACACGCTCGCGCTCGCCCGGGCCGAGGACCCGGAAGATGTCCACGTCGTCGAGCAGCGCGATCCGCGCGCTGACCGGGAACTCCGGCGCATGCTGCTCCGGGAAGCGCAGGTGCACGACGCGCTGCTGGTAGGGGATCTCGATGTCCTCGCGCCGGAGCCGGTACCAGAGCCGGGTGAGGATCTCGTCCCGGACTCCGTTGGCCCGCGCCACGTCGGATACGTAGAACCGGATGCGGTACTTGATGCCCGAGGCGTCGTACGACCAGGTCCGGATGCGGGCGGTGGGCTCGGAGAGGATGAGCGGCACCTCGGCCAGCGTCTCCCGGATGACCGCCTTCACCCGGTTGGGCGGGGTGTCGTAGGTGAGCTCCACGAAGGTGTCGAAGCCCACCGGCTCGTTGCCGCGCGAGTAATTCTTCACCCCTTGCTTGCTGAAGGTGGTGTTGGGGAGCGAGATGATTTCCCGCCGCTTGTTCTCCACCCGGGTGGCTCGCCAGCCGATCTGCACGATGCGGCCGAACACGTCGTTACCCACCGAGATGACGTCACCCACCTGAAACGGCCGCTCCAGCTGGATGGCGAGGCCGGCGAAGAGGTTCCCCAGCGTCTCCTGCAGCGCGAGGCCGACCACCACCGAGATGATGGCGGAGCCCGCCAGCAGGCTCGACAGGTCGATCCGGAACTCGCGCTGGACGATGACCAGGGTGGCCACGAGGTAGAGGGTGCCGTCGAGGACGTCCCGGAGGATCTTCGGGGTCGGCCGGGCGCGCAGGCGGGCGAGCTTGAGGAGCAGCGAGACCGCCAGCCGGATGAAACCGAAGCTGAGCGCCAGCATCCAGGCGAGCTCGAGCACGCGGTGGAGCCCGATGGGCAGCTGCGCTCCACGGTAGAGGTCCACCGTGCGCAGGAGGAGGTACCCGGCGAACAGGGAGATGGCGCCGCGCAGGTCCCGCTTGAACAGCGGATCGCCGCTCAGCGCCTGGAGCCCCACGAGCGAGACCAGGAGCCCCGCGCACGCG
>Ga0208851_1000924_pt1 | contig 11076 bp, 6 predicted proteins | sample NGESurshal092012_FD_184481 | JGI IMG/M metagenome (GOLD analysis project Ga0208851, IMG submission 184481) | Arctic peat soil microbial communities from Barrow, Alaska - NGEE Surface sample 415-2 shallow-092012 (SPAdes) | ecosystem: Environmental > Terrestrial > Soil > Wetlands > Peat ... | reverse complement strand
AAACCGCCCACCTGCGCACACCCGCGCGCGACACAAAACCGCAGGTCACACCCCGTGTCGCACACCAGATACCCCAGAAAAGGACACATGTCAGTCGCTCCACGAGTTAGTTCCTCCGCCGCTGGTCGCCGAACTAGTGATTCGACTGACATTTAGGGTCATTGGGGTCCGGAGGTGGAAGGGGCCCTGGGGCTGGCCGCACGCGCCCAGGTCGATCAAGATCGAGGCGGACCCGCTGTCGGAAGTCTGCGTTTGTGATTGCAGTACTGATGTCGTACCCGTGCACGGGTTCCCGATTGTGTAGTAGACGGTCAGAGTCGCACCAGTTAGCGCACTCTCGGGATCGGTCGCAGTCAAGGTAATGCGCTTGGCAGGATCCCTGATGATGGTGTCAATGCCCGCCACTATTACAAAGACGTCATCGATTTGATCGATCTTGTGCAAGTCGGGCGGGGTCCGGTCGACGACTGTGAAATTGCAGGTCTGGTGGGCCGAGTCGCCACCGGAATTGCTCACCCACACCTCCGCCTGGAAGGTGTCGGCCACTGCCGGCACGAATGTGAACGAGCCTGCTGTATCGCCGGTGATCCCGGTGTCCTGGGGTGGGTCTCCGCGAGCGATCTTCCAATGCCAGCCACTCACCGTCCCGGACGCGGTGGCCGAGACGGTCGCGTTCTCATGTGCCCCGACGCCGCTCGGCGGCGTGCATGCGGAGACCATAGGCGGGTCGATGTTCTTCACACTCAGCGGCTGCGAGCCGGTCGCGGTGGTGTTCTGCCGTGATACGGCGCTGACCATAACGGTGTAGTTGCCGACAGCGGGGGCCGTCTGCGTTGCGTCACACGGTTCATGACCGGTCGCGCCGTCGATCCACCACTCGCAGGTCAGCATCGATCCCTGGATGTCTGGCGCGACGGTGATTTGGCCGCCCGTCACCACCGGGTTGGGCGTCGCGTTGACGGCGTTGACCTGGAACGGCCGGCCGTCGATGTAGTCGACCTCGAAGACCCTCGAACCATCGCTTCTGCCGGCGGCATTGGCGACGGTGACGTCGACGATCCATTTCTGAAACGAGGATCCGCCGCTGTCCACGGTGTACGAGAACGACGACTCATTCGAGGTGTGCTCGACCTGGTTCTGCGGAGTGCCGTCATCGTTGGCGTAGCGCAGCTGCCAGGACCACGTGTCTGGGGTCCCTCCGCTGATCGTCGCGCCGAAGGTGAGCACGTCGCCGCCCAGGATCCGGCCGTCTTTGGGGAACGAGGAGATGGTGATGGCATCGACGTTGGGTGCGATGCCAGTCGGCGGCAGGGACACCGTCGGTGAGGTGGGCACCGACGGTGAAGTGGGCACCGACGGTGAGGTGGGTACCGTCGGTGAGGTGGGCACGGTCGCAACGGTGGGCACTGATGCCGGTGGGGGCCGGCCGAGCGAGCTGGTGGTCGGCGGGGCAGAGGAAAGTGAACGGGGGTTGGAGGTCGGCGATGGCGACCCGGCGGTGGACCGCGCGGTCGCCGCCGACGTCTCGGTCCCCGGTGGCGCCTCGTTCTGGCCGGCCGCGGACGACGCCTTGGTGGACGGGACCGCCGGATTGTTGGTGGCCTGGCCCGGAGCCTCGGGTGTCGACCCGGACGGCGACTGCGGTTCCTGGTGCACGCCGCGGTCGGGGTTGGCGGCGTCGTATTTGGCGATCGGTCGGACGGTGCCGTCGTCGCGGACGACGCCGGCGATGTTGCTGATGGGGTCGTTGTAGTATACGTAGCCGTCCCGGCCCAGCAGTTCGAAAGCCGTGTTGGGTGGCACGACGGGGGTGGTGACGTTCTGTTGGCGTGTCCTGGGATCGACGATGATGACCTGTCCGGTGGTGCGGTTGGGGATGAACACCCGCCCGGCCATGTCGACCGGTTCGCCCAGGTCGTTCCCTGGGGTTGCGATGGGGATCGCCTGGTTGCAGGTTCCGTCGGTGAGGTTGCTGATCCGTAGCAGGCCGTCGCGGCCGGATGCCAGGTACACGACGGGATCGGTGGCGCTGCCGGCCACGGTGACGGTCGGGTCGGTGGGGTCGGTGTCGACGCAGGCCGGGGATCCGGTGCGGTGGCCGGTCGCCGGGTCGATGGGTGTGGCTGATCGATCGACGAGGTCGACCACCACCGGGGCGCCCTGGACGAGCGGGAGTCGGCTGCCGGTTCCGGCGGCGAATCCGGTTTCGGGTCGCTGCGGTGTGTCGACCATTCGGATCAGGTCGCCGTTGGTGGAGTCCAGCAGCCACAGGACGCCGGTGGTGTCGGCGACGGGAGTTCCCGCTCCCCGGGTCGCCGACAGGGATTGGGGTTGACCTACCGGTTGCAGGGTGTCGGGATCGGTCTTGACGACCAGGCCCCGTTGGACGTCGGTCAGGTAGAGGGCGGGGCCGGCGGCCGTCGCGGTGAGCCCGGTGGTGGCGCCGTCGATCGGTACCGTTGCCGTGGCGTGCCAGGTTGCGGCGTCGGCGCGGATAACGGTCCCGGTGGTGCGGTCGACGGCGTATCCGGCCCGGTGCCCTTGGACGGCGGTGATGTCGTGGCCGCCGTCGGCGACCTTGAGTCGGACCGTCACGGCGGCTGAAGCGCCGTCCAGGAGCGCGAGCTGCCCGGGGCCCTGTGAGGTCACCCAGACCGAGCCCGTCCCAAGATCGACAGCCTTGGCGGTGAATCCGTCCCGCGAGGTGGCGACCACGATGGCGGCGGTCAGCACTACCACGGCAACGGCGGCTGTCCAGTAGCGGCGAACGAGCCGCGCGGTTGGGCTGCGCTTCCAGCGGAGGAGCAGCGCTCTTGTGTGTTGGTTCCCTGTCACATCGGAACTCCTGGTGTGTGACCGTGACTCGCTGTCCAGTTCTCCGGGTCATCCGATGGCCGGCCAGGCTCTGCGGGTCCGGGTCGGGCGGGCGGATTCCTCGTCCACCGGTGCAGCTTGATGCGATTCATGTCGTCCTCGTCCTCGGTTCATCCGGAGTAGAAGCGGATCTCCGACAGGGCTGCCAGCTGCTCGCCCGGTGGTGCGGTGCCGGGATTCGCCGGGTGGACGTCGACGATTTGGACCTGTACGTCGGCTGTCCGGGGGAGGTCGACCGGGAATTCCTGCGGTCCGCTGTCAGGTGTCAGGTTGAGTCGTGTGCAGTCGCCCGTGGATGTCTGGATGTCGACCGCGCGGGGGAGGACCTGGCGGGTTCGGTTGGTGTCGGTGGGGTCGAGGCCGGCATTCAGGATGATGCGGCTGATGGTGGTGGGTTCGATGAACCGGATGAGCAGGGTGGGGGAGCTGGAGGTGCCGCACCGGGTGGGCACGTCCGGGTCGGTCCAGGCGAGGGCCCAGGCCAGGGTGGAGCTACCGTCGACCGCGTTCGCCGGTGGGTAGCCGTCCGCCACAGCGTCCGGCGCCGGCATTGTGGCGTCCTGTACTTGGATGGCCTGGTAGGCGTAGGGCACCAGTGTCCCACCGGCGGCGGCCAGCCAGGTGCGGGTGCGGGCGCCGGGGCTGGTGAACCCGACGACGATCAGCCCCAGGAGGGCGGCCGCGATGGCCGCGCGTGCCGCACGAACCCGGCCGGCGACGGGTCGGTCCCATCGTGGTCGGCTGCCCTGTCCGGCGGCTCGCATCGACCGGGTGAATGCTCGGCGGCCGCGGAGGGGCGTCGGCCGGGGTCGCCGGGCCTGGGCTGGTGGCTGGAGCGTGATGAGCGGTGCGCCGCATCGGCAGTACCGGCGGTCGGGTGAGTTGGTTCGCCCGCATGCGCGGCAACTTCCGGTGCCGGTCGAGGAGCCCGGTGACGGCACGGGCCGGCGGACACCGGGCCCGGTCGCTGCGATGGTGGCTGGCTGTTTGAACCGCCGCCGCTGTGCGGTGCTGTCGACGGGTGGTTCCCGGGGAACCAGACCCGACCGGGGCCCGAGATCCTTGACGACGGTGGGGATCCGGCGGGCCGTTGGGGTGGGGGTCGGCGGATCGGCCGCGGCCGGTGGCCGGGGGGGCGGTGGCCGGGGTGCCGGTGGCTGGGGGGGAGGATGCCGGTGGGTTTGCGGTGGCGGCGGGGCTGCGACCGATCCGGACCCGGTGGGCGGTCGGGATCGGGTGGTCGAGGATGAGCCCGGGCGGCCGGTATTGGGTGATGTCGGCGGCGATGGGTCGGTCTTCACCGGGGGAGCGGCGGTGCCGGGGTCGCCGGCGGACCATTGCAGGTAGCCGCCGCAGTTCAGGCAGAAGTCCGCGGCCCGGTCGTTGGCTGTGCCGCAGGACGGGCAGAGCGCGGTCTCTGTGGTTCCCGTCGCCCTCACCCGCCTTCAACTGGTGGCCGGGTGTCGTCCGGCTCCTGGGGGGCCGCGTTGGGGATTCGCGCGGACGCTGCTGCCGCGACGGGGGAGGCCCTGGTCTGGGTGCGGTGGGGTGTGCGTAGCGTCCGCCCGGTGCGGTGGTGTTTCCGCTGCCACAGCGGTCTGGGGTCGACCCAGAACAGTGCGCCGGCCCACCAGGGGCGTCGGCTGTCCAGGATGGCGTGCAGTTCGGATTCCAGGTCCCAGGCCCTGGCCACGGCGGTCTCGTCCGGTTCATCCGGCGCGTACAGCGCGTGGGAGACGATCGGTGCCAGGGTGGTGACCTGTTTGCCGGCGTCGCCGCCGAACCGTTCGGTGGTGTGCTGACCGATGTCTGTGGGGGTGCGAACCGTGGTGATTCTCATCCCGTGTTCCAGCAACCGGTCGGTGCTTTCCCGCCACGCCCCGATGATCCGGTCGGCGGTGGACCCGGTGCGGCTGCGACGGTTTCGCCGCCACTGCTTGACGGCGGCGACGGCTCCGACCGCGGCGATGAGCAGGAGCAGCGGCAGCAGCACGGCCAGGGCGATCGCCCAGGAGACCGCCGTACCCATGGTGGTGGCGCCGGCGGCGGCGGGCGGCCCGGACCCGGTGGGCGGTGCCGGGGTGATCGTCACCTGGTCGTCGCCCGGCGGCGTCGTCGGCGGTGGGGGCGGGTCCCCCTGCCGGGGCGGGGTCACCTGGAAGGGCACCCAGCCGCGACCCTCGAAGGCGACCTCCGCCCAGGCGTCCGCGTCCCGTGTGGTGACCGTGAGGGTGCCGTCGACCGCCTGTTGCGGGTCGAGCCGGTAGCCGACCGCGACCCGCGCGGAGTAGCCGAGGGATCGCGCCATGATCGTGAACGCGGCGGCGGTTTGCTCCTCGGTGACCCGCCTGTCCACGCTGGGGTCGGTGGTGTCCACGAACCGGTCCAGCGCGGCGAACGAGTGCCCGGGCGTCGCGTCGCGGGCGTAGCTGAACTGGCGCATCCGGTCGGCGATCGCCGTCAGCTGTGCGTAGGGGCTGGTCTGCCCGGCGGTCCACTGCTGCGCCAGCGTCCGCAGGTCCGCGGCGGGATCGCCGGGCAGGTCGGGCAGTTCGGTCATCGACCGGTCACCGCCGGGCTGGGGGTCGGGCACCGCGGTGGCGGGGTCCGGGGTCGAGGCGACGTAGTCGCCGGTGATCCGGTACCGGTAGCCGCCCAGGGTCGGTGAGCTGGTGGCCAGCAGCCCGGTCGCCGGGTCGAACCCCACCCCGGTGGCCTGGATCGACACGGGTCGGCCGAACTCCGGCAGGAACGGTGCGGGCAGCGCGTCGGTCAGGGTGACGTCCACGGTGAGCCGGGTCGGGTCGATCATTTCCGGGCCTGCCGGGAGGGTTGATCCGGTCCGCACGAACCGGGCCGTGGACACCCATTGGACGCCGTCGTAGGAATCCAGTGCGGCGGTCCGGATCCGGTTGATCGGGAGCTGCCCGTTGTCGGCGGCGCGGACCGTGAACACGTCGACCGGGGCGGGCAGCAGCAGTTGTTCCCGGACCTCGACGAGCGGGTTGAGTTGATCCTGGATGGTCAGCGGGGCCTGCCGGGCCGCCCGCGGGTCGAACCGGGTGGAGCCGTCCACGATGGGCAGCGCCCCGGCGGCGGTGACGGCCAGCAGGGTGACCCCGACGACGACCGGGACTCCGAGCAGCAGCGGCCCGCCCGTCGCCCGCCACGCCGACCGCCCGGCATCCACCGGCGGGCCCGCCGACCCGCCCCGATCGCCCCCAACCTGGTTGGCCCGCAGCAGGATCAGCGCCAGCGCGCAGCCCAGGAACGCCAGGGTGGTGCGCCACCGGAACTCCGCCGCGTTCGCGCTCAGCAGCAGGGCGGTGACGAACACCAGCAGCGGTGGCAGCAGCGGCAGCAGCACGCTGCGCCGGGCGCAGCTCACGGCCGAGGCGAACGCGGCGGCGAAGGCCACTGCGACCGGCAGGATCAGCAGGTCGCCCTGCACGTCGGCGGGTGGGGTCACGGTCAGCATCCGGGCCAGCCCGTTCAGCAGGCCGTCGCCGACGGCCGCCAGGGCAGGCAGGCCGGGCAGCCCGGACGACGTGGCCTCCGGGAACATCAGGTACACCTCATACAGCACGAAGACCACGATCGACAGGGCCCAGGCCAGGCCGGGTGGGCGCCGCCAGCGGACCACCGCGGTTCCGCACAGCGTGCCCAGCAGGGCAGCCCCGGCGACCGTCGGCAGGTAGCTGGAGTCGATGAAGAACGGGCCGTAGGCGACGGAGGCGATCACCACCGCCAGCGTGCAGATGATCAGTTGCAGCCCATCCGTCACGAGCCCGCCGACCCTGCCCAGCCGTTTCGAGGCGGCCACTCCTACGGCTGCCCACGGTGGCCGGGGGCCGCCGGTCACCGCGTCGGTGTCCCTGCGGTTCATGAGGCCACCGCGACGTTCCAGCTGCGGGCGAAGTCGACGCTGGTGCGGACGTCCAGGGTGAACACGCCGCCGGTACGGCGGCGGGGCCGGCCGGGCCGGCCGCCGACCTGGATCATGCTGATCATCTGGTACCGGCTGCGGACTGTCTCGATCGCCTTGCGTTGGCGGTCGGTCGGCTGGCCGGTCACGACGCCGAGCGACACCCCCTCCTGCGGCGGGGCGAACGAGGCCAGTGCCGCGAGCCCGGGGTCGTCGGCCGAGCACCCGACCGAGGCCAGCAGGTCGAGCACGGCGTCCCGGCCGCGGGCTCCGCGGGCGGGCCGGCCGACGACGTCGCCGGTGGTGCGGAACAGCAGTTGGTCCCCGGCCCGGCAGGCCGCGACGCACAGGGACGCGGCGATCCGCACTGCGTCCTCGAACGAGCCGTCCCGGTACGGTTCCTCGCTGGTGTCCAGCACCACCATGTGCTGTGACTCGTTCGGCGTCACGTTGTGCCGCACCATCAATCGGCCGAGCCGGGCGGTGGAGCGCCAGTGGATCAACCGGGGGTCGTCACCGAACTGGTATTCGTCGATCGCGTGGAACGCGATCCCGCCCCGCGGGGCGGTGCTGCTGGTCGGTCCGTCCAGGTCCCGGGCGTGCCCGGTGGGCAGCGGGGAAACACGGTGGTAGCGAGGGTGAACGGTGAGCTGCGCGGTCGGCGCCATCTCCCGGGTCGCGTACAGCAGGTGTAGTGGGTCGGACTGGCCGATGGTCAGCGGTCCGACGGTGAAGACCCCACGTTGGTTCGTCGGCAGCCGGTAGGAGGTGCTGAGTTCGCCGTCCCTGGCCAAGCTTGGTAGCGGCACGCGTAGTTGTCGGCCGGCGACGGTGTCGACGGCCATCACCGGTGGGCTGCGCCGCCGGCCGGTGTTCGTCACCCGCACGACAGCCGAGGCCCGGTCGCCTGCGCTGACCCGTGGCGGGTTGATGTCCCGCTCCACGGTGACGTTCGGGCGGACCAGCATCCACGCCCCGGCCACCAGCAGTGCCAGCACGCAGGCGAGGCCCAGCGCGACGAGTTCGGGATAGCCGATCAGGAAGCCGGCGACGAGCAGCAGGACGGCCATGATGGCCACCCAGCGACCGGTCCACGTCGGCTTCACTGCTCAGACTCCCACGCGGTCCTGCGGCACCGGCACTCTGCGCAGCACCGAGGCGAGTAGGCCCTTGGCCGTGGCCCCGCCGATCTCCGCGTCCGGGTCGAGCAGCATCCGGTGGGTGAGCACCGGGCCGGCCAACGCCTGAACGTCCTCGGCGATGACGTAGGGCCGGCCGTTGGCGGCGGCGTGCGTCTGCGCGGCGACGGCCAGCGCCAGGCACCCGCGGGTGCTGACGCCGAGCCTCAGCTCGGGCAGGGACCTGGTGGCCGAGCCGAGTTCGACAACATAATCCAGCACGGTCTCGGACAGGAACACCGAATGCGCAATGTCGATCATTTCGGCGAGGTCGGCGGTGGTCATCGCCGGGCCCAGATCCTCCGGTTTCTGGCCACGGGATCGATTGAAAAGAATGTCCCGCTCGTCATCCTTGGCCGGGTAACCGATCGTCTGCCGCATCATGAAGCGGTCGATCTGTGCCTCCGGCAGTTCGTAAACACCGCTGTGCTCGACCGGATTCTGGGTGGCGATCACAATGAACGGCCTGGGCACCGCGTAGGCCAACCCGTCCACCGTCACGGTTCGTTCCTCCATCACCTCCAGCAATGCCGATTGCGTCTTGGGCGACGCCCGGTTGATCTCGTCACCGAGAACCACGTTGGCGAAGACCGCGCCGGGGTGGAAAACGAACTCGCCGGTCGACGTGTCATACACCTGGGCGCCGATGACATCGGTCGGCAATAGGTCGGGGGTGAACTGGATCCGGCGGATCGTGCCGTCGATGGCCGACACGATCGTCTTGGCCAGCATCGTCTTCCCCGTGCCGGGGACGTCATCGATCAGCAGGTGTCCCTCGGAGAGCAAGCAGAGCAGCGCGGTGCGGACCACCCCGCTCTTCCCACGGATGAAACTCTCGACATGCGTGGTCAGCCGACGGTATTGGTCGACGAACCATTCGATCTGATCGGCCGAGACCTCTGAGTCGAATGTGTGAGCGGGGGCAATGTCGCCTTGGTCCACTTACTGGCTCTCTCTCGTCAGGAGGAAACAATCAAATAAGCGACGACCACGTGCGGCCCGCGGATCCGGGTGGGGCAAATCGGCGGCCCCACGCCAGGCGCCACCATGTGTGAGCACGGCTTTCACCCCGGCCGTGCCTGCGGCGGACTACCACGACTCATCCGACCCCCCTTGACGGGATCGCCTGACCCATGCGTGCAGGGTGTCAGGCGTCCGATACCGTCGCATTATCCGGACAAACGCGGCAGCATGTGACAAATACAGTATCGGCGACCACGCTCTGTACGGCACCGTGTTTGCCGCACGCCGTTCGACCCTGAATTGATGGAGCACCGATCATGACGTCGAGGCAGTCGGGATGAGTCCGCGACCGGCCCGCCACGCCGACGTCCAGCAGCGTGACCCGGTGGTCACGATCGGGGACGCGACGCTCCGCTTGTACCCCGGTCAGGTGGCGCACACCACACTCACCGTGACCAACGTGGTCGACCAGGTCGAGGGTTACACGATCGATGCCTGCACAGGACCCGCGCGTCACTGGTGCGAGATCACCCCGCCCCACGTGGAACTGCTCCCCGGCAAGCAGACAACGGTCAGCGTGACCTTTCACCCACCCCTGAGTCCCCGCCCGACCGTGGGTGACTTCCCGGTCGGCCTGCTGGTCGTGTCCACGGTCGACGACGCCCGCCGGGCGGTCGTCGAGTGCGACGTGACCGTCGAGGCCATCCACGGGCTCGAGGGTCAACTGCTGGCGGTCACCGGCCGGGGCAGCCACCGCGGGCGATACCGGATCGACCTGGAGAACACCGGAACCGCGCCCGTCACGGTCACCCTCACCCCGCAGCAGCAGGATGAACCATCGCTGTCGTTCGCGCTACAACCCAGGGAACTGGCCATCCCGGCCGGCGAAACCGCCTCCAGCTACCTGCTCGTCCGGCCGGTCCGGCCCACCCTGCTCGGACGGCAGGAAAGCCTGCCGTTCTCGATCGGATACGCGCCTGTCGACCCCAGCGGCGACCACCAGGATCCGCCGGTACCCGAACCCGGGGCGGCGTCGCTGTCCGGCCGGGTGGACGGGGCGTTCCTGCGCCGGCCCGTCCTACCCCGCGGGATCCTGGCCACCGTCCTGCTGCTAACGGTCCTCGGCGTCGCCGCGGTCGCCGCCGCCCGACTACTCATCCCACACCCCGAACCCAACGCACTCCAGCAGGTCGCGCCGCCGACCCCCACCCTCGAAGTCGTCCAACAAACCCCGGACGGGATCACGATCAGCTGGAAACAGGTCCCCACCGCCGGCTCCTACCGCATCGAACGGCTCGCCACCGCCACGTCGACCGCCGCCGCCGAAACAATCAACGCCGAAGCCGCGGTGCAAAGCAAGACCCTGCCGAACCCCACGGTGGGGGAGCACTGCTACCGGGTCGTCGCCGTCAACGACGTCGGATCATCCGAACCCAGCGCCACCGGCTGCGTGACCGTGGTCGCCGGCCCCGCACCCACCACCCAAGCGCTCACCGGCGCCTACGTGCTGTACGGGCAACCCATCCCCACCACCGACCCCGACGCCTACCCGAAAGCACTCCAAGCAGTGAACGACCTCACCGGCAGGGGACTACAAGCCAAACTGCTGGACACCACCAAAATCCCAATCCCCGGAGCGCCGACCAGCTACGCCGTCTACCAGGACGGATTCCAAACGACCACCCAAGCCCAACAGTACTGCGGCCTCGTTATTGAGCAGCAGATCGAATGTCGTGCCTACGATCCACTTGGCTGAACTCGAGTGTCCGTGGGCGATCAGAATGTCGGCGAACTGATCAGCTGGGCGTCGATCACGTGGGGTACTTCTCGCCCTGCTATGGCTCTCGAAGCCATGTGGCAGTCCGCAACGGCAAACCATGGTCGCCTAAAAGATCGTGATCCACAGGTACTGACTATTTCTCGTTTGCCCTTTCGGGAATGTGAAGTTGCCTCGCCAGCAGCACGATCCGACCTGGTGATAGTCGGACATATCGCCCAGCATGGGTCTGCCCGGTGTGCTAGCCCAGATTTTTCGCACCTTCTCGGATGAAGGCTTGGCGGTGTCGAGATCGGTTGCGGTGTAGGGGTTTCGACTTCGGGGGTTGGCTGCGGGCCCGACTGTCGTGTCGGGTTGGC
>Ga0208851_1000922_pt1 | contig 11085 bp, 11 predicted proteins | sample NGESurshal092012_FD_184481 | JGI IMG/M metagenome (GOLD analysis project Ga0208851, IMG submission 184481) | Arctic peat soil microbial communities from Barrow, Alaska - NGEE Surface sample 415-2 shallow-092012 (SPAdes) | ecosystem: Environmental > Terrestrial > Soil > Wetlands > Peat ... | reverse complement strand
GGATGTGCGTCGGGCCGCCGACCCCGTCCATCTCGAACGGCGCCACCCCACCGTCGGCGGTGTAGGTCATGGTGGCGGTGAGGTTGGACGAGAAGACCTCCGCGCGGGTGACGACCTCGGTGATGGCCGCCCAGTCGCAGACCAGGTAGAAGCCCGAGTCGCCGACGCGGTGCACCGGCCCGGCTTCGCGCAGCCGGTCGTAGAGCGGGTAAGGATCCTGGATCGCCGCGCCACCGAAGAACTCGGCGGGATCGAGCAGCAGAGCCGTCATGTGATCAGCCCTACCAGACCTGGGTCGAAGGTGGCCCGGGCGGCCACCGATGCCGTGGCCGCTGAGACCACCAGCGCGGCATCGCCTTCGTGGCCCTTGGGGAAGACGATCTCGGCGCTGTCGGAATCCTCGCGGTGCGCCATCAGCCAGTCGTAGAGCAACCAGTCCACCGCGCACGTCACCGCCAGCGGATCGGCGTCCGCGGCGCGGGCCGCCGACACCACGGCCTGCAGCGCGTCGCGGTGTTCGCGACGGGCCGCCTCCTTGTTGACCCCGGAACTGTCGAACAGCAGCATCGACAGCGTCAATGGAAAGCGCTGTCCCGCTTCGGTTCGCACCACCCACCGGCCACCCTTCCACGGCTTGTCCGGGTCGACCTCGTGAAACTCTCCGAACCCGCCGACGACACCGATCGACGGGTCGTCGAGTTCACCGTCGAAGGGCGCGGGTCCGAGCAGACCCAGCGGTTGGCGGGCCCGAATGGAGAACAGCGCGGCGGTGCCGACGATCTTGCCGGCGCGCACGTCGGCGCTCAGGCCGGCCTTCTCCAGCGCCGCGGCGTATTCGAAGCACAGCCGGTCCAGCGTGCGGTGCAACTCGCGCAGGTCGTCGCGTTCGGCGGCATCGGCGGGCGACCGTCCGCCGCCGAGGACCTCGCCGAACCGCTTGGCGGCCACGATCAGTGCGTCGTCGAGGGCCTCGAGGTGGGTGGCCACCAGCCGGTCGGGTTCGTCGTCGTCGGCGACCAGCGCCTGCAGCGACGTCGGGGCGCCCGCGGGGGTGGCCCAGTAAAACCCGATCTGGTCGTCGGCCTGCACGATCCGCGGTCTCATGCGCGTCGCCGCCAGACCATCACCCGGTTGTTACCCGAGTCGGCCACCGCCAGCGTGTCACCGCGCAGCGACAATCCGTAGGGCCAGCACAGGGTGTCCCGCTGCACCGAGGTCCAGCGGTTCTCGCCGTTTGAGCCGAAGTCGTGTTGCGCCAGGACATGATCGGCGCCGCGACCGTCGACGGGCACGCCGTCCCACAGCAGGATGCGATTGTTGGCGGTGTCGGCGACTGCGAGCCGGTTGTCGTCCAGACAGGCCGCGTACGGGAAGCGGAACCGGTCGTTGGTGTGCGGACCGTAAGGCCATTCGTCGGCGCTGGCGAAGTCGGGTTGACCCAGCACCATGTCGGCGTCGCGGTCGGCGTGCGGCGGGGGCGACCAGCCCAGCAGGCGGTGGTCACCGGCGTCGGCGACGAGCAGCAGGTCGTCGTGGCCGGTGATGTCGTGCGGCCAGCGGAAGCTTGCCGGTCCAGCCGGCGCGCCGCGGTTCTCCTCGCGCGAGCCGGCATCGGGCTGCCCGAGCACGATGTCGGCCGGCCGGTCGGGCTCGGGAATACCGTTGTGCCATCCCAGGACCCGGCGGTTACCGGTGTCGGCCACCCAGAAGGTGGATCCGACCACCGCGATCCCGAACGGCCAGTACAGCGAGGACGCCGAGCATTCACCACCGCGGTTCTCGCTCACCGACGACGCGTCGGGCTGTCCGAGCACCAGATCGGGTGCCACGTCGCTTGTTTCGGGCACGCTGTTCCACACCAGAATCCGGTGATGCCAGCCGTCGGCGACGATCAGCCGGCCCTCGTGCACCAGGACTCCAGTGGGCAGGTTCATGCCGCGCTCGGGTCCGCGGCCGCCGGCGGCGTGGCCCTCGGTCTCGCCGTTCGGCTGGCCGAGCACCACATCGGCGGGCTGCTCGTCGCAGCACGGCATGTCATGCCAGATCAGCACCCGATGGTTCCCGGAGTCGGCGACCACGAGGTGCTGTTCCCCGACGAAAACCCCACGCGGGGAGTACATCCAGGCCATCGACGGACTCGCCGGCGGCAGCGCCAGGCCGCCGGGTGCCGGGGCGCCCAGCCACAGTGCGGGAGCCCAGCCGTCGGTGCGGTCGACCGTGGGGATGACGTCAGGACGGGTACCGAGACCGCTGATGTTGTGTCGAACGGTGTAGCGGCTCATGCGCTGACGCGCACCCAGACGTCGCCTTCGTCGACCCGCAGCGGCAGTTGCTCGAGTTGGGCCCCGGGGGCGCTCAGGCACTCCCCCGATGTCGCGTCGTAGCAGAAGCCGTGCCATGGGCAGGTCAATGTGTTGTTGCTCAGGTCGAGTACGGCGTTGTTCAGCGGCAGCGCCTCGTGCGCGCACTCGTTGCGGTAGGCCGACAGTCGCTGACCGGCGTTGACGACGATCACCTCGGCGGCCTCACCGGTCGCGGTGGTCAGTGTGACGGCGGACAGATCGTCGACCGGAAGGTCGGCGGCCGGACCCACCTTCACCCAACCCTCGCTCACGGGGTCGCGACCGATCCGCAGCGACTCGAGCGGGATCAACGTCGGGGTCGGCTCGTTGGGTAGCACCTCGACGGCACTGATCGACGGAACACCCTGCACCAGAGCTTCTTCCACCAGGTTGCGCAACGTCACCGAGGACATCGAGCACCCGTTGCACGCCCCCTCCAGGCGGACGAATGCGGTACCGTCCTCCACTCGCGCCAAGCTGACGTCACCGCCGTGGCTGTGCAGTTGCGGACGCACCGATTCCAGAACCTGGTTGGCGTGGGTCACCGGATCGGGGCGGACGATCCCGTGCAGCGACAGCAGCAGGTGCACCGTCGGGTCGTCGACGAGCTCGAAGAGCGCCGCACGCGCGGCGTCGTCGGCGCGCATCCGGCGCACCATCGTCACCAGTCCGGCCCGATGGATCGCCTCGACCGCCGCTTTGAGCTCCTCGGCTACCGCGCGGGCCTCGGGGTCCAGTCCCGCCAATGCGGCTATCGCGTCGTCGACACGCTTGGCCAGCTCCTCGAAAGTGGGCTCGGTAATCGGTCTTTCAGTCGTCGTCGACATCCTGCGCTTACTCCTGCCCGGTGTCGTCGGTTCGGTTCAGGGCGGTGTGGCGGGCGATCTCGTCGAGCACGCCGCGCACGGTGCGCATCGCGTCGTGGTCGCCGAACTCCTCGAAGATGAAACGAGCCTCGTACAGTTTGGCCTTCGCCTGATCGAAGACACCCAGGTGCGCCAGCACATTGCCCTGGTTGGCCAGCACCCGGGCCCGGCCCAGCGGGTCGGTGTCACGGTCACGTGCCTCCAGCACCGCTTCGTAGAGTTCGACGGCCTCCACGAGGTTGTCGGCCTGATGGTTCGACGGGGTGTAGACCAGCGAATTGGCCAGGTTCAGTTGCACACTGGCCCATTGCTCCGGGTGCTCATCGCGGGTGTACACCTTCAGCGCCGAGCGCAGCGACTGCGCGGCCACCCCGAGGCGCAGCTGACCGGAGGCCTCGGTCATCGGCATCGTCAGGTACGCGGTGGCCAGGTTCGCGTGCGCCGAGGCCCACAGCAGCGGGGCTTCCTCGCGCAGCACCAGCTGAAGCGCCGAATGGTAGTGCGGTATGGCGGCATTCAGCAGCTCCGGGCGCTCGCCGGCCTGCTCATGCAGCAACCCGGCCAGGTTGAGGTGCAGCTCCGCGCGGGCCACCCGCAGACCGTCGGCACCATCGAGGGCCTTCAGTGCGGTCTCGAAACGCCGGTAGGCGTCGGGATTGCCGCCGTGCGCGGCGATGGACGCCGCCGCGCCGAGCAACACACCGCACAGCGGCTTGGACACGTTCTCGGCGGCGTCGACCGCCTGGTCGAGCAGGGAGGTGGCCAGTGCCTCCGCACCCTCGTTGAACGCCTGGGTGGACAGCACCAGCGCCGCCAATTCCCCGGTGGCCGAACCCAATTGCGGCGGCGTGTCGGTGCGACCCAGCGCAAAGAGCACCACGTCGACCAGAACTCCGAATTCGCCCAGTGCAGAACGCAACTGGTCAGCGTCCTCAGAGTCGGAGTCCATCACGAAGCGGTTGTACCGGCTCACCGGATCCTCACCCGTCAACGCTGCCAGCGCGCCGTCGCGGTCACCGCCCAGCGCCAAACCGTGGGCGGCCAACGCCTCCGGCCACTGCGGCACCTGGCCGGCCAGCAGCGCCAGGCGCGCCTCCTCGGTCTCCGGGGAGGCCGGAATCAGCATGTAGCCCAACGGCAGCGGGAACGCGCCCAGCGGTTGCGGGCGCACCGCAAGCACGGTCGGGTCCGCGAGATCGGTATCGGTCGATACGGCGGTCAAGACATCCCTTCCTTCACCCGTGGAGGGGTCCACGGATATCGCGCTCGGCGGCGCGTCTGATCAGGTTGGCCGACAACTCGGCACGCGCTTTGGTGTTGTGGGTGTTGATGCGCTTGCGCACCACCCCGTCGGCGAACACCACGATGATCTCGACCGCCCACCGGCCGCGCTCCTCGATCACCACGGTCTGCACGTCCAGGGCTTCGTCGGTCGAGGTGACCTCGGGAACTTGAGTCTTCGGGCGAATACGAGGGTCCTGGGACATCACGATCACAGCCCCGAACCTCTAGCGCCGGCCCAGGGGAATCCGCAGCGCTTTCTGTGCATCGTCCCAGAATGCCTCACAAACGCCCGTAGGGATACGGTCAGCCAGCACCTCGCGGACCAGGGTGGCCCGGTCGCCGGCCGGATTGCGCTGTTTGAGCAGCAACCCGCCGCTGCGCGGCCCGCGCAACGGGATGAGCCACAGGTCGTCGTCGCGGACCACCGCGGCCACCGCGTCCGACGGGAACCGGCTGGCGGCCAACGCGGCCTCGAGGCGGATGTAGCCGTCGGCGGTGAACTCGACGGTCGCGTCGGTGCCGGCCTGCGGGCGCAACTCGGCCAGGTAGTCACGTTCGATCAGCTCGATGACCTGTTCCATCGCGGCATGCACCGGTTCGGACAGGTCGGCGCCCAGGTCCACACCGGCCGCCTCGATGAGGAACACCGTGATGTCGGTCGGGCAGGCCTCCGCGAGTGCCCAGCGCGCGAACGCGATCGCATGGTCCCAGCGGAACGAGTGGGTGTGCAGCCCCTGCAGCGGGGGCAGGTCCTCCAACTCCTCACCGGGAACCCGGTAGATGGTGCCCGGCGTCGCGCCGGTGGCCGACGCGTCGACGATCACGACGCGCTCGGCACCGCGCATCTGGAAGGCGACGTCCATGCCCGCGGTGCCGCCGTCGACCAGTCGCGCGCCGGTCGGCACACCGCGCTCCCACAGGTGACGGACCAGAACCGGGCCGACTCCGTCGTCACCGCGCAGCAGATTGCCGCAGCCGACCACCAGAACCGCACACCCAGGCGGCTCGATATCCAGAGGAGGGGGTTGGATATCCGAACCGCCTGGGTCGCTGCGGGATTCGCGAGACCCGGGATCGATCGCCGGGATCACACCATTCCGTTGATGACGAACTTCGAGAGCTCCTTGCCGGTCTTGCCGTCGTAGGCATGCACGGTGCACACCAGGCAGGAGTCGAAACTGCGTGCCACGTGACCGAGTTCGACGGGATCCTCCGGATCGACGATCGGCGAACCGACCAGGGCCTGCTCGATCGGACCCAGAACGTCGTTGCCGTCGCGCGGCCCGATGTTCCACGCCGTCGGCGTGACCACCTGGTAGTTCTTGATCTTGCTGTCCTCGATGACGATCCAGTCCGCCAAGGCGCCGCGCGCGGCTTCGGTCGCGCCGAAACCCTTGCCTTCGGCGTGCTCGGTCGGCTTGGTGTAGAAGCTCTCCTTGAGATCGAGCTGGTCGAGCCACGTCCGCGCCCACTTGTAGTACTTCGGCGCTTCGTGCATGCGGGCCATCTGCCTGACGAAGACGCTGGGGCCGATCTTGTTGTACAGGTCGACGAACAACGGGTCGTTGTCCTGGTGCGGCGAGGCGTTCGGACCACCGGCAGCCATCCGGCGGGCCAGCGGGCCAGCCTCCAATGGGATATTGCCCAGGCCGCCGCCGATGTCGTAGCGCGGCGATTTGGCCCAGCTGTACTTGCCCTGCTTGCGGCCGTCTTCGGGGTCGACCGGGATGGTCTCCCCGTCGAAGGGGTGCAACGGCTTGCTGCCCTGGTAGAACGAGTGGCTGACGTCCTCGCGGACCTTGGCCTGGTCGAACTCGTGCCATTGACCCTCGGCATAGATGCCAGAGCGGCCGATCAGCGCGGCGTTGCGGCCCTCGATGGTCGGGTTCTCATACAGCGACGGCTCGAAGTACGTGCCCGTCGCGAAGTAGTTGCCCACGCCCTGGCCGTACTTGTCCAGGCCGACGTCGAGACAGTAGCGGATGAAGAAGCCACAGTCGCTGTCGTGCTGCGACTCGTTCTCGTCGACCCAGGCCAGCATGTCTTCCCAGGACTTGACCTCCAGCCAGCGGTCCACGCTGCAGCCCAGCCACCGGCCCTCGAGCCAGTTGTCATTCCAGTGCTCCAGGATGGCGATCGAGCGGGTGACATCCGACAGGGTGGGAGCGCACATGACACCGCCGGGCACCATGAAGCTGGAATGCGGCCACTGGCCGCCGAAGATCGCGTAGACCTCGACCGGCTTGTTCGAAAGCAGAACGCCCGGTTGGTAACTGGTGCCCACATAGGGCGCGAAGCGGCGGACGGCCTCGTCGTACATCTTGGACTTGGCGTAGTTCTTGTTCGTCAAGTCGATCGCGAACAACGCGTAGAAGTAGCGCGGAATCGACTGCAGCGTCTCGCAGGCCTGCGCGATGTTGCGGATCAGGGTGGCGTTCGGCGGCATATGGGTGCGCCAGGCGGTGTCCAGCGCATAGGCGGATTTGTAGAGGTGGCTGCCGCCGCAGATGCCGCAGATGCGCGGACATACGACCAATCCGGCCTGCGGGTCCTTGCCGCGCAGGATGATCTCGAAGCCGCGGAACATCGCCGCCTCGGTCCAGGCCGAGGTGACGACACCGTTGTCGATGGTGACTCGGACGTCGAGGTCACCCTCGACGCGGCCCAGTGGGCTGACGAAGAGGTCGAGCGCGGTCATGGCAAGTCCTTTCGGTAAACCGAGATGGTTTGGATGGGCGTGGCTAGACCACGAACATGTCTTCTTTGGACCACTGCGGCGCCGCGATCCGCGCGGCCGCGGCGTGCGCCATGTACGTGAGGTGATCGGACCCCTCGGGCACTTCCTTCGGGATTACTCCGCCGACCTTCTGCGTCTTGAACAACGTGCCGGGGGCGAGGTCGAAGTGCGGGAACTCCGGTTCGGTGCAGCCCAGACACGGCATACCGGCCCGGGTCTTCGACGACTGCCGGTTCCACAGGATGCGGTTGCACGGCGAGTGGGTCATCGGTCCGCGGCAGCCGAACTCGTAGAACAGGCAGCCGGTGCGGGTGCCTTCGCCGAACGACATGGTCGACTGCTTGTACTCGAAGAACTGCACCCGGGTGCACCCGGTCTGGGTGAACGTCTTGAAGAACGTCTCGGGCCGATGCAGTTCGTCCAGCGCGATGTCGCCGGCGCGGCCGGTGGCCAGCGCCACGATGATCTGGGTGATCCAGTCCGGGTGTGCTGGGCAGCCGGGAATGTTGATCACCGGCAGGCCCATCTTGGAGCGGAAGTCCGGGCCGAGGAAGCCGCCTTTGTCGCGCTTGTGGAACTGCAGCCCGGTCGACCCCGACGGGTTGGGCTCCATTGCGGGGATGCCGCCCCAGCAGGCGCAGTCGCCGATGGCGACGACGATCTGAGCTTGCGAGGCCAGGTCGATCACCCAGTCCTTCATCGGGCGGTCGGCGAACATGTCCATCCGGCCGGTGCCGTTGGGTGCCTCGATGACCGTGCCCTCGAACACGAAGATGTCCAGGGGGCGATCGCCCTTGGCGCAGTCCCAGAACAGTTTCTGGGCGTTCTTGCCCAACTCCAGCCCCAGCGAGGGATGCCAGACCAGGTCCAGACCGAAGTCGACGATCAGATCGACGACGTTGGGTTCCTCGGCGTTGAGGAACGACATGGTGTTGCCACTACATGCCCCTCCCTGAAACCACAGAACGGAAGCCATGCGGAACTCCTCTCAGAGAGCGACCAAGGGCAAGGCCGAAGCGGGATGACTGAAGACCGATCGGACGAACGGGGTACAGGCGGGCACAGCGTTCACTACTTGCCCACTCGGCGGCCGAAGGAACGCGCGACCGCGAGCAGGAAGCCGAGGCCGCGGGCGACATCGGGATCCTTGGCGGCCTTCCACAGGCCGTAGATGCCCTTCGGCAGGTCGGCCGCGCCGGCCTTGCCTTCGATCAGGGCGTCACCGAGTGAGGCCAGCACCTGCACGGCCTGAGGGTCGGTCAGTCCGGAAGTGAGCAGGGTGTTCAGCGCGGGCGTCGCGCTGACGACCGAGCCGGACAGCGTGGCCAGGCTCGCGACCAGGCTCTGCAGGTCGACACCCTTGAGCGCGTCCGCACCGGGGATGACACCGGCCGCCGAGGCGGCCCGCAACTCGGAGACGGCCGTGGAGACGGTGTTGGTGATGGTGTCGCCGCGGCGGACGAAGCCGTCCAGGCCGCTGACCAGGACGGCCAGCACGTCGGCGTGGTCGAGCAGGGTGTTGAGTGCGGCCGCGACCTGGGGGTCGTCGAGTCGGTCCCGAACGGTGTCGGCGGGGGTGACCGCTACTGCCTGCCCGTTAGCCGTCATGCATCCTCCTGGCAAATGTGGCCTCGATCACAAAAGTAGTCTTATGGAGTCGGTCTGCCTATCGCTTTCGCGCAGCGGCTGTCAGGATTGCGAAGAATTACCTGCGTTGAAGCGCGACCGATGTTTGGGAGGCTGGCGTGGCGGGTGCGATCGTCGCGCGGGCCGTCGACCTGCCGCTGGGCGTAATCCCAGGTAGACGCTGATGTCCCGGCTCACCCGGCTGGGTTACATCGACGTTCGCCGGACCAGCAACCCGGTTCGCCGCAAGGTCCGGTCGCGCGGTGTGCCCCCGGCGCTGGCAAACAACGAAATCTTCTACACCGAGGACGTCAAGGCCGCCTCCAGGCTGATCGCCAAGACACTCGGGCCGCTACAGCTCACCGTCGGGGCCGACGAGTTGCCCGGGTTCGCGGCCACCATGCACGGGGTTCGGCTGCGCAACGTCAGCCTGCTCTATCTCGACCTGCACGTGGCGTCGGCCGTCGACATCCCCATGCTGGGTCCGCAGTACACCGTGCACATGCCCATGAACGGACGCGCGATCGTCGAGCACCGCGGCCGCACCTTCGAGGCCAACACCATCCGCTCGGTGGTCAGCAGCCCGGGCGCCTCGCTGCAGATGGCGTTCGACCACGACTCTCCGCAGCTGATCATCCGGATCGAGGAGCGGGCGCTGGCCGCTCACCTGACCCGGCTGCTCGGGCGCGCGCTGGACCGGCCGCTGGTGTTCGACCCCGAGTTCGACATGGCCACCGAGGCCGCGATGCGCTGGCATGCCGCGGTGCAGCTGATCCACACCGAGGTGTTCCACGAGGGCTCACTGATCCAGCGCGGGCATGGCATCGGTGCCGTGGAGGAGTTCGTCATCAGCAGCCTGTTGCACCTGCAGCCCTCCAACTACCACTCGGAGTTCCTCGGGCCGGCCCAGGCCGACCCGCGCCGCGGCGTGGTGCAGAACGCGATGAACTACATCGAGGACCACCTCGCCGAGCGCATCACCATGGAGGCCGTCGCCAAGGCGGTGCACATGAGCGTGCGCTCCATCCAGCAGGGCTTCCGCGAGGAACTCGGCATGACGCCGATGACCTATGTGCGGGAACGGCGGCTCGAGCGGGTGCACGAGGAGCTCACCGACGCCATCGACGCGGGCGACGCCGACCGGGCCGCCGCCATCGCCGCGGAGCACTTCGTGCTGACCGAGAAGATGATCCGCGACCTGGTCCGCCGGGTCCGCAAAGAGGGCGGCACCCCGTGAGCCCCCGCGTACGGTTCGTCATCCGGCGGCTGCTGCTGACGATCCCGGTGCTGTTCGCGATGAGCGTGTTCGTGTTCCTGATCATCCGGCTGGTGCCCGGCGACCCGGTCCGCACCATGCTCGGGTTCCGGGCCACCGACGCCAACGTCGCCCAGATCCGCGAGCAGCTCGGGCTGAACGAGTCGCTGGTGAGCCAGTACCTGCACTGGCTCGGCGGAGTGCTGCACGGCGACTTCGGCACCGACTTCATCAGCAAGGCGCCGCTGCGCGAGCTGCTGGCCCAGAGGGTCCCGGTCACCCTCGAGCTCACCCTGCTCGCGATGACCCTGGCCGTGATCGTCGGGGTGCCGCTCGGCGTCAAGGCGGCCACCGGGTCGCGCTGGGTGCGGCGGCTCACCGACGGGTTCGTGGTGGCCGGCGTCAGCATCCCGGACTTCTGGCTGGGCATCATGCTCGTCCTGCTGTTCGCCGGGATCCTGTCGGTGCTGCCCCCCTCGGGGTACGTGCCGTTCACCGAGGACCCGGTGCAGAACCTGCGCTACATGGCGCTGCCCGTGCTGACCCTGGCCGTCGGGGAGACCGCCTACATCCTGCGCACCACCCGCGGCGCCATGGAGTCGGTGATGGGCCAGCCGTTCGTCGCGTTCCTGCACGCCAAGGGCGTCTCCCGGCGGCGGATCGTGCACCGGCACGCCCTGCGCAACGCCGCCACCCCGGTGATCACCGTGATCGGCATCCAGTTCGGGGTGCTGCTCGGCGGGGCCATCGTCATCGAGACCCTGTTCGCACTGCCCGGGGTTGGCCGACTGCTCGTCACCGCGATCAACCAGCGCAACTACCCCGTCGTCCAGGCCGGTGTCCTGGTGGTCGCCACGCTGTTCATCCTGGTGTCGCTGATCACCGACCTCTTCATCGGCTGGATCGACCCGCGGGTCGCCGACGGGCAGGCGTCATGACCACCACCGCCAACCCCCCGGCCGCCGCAGTGCAGGC
>Ga0208851_1000918_pt1 | contig 11101 bp, 9 predicted proteins | sample NGESurshal092012_FD_184481 | JGI IMG/M metagenome (GOLD analysis project Ga0208851, IMG submission 184481) | Arctic peat soil microbial communities from Barrow, Alaska - NGEE Surface sample 415-2 shallow-092012 (SPAdes) | ecosystem: Environmental > Terrestrial > Soil > Wetlands > Peat ... | reverse complement strand
CTGTCGGTATCGGTGCTGGACGTCAATGAGGCGGGTGCGCAGGCGACCGCCACCCGGATTTCCGCGCAGACCGGTTCGGCGGTCTTCGGTTTCGGCTGCGACGTGGCCAACCGGGAGAGCGTGCAGGCCGCGTTCGCCGGTGCCGCCGACGTGATGAACGGTATCGACACCTACATCGGCAACGCCGGGATCACCCGGGACCGGATGTTCCACAAGCTGACCGAGGACGACTGGAACCAGGTCATTGCGGTCAACCTGACCGGCGTTTTCAACGGCATCCAGGCCGCCGCCCCGTGGCTGCGTACCCCGGGCCCGGGTCGGATCGTGCTCACCTCCTCCGTGGTGGCCAAGGCCGGCAACCTCGGGCAGATGAACTACATCGCCTCCAAGGCCGGCATCGTCGGCCTGGTTCGCTCCGGCGCGCTCGAACTCGCCCGGTTCGGCACCACAGTCAACGGGATCCGGCCCGGCTTCATCATGACCGAGATGACCGCCGCGATGCCCGAAGCGGCGAAGGCCGTGATGTCGCAGAACCCGATCGGTCGCGCCGGGCTACCGTCCGACATCGCCGGCGCCGTCGCATTCCTGTGCTCCACCGATGCCGATTTCATCACCGGCCACATCCTGGACGTCAACGGCGGCATGGCCCTGTAACTCCGCTCGACCCTCGACCCACCGGCTGCGCGCAGCGTCGCCGCAACTTCGTGAAAGGACACCACCATGCCCGAAGCAGTCATCGTTGCCGCAGCACGTTCGCCGATCGGCCGCGCGGTCAAAGGCGCCTTCAAGGACACCAAACCCGATCAGCTGGGCGCCATGATGGTGCAAGCCGCGCTCGATCAGGTACCCGAGCTGGATCCGGCGACCATCGACGACCTGCTGCTGGGATGCGGGATGCCCGGCGGTGAGCAGGGCTGGAACATGGCCAGGGTGGTGGCCGTCCTGCTCGGGCTCGACGGCGTCCCCGGGGCGACGATCACCCGGTACTGCGCGTCGAGCGTGCAGACCACCCGGATGGCCATGCACTCGATCCGGGCCGGTGAGGGTCACGTCTTCATCTCGGCCGGTGTGGAATGCGTCAGCCGGTTCAAGATCGGCGGCAGCGACACCCCGCCGGTGACGTCGGATTCGCAGGGCGGCAACCCGTACCTGGACATGCGGTTCGACACCGCGCACAGCCGGAGCCTGTCCCGGGCGAAGGGCGGCGCGCCGGTCTGGCACGATCCGCGGGAGGACGGCGAACTCCCCGACTATTACATCGCCATGGGCCAGACCGCCGAGAACGTGGCCGGTCTGAAGAATGTCACCAGGGCGGATCAGGACGAGTACGCGCTGCGGTCGCAGGCGCTGACCGCGAAGGCTCTCGCGGACGGTTTCTGGGCCAAGGAGATCACCCCGGTCACCCTGGCCGACGGCACCGTCGTCACCGCCGACGAGGGCCCGCGCCCGCAGACGACGCTGGAGGGGTTGTCCGGGCTCAAGCCGGTGTTCCAGGTGGACGGGACGGTCACCGCCGGCAACGCCTGCCCGCTCAACGACGGCGCCGCGGCACTGGTGATCATGAGTGACGTCCGGGCCGCGGAACTGGGCATCACCCCGCTGGCCCGGATCGTCGCGACCGGTGTGTCCGCCCTGTCGCCGGAGATCATGGGACTGGGGCCGGTGGAGGCAACGCAGCGGGCGCTCGCGATCGCCGGCATGTCGATCGGCGACATCGACCTGGTGGAGCTCAACGAGGCCTTTGCCGCGCAGGTGGTCCCGAGCTACCGTGAGCTGAACATCGACCTCGACCGGCTCAACGTGCACGGCGGCAGCATCGCTATCGGCCACCCGTTCGGAATGACCGGTGCGCGGATCACCACCACCCTGATGAACGGTTTGCGCAGCAGGGACGCCACGCTCGGGCTCGAAACCATGTGCGTTGGTGGGGGTCAGGGCATGGCGATGATCATCGAGCGGCTGAGCTGATACTTTCGGTCTTGATGAGCACGCGTTCACTCACCCGTCAGGTTTCGATCTGCAACCAGGATCTGCGGGTGAACATTCGCCCCGGGGACGGGAGCACACCACCGCTGGTGATGTGCTCCGGCCTCGGCGCCAGCTATGAGATGTTGCAGCCGCTGGTGGATGCGCTCGACCCACGTATCGAAATCATCCGGTTCGACGCGCCGGGCGTCGGAGAGTCCCCAGCTGCCGCGATGCCCTATGGGTTCCCACAGCTCGCCTTCCTGCTGAAGCTGCTGCTCGACGAGCTGGGGTACGAGCAGATCAACCTGCTCGGGTTTTCCTGGGGTGGTGCGCTGGCCCAGCAGTTCGCGGTCCAGCATCGCACGCGCTGCCGGAAGCTGGTGCTGGTCAGCACCAGCACCGGAGTGCTGTCGGTGCCGGCCCCGCCGCGGGTGTTCGTCCAACTGGTGACCGCCCGCCGTTTCCGGGACTATGCGGCCGCCATGGCCGGCCCCTTCGACGACAATCACCCGGCCGCGAGCGCCGAGAACGCCCGGCGGCTGTTCCGGGGCGCCCGGGTTGCCTTCTCCGGCCGCGGCTTCGCCTACCAGCTGGCCGCGGTTGGGGCGTGGAGTAGCCTGCCGTTTCTCAAGCTGATCCGGCAACCGGTGCTGGTGATGGGTGGTGATCAGGACCAGATCGTCCCGGTCGCGAACGCCCGGATCCTCGCCCGCCTCATCCCGCATGCGGAATTGAGCCTGTTCCCCGGTGGGCATCTCGCGCCGCTGTTCGCGGCGGCCGCTGCTGGACCGCAGATCTCGCGGTTTCTGGCCGCCGCCGGCTAGCCCTGTCGGTGGTGGCACCTCGCTCGCCGGCCAGTATCGGGCCCGCCCGGCTGTCCGCTCCGGGTGGGGGCGGGCCGGCATGGTGTGGCCGTCAGCCGTCGACAGTGCCCGGGTCCGACGCCAACAACGTTCTGATCTGCCGCTCGCCGGCGGGGGTGAGTACCACAACGGGCCGCCGACCGGCAGCGGACTGCTCGTTCCAGGTCCACACGTTGGCGGCCGCGTCCCAGCCGACGCTGCGGCTGACCGGCAGCACCGCCCGCTGCTCCTCGTCGGTCAGCGGGACCCAACCGTCGTCGTACCAGGTCAGCTCGATGAGCGACTTGCGCAGCAGGTCATCGAGGGCATCGCCGACCTCCGCCACGATGCTGTCTTTGGGCGGAGAGTGCCGTTGCACGCCAACAGTATTCACCAATGCGGGCAGGTTCTCCTCGCCCGCTTCCAGCAAGATCGCCAGGATCTCCTTTTCGAGTTGTTCGGCCATCGTCAGTCCTTGTCGACAATTGTGGTGTGCTCTCCCCACGCGGCGTCACCCCTTGGTCGGTACCGATAGTAGTTGGCGCCCAAATGCTTTTCGACGGTTCGTCGCGGAACTGCTGGCCCGGCCGCGGCATGATCCGGATCTCCTCGCCGGTCGTCCTGTTCTCGTACAGCAGGCCACCCTCCCCGCGTGTCTGCCGGCCGAGAGCGAAGCCACGGCCGCGGAGTTCGGCCTCGATGCGGCCGCGTCCCCACGCTGGATTGATCCATCCGGGCCCGCCGCGGCGGAGGGTGATGGTGGCCCGTTCACCCGTGGTGGGATTCCGGTAGACAGCGGTCGTTCCGTCCCGATTGACCCTGTCCAGGACGAACCCCTCCTTCTTCAGGTTCTGCACATCGGTGGTGCTGGCGTTGGACAGGGTGCGTGGGGGCGGCGGCGGAGTCTTCGTCGGATTCTTCGCGGGAGTTGTTGTCTGCTCGGGCTCGCCGTCCTGGGCGGGCTTCCGCGTCTTGACTGACGATGTGCCACGCCCCGAATCGCGCGGCTTGTCCGCAGTGAACGACTTCAGCGCACGTCCGTAGAAGAGGCCCAGCACCTTGTTGATGACCGCCCCGAAGAGCAGCGAGGTCATCGCCCGCTCGGCGAACTCGGCGAACTGCCGGCGCGCCTCGAAGAGGGTGGCCATGATCCTGGGCGTCGTCGCGACCGAGAAGACCGTTGGGGCGATGACCCCGCCCTGCCCCCGGTAGTAGGCGTGCCGGGGTGACGCGTCCCCCTTGCGGGTGTAGGCGGCCACCGATTCCCGGGCCTCGGCAATGGTGTCGAAAATACGGTCCCCGGCACTGGCGCTGGCGGCACGGTCCTCCACAAGGGACAGCGGAATGAAGATCGGTGGCGTCTTGAACTCGTCGAGGTAGATGTTGAAGCCACCCAGCAGCAGGCCCCACTCGAGGTACACCATCCGGGTGTCGACGTAGTCCGGGCTCTGGCTGACCGGCCTGGGTTTCAGCTGAATCTGGTCCGGGTGAGCCGGGTCCGGGGGGCCGATGTCGAAGTCGTAGTACTGCGTCTTCTTGACGGGCGGCGCCGCCGCCACCACCGGCATGCCGCGGCCGACGAACTTCCCCGCGACGTCGGACCGCATGGACCGCAGCCCAGCGGGGGTGAGGCCGGCAATGTCGAACAGCCCGACCTGCGCGGACTTCGTCGCGACGACGAGCGGGCTGACCCGGACTCCGGCAGGCGGGCCGCCCGGCCACAGGTATCCGGCGACGGCTGATGCCTCGGTGAACCCGCGAATCTTGATGTGCCAGGACTTCCCGACCTGCTCGATTTCCAGGACCGGATCGTCGGTGGTGCGGTCGACGTTCCGCTGCAGCTGTGCGCCGGCGGCCCTCGGGGTCGCCCGCGCCGGCGCCGGGGGTCGCCCACGTCCGGTCAACAGCGAGGCGACCGCGCGGTTTCCGGCCTGACGCTGCAGGGCCACGATCCGCCGCGGGTCGGTGTCTGCGGACCGTTCGGCGGGTTCCTTGCGTCGATCGGCCGCCGGGCCGCGTCGGGCGGTCGTCGGAGTCGCCCTGTCCATACCGCCCACCGGGACCACTCCTCGCAACCGTCCTGTCAACGATAGGGCGGCGGAAATCAACGAGGCGAATGTCTGCGCGAAAGGGCACCAGGGGCCCGGGAGAGCAAATGCGACATCTTCGAACGGTCCTGGGAGCGGGTGCCTTCTCCGCGGTGTTGGTGCTGTCTGCGGCACCGGCCGCAGCGGCACACGGGAGTGGCCACGGCGACGATTCTTCCGCCCGGGTCCTGCTCTCGGACCTGTCCTCACCCAAGGGACTGGCGGTGAGCAGGGACCGGAACCTGGTGGTGAGCCAGGGCGCGTTCGGTGCGCCCGGCCCAGTTCTCGAATTCGATCTACGGGGCCGGGACAAGGGCAAGACGACCCCGTTGACGGACGCAGCCAATCTCGTGGACGTCGCCGTCAGCCCGATGGACGGCACCGGGTGGGGCATCACGCCCGGCCCGCCGGGTCCGGGCCAGGAACCGCCGCCCGGCGCAGGGCATCTGCTGCACCAACTCCGGGACGGCACCGTCGTCGACGTCCTGGACATCATCGCCTATCAGGCCACGGATCCCGATCCCGTCGACCAGGATCAGCCGCCCAATCCGACCGAGTCGAATCCGTACGGGCTCACTGTTGACCGCAAGGGCAACGCGCTGGTGGCCGACGCCGCCGGCAACGACATCATCCGAGTTTCCGCCGACGGCAAGGCGGAAACAGTCGCACGCTTCGATGTGCAAGCCGTCGCGACGGATCGGGTGCCCCCGGGCATCCTCGGCGTTACTTATCCGTTGCCGCCAACCATCACCGCAGAGGCCGTCCCCACGACTGTGACCATCGGTCCGGACGGCGCGATCTACGTGGGCGAACTGAAGGGTTTCCCGTTCCATCCGGGTACGTCGAACATCTGGCGCATCAGCCCCAACGCGGTCGGCGCGTGGTGTTCGGTGAATTCGCCTGATCCCACGAAACAATGCTCGCTCTATCAGGATGGCTACACCGCGATCCAGGATATTGCGTTCGGTGGGGGCAAGCTCTACGTGTTCGAGTTGGCCGCTGACGGTGTCTTCGCATTCGAGGCCGGTCTGTCCACGGGACAGTTCCCTCCTGCGGTCCTGGTGCAGTCGTCGAAATACCGTGGTGGTGATCGTCGGACCGAGTTGGCGACCGGACAACTCTCGCAACCGGGCGGGGTCGCGGTGGTAAACAATGACGTCTATGTCACCGACTCGATCTTCACCGGTGGTCGACTGCTGACAATTGATAACTGAACGATTGATGACTTGATGACTGACTGACTGATGACATGATGATTGCTGACTGACTGACTGACTCGGGTCCCCATGGCGCTTGGCGCACCGCAGAACAGCCGGCGGCTGGTCGGAGTCGCCGGTCCGGATGAGGGTCTCACGCATCTCGGGGCCGTTGTGTGAGGCGGCAGTCCGCGCACGATCCGGTTCGAGCGGGTACCCGCGACCACCGGGGCTTGCACTACCCGGCCAATCGGACAAAGGTGATGAACGGCGGATCTCCGCCCACGGTGACTCTGCTGGACGAGGCCGACCTCGGTCCTCGCCCCCGCTTCAGGCACGGGCGGCAGCGCAATGTTCATCCAGGTGATCCAGGGCAAGGTCGCAGACGCCGGGAAGCTGGAAGCGGCGATGGACCGTTGGGGACTCGAACTGCAATCAGGGGCTGTCGGATGGCTGGGCACCACCGGCGGAGTCACCGACGACGGCACCTTCGTGGCCACGGTGCGGTTCGAGTCGGAAGATGCCGCCCGCCGGAACAGCCAACGGCCCGAGCAGAGCGCCTGGTGGGCCGAAACTGAAAGATGCTTCGACGGCCCGGTGACGTTCTTCGACTGCCCGCAGGTCGACGTCTGGATGAACGGTGGATCCGACGACGCTGGCTTCGTGCAGGTGATGGAGGGCCACACCTCGGACGTAGACCGGATGCGGGAGCTGATGCGGCGGTACGCCGCCGAAATGCACGAACTGCGCCCGGAGATCATCGGCGCGACCATCGCCCTGCACGGCGACGGTGCCTTCGTGGAAACCGTGTACTTCACCTCCGAAGCGGAGGCCCGGCAACGGGAAAGCATGCCGCCACCCCTGGAGATGGCGGCGGCCTTGGCACAGGAACAGCAGCTGATGGAGAACATCACCTACCTGGACCTGCACCAGCCATGGTTGGTGTCGCAGGGGCGCTGAGTCACGATTCGCCCGCTGCCGCCGGTGCGGCCATCCGGTTGGGCCCGATGGTGACGATTGCCGACGCGGCAGCGGAGCGCTGGGATGATGTGGTAGCGGTCATCGGACCTACCCGCGGACCGGTCGACGCGCTGGTGCCATTGGTTCCGGTTGCGCCGGCCACATTTCCACGATGTGGTCGGTGACCTGCTTTGTGCCGCACGACCGGGCCGAGGCGCGGGTAGCGGCGGCCCTCGCGGCCGGCGGTCACCTGGTGACCGACGCGGATGCTGCAGTCGTGGTGGGTGATGGCCGATACCGAGGGCCACGCGGTCTGCGTCGCCACTTGGTCGGGTCGGTGGGGTCCGTCGACTCCAACGGGGTGGTGTCGACACCCCACCCCCCGTTCACCGCCTGTTCACCGCATCCCGTTAGCGTCGGCCACGCCCGTCGCGGACAGTGCCTGCGCTTGTCCGCCAGAACCAGGCGATCAGTGGTCGAGGCGAAGGGCGCTCGCGACGGTGCGAGCAGTGTGCACGATGGAACCCCAAACGCCGCGGGCGGTGATGACGATGGAGCCCGACGGCGCGAGCGTCATTGCCGAGGCACGGGCACTTGCGAAGAAGCTGCTGCGCAAGGGATTGCCTGAGCGATGGCTGCACACCCAGGGGGTCGCGAGCCGAGCGGCCGAACTGGCGTCCACAGTGCCCGCAGGTGACCGGTCGATGTTGATCGCCGCTGCCTGGTTGCATGACATCGGATATGCGACGGTGCTCCAGGACACCGGCTTCCACCCGTTGGACGGGGGCCTGTACCTGCGGGCGCACGGATGGGACGACCGGTTGGCACGGCTGGTCGCCCATCACTCCGGGGCGAGGTTCGTCCCGGTGCAGCGAGGCTTTGCTTCGTTGATGGCCGACTTCGACTTCGAGGACGGACCGGTGTCCGACGCACTCACCTATTCCGACCAGACGGTTGGTCCACACGGCCGGCGAATGACGGTGCAGTATCGAATCGCGGAGGCGATCGTCCGGCACGGTCCGGATTCGCCGAACGCCCCGGCCCGGGTGGATCGCATCCCCTACTTGTTGGCGGTCGCTGATCGGGTCGAGCAGCGCCTCTTGCTGGCGCAGCACAGCTGACCCCCGGCTGGTCCCGCCGGCCGGCCGGACCGGCCCTTGCATCTCATCACGGCCCCCGGCACCCGGGTTCTCGACCGGGGCAGCAACAACATGAGCGGGGAATCCTCTCGCCCGGACGCACACAGCGCACGCACAGGAGGAGAACAGCAAGCACCCTGAGTGCTGTCACATGCTGACCTTCAGTCACCGACAAGATGATCCCGAGGCCGCCAAGGAGACCGATGAACCGCCGGCAGCAGAGTCCACCCTTGGCCTACGAGGGTCGTCCGCTCGTCCGACCCGACGAGGAGATCGTCGACCAGGGGCAGGGTGCCGATGTCGCCACCCTGATGGGCCGGCGGCGGATGCTGCGGACCCTTCGAGGTCGGCGATCACGACGAGTTCGACGGTGTCCAGCCGGGCCAGGATACGCGAGTGGACGTCGCCGATCACGCCGGCGCCGATCACCGCGAAACGGAGCTTGCTATTGGCTCTCATCACCTGCCGATTCTTCGCTCAGTGGAAGCCGAGAAGCGTATGGTGATCAGCTCGAACGGCCTGAGCTGCAGCCCGAGATCCCGGCCCTGGGTCGCCGTGGATCCAGTCGGCGTACGTTCCAACAGGTCGGTGACGGTGGCGCCGGCGGCGTCGAAGCCGGCGCTCACAGTGACTGCTGTCCGGCGGCCCATTGACTCGTACAATCGCATGATGACATCGCCGGATCGGTCTTCGGCGAGCTTCACCGCCTCCACGACGACGCCCGGGTCGGATACCGACACGATGGGCGCAACGGCGCGGGACCCGCGGACCGTCCGCCACGGAAGATTGATCGCATACCCGGCCCGAACCGCGTCGCCGACCCCGGCGCCGGGAACGATCGACACGCGGAGCGTGTGGCGACCCTGATCCGCGCTCGGGTCCGGATACAGCGGTGCACGCAGCAACGTCAGTCGCACAGTGGTGCAAGTCCCCCCGCCCGCCCGCGGTGTCTGAAAAACGTCGTGACCGTAGGTGGAGTCGTTTGCGATCGCCACCCCGAAGCCCGGCTCGCCGACGTGGATCCACCGGTGCGCGCAGATCTCGAACTTGGCCACCTCCCAGGACGTGTTCGTGTGGGTGGCCCGAAATACATGACCGAACTGGGTTTCCGATGCGGACCGGTCCGCCGCGACATCGAGGGGGAAGGCCAACTTCAGCAGCTTCTGACGCTCGTGCCAGTCGATGCGGTTGGTGAGGTCGACGGCGCGAGCACCGCGGGCAAGGCAGATCTCCTGCTCGACGGTCGAGTTGCCGAACGAGCGCACGACCCGGACGCTCGCCTGATCAGGTCCAGCTACTTCCAACGAGACCGACTGCGCGACATCCAGATCCACCACATCGCGGAGATAATGTCGATCGATATCCCAGGCGTCCCAGTGGTTCGGTATGTCCCTGTGCAGCTGGAGCAGGTTGCCGGTCGCCCCGGGTGGCAACACCTGACGACCGCTGGGCACGTCCACCAACGACGTGATCAGGCCGCGGCGATCGATCGACAGCCGGACAAGGCGGTTGTCCAGCAGGATCTCTCCACCGTTCTCGACCGCCCGCACGGGCGGGGTTGCTGGGTCCGAAACCTGTTCACCCGCAGCGAGTCCCGCAACACCCGCCCGCTCGAACGGACCTGCGTTGAAGGCGATCTCCCGGTCACCATCACCGGCCAGCAGCCGCTGGCGGTCCAGGATAAGAGCTTCGAGAGCTGTCCCGACCTCCGCGTAGGCGCGCTAGGCCTCGCGGTGCACCCAGGCGATCGAGCTTCCCGGCAGTATGTCGTGAAACTGCTGGAGAAGGACGATGCGCCAGAGTCTCTCCAACTCCTCGTAGGGGTAGTCTCTGGCCAGAGAGATTGCGGCGGTCGTCGCCCACAATTCCGCTTCCCGTAAGAGGTGCTCGCTGCGACGGTTACCCTGCTTCGTGCGCGCCTGTGAGGTATAGGTGCCCCGGTGCAATTCCAGATACATTTCCCCCACCCACGTCGGTGCGTCCGGGTAATCCGTTTCCGCGGCGGTGAAGAAATCCTTGGGGCTGCCGAACTCCACCGTGGGCGAACCCTCGAGGGACCTGACGCGTCGGCCGCTCGCGATCATCTCCCGGGTCGGCCCGCCGCCGCCGTCGCCGTGGCCGAATGGCACCAGCGACATCGAGCCCCGCCCGTGGTCCGCGTAGTTCCGTTCGGCGTGCGCCAGCTGCCCGGCGGACAGATCGGAATTGTAGGTATCGACCGGCGGAAAGTGGGTGAAGATCTGCGTTCCATCCAGGCCCTGCCACCGGAAGGTGTGGTGCGGCATTCTGTTCGTCTGGTTCCAGGAGATTTTCTGGGTCAGGAACCATCGTGCGCCCGCGGCCACAGCGATCTGTGGAAGAGCGCCGGAATAGCCGAACGAATCCGGAAGCCAGACCTCCTCGGTGTCGACGCCGAATTCCTCGAGGAAGAACGACTTGCCCGCGACGAACTGCCGGGCCAGCGCCTCTCCACCCGGCATGTTCGTGTCGGACTCCACCCACATCCCGCCGACCGGAACGAACTGGCCGGCCACCACCTTCTCGCGAATGCGCTCGAACAGGCTCGGGTAGCTCGTCTTGATCCACGCGAATTGCTGAGCCGATGAGCAGGCAAAGACGAAGTCCGGATTCTCCTCCATCAACCACAACACATTCGAGAAGGTCCGCGCGCATTTGCGAATTGTCTCCCGCACCGGCCACAACCACGCGGAGTCGATGTGGGCGTGGCCCACCGCCAGCAGATGATGGGCGCTCGCGGCCGCAGGAGCGGACAGGACCTTGGCAAGTGCGGCTCGTCCCACCGTCGCGGTACCGGCAATGTCGTCCGGATCCATCACGTCCATCATCTGTTCCAGTGCTCGCAAGATCACGGCGCGACGGGGCGAGGTCGGCTCCAGTTGCGTCATCAG
>Ga0208851_1000917_pt1 | contig 11119 bp, 10 predicted proteins | sample NGESurshal092012_FD_184481 | JGI IMG/M metagenome (GOLD analysis project Ga0208851, IMG submission 184481) | Arctic peat soil microbial communities from Barrow, Alaska - NGEE Surface sample 415-2 shallow-092012 (SPAdes) | ecosystem: Environmental > Terrestrial > Soil > Wetlands > Peat ... | reverse complement strand
CGCCCGACCCGCACATCGTGTGCGAGCCCAAGGCCTTCGACCTGGGAAAATGGGGTGGAGCTGCGGGGAATCGAACCCCGGACCTCTTCGATGCGAACGCGGATCACAGGCCAGGGCGAGTAATGGATGTCGCCGTTCACGCAGGTGGCACGGTTGGGGACCACTGCTAACGGTCGGCATTTAGCGCAGATCGAGGTGCCTTTGCGGTGCGCATGGCCCCTCTGTCTGTCGCCGGGCTCTCGACCAACCGCTCCATATCCCGTGTGACAGCCGCACCCAGGATTTGGAGGAACATCCGGCCCAGGACGGTGGACGCGCCGGAGATGAGGGTTCGTCGGCACGCTTGCGGGCGTTTGGCGGTCTGGCCGGCGCGTCTGCTCGACCGGGCAGACCTCGGAGCACTCCAGCCCGGGGCTGAAGAAACTCGTGCGTCGCTGTACCCTCCCTGCCGGCTCCGCGACCCCACCGCCCCCGCGGAGACGAACTCAGCTGGCACGCGGCCCGGCAAGCTACTCCTGAGCTGTCGGTGGTTCACCGAGATCGTCGACGGTGCATTCCGGCGGGGCCCTCAGCCCGCCGGAAGCGGTCGCTACGCACACAAGGATCCCATCGAGCGTGCCGCCGCCCACCTATGTGGTCTGGGCGACTGCCCAACAGACTCACGATTGCGAGCTCAGACCGAGAAGCTCTAAGGGTGAGCGAAGGACAGCCTAAACCGAGAACCGAATGGCTGACAGCTTCACTCCTTCGGCACAATATCCCAAAATGGCGATCGCCGTCGGCTTGATTGACACGTTTGGCGCGGTCGACGTTATAGCATTTGGGTGGTACACTCCTCTTGGTATAGAGATGGGTACGCAACGTGACGAGGGGTTTGACGTGACGATTAGGTCCGTGGTCGTGCTCAACAGAGCACTGCGCGTTCCATGCGTACGAGTAGCACAACCACCAGTGATGACGAAGCGTTCGAGTCGCGCATGAACGAGGTGTCTGCCGCCGTCATCGGAAACGATCCCGGCCGGCTGATCGCTAGGGATCGTTCGTTCAAGAGTGGGAAGATTCGAAATGACCGTTGATGGACCGGAGGCGGACGCGAGGGACATTGAGGCCGGGGTCACCGTCATTATTCCCACTCTGAACCGCCGGATGCTGCTGTTGCGCACGCTGCATTCCGTCCTGGCCCAAACAGGTGTTCCAGTGTTCGTAGTGGTCGTTGACGATGGCGGAGATGACGGCATCGAGGACGCCGTTGAGGCGCTGGGGGATCCTCGGGTGCGGCTACTTCGCCACGAGAATCGGCGCGGGGTTTCCGCGGCACGTAACAGCGGTCTGGCCCTCGCTACGACGGAGTGGGTCGCCTTCGTCGACGACGACGATATTTGGGCGCCTGACAAGCTTCAAGCCCAACTTGCTGCCATCGCGGCCGATGGGTCTGCCCGTTGGTCCTGTGTGGGTTCAGTGAATGTCGACGATGAGGCGACTGTGCTTTGGTGGGCGGATCCACTATACGAGCGGGACCTCTCCAGGGCACTCTTGAGAAGCAATTCGATCCCCGGCGGCGGTTCCGGTGTTCTCGCTTCGACCGGTATTTCGCGTGCCGTCGGCGGGTTCGACGAGACCATGTCGAATCTGGCCGACTGGGACTTCTATCTCCGCCTGGCGCAGAGATCACCCGTTGCCGCTGTTCACGCACCGATGGTCGGCTATCTTGTGCACCCGGGCAGCATGGCTCACAACATTGCGCGGTCCGTGACCGAATACGCTTATATGAAAAGCAAATATGCACAATTGCGGTCGGTGCTCGGAGTTCAGTTGGACGAAGTGCAGTGGTTAGGTTACTTGGCCGGGATGGCTTTTAACGGAGGCCACAGATGGACAGGTTTCCGCATGCACCTGCAGCTCGCGCTGCGACACGGTCGACTCCGCTCCCTGCGTTCGATGGGAATGGCAGTGGTGCCCAGGTGGGTCTACAAGGCACGCGCACACCGGGGGGCGGCTCAAGTGCCAGCGATATGGGCTCAATCCACTTCTGAGTGGTTGCGCCCCGTTAACGCCGCCGAGACCGCGCAGGGGCAGCCTTTGATACCGGCCCGCTGAGATTTAACGGTCGCACCCGCCAGCGACGTGCCCTTAGCCCTGGAGCAGCGGACCCGGTGACATCCACCAGCAACAAATAATGATGCCCCATATCTGAAACCCGTGCCGCGACGACGTTCAGATCAAGGAGACCAACGATGCTTCCCCGGATGCTGACGACGACCCAAGCCGGCAATTTCGATCGGCGACGCAGGGTGGTTGTCACGGGCGGCGCCGGGTTTTTGGGCAGCCACCTGTGCGAAGCCCTGCTGAACGACGGTTTTGACGTCGTGTGCCTGGACAATTTTCTGACCAGCGCGCCGGCGAACGTTGCGCACCTGATGGGTCGACACGGGTTTCGACTGGTCCGTTGCGACGTCATCGATTTCATCCACGTTCCCGGACCGGTCGATCTGGTCTTGCACTTCGCCTCACCCGCGTCACCTATCGATTACCTACAGCTACCGATTCATACCCTGCAAGTTGGCTCCATCGGCACATCCCATGCCCTGGGCCTCGCAAAGGAAAAGGGTGCCCGGTTCGTGCTCGCATCGACCTCCGAGGTCTACGGCGATCCGTTGGTGCATCCACAGCCGGAAGAATATTGGGGCAACGTCAATCCGGTTGGGCCGCGCGGCGTCTACGACGAGGCCAAACGGTTCGCCGAGGCGCTGACCACGGCATACCGGTCCACCCACGAGATGAACACCGGAATCGTGAGGATCTTCAACACCTACGGCCCGCGGATGCGACCCTCGGATGGCCGCGCCATTCCGACATTCATCCGGCAGGCGCTGGCCGGCCAACCGCTGACTGTCACAGGGACCGGCGCGCAGACCCGCTCGATCTGTTACGTGAGCGACTTGGTAGCGGGAATCCTTGCCATGGCGGCCTCGGACCACAGCGGTCCGATCAATATCGGCAACCCCATCGAGCTACCCGTTGGCCAAATCGCCGAGGATGTCATTGCCTGCACCGGATCGTCATCCACAATCGATTTCATCGACCGACCTGTGGACGATCCCGAGGTGCGCCGCCCCGATACCACTTTGGCAGCATCCGTTCTCGGCTGGAAACCGTCGGTTGATTGGCCGGAAGGCCTGGCTCTCACGGTCGACTGGTTTGCTCGCGCACTGAGCCCGCAGGCTTCGTCGCTGTGACGCGATGCGTTGCTGCCGCGTTGGGCGGCCGAAAGGCCAGTGAGCAGAAGGGGCACCATGATGTCGGATAGTGAATTCAACGGATGCCTTGTCTTGTCGGCCGCGAATCCTTGGGAGGGAATCAGGATGGCTGACAGGCAACTCGCCGAGCAACTCTCGCGGTTGATCCCGGTGCTGTATGTAGAGCCTGCGAAGTCCATCGTGAGCCGCTTTCGAAACGAGGGATGGCGTGGGATTCGCACCCGGGGTCGACTACATAGAATAAGTCCAGGCCTGGCCAGATTGACTCCTGAAGGGTTGCCCGGGCTGACCTGGCGCGGTGTGCGTTCGATCAACTCGAAGATTGTTTCCTGGCAGGTTCGGCGAGCAACAAGGAGGCTCAAAGGGTCTGTGCGGATGACCTTGGAGGCGCACATCCTGTCACCACTCATGGGTAACTGCGGTGAGGTGACCAAGGCCTACTGGGCTCAGGACGATTTCGTCGGAATGACACCCTTGTTAGGGCTGCCCAGTGAGCCAGTCGCGCGGGGGGAGAGCAAGCTGATAAAAGCTGCGGATGTGATCATCGCAGCAAATCCCGTCGTTTCCGAAAATGTCAGGCTGCAAGGGAGGCAGGCGCACCTGATTCCTTTCGGTTGCGACTACCCCCTCTTCTCTTCTACCGAAACAGTTGAGCCAGCAGCCGACGTCGGACTGCCGAAACCTACTGCATTGTTCATGGGGCACCTGGGAGACCGGATTGATCTGAATATCCTGGAATGCCTTGGGCGATCCGGGATGTCGCTGCTCATCGTCGGTCCGCTGCACCCAAAGGCTGACTCTCGGCGCTTTGAGCGTATTTTGGCGAACGATAATGTCACCTGGCTTGGCGAGCGTCCTTTTGAGAGCCTCCCCAGTTACCTAGCCCACGCAGAGGTAGGCCTTCTACCCTATACAAGATCGAAATTCAATATGGGCAGCTGTCCGCTCAAGGTTCTCGAGTACCTTGCCGCGGGCTTGCCGGTGGTGTCAACCGACCTTCCCGCGATTCGATGGCTGGGTACCCGTCATATCTCTGTTGAAAACGACCCGGGCCGTTTCGTGGAACGTGTCGCAGAACTATTCGATACCGGGAGGGACGTTGCGGCCGCCGCGGAACGCCGACAGTTTGCTTCTGAACATAGTTGGGCACACAGCGCCTCAGCATTTGCTGAGGCGCTCGGGGTTACGTCGAACTCTGTTGCGGGACACGTTGCCCCAACAAGTCTTCACTTTGGCTAGCCTCGGTGGTTTCGCGTCGGGCGGCGGCTCCCGATCGCTGACGACGACCAGGACCTTTCGGCAGGGCCCCTGCAATTCGTTGATAACCCGTCTGAGGTTTATTGGGACAAGCATGGACTGGCTCCCGCGGAGCCGGCGACCCTTATCGGTCTCCTTATGCTTATGGCCATGACCGAGGGTGGGCGCGATGCGTCCGCTCCCGCGACTCCCAAGAACGATAGGGGGTCGTGGCAGGAGGTGTGGCGCAGCCGCGAGTTGATTGCTTTCTTTGCGTTCCGTGACCTGAGAGTCCGCTATCGACAAGCCGTTCTGGGGGTAGCGTGGGTGCTGGTCCAGCCGCTGGCGATGGTCGCCGTGTTCACCCTGGTTTTCCACAATCTGGCTCAGTTACCAAGCGGCGGCATTCCATATCCCCTATTCGCGATGACGGGATTGGTGATCTGGACGTGCTTCACAAGCACGGTGACTGGGGCCAGTGACTCCCTGGTGAGCAACTCGGCTCTCGTTACGAAGGTCTACTTCCCTCGGTTGACGGCACCCTTGGCGACTCTGCTGCCACCGCTGGTCGACTTGGCGGTTTCGTTGGTCGTCGTCGTCGGGATGTGCGTGGTCTATGCAGTGGCGCCGACCTGGCGGTTGATCGGTGCCCCACTGAGTTTGTTGATGTTGGCTACCGCGAGCATGGGTATTGGCCTTTGGCTGTCCGCGCTGAATGTCCGCTATCGGGATGTCCGACACGCGGTTACCCCGCTATTGCAGCTGCTGCTGTTCCTCAGTCCTGTTGCCTATTCGCCCGATTTGCCGCCAGGTGCAGCATTGGTCTACGCGGTGAATCCCCTGGTGGGCGTCATCGAATTGTTCCGGTGGTCGGTGTTGTCCGCACCGTGGCCCGGATGGCCTCTGCTGGTATCCGCTGTCGTGGCCGTCGTGGTCCTGCTTGCTGGGCTGTCCTACTTCCGACGCGCTGAGCGCGCCTTCGCCGATGTCATCTAGACCGCCGGACCGGATCCAGTTGCAGGACGTGAGCAAACGTTACGAACTGGGTATCAGGGCAACGACGGCACGTGAGGCACTGAGCCAGCGTCTGCATCGAGTGGTCCGCCGGGGAGCCGTGGATCGCACGGAGCTGTGGTCACTGCGGGACGTGTCATTCAGTGTGGCAGAGGGGGAAGCCTTGGGCATCGTCGGTCCGAACGGGGCGGGTAAGAGCACGATCTTGAAGATCCTGACTGGGATCACGATTCCGACCAGTGGCGCGGTGCGCACCAGTGGGCGAGTAGCTGCCCTCCTTGAGGTCGGCACGGGTTTCCATCCGGAGCTCACCGGCCGGGAGAACGTCTACCTCAACGGCGCCATCCTCGGCATGTCGCGGCGCGACATTCGGCTGCGCTTTGACGCCATCGTCGATTTCGCCGGGATTGAGCGGTTTCTCGATACTCCTGTGAAGCGGTACTCCTCCGGCATGTATCTGCGGTTGGCATTCGCTGTTGCCGCCCACCTGGAGCCCGACATCCTGGTTGTTGACGAGATTCTCGCGGTCGGGGACGCCGAGTTCCAACGCAAATGCCTTGGTCGCATGCAGGAAGTCGAACGCGAGGGCCGCACCGTCGTCTTCGTGAGCCATGATCTCGATACGCTGAGCAAATTGTGCACGCGGTCGCTTTGGCTTGAGGCTGGTCGCATCCGCGAGTCCGGGGCAACGGGTGACGTTGTCCGCCAATACCTGGCGGCCCACTCAACATCGCTTGGGGAGTCGGTGACATCGGTCTCCGCGGGCCCGGTGACGCTCGACCACGTTCGGGTCCTGCCACTCCACGGACGATCCCCCGCCCCGATGTTGCGGGATGATGCCCTGGCCATTGAGATAGATTTCGGCCTCGCCGAGACCACAATCGGCTTTGATATCGCCGTCTACATTACGAACAGAAGTGGTACTCGGGTACTCGACCAGGTGTTAAGTGATCAGGATGCGCCGCGGCTGCCGCCGGGTGCCCACCGGCTGCGATTAGAGGTGCCGCCAGTACTCAATGTGGGGAGATACACCGTCGGCGTGTGGTTCGGCACCACTTACCACGAGATCTTGAATGTCCCGACCGCTCTGTCCTTCACCTTGGAAGGCAGCGACCGTGGCCGCCCCGAAAGGGTTCTTGTGCTGGAGGTGCCAATGACAGTGACCCCACTAGACACCTGACAATCCAATTCGGGAATACGCGCGCACTATGACAATGACGGTATTGCCGGATCCATGACTTGAGTTCACCGGCGCGGAGCTCTCCAGCCGCAGAGCCTGCAAGTAGAAGTGGCGCGGGCGTCGCGGTATCGAACCATCACTGCCTCGAAGCTCGTGGGCAGCAGGGTTATTGAGCAGGTCCACCTGGCTTCGAGACACCGAACCGCCGCGGGGACCGCACTGCAGAACGGAGAAATCCGCGGAGATCACTGATCAACCCGACCGCGATACCGGCAGTCCAATTCGTCTTGGGTAGTCGGCGTTCGGCCCCAACGCCCTCCGCTTGCGCTAGCATCGTAGGTCACGATGACGGTGCCTGCGACATCGAGAAATAGGTGTCTATGGCTTCACCCCTGGTTTCGGTTGTGGTTCCGGCCTACAACGCCGCCGCCACGATCTTCTCAACACTCGCGCGGCTCAACCGCCAATCTTTCCCAGACTTCGAAGTGATCGTCGTCGACGACGGCTCGACCGACGAGACCCTCTCCGTCGCCCAAGCCGCGGCGATCCAGGACCCGAGGATCTGGCTCATCCGGAAGTTGAATGGAGGAGTGTCCAGCGCCCGCAACGCCGGACTTGCTGCCGCAACGGGACTCTGGACCCTGTTCCTGGACGCCGACGACTGGCTGGACGACGACTTCCTCACCCGAATGCTGGCCGCCTTGTCCGCCCAACCTGGCAGTCGCGTCGCACGCTGCCGCCACGCTCGCGTCGGCCCCTCCGGTGCGCAGATGGCAGGACCGGAGAACGACCCCGATCAGGAACATTTCTTCGAGACACTCGCCCGACGGGCGACGGGGGCGACTCACGCCTACCTGACCGAGACCGCGCTCGTCCGCGAGGTGGGCGGCTTCGACGAAACACTTCGGATCTGCGAGGACTGGGATCTGTGGCAGCGGATCGCACGCACCGGGGCACGCCTGGCTACAGTGCCCGAGGCGCTCGCCTACTACCGGATGCAGCGTGACTCGTTGACCAGCGACGGCGCGCGCCTGCTTGCGGATGCGCGGACCGTGCTCCGACGCGGCATGTCCGCGGACCCTCGAGTCCCCTGGCCAGATCCACGCTGGACTCTGGGCGTGCCGGAACACGACATCGACGTAGCTCTGCAGCCCATCGCCCTCTGGTGCGCCACCTGGGCCTTGGCAGTTGGCAAGCCGTGGCGCCCGCTGCTCGACGAAGTGCAGAACTGGAGCGTGCCGGCTGACTACCTGAGCCTGATTTATGCGTTCTTCGAGGGCTTTCTTCTCGGCCACGGCATCACGACGAGCGAGGTCGCCGGCTCCCTCGACGAGCTTGACGCAGCGGCGACAGAAATCTTCGGCGAGGCAGCGATTCGAGCGGAGTGCCCAGATCTCGCAACGAACTGGCGTCATGGACTGGGTCACATCTTTGCCCAGGTGAACATCGATGGATTCGGCGTGAGGAACGTCACGATTCCGACCGACGGGCTCTTGCCGTCGGTGCCAGATGCGGCCGATGGCGAGCACCTCGTCGTCCGGCTGCGTCTCCCGTCCCGGGCGCGTCGGCTAACGGAGGCAGTCCACTGGCTGCCTCTTGGTCGTGCCGCCATGGCCCGTCTCGTGGTCGCCGCCGGAACACAACGTGCCTACGATGTGCTACGCCACAGAACCCTGGGGTGGATCGCACCCCAACCGGGCCCGCGGACGAGCGGTCTGCTTCTGCGCGTGCGACGACGCGCCGTCTCACTCATCCAGAAGTGCGGCTGGCGCCTCGAGGACCTCGCAATCCAACCGGCGCCACCTCACATCCAACATGCCGGCCAGGTAGGGAACATCCGCGGAAATTCCATCGTCGAGGATGCGCGGCCAATCGACCCCAAGGCCTACTGGGAACAACTCTTCTCAAGGCCGGACCCCTGGAAGTACGACTCGGACTACGAACGCGTCAAGTATCAGCGCACACTGGCCATGCTCGACGGCATCCCCGTCGGCCGAACACTCGAGCTTGCGTGTGCCGAAGGGCACTTCACCCGCGAGCTCGCCGGCGTGGTCGCACACGTCCAGGCAACAGACATCGCCGCGGCGGCCCTCGGCCGAGCGGCCGAGCGTTGCGCTGGACGGAGCAACGTCGAGTTCGCGCAACTGGACTTCTTCCACGAGGAGATCCCTGGTGCTTGGGATCTCATCGTCTGTTCCGAAGTGCTCTACTACACCAACGACGAAGCGCTTTTGGCCAGCGTCGCCCGCAAGATCGGCGCAGCGCTGGCACCGGGCGGCATGCTTCTCAGCGCTCACGCGCACCTAGTTGCCGACAACCCGGGTGAGCCCGGCTTTGACTGGGATCATCCCTACGGCGGGAAGCGCATCTCGGAGGTGCTGGCCGATGCCGGCGAACTGGTTCCCGTCAAGCGACTTGTGACCCCGCTGTATTCAATCGTGCTCTACCGGCGCCGCTGCGACATGGACAACTGGGTGACCGAACTGGTGCGGAAAGCTCCTGTCGGCGCGGTGCTTTCTCCTCACGTGGAATCGGCTGTCCTCTGGAACGGCGCGGTCCGCACGCGGAACGATGTCGCTCGCAATATCGGATACGACGTGCCGATCCTCATGTATCACCGCATCATCGACCGGCCGAACCCGGAGCTCGCGCGCTGGGCAGTGTCGACGGCGGCCTTTGGCCGGCAGATGGACTTCCTACGCCGCAGAGGCTTCCACACGATGTCGATGCACCAGTTGGTCAAGGCACGCCGCGACGGACGTCCACTCGCCGGACGACCCGTAATACTGAGCTTCGACGACGCCTACCTGGATTTCCTGGAAAACAGTCTGCCGGTCCTCCGCCGCAAGGGGTTCGGCGCGACGGTGTTCACACCCACCGGCCACATAGGCGGCGTGGCGGACTGGGACGCCCGGTTCGGCCCGGCGGCGCCAATCATGGATTGCGCCCAGCTCCGGAACATCGCGCGACTCGGAATCGAGATCGGCAGCCACCTGCACACGCACACCCGGGTCGACCAGCTGTCGTTCAACGCACTCGTGCAGGAGGCGTCCGAGTCACGCCGGATCCTTGCGGAGATCACCGGAAGCCCGCCGAATGTAGTAGCCACACCTTACGGTTCTCTCGACCGTCCGGCATTGTCGATCTTGCGCACCGCACGCTTCGAGCTGGTGGCGACCACCGACCACGGCATCGCTTCGTTACTCGACAAAGGACGGTTGGTTCCACGGCTCGAGGTTTCCCATGGCTCCCTTGCCTTCCTGCACGCACTGCTCGACCGGGGCACCCTCGAGGCTCCGACTGCGGACGAACTGGCGGGCGAGGCCGACGAGGGTGACGTGGCGGTTCGACCAGAAGGTGCCTTGACAGCGAGACCGCCAACCGGCCGACGCGCCCGATACGACCGATCGTGACCAGGCGTCAGTCCGGATTAGCGCCTCAATGGTGCCGGCGCCGGCGCGCGCACTGCGGCCAGGGTGTCGCTAAGGGAGCTCTTGAATGAGTAGAGAAAGTCCTCACGAGCGTTCGGCTGGGCCAATGTCCGGACCGTCAGATCCGCGAGTTGGTCACAGGGTTCGAGCGGTCCTCCGACGGACGGCGAGTGGTTCGGCATTCGGTTGTGCAGCAGACCGTGAGGGAACTCACATAGACGCGTCGTCCAACCAGCGCAATGCGGTAGAGGTCACGCGGGGTTGAGGGTGCTTCCGCAGGTCACAGCCCTTCATGACCCGCCGAGCAGCCCACCCAACCCCGTGTCCGTGGCCATGGAAAAGTCCCCACTGATGGCCAGGTTGAGGTCCCCGGTGGTGGCCAGGTAAGAAGTCCCCGCCCCTCGTTCGTCGTGTCGCGTAACGACCACGCAGCCCGCCACGACGGTTCCCGCGTCGACCTCAATTCCAACCGAGAACCAGGTCGCCACGTCGCTGGCAGCAGCGGCAGCCGCCCAATCGTTAGCGGCGCAGCAATTGGCAGCGTCAGCTTCAGCGTCAGCAGCCCTGTCCTTAGCGGTGCAGCAATCGGCAGCGGCAGCCTCGGCAGCGGCCCAAGCCCAGGCGGAACAAGAAGCAGCGGCAGCCTCGGCAGCGGCCCAAGCGCAAGCAGAACAAGAAGCAGCAGCAGCGGCGGCGGCTGCTGCTGAGGCAGCGCGTCAGTCAGCCGCCGAGCAGGCCCAACAGGCACCAGATCCTTCCGCTGCTGCACCACAAAACCCAGCAACCGTTCACGCCGGATCGTTTTGCTCTCCAGGCGGCGTGACCGGCGTGACAGTCGATGGCACCCCGATGGTCTGCAAAACGACTCATCGACCGACTCCAGGAACCGTTGGCGCAGTGCCGGCTAGTGTCCTGCGCCGTTGAAGCGCTACATAAATGATACAGTGAGGTATGGCACGAACGGGTCGACCAAAAGCGTTGCTGGAATTGACGTCTGACGA
>Ga0208851_1000916_pt1 | contig 11124 bp, 11 predicted proteins | sample NGESurshal092012_FD_184481 | JGI IMG/M metagenome (GOLD analysis project Ga0208851, IMG submission 184481) | Arctic peat soil microbial communities from Barrow, Alaska - NGEE Surface sample 415-2 shallow-092012 (SPAdes) | ecosystem: Environmental > Terrestrial > Soil > Wetlands > Peat ... | reverse complement strand
ATCAGATCACTTGATGATCTTGGTAACCCGGCCGGCGCCGACGGTACGGCCGCCCTCGCGGATCGCGAAGCGCAGGCCCTCGTCCATGGCGACGGACTGGATCAGCTTCACCGAGATGTCGGTGTTGTCGCCGGGCATGACCATCTCCGTGCCCTCTGGCAACGTGACCACGCCGGTCACGTCGGTGGTGCGGAAGTAGAACTGCGGACGGTAGTTGTTGAAGAACGGCGTGTGCCGCCCGCCCTCGTCCTTGGACAGGATGTAGACGCTGCCCTCGAACTCGGTGTGCGGGGTGGTGGTGCCGGGCTTCACGACGACCTGGCCGCGCTCGACGTCCTCGCGCTTGACGCCGCGGACCAGCAGACCGACGTTGTCGCCGGCCTGACCCTGGTCGAGCAGCTTGCGGAACATCTCCACACCGGTGACCGTGGTCTTGGTGGTCTCCGGACGGATGCCGACGATCTCGACCTCTTCGTTCACGTTGATCACGCCACGCTCGACGCGACCGGTGACCACGGTGCCGCGGCCGGTGATGGTGAAGACGTCCTCAACGGGCATCAGGAACGGCTTGTCGGTCTCGCGGACCGGGTCCGGGATCGACTCGTCGACGGCGTCCATCAGATCCTCGACGCTCTTGACCCACTTCGGGTCGCCTTCGAGGGCCTTGAGCGCCGACACCCGGATCACCGGGGCGTCCTCGTCGAACTCCTGGGCGGCCAGCAGTTCGCGGACCTCCATCTCGACGAGCTCCAGCAGCTCCTCGTCGTCGACCATGTCGGCCTTGTTCAGCGCCACCAGGATGTAGGGGACGCCGACCTGACGGGCCAGCAGCACGTGCTCACGGGTCTGCGGCATCGGGCCGTCGGTGGCGGCGACCACCAGGATTGCGCCGTCCATCTGGGCGGCACCGGTGATCATGTTCTTGATGTAGTCAGCGTGACCGGGGGCGTCGACGTGCGCGTAGTGACGCTTGTCGGTCTGGTACTCGACGTGCGAGATGTTGATGGTGATACCGCGCTGACGCTCCTCGGGCGCATTGTCGATCTGGTCGAATGCACGCGACTCGTTCAAATCGGGGTACTTGTCGTGCAGAACCTTGGTGATAGCCGCGGTCAGCGTGGTCTTGCCGTGGTCAACGTGACCAATGGTCCCGATGTTGACGTGCGGCTTCGTCCGCTCGAACTTCGCCTTCGCCACTTCTGTGTCCTCCTGGACTGTTGGTGCTTTTAAAGCAGTTTGTTGTTTTTCAGTTGTGTGGTCCGCCAAGCCGGCGAGCCAGATTTACTGAGCTAGCCCTGATGGGCCGTTCACTCCGTTCACTGACCCGATCCTAATGGGCCGTTCACTTCGTTCACTGACCCGTTGCCTTCGCGATGATCTCCTTCGACACGTTCGCCGGAACTTCGGCGTACGAGTCGAACACCATGGAGTAGTTCGCCCGGCCCTGGGTCTTCGACCGAAGGTCTCCGACGTAGCCGAACATCTCCGACAGCGGCACCTGCGCCCTGACGACGCGCGCACCGCTGCGCTCCTCCATGGCCTGGATCTGACCACGGCGGGAGTTCAGGTCGCCGATCACGTCGCCCATGTAGTCCTCGGGCGTGGTGACCTCGACGGCCATGATCGGTTCGAGGATGACCGGCTGCGCCTGTGCGGCAGCCTTTTTCAGTACCTGCGAACCGGCGATCTTGAAGGCCATTTCCGAGGAGTCGACGTCGTGGTAGGCGCCGTCGAGCAGGATGACCTTCACGTTCACCAGCGGGTAGCCGGCCAGCACACCGTACTGCATGGCGTCCTGCGCGCCGGCGTCCACCGACGGGATGTACTCGCGGGGGATGCGGCCGCCGGTGACCTTGTTCTCGAACTCGTAGGTCGCGCCGTCCTCGCCCTTGAAGGGCTCGAGGGCGATGAGCACCTTCGCGAACTGACCGGAGCCGCCGGTCTGCTTCTTGTGGGTGAACTCGACCTTGTCGACCGCGCGCTTGATGGTCTCCTTGTAGGCCACCTGCGGCTTGCCGACGTTGGCCTCGACCTTGAACTCGCGGCGCATGCGGTCGACCAGGATGTCAAGGTGCAACTCGCCCATGCCGCCGATCACGGTCTGGCCGGTCTCGTTGTCCTGATGCACCTTGAAGGTCGGATCCTCTTCGGCGAGCTTCTGGATCGCCAGGCTCAGCTTCTCCTGGTCACTCTTGGTCTTGGGCTCGATGGCCACCTCGATGACCGGATCCGGGAACGTCATCGACTCCAGCACGACCTGGTTGCTCGGGTCGCACAGCGTGTCGCCGGTGGTGGTGTCCTTGAGGCCGATCACCGCGTAGATGTGGCCGGCGCTCGCGGTCTCGACCGGGTTCTCCTTGTTGGAGTGCATCTGGAACAGCTTGCCCAGCCGCTCCTTCTTACCCTTGGTCGCGTTGACGACCTGCGCGCCGGAGTCGACCTTGCCGGAGTACACCCGGACGTAGGTCAGCTTGCCGAAGAACGGGTGGGTGGCCACCTTGAAGGCCAGCGCGGAGAACGGCTCGTCCACCGACGGCTTGCGGATGACCTCGACGTCCTCCTTACCCGGCGCGTGGCCGACGGCCGGCGGCACGTCCAGCGGCGAGGGCAGGTAGTCGATCACCGCGTCGAGCATGGGCTGAACGCCCTTGTTCTTGAACGCGCTGCCGCACAACACCAGGTAAGCCTCGGAGTTGATGGTCAGCTTGCGCAGCGCACCCTTGATCTCGTCGATGGAGAGTTCCTCGCCACCGAAGTACTTCTCCAGCAGCGCCTCGTCGGTCTCGGCGACGGCCTCGAGCAGCTTGGTGCGGTACTCGTCGGCCCGCTCCTGGAGATCGTCCGGGATGTCGACGACGTCGTACTTCTCGCCGAGCTTGGTCTCGCCGCGCCACACCTTGGCCTTCATCTCGACCAGGTCGACGACACCCTCGAAGTCGCCTTCGGAGCCGATCGGCAGCTGGATCGGGATGACGCGGGCGCCGAGGCGGTCTTCCATCGTCTTCACCGAGAAGTAGAAGTCCGCGCCGATCTTGTCCATCTTGTTGACGAAGCAGATGCGCGGGACGTCGTACTTGTCGGCCTGCCGCCAGACCTGCTCGGACTGCGGCTCGACACCCTCCTTGCCGTCGAAGACGGCGACGGCACCGTCGAGGACGCGAAGGCTGCGCTCCACCTCGACGGTGAAGTCGACGTGGCCCGGGGTGTCGATGATGTTGATCTGGTTGTCGTTCCAGAAGCAGGTGGTCGCAGCCGAGGTGATGGTGATCCCCCGCTCCTGCTCCTGCTCCATCCAGTCCATCGTGGCGGCGCCGTCGTGGACCTCGCCGATCTTGTAGCTGATCCCGGTGTAGTAGAGGATGCGCTCAGTCGTCGTGGTCTTACCGGCGTCTATGTGCGCCATGATGCCGATGTTGCGGACCTTGTTCAGGTCGGTCAGCACGTCCTGTGCCACAGAAGTCTTCCCAACTCTTTCGCTTGCGTGATTGCTGTCCGTTGCGCCCGGTGCGCCCAGACGTCCGAGCCCCCTAGGGCCGGGCGCCGAGTGTCACCAGCGGTAGTGCGCGAAGGCCCGGTTCGCCTCGGCCATCTTGTGGGTGTCCTCGCGTCGCTTGACGGCGGCACCCAGGCCATTGCTGGCGTCGAGGATCTCGTTCGCCAACCGCTCGACCATGGTCTTCTCCCGACGCGCCTTGGAGAAGCTGACCAGCCAACGCAGGGCCAGCGTCACCGAGCGTTCCGGACGAACCTCGACCGGAACCTGGTAGGTGGCACCACCGACGCGACGGCTGCGGACCTCGAGGGCCGGCTTGACGTTGTCCAGTGCACGCTTGAGGGTGACCACCGGATCGGTGCCGGTCTTGTCACGGGCCTGCTCGAGCGCACCGTACACAATGCGCTCGGCCAGTGATTTCTTCCCGTCGAGCAGGACTTTGTTGACGAGCTGCGTAACCAGCTGGGACCCGTAGACCGGATCGTTGACCAGCGGGCGCTTCGGCGCGGGCCCCTTGCGCGGCATTAGCTCTTCTCCTTCTTCGCGCCGTAGCGGCTGCGGGCTTGCTTGCGGTTCTTGACACCCTGGGTGTCCAGCGAGCCGCGGATGATCTTGTAGCGGACGCCGGGAAGGTCCTTCACACGACCACCGCGCACCAGCACCATGGAGTGCTCCTGCAGGTTGTGGCCCTCACCGGGGATGTAGGCGGTGACCTCCACCTGGCTGGTCAGCTTGACGCGCGCGACCTTGCGAAGCGCCGAGTTCGGCTTCTTCGGGGTCGTGGTGTACACGCGGGTGCACACGCCGCGCCGCTGTGGGCTGCCCTTCAGGGCCGCGGTCTTCACCTTGGCGATCTTGTCGTGGCGACCCTTGCGGACCAGCTGCTGAATGGTTGGCATCTACCGGCTTTCTATCTCTCGTTCGTCTTTCGGCGTTCTTCAAGTCTCTGTACTGCAGTTTTCGTCCTGCCGCGTACCCCGCGACCGGGCGTGTCGCACGCACTGTGCATCAGTCGAATCCGATGCATACTGGACATGCGAATTTGCCCGGCGTGCGCGCATGCGTCTCCGCTTGCGCCCCTATCGGCCAGGCACGAGCCTCCACGATACCAGGCTCGGCACGCCCCTCCAAACTCGGTGTACGGGGCCTTACCGCAGGTCAACGCGTCAATGTCGGCGCCGGTTCCCCGACCGGGCTGACCTGCGTCAGCCAGTGCCCCCATTGCGGTGCGCCATCCCGACCGCCAGCCGCAGAACCATGTCGGAGAACACCGCGTCGGTGTCCACCTCGTTCATGACGCCGGTCATCTCCAGCAGCACGAAGCCGTGCAGCGCCGCCCAGAACTCCAGCGAGGCGTAGTAGGCGTCCTCGCCCTCGAGTCCGTAGGAGGCCAGCACCTCGATGACGGGCGCGGCGGCGGCGTGCGCGGCCGCGGTGAACCCGGGGTCGTCGCCCTCCAGCGGCATCCGGGTGAACGCCGAATAGCGGCCCGGGTGGTGATGGGCGTAGCTGCGGTAGGCGCTGGCCATGGCCATCACCGCGTCGTCGCAGGTGCGGCCCTGCCCGACCGCGCTGAGCATCTGCAGGATGTCGTCGATGACGTGCATCCGCACGGTTCGGCGCAGGTCTTCGAGGCTGTCGACGTGGTTGTACAACGACGGGCCCTTGGTGCCCAGCTGGGTGGCCAGCGCGTTGATGGTCAGCGCGTCCCAGCCTTCGCGGTCCAGGAAGGTCAGCGCGGCGTGGACGATGACGTCGCGGCTGAGCTTGGCCGAACGCGCCGACGACCGGCCTCCGGCGCGCGGTCGACCGCCCGCCGATTCCGGTTGAATTGTCATGCGATCGCCCTTCAATTCTGGATCAGCGAAGAACTCTAGTTGACGTGCGGGCCCGCACGTAGGCTCCAACTGAACTGGGCATGACCAACCGGATCGACCGCGTTCCGGCGAAGAGAAGGAAGTACTGCGGATGCACATCCCTACCCGGATCGCCGGTATCGGCGCGCTGGCCATCGCAGCTGTGGCCATCGCCGGCTGCGGCTCCAACGGCACCGACACCACCTCCTCGACCGCGACGGCCGGCAAGTCCGGCGCCCAGGTGGAAGTGGGCAACACCATCAACTACGGCTCGTTCGGGACCACCACCGAGCTCGACTGCGCCGACGGCAAGTCGCTCAACGTCGGCGGTTCGAACAACACGCTGACGGTGAAGGGCTCGTGTTCGTCGGTGAACATCGGCGGCGCTGACAACAAGATCACCTTCGACAAGGTCGACAAGGAACTCTCCGTCGTCGGCCTGAACAACACCGTCACCTACAAGGGCGGCGAGCCGAAGGTCAACAACCTCGGCTCGGGCAACACCATCAACAAGGGCTGAGTTCTCAAGCCTTGGTTCCGTGCCGGCCGGCGCCTTTGGCGAAGCGCTGCGCACCGGCGATCGACTCGGCGGCCACCCGCGACAGGCTGCCGAACTCGAAATCCATGGCCTCGGCCTCGGAGTGCCCCCACTGGTGCATCGCCGACAGCCGATCCGAGCGCAGGCAGCCCTGGGGCAGCTCGGCCAGTTCGGCGGCCAGCTCTTCGGCGGCCTGCCGGGCCTGACCGGTCGGGACCACCCGGTTGGCCAGCCCGATGGCCAGCGCCTCGTCGGCTGCGACCGCGCGACCGGTGAGGATCAGGTCCATCGCGCGGCTGTGCCCGATCAACCGCGGCAGCCGTACGGTGCCGCCGTCGATGAGCGGCACACCCCAGCGCCGGCAGAACACCCCGAACACCGCATCTTCCTCGGCGACCCGCAGGTCACACCACAGCGCGAGCTCGAGGCCGCCGGCCACGGCGAATCCGCTGACCGCGGCGATCACCGGCTTGGACAACACCATCCGGGTGGGCCCCATCGGACCTGGAGCCGCAGGGCCGGCGACATCAGACCCCGCCCGGGGACGATGGGTCGGGTTGCTCTCGGGTGTACCGATGGCCTTGAGATCGGCTCCCGCGCAGAACGTTCCGTTGTCACCCCAGAGCACGGCCACCGAGGCTGATTCGTCGCGGTCGAACTCGTCGAAAGCGTCGTGCAGCGCCAGCGCAGTGGGGCCGTCGACCGCGTTGCGGGCATGCGGGCGGTCCAGGATCACCGTGGTCACCGCGCCATTGCGCTCGATTCGTACCCCGCTCATCTCGCCTCCACCAGTCGTGCCTCGTCGCGCCGCCCCCCCAGGTGGGCGGCGAAGTTCGCGTAGGACTGCCGAAGCTGTTCCCCGGGCCAGTTTTTCGGCAGCAGGTCATCCGGCAGCACCGGGTCGGTGAGTAGGTGGCGCACCATGCCCGCGGCGGCGGCAAACCGACCCGGAATGTCGGTGGCCGCCGTCATGTCGTCGAGAAGGCGATGTCCGGCGGTCGACCAGTCGTCGAGATTCCACAGCCGGCCGGCCAACTCGGTCGGATCGTCGTCGTGGGCGTGAAGCACCCGGACCCGGTCGGCGACTTCGGTGGGTAGTTCGTCGGCGAGGTTGTCCGGGCGCAGCCATACCCCTTCACGTAGCTCGCCGAACCGCCTGGCCTGCAGGGTGTTTCGCAGCGCCGCGCGCACCCGGGCATCCATGCCGACCGCGGTGACCACCAGCGTCGTCCAGGTGCCGGTCCAGTCACGGGTGCGCGGGTTGAGTGCGTCGTCCTGTCGGCGCTGCCGGCTCAGCAGCCGGTCGGACAGGCGGTAGCCGTCGTCGTCGCGCACCAGGTCTCCGGTGCCGACCATGCGGGTCAGCGCGACCCGCAGTGTCTGTTCACGGACTCCGAAATCGGCTGTGAGTCTGAGTAGTTCGGCCGATGTCGCCGACGCCGGATGGGCGCCGAGCAGAACGGACAGCACAACCGAGCGTGCGGTCATCCGCGACAGAGAGTCCGTCACCTCATACCCCGGAGGTTCTGCGGCCGTGGTCGCCGAACGGTTCGTCGCGGTGGCGCACGGCCTCCCGGAAACCGTGCTCGCGGGCGTCGGCGACGAAGGCGTGCCCCTCCGGGGTGTGCCGGGCGATCCCGTCGAACACGGTGCTGACCATCCGGCTGGTCGCCACACCCTGTTGGTAGAGCGCGGAGTTCATCGCGAGCTTGACCATGATGAGCTGGTTCACCGGAACGGCGGCGATGCGTTCGACGAGTCGTTCGGTGCGTTCGTCGAGGTCCTCGGCGGCGGGAGCCTCGACGACGAGGCCCCATTCGGCGGCCTGCGCGCCGGTGATGCTATCACCGGTCAGCAGAAGGCGTTTGGCGCGCTGATCGCCCAGCCGGTGCGCCCACAGCCCGGCTGCGGGCACGCCCCACACCCGGGTCGGCGGGTAGCCGATCTTGGCGTCGGCGGCCGCGATCACCTGGTCTGCGTGCAGAGCGATGTCGGTGCCACCGGCCACGCAGTAGCCGTGGATCTTGACCACCGTCGGCTTGTCGGCGTGCATCAGACTGGCGAACCCGCGGACGAACCGGCTCATCATCTGGTAGTCGGCCATAGGATCCCACGGCTGGTCGGGCAGATGGTTGACGGCCTGGGTCTTGCCGTCGAGCACCGTGCCCGCGCGGTCGGAGCCGCCGGCCGACCCGGTTCCGTCGGCGTAGGCGGACAGGTCGAACCCCGCGCAGAACCCGTCGCCGCGGCCGGACACCAGGATCACGTGAACGCTGGGGTCCAGGTCGGCACGCTCGACCAGGGCGGCCAGTTCCAGCGGGGTGTCGGCGACGATCGCGTTGCCCTTTTCGGGGCGGTTGAGGGTGATTCGGGCGACCCGGTCGGTGACCTCGTAGGTCATCGTCTTCAGGGTTTCGCTCATGCCGGCCTCCGGAGCTGCGCCGAGTGTGCAGTTTCGTACGCGAAACGCCGAGGAGGGCGTATCAAACCGCACACTCGAGGGACTGCCGTCATCCCTTGACCATGCAGCGCTCGAGGATCGGGGCAAGGTCGAGCCCGGTCGGCAGGGTGCCGAATGCGCCGCCCCAGTTGCCGGCCATCCGGGTGGCCAGGAACGCCTCGGCGACGGCCGGGTGACCGTGACGCAGCAGCAGCGACCCCTGCAGCGCCAGGCTGATGTCCTCGGCGACCTTGCGGGCTCGGTACTCGATCGCGTCGGTGTTCTCCAGTTCCGACCGTAGCGTCGCGACGTGGACGTCGAGCCTGGCGTCCTGCCCGGCGGTGGTGGCGAGTTCATCGAACAGCACAGCCACGCACTCGGGCCGGGTTGCCATGGCGCGCAAGGTATCCAATGCGCTGACGTTGCCCGAGCCTTCCCAGATGCCCATCAGCGGCGCCTCGCGGTACAGCCGCGGCATACCGGACTCCTCGGCATAGCCGTTGCCGCCCAGGCATTCCATGGCCTCGCCCGCGTGGGGGGTAGCCCGCTTGCACACCCAGTACTTGGCGGCGGCCAATCCGATTCGGCGCAGCAGGGTTTCGCGCTCGTCACCACGGACGGCGGCGTCGGTGGCGCCGGCCATCCGCATGGCGATGGTGGTGGCGGCCTCGGCCTCGACGGCGAGGTCGGCCAGCACGTTGCGCATCAGCGGCTGGTCGATCAGGTACGCGCCGAACGCCTTTCGATGCTGGGCGTGATGGATGGCGCGGGTGAGACCGCTGCGCATGGACGTGGCGCTGCCCAGCGTGCAGTCCAGCCGGGTGAGGTTCACCATCTCGATGATGGTCGGCACGCCCCGGCCCTCCTCCCCGACCAGCCAGGCGACGGCGCCGTCGTACTCGATCTCGCTGGAGGCGTTGCCGTGGTTGCCGAGCTTGTCCTTGAGTCGTTGGATGAACATCCGGTTGCGGGTGCCATCGGGCAGCACACGCGGCAGCATGAAGCAGCTCAGCCCGCCGGGCGCCTGGGCGAGGACGAGGAAGATGTCGCTCATCGCCGCGGAGGTGAACCACTTGTGGCCGGTCAGCGTGTAGCTGCCGTCGCCGTTGGGGACCGCCTGCGTGGTGCCGGCGCGCACGTCGGAGCCGCCCTGCTTCTCGGTCATGGACATGCCCGCGGTGATGCCGGCCTTGGTGGTCGCCGCCTTGAGTTCGGGGTCATACTCGCGGCTGGTCAGCAAGGGCTCGTACACCTTGGCCAGTTCGGCGTTGTGCCGCAACGCCGGAACGACGGCATACGTCATCGAGATCGGGCAGACGTGGCCGGGTTCGGGGGTCCAGACCGACATCTTGGCCGCGCGGACGACGTGGGCGCCGGGGCGGTCGTCGGCCCACGGCGCGGCATGCAGGCCGTGCGCGATGGCAGCGCGCATCAACTCGTGGTAGGCGGGGTCGTATTCGATCTCGTCGACCCGGTGCCCGTAGCGGTCGTGGGTGTGCAGGATCGGCTGGTTGCGGTCAGCGAGATCACCGCAGCGCTGGGCCTGGGCGCTGCCACACAGGGCGCCGAGTTCGGTGACCTCATCGAGGCCCCACTGGCCGCCCTCCCGGATCAGGGCCTCGATGAGCACCGGTGAGGTGGCGGGGTTGTGGTCCACCAGCGGCGGAACCTGATTGGTGACGACATGGGTGCCCGACATACGTCCACTGTTACATTTTCTTCACGGTTGCACAAGATACGTAATATGGCAAGCTCCTTGCCGTGAAGCTCAACACCGTCGTCCACGCCGCCAGCGAGTCGCTCGAGCACCAGCCGGTTCCCGCCGACCAGTCGCTGGGCGGCACCCCGCACACCGGGGTCGCCGAGCTCGGCCGGTTCGGTGGCCTCGATGTCGGGATCTGGGAGATGACGCCCGGCGTGATGAGCGACGTGGAGGCCGACGAGGTCTTCGTGGTGCTCGCCGGCGCGGCGACCGTCGAATTCGACGACGGCACTCCCCCGCTGACGCTCGGACCCGGCGATGTGGTTCGGCTCGCCGAGGGCGCCCGCACGGTGTGGACCGTCACCGACACCCTGCGCAAGGTGTACCTGACGGGTTAGCGGCCCATCAACCCGGGTGGGCGGCGAAGAAGTCCCACAACGTCTGGGTGGCGAACGACGGCCACTCGTGGCCTCCGCCGGCCACGGTGATCAACTCGACGCTGCGGCCACCCGGACAATCAGCCACCGACGTCGTCACTCCCCCGTCGACCGTCATCGCCGGCGGCACGCACTGGTCGACGGTGCGCCAGAAGGCGTTCACGTCGGGCACCGGCGGGCCGTCGATGGTGGCGAACCCGATACCGGGCTGCCCGTCGTATCGAATCATCCGGTCGGCGGTGCCGTGGATGTGCAGCACCGACGTCGGGCTGGGCGCGGGGCAGGCGTCCAGCTGGGTGGCCGAGTCCGGTCCGATCGCGGCGAAAACCGCGGTGTTGCAAGCAAGTTTGTAGGCCATCATGCCGCCGTTGCTGATGCCGGTGGCATAGATGCGGGTGGGGTCGATCCCGATGTTGCCTGCGATGTCACGCACAGCGGCGGTGATGAAGCCGACGTCGTCCACGCCGTCGCGGCTCGGGCCACCACAACAGCCACCGCCGGAATTCCACGCTCGGCCCACGCCGTCCGGGTAGACCACCACGAACTTCGCCGAATCGGCGAGCTGGTTCCAGCCATAGGCCCGCTCGGCCTGCGCGGCGCTGCCGAACCCGCCGTGCAGCATCACGACCAGCGGCGCGGCGGGCGGCAACCCAGCCGG
>Ga0208851_1000913_pt1 | contig 11175 bp, 8 predicted proteins | sample NGESurshal092012_FD_184481 | JGI IMG/M metagenome (GOLD analysis project Ga0208851, IMG submission 184481) | Arctic peat soil microbial communities from Barrow, Alaska - NGEE Surface sample 415-2 shallow-092012 (SPAdes) | ecosystem: Environmental > Terrestrial > Soil > Wetlands > Peat ... | reverse complement strand
ACCGCTTGGATAGCAACCAACTGAGCAATCAATTTTTCGCCCATTCCTTCGATGTCCAGCGCATCACACCAGTGAATCAGGTGGCCTCGAATCGAGGCAGGACACTGGGGATTTGGACAACGGGTAACCGCCTCCCCTGGAGTGCGGACCACAGGCGTTTGGCATTCGGGACAGGTGCGAGGGAATTCATAGGTGACCGTGCCTTCAGGGCGCAATTCTGGGATCACCCGCAGAATTTCTGGAATGATTTCTCCTGCTTTGCGGACAACCACGGTATCTCCTGCCCGCACGTCTAATTCCTGAATCCTGTCCTGATTGTGGAGCGTCGCGCGACTAACCGTACTGCCAGAAATTAAGACCGGTTGCAATTCGGCCACAGGGGTGAGCGCTCCTGTGCGCCCCACCTGGATTTCAATAGAGCGAACTAGGGTGGCCGCTTCTTCGGGAGGGTATTTGAAGGCAATCGCCCACCGCGGAAATTTACTGGTAAAGCCTAGCTCTTCCTGGGCACTGAGGGCGTTGACTTTGATGACTACCCCATCGGTTTCATAGGGAAGCTGATGGCGGGCTTCGGCCCAATAGTGGCAGAAGGCATGGACTTCTGTTAGGTTTTTACACAGCTTGCGATTTGGATTGACCCCAAACCCAAAGGCTTCTAATTGATTGAGGACTTCCCACTGCGTAGTGGCCTTGGAAAAGTGGGCCGTATAGGCAAAAAAATCTAGTTTGCGGGCTGCGACTACCCGTGAATCAAGTTGCCGAAGCGTTCCAGCACAGGCATTACGAGGATTGGCAAAGAGTTTTTCGCCCGCCGCTAAACGCTCCTGATTGATGCGGGCAAATTCTTCCCTGGGCAAAAACACTTCTCCCCGTACTTCCAGTTCTGGTGGGAGGTCGGTCCCCTGAAGCTTGAGGGGAATCGCATGGATGGTACGCAAGTTCTGGGTGATTTCTTCCCCTTGGACCCCATCGCCCCGTGTTGCTCCCTGGATAAAGAGCCCCTCTCGATAGCTAAGCGCATTGGCAGAGCCATCAATCTTCAGCTCACAGACAAACTCTAGATCATCGCCTGCAAGTTTAATCAGTCGCTCTTCCCAGGTTGTCAGGTCCTCGTTGCTAAAGGCGTTTTCTAGCGAATACAGTGGAACTCGATGGGTGACTGTAGAAAAGCGCTCTAGGGGGCGGTCTCCGACCCGCTGAGTCGGAGAATCGGGGGTTATCAAATCAGGAAATTGTGCTTCTAACGCTTTGAGTTCTTGATAATGCTGGTCATAGACCGCGTCAGAAACTTTGGGGTCATCCAGTACATAGTAGGCATAACCCCATTCGGATAGGAGTGGACGGAGGGTCTGAATGCGTTCCTGTGCCTGGGGTTGATCCATGAGATTGGCGTAAATAATAGAGGGATTAAGCTAGATCTTGCCATGGACAGGCCAACTAAAGTCGATACACTTAGTCACGCCGTCCCTCACCTGCTCGAAGCTGACGAATCAAGTCCACAGAGCTTGGTTGAATACCTGTTTTGGCTTCTACTTCGGCACTACGAGCGACAATGCGTTGATGGGCTGCCAGCGATCGGCGGCGGCGCACCTCACGGGCAATTGCCTCGACAATCAACTCGTTAAAAGACTCGCTGCCCTCTCGAAACTGCTTTGCTTATTGAAGCAGATCGGCAGGAATGCGGACAGTTACAGCTTCTCGTTCCATAGTTGCATCCTATACAATCAGACTATGACATCTCCTCTAAGTCCCAAAAGCCCGGTCGCCAGCATCCCCTAAGCCCGGAACAATATACCCCTGCTCATTCAAATGCTCATCAATCATGGCGCTATAGATCACTAAATCGCTATAGCGTTGACTGAGGGCTTGTAGGGCTGGGGGCGCACAAATGACAGAGATAATTCGGATGTTCTCGACAAGAGCCCCACGTTCCAAGATTTTTTCCATAACCGCGACACTGGTTCCACCCGTTGCCAGCATCGGTTCTAGAATCAAGACTCGTGTTTCTGGCTCAAAGACCTTGGGTAAACGGTCTAGATAGCAATCAGCGAGCAAAGTCTTTTCGTTCCGGGCATAGCCCAAGTGATGCACCGAAGCGCTGGGTACAAGAGGCAAAATGCCATCCAGTAGCGCCAGTCCAGCTCTAAGGACAGGAACCACAGCCAAAGGGACCCGACTGTCAATGACGGTAGCGGTCGCAGGCATTTCGAGCGGAGTGTAGACCCCAACCTCTAGGGTGGGCAAAAAATCACGCAGGGCTTCGTAGGCGAGCCAGCGGCCCAAATCTGCCACGGCAGAGCGGAAAATGGGAGTGGGTGTATTTTTATCGCGGCAGACGGCTAAGAGTTGATTGATAAAAGGATGGGGAGGGACATGGATACGCATCTGGAGCGCCATCAGTTTTTCTCCCTCTGGTCTTCTACGATAGGAAGCATATCCTTCCGCAAGAATTCCTGGCTTAAAAGACCTAGTTTGTTCAACCCCTGCTGGCCTTGCTTAGCAACGCCCAAGCCTACCAACGTGCCTAAGGCTAGAAAGCCAATAAGCGTTTCAAGTGTCTGACGATCCACGGTCTACCTCATAACATGGCATAGGAGAGGGCCTCTCTTCCCCGCAGTTCGTAGTACCAGTCTCCATAAGGTTTGCCCATTCAATATACCACCGGAGGTACTCATTCAGGGACTTATCCAACGGTACAGGGGACACGCAGGGGTGGTGGCAGATATCCTGTGGAAGCCAGTAGCAACATCATCCGCTGTTGGTGTCCCCAACGGCTTCTGGTAGGGTCCACCCTCCTGCTATCTCCAACGAGGATGCCCTAGAATCAACGATAGGATATTCTGTTATAGGCTAAATTCAAGGCCTGTTACGGGTCATCCTCATCGGACTTCGGTCACTTAGCTTCCCGTGAGACATCACAAGCCAGCAAGACCTCTGTATGGGGAAATATCGCACCCAGGCTCACTGCATGGTTAGGCCGCTGGCTCATTTTCCTATCAAGCTGTTTTTGGCGGCTTGAAATTCCTCTGCCGACAATATGCCTTGAGCTTGCAGATGAGCTAACTTTTGAAGCTCGTCCGATAGACTGAGGGCAGACGGTACTGCTTGGGGTGTTCTCAACTCGCCTATCCGTTTTTCGATGAAGCCCTTGATGTATGTCATAAGCTCATTGTGCTTTTGGATGAACATGAACGTATTCTCATCCTTGGTAGCAGCAAAAACGCCTCCTCGGGATTCATTGCCGCCGGGCACTATGAACTGAATAAAGCCGCTTGTGAATCCCGCCTTTTTTAATTGAATAGCGGAAATCGAGGTGAACGGAATCTCTTTGGTTCCTCGGAGGCCTTTGTTCATGAAGCCCAAAACTCCTCGTGGAGTGATAGTGAGCTTGCTATCATACACTTCGAGTAAGTCTTGCACACCGCTAACGGTTTGTAATAGTTTCATGCTGTGGTTGGTTTGTGAGATGAGGCGCAGACCACCCCTGTGGTATGATAGTACCCAGAATGTCTGGATATAACCCCACATTTCCTTACAGGTCTTTCATTGATTGCCACCGAAAACCTTATTGATATCATTCTTAGTAAATATTGTGTGAGGGACAAGCTGCTCCGGTATGCCAGGTAATCACAGCACAGGAATTCCCTCCGGGAAAAGACATCAATCACCCACGCATTAGACCCTCTACAGACCTACCACAAGACCTAACGTTGTGTCCCATGAAACCCAAGGCTCATTGCAGGGAATCCTTGTTGGACTAATCATTAAGGGTCTTCCGCTTTTGAACCTTGAGGAGTTGACTGCCTGCCATTTTACTAGGGTCTACATCAAGCACTTCGTAGGTTTCTTTCCTGACAAAACGGGGTAACTTTGGTTTGATAGTGATAAGGTCTCCCGTTTCTATTGCCAACTTTGCATTGCATATTATTATCCCATCTTCGCTTACTACTTTGCACCTTATACCTTCAGTCCTTGTTCCATTAGCTTTCATGAGGACAACATCAACTTCATCGTCGAAATGTCGTGCTTCGTAAAGTTCGGTAGTGCTCTTGATAACCTCGAACAAGCCTGAAATACCAAAAACCAATAATATGGCAGGAATGAAAAGTAAGTTAGATAAAGAAATGCCTTGCCTCATCTGCGCTTCTATCGGCATTATTAGTAGAAATAACATCACAGCCAGCGCACCTAGCAAACTGAAGAGAAGTTGCATGACAGCAAAAACGAGTATATGAAGAGACTCAAGGGATGCAAAAGTCTGTTCGTCTTTTGACTGCTTCAACTTGGTAATACGGCTGTAGTATTCCTGTTTGGCTTTCTCGTTCCGGGTGTTATACCATTTGGTGACTCCGCGCTTGCAGTAATCCCAAGGCCCTTTGAAAAGGCTATTGCCTATGCCAGTGAGTAGGATAGTCACAATGATGGCGAGCCAAAAGTCGAGAGTGAGGATATTCATTTGGCTAGTCGCCCCACTATATTCCAGACCACCACAGAGTACCCAAGACATCCCCTAATGTAGCCGTTGTATTGCATACTGTGCTTATAGGAGGCACTTAAGGGGTATTTCCTAGGCCTGGAGTGGGTTCTGGAGCCCTCGGACAAGGCGGATGGCTCTTTCGATATTCCCTCCCTTGATGGGGGCTGACGCCCGCTGGGCAGGGATTCTAGGTATCTAGGAATATCGGAGGTACCAGGAGAGGTACTGGAGGTACTATGGCAGGTCTTGCAGTGGAGGTCAAGAGGGACAGAGTCCCGAAGGATGAACATGGAGGGGACTGTTGTGTAGGCCTGAAGGTGTGATGTGATGCCCTCTGGTCCTTGCCCTGCTCCTTCATGCCTCCGGGGCATTCAGTCTCAGTCCTGCGGACCCTACACCCAGTTGGATACACCACAGAGAGGGAGTGGGTGTATGTGCTGGGCTTGGTGTCTTCCTCCTCAGCCATGAGGGCAGTCGTCAGCCACCTTCACCTGAGAGGACCGGAGGTCCGGTTGAGTATGGGTGGAGGGACACCAAGGTACCTGGGATTTAGGGGGCACAAATCTTGGCATGGGCAGTAGCAACAATACCCGATGGGTGGTGTCCCCATTACTTCTGCTGCTCAAGCACCGACGATGGACGTTGGAGGAAGCCCGACGAGGATGACCTGGAAGGCCCTTGTAATTCATCCTCGGGGTTAAGAGGTGGAGGTGGTAAGGGTGTAGCATCAGTCCTATCACCCTCGCCATACACTCGGTTGGTGTTCTTCACCTCATCAGGTTCGGCTCAGAAACGCAACTCAACAAGACCTTGGAGACACCCCATGTATTCAGTTGAATGGCGGCAGTAATTTCTTAGTCATCAGTAGCAATATCGCGCCAGGGAGGTTACCCCATCGACTTCTTAGGGAAGTGTAATTAAAGGAAACCTGAGAGTGTGTCTCTAAGAGTTATGAGACGCGGAGTAAAGCTGAGTTGTTACGGATAGATGTCATTAATACACTTGAGAGCCTAGGACATCACTACACATTCACATAGGAGATGAGAGATAAAAAAAGCATTACTAGCAGTTGCACTGAGTTTATTAGTTGGTGCCAATGCAGTGCAGGCAAGGGAGCTGGCACCCTATTATGTGTCAGATGATGGTACGCTCTTCTCGGTTGATTTAGATAGCTTTAAAATGCACAGAGATGGCTCTTTCACAGTGGACGAGTGGTGGCTTAATTCAAAGCAAGACGAATATCACCAGACTACTACCACTGTGTACTGCAAAGAAGGTACTTATTTGCCCTCACCAACACTTACTACCTACTTTCTCAAATATGGAATGAAATATACGTCCCCACCTCCTGGGGGAAAGACGATTCTTTGGCACATTGGCTCTCTAGGTCCTATGCCAGCTTTAGCTGCTCGTTTCTGCCCTAGAAGATAAGATTTGACAGCCATAGTCAAACGTGAGATATTATGCACCACCAAGCGGAGATGATAGAGATGAAGAAGTTCTGTCACATCAGTTATCCATATCTAAATCTAAGGTAGGAGTACCTATTCTCAATAAGGGATATGAAGTATCGCTAGGAGATAAGGTGGAAGGGAATCTCAGAGGATGTGAGTGATTGAAGCCATAGGTATTAGAAGGATGGGTGTCAGCAGCTAAGAGCAGCTGGTGTGTAGGTGTAGCATCCTCTCCTATGTTCCTGCAATGAATGCTGATTCCAATTGCATACAAGTACTCGCGCGCGACTAAGGTAAAAGGCGAGGAATGATGATGATGGCGCGGAGGCTGCAAATAGGCAGGCGAGGGGCCCTGCACACAGCACGACGAGGATGGGCCTAGAAGGTGCCTTAAATTAGGGAAAGGTAAGTGCGAGGTTGGAGGGGGTAGAGGGCTATTGTAGGTCATCCTAGGTGTCATGCAGAACGGATACGAGTGGGTGTTGCCCCTGCCATTCCATCTCCGGCGAGGGAGAGGAGGATGGGAGGGCCCCTGGCAAGGGGTCGGAACGGGGCCTGTGGGGATGAAAGGACTATCGTCTGCGCCTAGCGCGCCCTCGTTCCTTCCTCATCGCTCACTTCGTTCACTCTGAGAAAGCATGATGAGCTAAGACTTCGTTCGCTTAGAGCTCACTACGTCACGTCTTTAAGACGTAGTAATTAGTCTTTAAGACGTAGTAATTAGTCTTTAAGACGTAGTAATTAGTCTTTAAGACGTAGTAATTAGTGGTGAACCCTCTTTCGTTTAACTCAAGAGGGTTAGGTTACCCCTTTTCCTAACCCCTATCTATCTCTTATATCTCTTTCTCTTATCTTTCCCCTAGGTTTCTCCCCAACCACGCTAAGACACCCCTTACAGCTGGGGTGTCCTTCCATTGCGTTGCCTCTGTCTCTCGTCTCCTTCCCCTGCGGCTCAGTCGAGCTTCGAGCCAAACACTTCGGCCTGAAGGGGAACGGCCTCAGTCTCTTTCTTGAGACACCACAGGGCTTCGGTGCGGGCTCTGCCCTTACTCGCCTGCCACTGCTGGTTGTGTCCTTCCATTGCGGGAGCGAGGGGCAGCACCACCGTGATGACCAGAGCAACCAAGATGATGTTCTAATTGGCGACTACGACGGGCCTCTGGCCTGACGGAGTACCAAAGCTAATTAGGACATGATGTAACACATACCACCCTTTACCCTTAGCGAGCAGCTGCGGAAGCTCGCGAGCTATTAACGCTGTCTCTGTCTCTCGTCTCCTTCCCCTGCGGCTCAGTCGAGCTGCGAGCCAAACACTTCGTCATCATCAGGTTGATTCCTCAGTCTCACTTTGGAGACACCACCAGGTGGATATGGAAACACCACGTAGTGGTACACAACCAGGTAGAGGAGGGTTGTGTCTCAAAGCGGAAGCGATGGACAGCGCGTAGCGATGGCAAGAGCTTTCAAGACGAGGGGAGGATTGTGAAGGGGTGATGCCTTCGGCTATGAACCCCTGAGCACATCTGAGCCTGGGAGAGGTTGTGTAATGGGTGCTGGTCATCTCCGTCGCTCCTCAGCCCGAGGGGGCCGTCGCTGTCGATGCCTGCGCAGGGAATGCGGAACCTCACGCACCTCTTGGGAGGTACGCTTCGGCTCCTCCTGGAACCTTGAAACACAACAGCGGGAATCCGCCTGGGTGTCTCTAGTACTCAATATACACCCAAAGCTAGACTGGGAGAGGGTTAGAAGGAATGAGTATGGATAGGATTGGATTAGGATAAATTGAGAATGGTGTCAAGAAGGCTAGGATGCAATACTAGCATGGGATGCAGCAATAACATAGGGTTTTAGTCTCCGTAGTTGACTACGTACTTTCCCTCAATTGCCGAGGTAATGTGAGGTGTGCGTAGCATTGATGCTTTCGCTGGCTTGAAGGGGGGGCAAAGCGCGAAGCGCGCCTTCGGCGTTTGAGGTACATAGGTGTAACCCCTACGAGAACGCCCTACAGGGGGTGTTAACCTTGATTGGGTGGTTACCCTCATAATCTTTAGTGCCATCCTCAGAGGGCTGAGGGTAGGATTAACCTGTAATGAAGCTATAGGGCATGAATCTTGAGTGGGGTTTCTGGCTCATGGAAGGGGGATGAATCATAGGCTATCTCAGGGCCTGTGAAGCCCCTCAAACACCACAGGGGATACAGAGGGACGCTGTCCCGATAACGCGCCGGAGGCGCTGGAGGCGAGGGTCTGTCCTAGGTCATCAAACATAGCCTTACGAGAGGTTAAGTCAGGGTGTCTGAAGTAAGCTCTCCTAACCTTGCCCTGGGTGTGCGCAAGGGCAGCATCCACCACATCAATACTATGACCCTTGGATACCATCAGGGTGGCCATCAGGGACCTTATACCGTGGGCTGTGAGTCTATTCTGATAGCCTAAGCGTAGGAGTGCTCTATTGGCCTCTCGTGGCTGTAGGGACTGCCCAGGGTCCAAGAGGGATGGAAACACCCACGGGGAATCAGTGAGTGCGCTGAGCTGGTGGAATAGCTCCAGAGCCTGTGTGCTGAGGGGAACCTTATGCTCCTTCCTCGCCTTCATACGGTGGGCAGGGATAATCCATACCTTCGCATCCATATCTATCTCAGACCACCTCGCGCCCAGTAATTCATTAGGGCGCACCAACGTCAGCATGAGTAACCTACAGGCAATCTGGAGGTCTGGGCGGAGGGTGGATAGGGTTATATCCCTTAAGAGCTGGGGTATATCGGATATCTCAAGGGTGCAGGGGAAGTGTTCTTGTCTGTGAGTACTGAGAACAGTTGCTAAACGGGAACGACAGTCATACTTAACCCTTCCTGTGGCTACACCGTACTGAAGGACCTGACCAACCACGGTATTCACTCTGCGAGCTGTCTCTACATGTCCCTGTGCCTCTATGGGTCTAAGGGCAGCCAATACATCCACCGCCCTTAAATCATCCACGGGGGTGTTTCCAAGGGAGGGGAATATCATGTTGAGCTGTACCATCACTCTGGTGCTGTGGGGAAGTGTGACTGAGTTGCACCATCCTGAGAACCATTCCTCAGCTAACCTCTTGAATGTCATGACCACAGGTTGCTTGGAGACACCAACCACTCTTCCATCCTGCAATCCTAGTGGCTTGCCCTGATGGATTAACACTAGAGCCTCCTCATGTAGCCTTCTGGCCATTGCCAGGCTCACGGTAGGGTACTGCCCTAAGTTGAGCTTGCGGGTCTTCCCGTGAAGGGTATATCGGATAGCCCATATTTTGGATGTGTCGCTAACGATTAGATGTAGTCCTCGCCCATCCCAGAGAGTGCAGGGGGTTGTAATGCGTTTAATGGTGCTGTCAGTCAGGGGTCTTGAAACTCTAGCCATAGGTACTTAAAACGGTACTTATTCACCCAGGGAAAGGCTATGGTGTGTTCCTCATCTTCCCATGCTGTAAGGGTCTTAACGGTCTACCTCATAACATGGCATAGGAGAGGGCCTCTTTGGCATCTTCTCGGTCAAATTGACTGAGCGCTTGCTGAGCATCTTGCTGAACGGAAAGGTCTTCATCGTCCAGCCGTTCGATCAACGGTTCAATCGCTCTAGAGTCTCCCAACTTGCCCAGAGCCCAGCAAACATTGGCACGAACCGCAGCCACGGGGTCTTCCAGCGCTTCTAACAGAACAGGAACCGCATCCATACTCCCAAGCGTCCCTAGGGCTCCAGCCGACCATAGCCGAACCGCATCAATATCCTGGCGCAGAGCTTCCATCAAAACAGGGAGGGCTCGCTGGTCCTGACAATTACCCAAAGCCCAGACCACGCCCTTGCGTACGTAACCATTCCAATCGTCCATCTGCTGAATCAAAGCTTCTACTACGAAGGCATTATGGTTACGGCCCAAAGCATAGGCCGCACTGACCCGGACCAAGGGACAGTCAGCGCGCAACAGTCTTAGTAAAGGCTTAATCGCCCTGGGTTCTTCAATTTCAGCAAAAAGCCGGGTGGCTTGTATTCGCCGCAAGGTCCCCTCGGCCTCTAGGTCCGCAAGCAATTGTTCAATATTGGGTAGTTCAGGGGGATCCGAGGAAACAGTCATAAAGTCTATTGTGACATTCCTAAGGCATCCTTCCCACACCCAATCAGCGTATTGCTAGAAATCCATCCAGTAGAGGCTAAAGGAACCATCATCGTTCCCCTATAGACCGCAGAGCAGAAAGCTAAGCAGGTTTGTTTCCAAGACCTTCATTACGCTTGGCTTCTTTCTTTTGTTTATTAGATTGAGCTTTCGGCTTTTTAGCTTCTTTATTGCTCTTTCTTTCTTTTGACATATCAATTTTCCAAATAGCGTCTCCCTTAATTTTGATCTACCTGGAGCAGTTTGCACCTGTAATTTGTCGAATATACAAAGCCATTCTCTATTGCACGAAATATGCCCTGAGTAGAGGCGTGATCTATCGCGGCTTTACTCCAGATTCTCTACAACAAGCGCCGCAAGATAACTGTCCGTTGGGGTGAACGACTGCAGGCACCAACCCGGTAGCGCCTCCGACAGAGCCCATGAGCTTTGTGTCCGGATGATTTCGACCTGATCCAAAGGATGGCTTAGACCTTTTCCCGTTGCCTTAAGATAAGCTTCTTTAGCTGTCCACAGGCGAAAAAAAACATAAGCCTGCTCCTCTACCGGAAGTGCTTGAATCAAGGCATGCTCTACCGTTGAGAAAAAGCGTTTGGCCAATGGCACAGCCTCAGACAGCGGGCGCAGATATTCTAGATCTATCCCAACTTCTCTGCGTGCAGAGACCGCACAGAGGGCCAGCTCATGAGAGTGAGAGATATTGAATTGGAGTGCTCGTAACGAATTGCGCTCCAGGCAAGAAGAAAAATAGCCGATGCTCTCGCCATCAAAGTACTCAGTGGAGCCAGTCCCCGTAGAATCCACCGACGGTCCAGCTAAAGCAGGCTTACCATTTGGGCCATAGGTAAACTGCACGGAGCTGGGCGTACTCCCTATGTAGTGACTAAGGATAGAACGGAGGTGCCCTCGACTCACCACAAATCGACGGCGGTCTTGCTCAAAGCGAAAACGACTGGCTCGCTGAACTTCATCTTCGGCAAGGGTTTGCGCAAATTTCTGAACTACTGCATCTGACTGGAGCAGGTTTATTTTCCAGATATGGACCGCATCTCCAGACAGATCGAAATCTGCAGGCTGATCAGCCTGCTCTTCCCAATC
>Ga0208851_1000912_pt1 | contig 11178 bp, 11 predicted proteins | sample NGESurshal092012_FD_184481 | JGI IMG/M metagenome (GOLD analysis project Ga0208851, IMG submission 184481) | Arctic peat soil microbial communities from Barrow, Alaska - NGEE Surface sample 415-2 shallow-092012 (SPAdes) | ecosystem: Environmental > Terrestrial > Soil > Wetlands > Peat ... | reverse complement strand
CCGAGGCGCCGGCCGCGGAACCGGTCGTGGTGCCGGTTGAGGGCGACGCCGTGGGAGCCGGTGCCGGCTCGACCAGCCGCAGGGTGACGACCGAGGCCAGGGTGGTCGGGGTCTCCCCGCCCAGCAGGTAGCCGACGCCGTCGACAACCGCCGCGCCCGAGTCGGAGACCCCCTGCGACAGCTGGCCGGCCGAGGTGACGGTGCGGTGCGCGGGGTCGAAGGCAAGCACGTCGGTGCTGCGCTGCTCGCCCTGGCCGGTGCGCCCGCCGGCCAGGTAGATCCGGTCCCCGAGCGCGAGGGCCGAGGCGTGGGCCACCGGGTGCGGAAGGTGGGCGACCAGCGACGCGACCCCGGTCGACACGTCGACCAGCTGGACGTCGTCCACCGTCGTGCCGTTGTGTTCGCCGCCGAACACCCACAGCTGGTGCCCGCTCACCGCCACCGCCGGGTAGCGGACCGTCACCGGCAGGGTGGCCGCGACCGTGAAGTGAACGCCGTCCGTGGTGCGCAGCACGGACGGCAGCTCGCGGCTGCCGTCGTAGCCACCGACCACGTACGCGGCGCCGTCGACGGTGGCTGCAGCCAGGTCGGCGCGCGGCTGCGGCAGCTGGCCAACCACGCTGCCGGTACCCCCTGCGACGATCGACTGCACGGACGCCGTCGGCGCCGACGTCCCGCCGCCGAAGACGAACCGGTGGCTCCCCACGGTCGACCCGCCGGCGTCGTGGCCGGCCTGGGCGAGCTGGCCCTGCTCGCTCGCCTGGCCGGTCACCGGGTTGAGCGCGAAGACGCTCGCGCTGGAGTGGTTGGCCGCGTCGAGGCCGCCGGCGACCAGCAGCAGGTGGCCGTCCGGCTGGACGACGGACCGGGACACGGCCGCGGGCAGCTGCCAGTCGGCCGTGGCCACCTGCAGCACGAGCGGCCGGGCCGCCGCCGTTGCCGTCGAGGCCGCCGGCCCGCTGGCTGACTGGCTTCCGGTCGCGGCCGGCGTCGAGGACCCGGCGCACGAGGTGAGCAGCAGCGCCGTGCCGACTGCGAGAGCGGGGACGGCAAAGCGGGGGGAGGGCACGCGCACGAGCCAAGAGTGTCGCCAGAGCCGGGTCAAGCCCAGGTAAACCGGCGACCTCACCGGCGCGTCGCCCTGCAGGGCGGCCGCTCCGGCGCCGATACGTCTGGCATGAGCCTGCTGCGCCACGTCGGACCGGTGCTGGTCGCCGGCTGCCTGTCCCTCCTCGCCGGCTGCGGGGGCAACCCGGCCCAGCAGGTGGCGGACACCGTGGTGTCCCAGGTGTCGACTGCCCACCGGACCGAGGTGGTGGCGGCGCTGGCGGGGGACGCGCAGGCGCTGGCCGGCTACCAGGCGAGCAACGGCACGCTGCCCGCCGGCCAGGCCGAGTTCGCGGCCATCCCGGGGGTGGAGCGGCCTGGGGTGAGCGTCACCTACACGGCGTCCGGCAGTGGCTGGTGCCTTGTCGGCACGTCGACCGCCCAGCCGCCGTCCACCGTGGTGTGGACCCAGAACGGGCAACAGCCGGCCGGGGTGACGCGCTGTCCCTGAACAACTGGAAAGATCTTGGGAGAACCGCTTGCGCGGCGCCCCCAGGCCCGATAGAAATCTCCCACGTCACCGGCGAATCGGTGAGCAAGCAAGGGGAAACCCGAGCAACCGCAACGGCTGAGGAGACTCGGTCGGCGCGGGCGCAGCGCGAGCAGGTGACGTGCCGGGCGGAGACCGGGGCACCACGCCGAAGGGGCGACCTGACGGCCTGCGGATGACGACGCAGCCGGTGCAGACGGACCGCGAGGTGCAGGCTGTGAAGCCGCGAAGCACCTGGGTGACCAGGAGCGACGCGAACCGGACGTCATGCCGGTGCCACGTACGGCTGGGCAACCGGTCGTCTGAGGCGAAAGCGGCCGCGACAAGGCCCCGCGAACTCATACTTCGCGGGGCCTTGTTGATGTTCTACCGGTTCGGGTGGGCGCGGTGTGGCAGCGACACGCCTCACCCGTCGGCGGAGTCGCCGCGCTCGTGCCGCTCGGACAGGAACCGCTCGAGCTCGGCGCCGAGCTCGTCGGCGGTCGGCAGCCGGGCGGACGGGTCGGCCAGCAGGTCACGGTGGTCGGACGTGAAGCTGTCGTACTGCTCCTCGAGGCCGTGGACCACAGCGGCGACTTCGGGCGACTGCGCCACCTGCGCGTCGATCTCGCCGCGGACCGTCTCGGCGGCCGTGCGCAGCACGTCGGTGGGCAGGGACAGCCCGCTGACCGCGGTCACGGACTCCAGCAGGACGGCGGCGGACAGCGGGTACTCCAGCTGGGCCACGTAGTGCGGCACGTGCGCGGCGAAGCCGATGGCGTCCAGCCCGTGCTGGCCGAGCCGGTACTCCAGCAGGTGCCCCACGCTCGCCGGGACGGTCACCGTGTTGACCCACGGCTGGAACCCGGAGACCAGCTGCTTACGGGTCGCGTGGGCGGTGACCCCGACCGGCCGGGTGTGCGGCACCGCCATCGGGATCGCGTTCAGGCCGACGGTGAGCCGGACGTTCAGCTGGGCGACTACGGCCCGGACGGCGGCAATGAACCGCTCCCACTGGACGTCCGGCTCGGGGCCGTCGAGCAGCAGGAACGGGACGCCGACCGAGTCCCACACCAGCCGGACCACCAGCTGGGGCTCCTCGTAGTGCTCCCAGTGGTCCTCGACGAACAGCATGGGCGGCCGTCGGGAGCGGTAGTCGACCAGCTGGTCCGCGTCGAAGGTGGCCACCACCCGGTGGTCCAACGTGGCGAGCAGGTGCTCCCGGGCCAGCCGGACCGCGCTGCCGGCGTCGATGAAGCCGCTGAGGGCCTGGACCAGGACCGGCCGGTCCAGCTCGGGTCGGTCCGGCTCGAGTCGGTACAGTTCTGCTGGTGCCATGTCGGCCATCCAACCAGCAGCGGTGGACCGATGGCGCCGTCGGCCGAGCACCGCTCAGCCGGCCCGCGCCGGTCTCAGCTCGCCCAGGAGAGCAGGCCGGCGTTGAGCGCCGGGTCGCGCAGCTGGCGCATCGCCTCCCGCTCCAGCTGGCGCACCCGCTCCCTGGACAGCCCGAGCACTTCGCCGATCTCGGACATCGTCCGCGCCTTGCCGTCGGTGAGCCCGTAGCGCAGCCGCACGATGGTCGCCTCTCGCTCCGGCAGCCGCTCGATGGCGCGGGACAGCTCGGCCAGCATCTGCTGGCTCTCCAGTGCCGCCGTCGGCGGGGTGTCGTCGCCGGGGACGACCAGGTCGGCCAGCGCGGTGTCCCCGTCGTCCCCGACCGGGGTGTCCAGGCTGACCGTCTCGCGACCGACCCGGCGCAGCTCCTCGACCCGGGTCACCTCGTGGCCGGTGGCCTCGGCGATCTCCTCGACCGTCGGGGTGCGGCCGAACGACTGCAGCAGCTCGCGCTCGGCCCGGCCCACCTTGGCGACCTCGGTGGCGATGTGCACGGGCAGCCGAATGGTGCGCCCGTTCTCGGGCAGCCCGCGACCGATGGCTTGCCGGACCCACCAGGTCGCGTACGTCGAGAACTTGTAGCCCTTGCGGTAGTCGAACTTCTCCACGGCGCGGATCAGGCCCAGGTTGCCCTCCTGGACGATGTCCAGGAACGGCACCCCGCTGTGCCCGTACCTCTTGGCGATCGAGACCACCAGCCGGAGGTTGGCCCGGACCATGCGGTTCTTCGCGGCTTCGCCGTCGGCGACCAGCAGGTCGAGCTCGGCCCGGCGCTTGGCCGTGGCCTTGATCTCGCCGGCTGCGGCCTGCCGGAGCAGCTCGGCGGCGTAGACGCCGACCTCGATCCGTTGGGCGAGCTCGACCTCCTCCTCGGCGGAGAGCAGGGGAGTCCGGCCGATGCCGTCCAGGTAGACGCGGACGAGGTCAGCGGTGGGGGCAGGTTCGTCGAGGTCGCTGGTGGAGACGGCGGACGGGGCGTCGAGGTACTGCATCGCGGGAAGGACCCCTCCTCACGGGGTTGTCGTGCTGTGCTCGGTGAAACGCCACGACTCCGCGAAACGTTCCGTACGACCCCCTTGCTCAGTGATCTTCTTAGCGCTCTCTCAGGTCCGCGTTGCTCCCGTGGTCGGGACCGACCGCCCGCTGAACTGGTCCATCGAGGCGTGCACGCCCAGCGCGTTGGCGATCGCGTCGAACCAGCGGGGCGGCAGCAGCTGTGCGGCGAAGGCCGCCCGCGCGAGCGGCGGCAGGATCACCCGCGGCTGGTTGCGCTCGACCGCGGTGATCACCCGTTCGGCGACCCGCTCCTCGCTGAGGATGGGCAGCAGCCACGGCAGCCGGGTCCGGGCCCCCTCGAACATGCCGGTGTCGACGAAGAACGGCAGCACCACGGTGGTCTGCAGCTTCGGTGCGGTGCGGGCCAGCTCCACGCGCAGCGACTCGGCGAAGCCGTACGCCGCGTGCTTGCTGGCGGCGTAGTCGACCAGCCGCGGGACTCCCATCGCGGCGGCCATCGACGCGATGGTCACGATGTGTCCGCGGGAGCGGGCCACCATGCCTGGGAGCACCGCCCGGGTGCACCAGAACGGGGCCAACGCGTTGACCGCCATGACCCGCTCGATCTGCTCATCGGTGAGGTCGAGCAGGTCGGCCCCGGCCACCACGCCGGCGTTGTTGACCAGGACGTCGACCCCGCCGTGCCGCCGTTCGGCCGTCGCCGCGGCGTCGGCGACCGCCCGCCGGTCCGTGACGTCGACCACCTGGACGGTCGCGGCCCGCCCGGCCCGTCCGGAGTCGTCGACCAGCCGGTCCAGTCCGGCCGGGTCGAGGTCCCAGCCCACGACCTGGGCGCCGCGCTCGGCGGCGAGCAGCGCCATCCGGCGCCCGATCCCCGAGGCGGCCCCGGTGACCAGCACGACTCGGTCTCTCAGCTCGGACATCGGGGCTGCCTCCTGGGTGGTGGGTGTGGTGGGTCAGTCGGTCGGGCCGAGCTCGTCGTCCAGCCGCTGCGGCCAGTCCGGGTGGGCCAGCTCGGCTTCGATGAGCAGCTCCCCGGGGTGCTCGTTGGCCAGCTCGACGGCCCGCACCAGCCCGGACAGCTCCGCGCCGGCGGCCAGCACGACCGCGGCGACGATGCGCTCGGGGTCGGGGCCGCCGGCCCGGAGCCGGGACAGGATGTCGTCCACCAGCTGGAATTCGCCGGGGAAGTCCTGCTGCACCCGGTGCTCCACCCGTGGGGTGAGGCCGGTCCGGTGCATCGGCTGGTCGGTGCTCATGAGGTCCCCCCGGTGGCGGCGGTGCCGAGGGCGGCCGCGACGAGGTCGCGCGCCTCGGCCTGGATCCGGGCCAGGTGCTCCGGGCCGGTGAAGCTCTCCGCGTAGATCTTGTAGACGTCCTCGGTGCCCGAGGGGCGGGCCGCGAACCAGCCGGACGCCGTGGTGACCTTGAGCCCGCCGAGCGCGGCCCCGTTGCCGGGCGCCGCGGTGAGCTTGGCCTCGATCGGCTCCCCGGCGAGCATCGTGGCGGTGACCTGCCCGGGGGACAGCCGGGCGAGGACGGCCTTCTGGTCCCGGGTGGCCGGCGCGTCCACCCGCGCGTAGGACGGGTCGCCGTAGGCCTGGGTGAGCCGGCGGTAGTGCTCGCTGGGCGAGCGTCCGGTCACCGCGATGATCTCGGCGGCGAGCAGGTCGAGCAGGATGCCGTCCTTGTCCGTCGTCCAGACCCGGCCGTCCCTGCGCAGGAAGCTGGCCCCGGCGGACTCCTCGCCGCCGAACACCACCGAGCCGTCCAGCAGCCCAGGCACGAACCACTTGAAGCCCACGGGGACCTCGACCAGGGTCCGGCCGAGCCCACCGACCACCCGGTCGATCATGGACGACGACACGAGCGTCTTGCCGATCGCGGCGCCGGCCGGCCAACCGTCCCGGTGTCCGAGCAGGTACTCGATGGCCACCGCGAGGAAGTGGTTGGGGTTCATCAGGCCGGCGTCCGGGGTGACGATGCCGTGCCGGTCGGCGTCCGCGTCGTTCCCGGTGGCGACGGCGTACTCGGTGCGGCGCTCGATGAGCGAGGCCATGGCATAGGGCGAGGAGCAGTCCATGCGGATCTTGCCGTCCCAGTCCAGGGTCATGAACCGGAACGTGGGGTCGACCAGCGGGTTGACGACGGTCAGGTCGAGGCCGAGCCGGTCCGCGATCGCCGCCCAGTAGGCGACGCTGGCGCCGCCGAGGGGGTCGGCACCGATCCGCACGCCGGTCCGGCGGATCGCCTCGACGTCGATCGCGCTCGGCAGCGCCTCGACGTAGCGGCCCAGGAAGTCGTACCGGGCCGTGGTGTCGGCCGCCCTGGCCCGCTCGGCGGTGACCCGGCGGACCTGGGCCAGGCCGTCCGCGAGATGCGCGTTGGCGCGGTCCTGGATCCACCCGGTGACGTCGCTGTCCGCGGGGCCGCCGTGCGGCGGGTTGTACTTGAAGCCGCCGTCCCGTGGTGGGTTGTGCGACGGGGTGACCACGATGCCGTCGGCCCGGTGCGCGGGGCCGGTGGCGTTGTGCTCGAGGATCGCCAGGGACACCGCGGGGGTCGGGGTGTAGCCGTCGTCGGTGTCCAGCAGCACGGTGACGCCGTTGGCGGCGAGCACCTCCAGCGCGGTCGCGGTCGCCGGCTCGGACAGCGCGTGGGTGTCCTTGCCCACGAACAGCGGACCGTCGATGCCCTGGCCGGCCCGGTACTCGCAGATCGCCTGGGTGGTGGCGGCGATGTGGTCGTCGTTGAAGGCGGCGTCCAGCGAGCTGCCCCGGTGTCCCGAGGTGCCGAAGGCGACCCGCTGCGCGGGGGCCTCGGGGTCGGGGTGCTCGGTGTAGTACGCGGTGACCAGACGGGCGACGTCGACCAGGTCGGCGGCGGTGGCGGGCCGGCCGGCCCGGGGATCAACACTCATGCGGTCATCCTGGGTGGGTGCCCGCATGGATGTCCATGACCGCGTGCAGCAGCTCGACGGCCTCGTCGTGCGGGCGCTGGAACGAGTTGCGGCCCATGATCGTCCCGAAGCCACCGCCCAGGGCGGTCTGCCGGTTCTCCTCGAGCACCTGCTCGGTGCCCTTGGCGGCGCCGCCCGAGAAGATGACGATGCGGCGTCCGGCGAAGGCGGACTGGACGACGTGGCGGACCCGGTCGGCGAGGGTGTCGAGCGGGACACCGGCGGCCTCCAGCGCCGTGCGCGCAGCGTCGGACTCGATGCGCGCGGCCGGCGGCTTCACCTTGATGATGTGGGCGCCCAGCTGCGCGGCGATCTGGGCGGCGTAGGCGACGACGTCGACCGCGGTCTGGCCTTCTCTGGACAGCCCCGAGCCGCGCGGATAGGACCACACGACGACGACCAGCCCGGCGGCCTTCGCCTCGGCGGCGACGGCACGCAGCTCCTCGTACATCGCGTTCCGCCCGGCCGACCCCGGGTAGATGGTGAAGCCCACCGCGCTCGCACCCAGCCGCAGCGCGTCGGCGACGGTCGCGTTCAGCGCGGGCACCGGGTCGGGGCCGGAGTACAGCGAGTCGGAGTTGTTCAGCTTGAGGATCAGCGGCAGCTGGCCGGCGTACTCCGCCGCGGCCGCCTCGATCGACCCGAGCGGCGCCGCGTGCGCGTTGCAGCCGGCGTCCAGGGCCAGCTGGAAGTGGTAGCGCGGGTCGTAGCCGGCCGGGTTGGGCGCGAAGCTGCGGCCGGGGCCGTGCTCGAACCCCTGGTCGACCGGCAGGATGACCAGCTTGCCGGTGCCGCCGAGGCGGCCGTGGCTGAGGATGCGGTGCAGGTTGGCCAGGGTCCCCGGGGTGTTCCCGTCGTACCAGGACAGGATCTCGCGTACGCGCTCGGTGGTCATGTCTCCCAGCATTGGCGGCCGACGCCGCCCCGGCATGAGGCCAATGTCCCTACGGCCGTGGCGAAGGGCAGCCGTCGCGTGGTAGTCCGGTGGGAGCACTCGTGCACCGACCCGATGGAGGACGCCGATGAGCGCCAGCCTCCCCCCGCCGGCCCGGGGCCGTGACGACCTCGGCCACCTGATCCTGCTCGCGGCCGCCGACGTGGAGGCGATGCCCTGGGAGCCGCTGCGCGGGCTCGCGGGGGTGCACCACAAGGTGGTGTGGCAGTCCGGGGACGCCGTGCTCGGCTTCATCCGGGTGGACTCGGGCGCGGTGAAGCCGGAGCACACCCATCACGGCGCCCACCACCACATCCTGATCACCCGGGGCTCGGCGACCATGCTGGGCCGGCCGTTCACCGCGGGGGCGTACCTGTACATCCCGCCGGGCACCCCGCACGAGGTGGCCGACGTCGGGCCCGAGGGCTGCACCTTCTTCTACACCTACCGCCCGGTGGAGATCCCGGTCCGCTAGCCCCTCGCCAGGGTGGTGGGGCTCAGGCGGGGCGGGCGGCCAGGACGAGGCAGTCCAGCGCGTGCCGCTCACCGCCGTCGGTGCTGACCGCCCGGGTCACGGTCTCGGCCCGGACCACCTCCAGCGGCCCACCGTGGAGGTCCTCGACGACGTCGTCCGCCGTGTAGAGCGCGGCCGGGTCCTGCGGACCGCCCGCTCCCTCGGTGAGGTTGCGGCTGTCGTGTGCGATGACCAGCAGGTGCCCCCCGGGGGCGACGCCCCGCGCGGCCGCCTGCAGCACGGGTCGCCGCTCGTCTGCGGCCACCTGCAGGTAGACGACCATGACCAGGTCGAACGCCTGGGCCGGCGGCTGGTAGGACAGCAGGTCGGCCTGCACCACGTGCAGCCGGTCGGCCGCCAGCTCGCCGAGCCGCTCCCCGGCGATCCGCTGGGCGCGCGCGAGGGCCACCCGGGAGAAGTCCACCGCGGTGGACTCCCAGCCCTGCTCCGCCAGCCAGATGGCGTTGCGCCCCTCACCGGCCGCCAGGTCGAGCGCCCGCCCTGGCGCCAGCCGTGCGGCGACCTGCTCGACGAACACGTTCGGCCCGGCCGACCACACCAGGTCGCGCTCGGCGTAGCGGGCATCCCAGGTGGTGCTGTCCACGGTGGCTCCCTTCGCTGCCGGCCCCCGATGGCCGCGGCTCGCTCGACGATATCCGCGGGGTCGGCCCCGTGGGCGGCCCGCTGCCCCTAGGGTCACCTGGACGACCGCAGAGGAGCAGCCGTGGCCAAGCCCTCGATCCGCCCGCAGCTCTGGCGGCCCCCGCCCGCGCCCGCCATGGACGGCGCGTACGCGCCCAACCGGCTGCTGGCCGGGCTGGAGCGCCTCGAGGTGCCCGGCAGCGGACCCGAGGACGTCGTCGTCCACCCCTCCGGCGACGTGTACACCGGCACCGTGGACGGCACGATCCTGCGGCTGTCCGCGGACGGGCGCCGGATCGTGCGGGTGGCCACCACTGGGGGGCGCCCACTGGGCCTCGAGGTGGCCCCGGACGGCCGGCTGGTAGTCTGCGACGCCGAGCGCGGGCTGCTGCGACTGGACCCGCGCACGGAGGTGGTCGAGACGCTGCTCGACGCGGCCGCCGGCGTGCGACTGGCCAACAACGCGGCGATCGGCTCCGACGGCTCCATCTACTTCAGCGACTCCTCGCAGCGGTTCCCGCTCGCGCACTTCAAGGCCGACCTGCTCGAGCACAGCGGCACCGGCCGGCTGCTTCGGCGCCACCCGGACGGCGAGGTCGAGACGCTGCTCACCGGCCTGCAGTTCGCCAACGGGGTGGCCCTCGCGCCGGACGAGTCCTTCGTCCTGGTCGCCGAGACCGGCGGCTACCGGATTCGCCGGTACTGGCTGAACGGCCCGCGGGCGGGCATCGGCGACGTCCTGGTGGACAACCTCCCGGGCATGCCGGACAACCTGTCCACCGGCCCCAGCGGGGTGTTCTGGGTGGCCATGCCGTCGACCCGCAACGCCACGTTGGACTGGCTGCTGCCGCGTCCCGCGCTGCTACGCAAGGCGGTGTGGGCGCTGCCGGAAGCCGTCCAGCCGAACGCGGCTCGGATCACCTTCGTCCTTGGCCTGGACGCCGACGGCACCGTCGTGCACAACCTCCAGGACGACGGGCAGCGCTTCCACTACGTGACCGGCGTCCGGGAGCACGACGGCTGGCTGTACCTCGGCAGCCTGGTCGAGTCGGCTGTGGCCAGGGTCCGGCTCCCGGTGGCCGGGGCATGAGGCTGTTGCTGCTGGGGGTCCGCGGCTCGGTGCCCGCTCCCGGCGCCGACTTCGTGCGGTACGGCGGGCAGACCTCGTGTGTTGTCATCACCGCGGACGGCGCCGACGCGCCCACGCTGGTCCTGGATGCCGGGACCGGGCTGCGCGCCCTCACCGCCCGGCTCGGCGGGGCGGCCTACCGGGGGGCGATCCTGCTGAGCCACCTGCACTGGGACCACATGTGGGGGCTGCCGTTCTTCGCCGCGGGTGACCGTAGCGGCGCCGACGTCGACCTCTACCTGCCGGCGCAGGACGGCGTCTCGGCCCGCGACCTGCTGGCCCGCTCGATGGCCCCGCCGATCTTCCCGATCCCCCCGGAGGGGCTGCTCGGCCGCTGGGCGTTCCACGGGCTGGAGCCCGGCCGGCACGAGATCGCGGGGTTCACGGTGACCGCGGCCGAGATCGAGCACAAGGGCGGCCGGGCCTACGGCTACCGGGTCGAGGACCGTTCCGGATCGGTGGCGTACCTGCCCGACCACCCTCCGTCCGCTGGGGTGTCGGCGCAGACCTGGGCCCTGCTGGACGGCGTGGACGTGCTGCTGCACGACGCGCAGTTCCTGACCGCCGAGCGGGCGGCGGCCGACCTGTACGGGCATGCGACGGTCGAGGACGCGGTCGCCCTCGCCGAGCAGGCCGCCGTGGGGCAGCTGGTGCTGTTCCACCACAGTCCGACCCGCACCGACGACCAGCTGGACGCGATCGCGGCCGGGCTCGGTGCGGCGGTGCCGACGTCGGTGGCCAGGGAGGGCGACGAGATCACGGTCGGACGGCCCTAGGCACGGCCCGGCCCGACGGGAGACTGGCGCCATGACCGCAGCAACGGCCGGTGTCGTGGTGCTGCTCGTCGTGCTGAACCTGGCCACCAACGTCTGGTGGCCGAGGGCCTACCTCGCGGTGTGCATCGGGGGCGCCGCCGCGCTGCTCGCGATCGGCCGGCTCGAGGGGTTGACCTGGACCGACATGGGGCTGGGCCGGACGGCGGTGCTGGCCGGGCTGCTGTGGGGGCTGG
>Ga0208851_1000910_pt1 | contig 11180 bp, 10 predicted proteins | sample NGESurshal092012_FD_184481 | JGI IMG/M metagenome (GOLD analysis project Ga0208851, IMG submission 184481) | Arctic peat soil microbial communities from Barrow, Alaska - NGEE Surface sample 415-2 shallow-092012 (SPAdes) | ecosystem: Environmental > Terrestrial > Soil > Wetlands > Peat ... | reverse complement strand
ACCTTCTCCTTACCATGGAGACGCTCTGCCGACTGAGCTAAGGGGGCGTTAGAGCCAGAGCAGAGTACCTAACCCCGAGCGGTTCCTCCAAAACGGGCCAGGCGAGGCACCCCACGACCGGCGGAGTCCGATCCCTCGGGTGAGACTGGCCTCATGACCCGCTGGACGAGCGACGACATCCCCCCGCTGACCGGACGCCGGGCGATCGTGACCGGCGCCAACTCCGGGCTGGGGTTCCACACGGCCCTCGAGCTGGCCCGGCACGGTGCCCACGTGATGCTGGCCGTCCGGGATGCCACCCGCGGGGAGTCGGCCCTCGGGGCGATGCGGGCCGAGCTGGCCGGCGTACCCGGTGCCGGTGCGGTGTCCGTCGGGGCGCTCGACCTGGCCAGCCTGGACTCGGTCCGCGACCTCGCCGACGGCGTCGTCGGCAGCGGGGACAGCGTGAACCTGCTCGTGAACAACGCCGGGGTCATGGCGATCCCGCGACGGGAGACCGCCGACGGCTTCGAGATGCAGCTGGGCACGAACCACCTCGGCCACATGGCCCTCACCCTCCGCCTGCTGCCGGTCCTGGCCCGGACGGGCGTGGACGGCACCCCCAGCCGGGTCGTCACGCTCTCGAGCGGAGTGCACCGCATGGGGCGCATCGACCTCGACGACCTCATGGGTACCCGGAGGTACCGGCCGTGGGGCGCCTACGCCCAGAGCAAGCTGGCCAACCTCCTGTTCACCTTCGAGCTGCAGCGGCGTCTCGACGTCGCCGGCCTGCCGGTCGGTGCCTACGCCGCGCACCCGGGGTACGCCTCGACCAACCTGCAGGCCGTCGGACCGCAGATGCGCGGAAGCAGCCTCGGCGCCCGGATGGCCTCGTGGGGCAACGCCCTGCTCGCCCAGCCCGCGGCCATGGGCGCCCTGCCCACCCTGTACGCCGCCACGGTGCCCGGGCTGCCCCCCGGCTCCTACGTCGGGCCGGACGGGTTCATGGAGCAGCGCGGCCACCCGACCCTGGTCTCCCCCATCCCGGCCGCCCGCGACGAGGGGCTCGCAGCGGCGCTCTGGGCCCGCAGCGAGGACCTCGTCGGCCTGCGCTTCCCCGACCCGGACAGCGGCTGACCCGCGGCACGACCGCGCACAATGACGAAGGGCGCGACCTGTGCGGTCGCGCCCTTCGTCACTCGCGAGTGGCGGATCCAGGATTCGAACCTGGGGAGGCGTAAGCCGACGGATTTACAGTCCGCTCCCATTGGCCGCTCGGGCAATCCGCCAAGCCGTCCGAGGACGGCCCACGAAGGATACATAGCCCTCCGCCGCGGGTGAAATCCCCCGGGCCCACGCCGTGCCCCTGGTCGCCCCGCCGCACGGGACTAGGCTCGGTCGCCAGACCCACCCGCCGCGAGCACGGAGAACTCACGTCATGGCCGACAGCAGCTTCGACATCGTGAACAAGATCGACCGCCAGGAGGTCGACAACGCGCTGAACCAGGCCGCGAAGGAGCTCTCGCAGCGCTTCGACTTCAAGAACACGGGCGCGAAGATCGAGTGGAAGGGCGAGCTCGCCGTCGAGATCACCGCCGACACCGAGGAGCGGGCGAGCGCGGCGCTCGACGTGTTCCGCGACAAGCTCGTCAAGCGGCAGATCTCGCTCAAGAGCCTCGAGGCCGGCGAACCGGCCCTGTCCGGCAAGTCCTACAAGATCGCCTGCACCCTGCAGGCCGGCATCAGTCAGGAGCAGGCCAAGAAGCTCGGCAAGCTCATCCGCGACGAAGGTCCGAAGACCGTGAAGGCGCAGGTCATGGGCGACGAGCTGCGGGTCACCTCCAAGAGCCGTGACGACCTGCAGGCCGTGCAGGCCCTGGTCAAGGGCGCCGACCTCGACTTCGCCGTCCAGTTCGTCAACTACCGGTAGCCGGCCGGACGGCCCGGCGCGGTCCCGGGTCGTCGACGACCGCCCGCGGGTCGAGCGCCCCGGGCTCGAGGACCGTCGCCTCCCACGACGCGAGACGGTCGCGCTCGTGGGTCAGCGCCGCCGACGACGTGGCGGCGTACTCGGCGACGGGTGACCAGTGCAGAGCGTCGAACGGGCACACCTCGACGCAGATCCCGCAGTACATGCACAGCCCGAAGTCGATCGCGAAGCGGTCCAGGACCGCCTCGGTCCGGGGGCGTCGGTGGGTGTCGTCGGGCGGCAGCGTGACGGTGTGGGAGTCGATCTCGATGCACCAGTCGGGGCACTCGCGCACGCAGAGCATGCAGACGGTGCAGCTCTCCTCCACCAGCGCGATGACGCCGCGGGTGCGCGCCGGCCGGGGCGCGGCAGGGCCCGGGGTCACGTGCTCGCCGCCGGCCAGTCGGCGGGTACGCCGGGCGGCAGGATCCGGCGGCGCGGTCGACCGCCCTCGTCGGTCGGGTCCTTCTCCCCCGGCCAGGCGCGCGCGGCGCGCGCGGCCAGCACGAACTCCTTGCGCAACGGCGTCGCCGAGAATCCGGCCGGGAGCAGCAGCGGGTCGAGATGCGTGTTGCCGATGAAGTCGATGCCGAACATCTCATGCGTCTCCCGCTCGTGCCAGGCCGCGCCCCGGTAGACCGTCGTGGCCGTGGCGAGCGCGAGGTCGCCGAGGGGGAGGGCCGTGCGCAGGAGCAGGTGGTCGCGCAGGTCCGAGGCGGCGATGTGGACGACCACGGCGAGCCCGGCGGCCCCGTCGTCGTAGGCCGTGAGCAGGTCGAAGAAGGTGGCCCCCGCGCCGGCCGTCGCCTCGAGCGCCTCGGTCCACCGCTCCCGGGGCAGGTCGATCGTGGTCGGCCCGAACCCTTCGCGCACGCTGCTGCCGACGACCGCCGACGCGACGGAGGCGGCGAGCGCGCTCACGACGTCGACCCGCCGGCATCGAGCAGGGCGAGCGCCTGCAGCAGCGACTCCGGCCCTGGCGGGCAACCCGGGACGTAGACGTCGACCGGCAGCACCTGGTCGATGCCCTTGGTGACCGAGTAGGAGTCCCAGTAGGGGCCACCGGAGTTCGAGCAGGCGCCGAAGGACACCACCCGCCGGGGCTCGGGGAGCGACTCCCACACCCGGAGCAGGGCCGGAGCGAGGACGTCGGTGCACGTCCCGGACACGACCAGCACGTCGAGGGCACCGGTGCCGTGCACCAGGCCGCCCGCCGCGCGGGAGGCGCCGGAGGCCAGCGCCGCGGCCATCACCTCAACCGAGCAGCAGGCGAGACCGACGTCGACCATCCACACGGTCCAGTCGCGGCCGTCCCACGACAGGTCGAGCCGGATCGGCCCCGGGTCCGAGGGGTTCCCGACCTCGCGGAGACGGAGGCTCACGGGACGGGTCGGCACGTCTCCTCCGGTTCCTCGACGGTGGCGGGCGGTCGTCGCGAGCCTAGTGACCCGGGGCCGGGCGGCGGCCCTGCGCGCCCACCGGACCGGTGGGCGGGACGGGCGGCGCGGCGCGCGACGCTGTGACCGACCTCTCCGCGCAATTGGGGCTGCTCGGGGGGAGGATGGTCCCCGCGGCACCCGGCCCCCCGGGGGGAGGGTGGGGTGCTGTGTGAGTTCATCCCACGACCCGGTTGCACGGTCGGTCGACAACGGCCCCCGCCCCCGGGCACCACGACGTCGACAAGGCGGGAACACACGTGAACAAGCAAGTGGTCCAGCTCAGCCGGGTCATCATCCGCTTCGCGGGTGATTCGGGCGACGGCATGCAGCTGACCGGCGACCAGTTCACCTCGCGCACGGCGACGTTCGGCAACGACCTCGCGACGCTCCCCGACTTCCCGGCCGAGATCCGCGCACCAGCAGGGACCCTGCCCGGTGTGTCGGCGTTCCAGCTGCACTTCGCCGACCACGACATCACCACCGCGGGGGACACCCCCAACGTGCTGGTGGCGATGAACCCCGCGGCGCTCAAGGCCAACATGCGCGACCTCCCCCGCGGCGCCGACATCATCGTCAACACCGACGAGTTCACCCCGCGCAACCTCGCCAAGGTGGGCTACGCCGCGAGCCCGGTCGACGACGGCTCCCTCGAGTCCTACGCCGTGCACCCGATCCCGCTGACCTCCCTGACGGTCGAGGCGCTCAAGGGCTTCGGCATCACGAAGAAGGAGGCCGAGCGCGCGAAGAACATGTTCGCGCTGGGCCTGCTCTCGTGGCTCTACCACCGGCCGACCGAAGGAACGCTGAAGTTCCTCAAGGAGAAGTTCGCCAAGAAGCCCGAGATCCTCGCGGCGAACATCGCGGCGTTCGAGGCTGGTTGGTCGTTCGGCGAGACGACCGAGGACTTCTCGGTGCAGTACGAGATCCTGCCGGCGACGATGGCGCCGGGGCGCTACCGCAACATCCACGGCAACCTGGCGCTGTCCTACGGCCTCATCGCCGCGTCCCAGCGCGCGGAGCTGCCGCTGTTCCTCGGCTCCTACCCGATCACCCCTGCCTCGGACATCCTCCACGAGCTGAGCAAGCACAAGCGGTTCAACGTGATGACGTTCCAGGCCGAGGATGAGATCGCGGGCGTCGGGTCGGCGATCGGAGCGGCGTACGGCGGCATGCTGGCCGTCACGACGACCTCGGGCCCGGGCGTCGCGCTCAAGTCCGAGGCGATCGGCCTCGCGGTGGCCCTCGAGCTGCCGCTGGTTATCGTCGACGTGCAGCGCGGCGGTCCCTCGACCGGGCTTCCCACGAAGACCGAGCAGGCCGACCTCCTGCAGGCGATGTTCGGTCGCAACGGCGAGGCCCCGGTGCCGATCGTCGCGCCGCGCTCACCCGGCGACTGCTTCTATGCGGCCGTCGAGGCCGTGCGAATCGCCACGACCTACCGCACACCGGTGTTCCTGCTCTCCGACGGCTACCTCGCCAACGGCTCCGAGCCGTGGCAGATCCCGGACGTCGACTCGCTGCCGGACCTCCGGGTCGCCTTCGCGACCGAGCACAACCACACCAACGAGGACGGCACGACGGAGTTCTGGCCGTTCCTGCGCGACCCCGAGACGCTCGCGCGCCCGTGGGCCGTGCCCGGCACGAAGGGGCTCGAGCACCGCATCGGCGGGATCGAGAAGTCCGACGGCATCGGCAACATCTCCTACGACGCCGACAACCACGACAAGATGACGCGGCTGCGTCAGGCGAAGATCGACGGCATCACCGTGCCCGACCTCGAGGTCGACGACCCCGACGGCGACGCCCGGGTGCTGGTGCTCGGATGGGGCTCGACGTACGGACCCATCAACGCTGCCTGCCAGATCACCCGTCGGGCCGGCATCCACGTGGCGCAGGCGCACCTGCGCCACCTCAACCCGTTCCCGGCCAACACCGCCGAGGTGCTGCGCCGCTACGACAGGGTCGTGATCCCGGAGATGAACCTCGGTCAGCTCGCGCTGCTGATCCGCGGCAGGTTCCTCGTCGACGCGATCGCCTACAACCAGGTGCGAGGCCTGCCCTTCAAGGCCGTGGAGCTCGCCGGAGTCATCAAGGACGTGGTGGCCAGTGTCTGACGCCGTCGATCTCGGGTTCCCGTCGCTGCGGATGGTGCCCAAGACCACCGAGAAGCAGTCCGCGAAGGACTTCAAGACCGACCAGGAGGTGCGCTGGTGCCCCGGGTGCGGTGACTACGCGATCCTCGCCGGTGTGCAGGGCTTCATGCCGGAGCTCGGGCTGGCCAAGGAGAACATCGTCTGGATCTCGGGAATCGGGTGCTCGAGCCGCTTCCCGTACTACATGAACACCTTCGGGATGCACTCGATCCATGGGCGGGCACCCGCGATCGCATCGGGCCTCGCCATCACCCGGCCGGACCTGTCGGTCTGGGTCGTCACGGGCGACGGCGACGCCCTGTCGATCGGTGGGAACCACCTCATCCACGTGCTGCGCCGCAACGTGAACCTCAAGATCCTCCTGTTCAACAACCGGATCTACGGCCTGACCAAGGGGCAGTACTCCCCCACGTCCGAGGTCGGCAAGGTCACGAAGTCGACCCCGATGGGGTCGCTCGACCACCCGTTCAACCCGGTGTCGCTGGCGATCGGTGCCGAGGCGTCGTTCGTCGCGCGCACGATCGACTCCGACCGCAAGCACCTCACCGAGACGCTGCGCGCCGCGGCGCTCCACGAGGGCACCGCGCTCGTGGAGATCTACCAGAACTGCAACATCTTCAACGACGGTGCCTGGGACCCGCTCAAGGACTCCGAGCACCGCGACTCCCTCACCTTGCGGCTCGTCGACGGCGAGCCGATCACCCTGGTCGACGGGTCGCGCGGCGTCGTGCGCGGCGCGAACGGCAGCCTCGAGATCGTGGACGTCGGCGAGGTCGGGCTTGACGCGGTGCTCGTGCACGACTCGCACAACCCCGACCCTTCCATCGCGTTCGCGCTGTCGCGCCTCTCGGACTCGTTGTCGCTGGCGAACACGCCGATCGGCGTGTTCCGCGACGTGCCTCGTGTGTCGTACGACAGCGCCTTCCACGCACAGCTCGACAGCGCCCAGTCCGCCGGGCGGGGTGATCTCGGTGCGCTGCTCGCGGGCAGCGACACCTGGGAGATCGCCTGAGCACGCCCAGCTCCGCCGAGGAGCAGGCCCGGTCGCACGTGCGGCTCGGCCTGCTCTTCGGTATCGGCGCCTATGGGATCTGGGGCTTCTTCCCGCTCTACTTCCCGCTGCTGGAACCCGCCTCGGCGGTCGAGATCCTGTGCGAACGCTTCGTCTTCTCGTTGCTGTTCATGGCCATCGTCCTCACCGTCACCCGCAGCTGGTCGCGCCTGCGCCCGGTGCTGCGCGACCGACGGTCCGTGCTGCTGCTGTCGCTCGCCGCAGTGCTCATCGGTGTCAACTGGGGCGTCTACATCTGGGCGGTCAACGACGGCAACGTCGTGGAGGCCTCGCTGGGCTACTTCATCAACCCGCTGGTGCTCGTGCTCATCGGCGTCGTGTTCCTCGGCGAGCGGCTGCGGACACTTCAGTGGGTCGCCGTCGGCCTCGCCACCCTGGCCGTCCTGGTGCTCACCGTCGGGTTAGGGCGCCTGCCGTGGATCGCCCTGGTGCTCGCCTTCTCCTTCGCGGGCTACGGCACCATCAAGAAGCTGGTGGGCGCCGATCCCTTGGCGAGCCTGACGATCGAGACCGCGGTCGCCTCGCCCTTCGCGCTCGCCTGGCTCGCGCACCTGCAGGTGACCGGGTCCCTCGTCCTCGGCCACACCACGACCCGCACCAGCGTGCTGCTGCTCGGCACCGGCGTGATCACCGCGATCCCGCTGCTGCTCTTCGGCGCAGCGGCCAACCGGATCCCGCTGACGATGATGGGCCTGCTGCAGTACCTCACGCCGATCATCCAGTTCGCGATCGGTGTCGTGGTGCTCGGCGAGACGATGCCGCCGGCCCGCTGGGTCGGCTTCGTCGTCGTCTGGGCGGCGCTCGTGGTCTTCAGCTACGACGGCCTGCGCCAGGGCGGTCGCAACCGCACGGCGCGACGAGCCGCCGCAGACGGCCTCGACGAGGTCGAGGCACCGATCTGACCGGCGAACCGGTTCGCGCAGGTCAGGCTCCGCGGTCGACGACGACGTCGCACATCATCGACAGCGCGTCCGTGGCGACGCCGGCCGGCAGCGCGGCGAGCTCCGTCCGCGCGGACTCGGCCCACTGCACCAGCACCTGACGCGCCTCGGCCATGGCCGACGAGGCACGCAGCAGGCCGAGCGCCTCGGCGTGCCGGTCGTCGTCGACCAGCGGACCGGCGAGCAGCTCCCGCAGGCGGGCGCTGCCCGGGTCGGTGCCGCGCAGGGCGAGCAGCACCGGCAGGGTGCGCACGCCCTCGCGAAGATCGGTCCCCGGGGTCTTGCCCGACTCCTCGGACTCGCTCGCGATGTCGATCAGGTCGTCCGAGAGCTGGAACGCGACGCCGAACTTCTCGCCGTACGCCGCCACCGCGTCGGCGATCTTCGCGTCGGATCCGGACGTCATGGCACCCATCCGTCCCGCGAGCGCGATCAGCGACCCGGTCTTGCCGCCCAGCACGTCGAGGTGGTGGGCCACCGGATCCTCGCCCTCACCGGGGCCGACCGTCTCGCGGATCTGACCGGTGCACAGCCGCTCGAACGTGCGCGCCTGGAGCCGCACGATCTCGGTGCCGAGGTCGGAGGCGATGTCCGCAGCGCGCGCGAAGAGGAAGTCGCCGGTGAGGATGGCCACCGTGTTGTCCCAGCGGGCGTTGGCCGACGGTGCGCCCCGGCGCAGCGGCGCCTCGTCCATGACGTCGTCGTGGTAGAGCGTCGCGAGGTGGGTGAGCTCGACGACCACGGCGGCGGGCACGACACCGTCCGCGTCGGGGTCGCCGTACTGGGAGGCGACGAGGGCGAGCAGCGGGCGGAAGCGCTTGCCTCCGGCGTTGACCAGGTGGCTCGCGGTCTCGTCGACGAACGGGTAGTCGCTGGCGACCGCCTTGTGCAGCGCGACCTCGACGTCGTCGAGGCCGGTGCGCAGCCGCTCCGCGAGGGCACTGTCGACGTACGACAGCCCGAAGGGCAAGCCCTCGCTCACGGTGACGTCTCCTGTTCTCAGGGTCTCAGCGGACGAAGATCCCGGCCGAGGAGACCAGGTTGAAGACGATCTGCGGGAGGACGCCGATCACGACCGTGAGGGCGACGGCGACCGTGATCGCGAGCGTGGTGAACGCGCTGGGCACGACGACGCTCGGACCGCCCTCGGCCGCCGGCTCGTTGAAGAACATCAGCACGACGACGCGCACGTAGAAGAAGGCGGCGACGGCGCTGGCCACCACACCGAGGACGACGATCGGAGTTGCCCCGCCGGCGATGCCCGCGGTGAAGACGGCGAACTTGCCGGTGAAGCCGCTCGTGAGCGGGATGCCCGCGAACGCCAGCAGGAAGAGGGCGAACGCCGCCGCGACGACGGGTGATCGCTTGCCCAGCCCAGCCCACTGCGACAGGTGCGTGGCCTCGCCGGTGGAGTCCCGGACCAGCGTCACGATCGCGAAGGCTCCGACCGTGGCGATGCCGTAGGCGAGGAGGTAGACCAGCGTTCCCTGCAGCCCGGCGGCGGTCGTGGCGACGAGGCCCACCAGCATGAATCCGGCCTGCGCGATGGACGAGTACGCGAGCATGCGCTTGATGTCGGTCTGGGTCAGCGCGAACAGGGTGCCGACGATCATGGTGAGACCGGCGATGACGTACATCATCGGTCGCCAGTCCCAGCGGATGCCGCCGAGGGCGACGTACATGACCCGGAAGAGCGCACCGAAGGCGGCGACCTTCGTGCAGGCGGCCATGAAGCCGGTGATCGAGGTGGGCGAACCCTGGTAGACGTCCGGCGTCCACTGGTGGAACGGCGCGGCGCCGATCTTGAACAGCAGCCCGACGGCGAGCAGTCCGACCCCGGCCAGCACCAGGCCCGTGTCGGACGCGGTGGAACCCAGGGCGTCGGCGATCCCGGTGAGCGACACCGTTCCGGCGAAGCCGTAGAGCAGCGCGGTGCCGTAGAGGAAGAAGGCCGAGGAGAACGCGCCGAGGACGAAGTACTTGAGCGATGCCTCCTGCGAGAGCAGGCGACGACGACGGGCCAGCCCCACCAGCACGTAGAGCGGGAGGGACAGCACCTCGAGCGCGATGAACATGGTGAGCAGGTCGGTGGACGCCGGGAAGAGCAGCATGCCGCCGACGCAGAACAGGAACAGCGACCAGACCTCGGTCTGCAGCCACCCGAGACGCGTGAAGACCTGCTCGTCCTCCGAGCCCGGAAGCGCGGAGGCGCGCGGGGCGAACGAGTCGCCGACCGGGTCGACCTTCCGCTCGGCCATGACCAGTGCGGCGATGAAGGCGAGCACGAGGATCGAGCCCTGCATGAACAGCGTCGGACCGTCGACCGCGACCGAGCCCATGGCGACGATCTTCTGGGTCCCCTTCAGCGAGACGACCGCCGCGAACGATGCGGCCAGCGCGAGGAAGGTGATCGAGAGCTGCACGTTGCGACGGTGCCGCTGCGGGAGGAGCGCCTCGGCGAGGACCGAGACGACCGCGGCACCGAGCACGATGAGGATCGGTGAGAGCGGGCCGTACTCGATGGTCGGGATGTCGAAGGATCCCGTCACGGCGGCCAGGGCGTTCACTTCTGGGTCCCTTCGGCGACCGGCGCCACCTGCGGCGCGGGGTCCGTGGCTCCGACCGCGTGCATGACGCGGTCGACGGCCGGATTGACGACGTCGAGCACGGGCTTCGGGTAGAAGCCGAGCGCGATGATGACGACGAGCAGCGGCGCGATCGCGAGCATCTCGCGGCCGCGCAGGTCGTGGACCTTCTCGGTGACGACCGCCGGGGTCGGGCCGGTCATCGTGCGCTGGTACATGAGCAGGATGTAGAGCGCGGCCAGGACGATGCCCAGCGTGGCGACGACACCCACCCAGGTGTAGCGCTCGAAGGTGCCCACGAGCACGAGGAACTCGCTGACGAAGCTCGACAGGCCGGGCAGCGCCAGCGACGACAGGCCGGCGACGAGGAACGTGCCCGCCAGGAGCGGAGCCACCTTCTGGACCCCGCCGAAGTCCTCGATGAGGCGCGACCCGCGACGGCTGATGAGGAACCCGCCGATGAGGAAGAGCGCCGCGGTGGAGAAGCCGTGGTTGACCATGTAGAGCGCCGAGCCGCTCTGGCCCTGCGTGGTCATGACGAAGACGCCGAGCACGATGAAGCCGAAGTGCGACACCGACGTGTAGGCGATGAGCCGCTTGATGTCGGTCTGCCCGATGGCCTGCAGCGCACCGTAGATGATGCCGACGACGGCGAGGACGAGCACGAGCGGCGTTGCCCAGTGCGAGGCACCGGGGAACAGCTCGAGGCAGTAGCGCAGCATGCCGAACGTGCCGACCTTGTCGAGCACGCCGACGAGCAGGACGGCGGTACCGGGGGTGGACTCCGCGGCCGCGTCCGGCAGCCAGGTGTGGAACGGCACGAGCGGTGCCTTGATCGCGAAGGCGATGAAGAAGCCCGCGAACAGCCACTTCTGCGTGCCGAACGGGATGTCGAGCGCGGCGAGCTGGGTGAAGTCGAACGTGCCGTGACCGGTGAGGTCCCCGGACACGACGTACAGGCCGATCAGCGACGCCAGCATGAGCAGGCCGCCGAACAGCGAGTACAGCAGGAACTTCACCGCGGCGTAGTTGCGACGCGGGC
>Ga0208851_1000909_pt1 | contig 11184 bp, 10 predicted proteins | sample NGESurshal092012_FD_184481 | JGI IMG/M metagenome (GOLD analysis project Ga0208851, IMG submission 184481) | Arctic peat soil microbial communities from Barrow, Alaska - NGEE Surface sample 415-2 shallow-092012 (SPAdes) | ecosystem: Environmental > Terrestrial > Soil > Wetlands > Peat ... | reverse complement strand
GCCCGAGTCGTTCAAGAAGTCGTACCGCGCCTACCGCGACGCCGGCTGGACGAACCTGGACCTGCCGGCCGAGATGGGCGGCACACCGACCCCGCCGTCGCTGCGCTGGGCGCTCGCCGAGATGGTCCTCGGCTCGAACCCGGCCGTGCACATGTTCACCTCCGGTCCCGCGTTCGCCCACGTGCTGTGGGAGCTCGGCACCGAGGAGCAGAAGCACTGGGCGCAGGTCTGTGCCGAGAAGGGCTGGGGCGCCACCATGGTGCTCACCGAGCCGGACGCCGGCTCGGACGTGGGCGCCGGTCGGTCCAAGGCGGTCCTGCAGGCGGACGGCAGCTGGCACATCGAGGGCGTGAAGCGGTTCATCACCTCCGCCGAGCACGACCTGGAGGAGAACATCTTCCACCTGGTGCTGGCCCGCCCCGAGGGCCACGGGCCGGGCACCAAGGGCCTGTCCCTGTTCTTCGTCCCGAAGTACCTCGTGGACTGGCAGACCGGCGAGCTGCAGGGCCGCAATGGCGTGTACACGACCAACCTCGAGAAGAAGATGGGCCTCAAGGCCTCGACGACCTGCGAGCTCACCTTCGGCGAGAAGCAGCCGGCCGTCGGCTGGCTGGTCGGTGAGGTGCACGAGGGCATCGCCCAGATGTTCCGGATCATCGAGTTCGCCCGGATGATGGTCGGCACCAAGGCCATCGCGACGCTGTCCACCGGCTACCTCAACGCGCTCGACTACGCCAAGAACCGCGTCCAGGGCGCCGACCTGGCCCAGATGACCAACAAGACGGCGCCCCGGGTCACGATCACCCACCACCCCGACGTCCGCCGCTCGCTGATGACGCAGAAGGCGTACGCCGAGGGCATGCGGGCGCTGGTGCTGTACACCGCCAGCATCCAGGACGACATCGCGATCAAGGAGGCGGCCGCCGAGGACTACGAGATCGACGACCGGCTCAACGACCTGCTGCTGCCGATCGTCAAGGGGTACGGCTCGGAACGCTCCTACGCGATCCTCGGCTCGGAGTCGCTGCAGACCCTCGGCGGGTCCGGCTACCTGCAGGACTACCCGATCGAGCAGTACATCCGCGACGCCAAGATCGACACCCTGTACGAGGGAACCACCGCGATCCAGGGCCAGGACCTGTTCTTCCGCAAGATCGTGCGGGACAAGGGCCAGGCGCTGACCCGGCTGCTCACCGACGTGCAGGAGCTCGCCAAGGGCGACGCCGGGAACGGCCGGCTGGCCCACGAGCGGGAGCTGCTGGGCAAGGGCCTGGAGGACGTGCAGGGCATGGTCGGGACGATGGTCGGCCAGCTGACCTCCTCGCAGGAGGACGCGCGCAACATCTACAAGGTCGGGCAGAACACCACCCGGCTGCTGTACTCGCTCGGCGACCTGGTGGTGGCCTGGCTGCTCATGCGGCAGGCAGACGTCGCCATCACGGCGCTGGCCGGCGCGCCGTCCGACCGCGACCGGGCCTTCTACGAAGGCAAGGTCGCCGCGGCCCAGTTCTTCGTCCGGCAGGTGCTGCCTCAGCTCAGCGCGCAGCGGGCCATCGCCGAGGCGACGGACAACGCGCTGATGGACCTCCCGGAGGAGGCCTTCTAGGTCACGACCGCACCGGGCCGGCTCTCACTGGGGGTGGAGCCGGCCCGGTGACGTTTGACCGGGCCGCGCTGTGGGCAGATAGCCGGGCGGTCGTCGGGCCGCCCTCCGGCCCGGCCGGTTCCGCAGGGAGGTCGTCCGTGGGTGTCGTTGCCAGCCTGCTCCTCGTCATCATCGGGGCGCTTCTGCACGTCGCCGCTCCGGCCACGGTGCCCGGGCTCGACCTGACCCTCGTAAGCACGTTCCTGTTCGCGGTCGGCGCGGCGGGACTGGTGCTGCCCCGCCTGCCGATCCGCACCCGGCGCGGGACGCACGCCGTCGGGCGTAGCCTCCACGACGACCGTTCCTGACGTTCGGAGGGCTGCCATGGGCCGTCGCCTCGCGATCGGCCTGCTGGCCCTCGGGCTCAGCGCCGCCGCCCTGGGCGCCCCAGTCACTTCCGCCTCCGCGGCACCAGCCGTCACGGCCGCGCGACCCGGCTCGCTGGTCAGCGTGGCCACCGGGGTGACGTTCAGCCTGCGCGGCCGGGGCTTCGGCCAGGCCGTGCTCGTGACGTCGGCGACGGACGGCACCGGACGGTTGTTCGTCGTCGACCGGGTCGGCCGCATCTTCTCCTGGGTGCCCGGCCAGCCGGCCCGGTTGTACCTGGACCTGCGCTCCCGGGTGAACAGCACCGGCGGCGAGCAGGGCCTGCTCGGGCTCACCTTCCACCCCGGCTTCCGCACCGTCCCGATCGTGTTCGTCTCCTACACCGACAGCACCGGAGCGCTGCGGGTGTCCCGGTTCCGGCTGCCGTCCTTCACGACCCCGGCGGTCAGCCCGCGGCTGGAGCAGATCGTGCTGACCGTCCCGCACCCGACCTACCGCAACCACAACGCGGGCATGCTGGTGTTCGGCCCGGATAGTCGCCTCTACGTATCCACCGGGGACGGCGGTGGCGCGGGCGACCCGTTCGCCCACGCGCAGAGCCTCGCCTCGCTCAGCGGCAAGATCCTGCGACTCAACGTGACCCAGGGCTGCGCCCCCCACCCCTACTACTGCATCCCGCCGGACAACCCCTTCGTCGGGCGGGCCGGGGCTCGCCAGGAGATCTGGCACTACGGCCTGCGCAACCCGTGGCGGTTCAGCATCGACCCGGTCACCGGGACGATGTGGATCGGCGACGTGGGCCAGGACCGGGCCGAGGAGATCGACGCCGCGGTGCCGTCCATGAAGGGGCTGAACTTCGGCTGGTCCTGCCGCGAGGGCACCTCCGTCTACAACGCGGCCCGCTGCTCGGCCACCGCGCGGTACGTCCCGCCCGTCGTCGTCGTCCCGCACCCGCAGGCCGAGGCGCTGATCGGCGGCGTCGTGTACCGCGGCAGCCGGTTCGCTGCGACCTTCGCCGCCCGGTACATCCTCGGCGACTACGTCACCGGCACCCTGTGGACCCGTCCGTCGACCGGCGGAGCGGCCACGGTGGCCGGCAAGCTGCCGGGGGTGACCTCGTTCGGTACCGACCAGGGCGGTGAGATCTGGGCCACCACGCTGGCCGGCGGCGTCTACCAGCTGGCCACCGCCAGCTGAGCACCGGCGCGGAGCGGGCCGAGCCCGGGGTCGGAACCGGGGGGATCCGGATGTTCCTGGACACCTGGGAGCAGCTCAACCGGGAGCAGCAGGAACGGGTCATCGGCCGGACCAAGGACACCGGCGCCCCGCTGACCGGCGGCGCCGAGAGGGACCAGCCCGACTTCTCCGCCCCGAACCCGGACGGCTCGCTGGTCATCCCGGCGACGGCGCACGTGCGCCTGTCCCACCCGACCTCGACCCGCGGGGCCCGGATCTTCCGCCGCGGCTTCAGCTACGACGACGGCGCGCCGGACGACGGCAGCCGGGACGCCGGCTTGCTGTTCCTGGCCTGGCAGGCGGACCCCCGCAAGGGGTTCTTGCCCGTCCAGTCCCGCATCGACATGGGTGACCGGCTCAACGCGTTCAGCCGCGCCGTCGGGTCGGCGATCTTCGCCTGCCCGCCGGGCGTCACCGAGGGCAGCTACCTCGGCGCGGCGCTGCTGGAGGCCTGAGCCGCGGAGTCCCCGGTTCTGGTCCCCGGTGGGCGACGAGGCCGGTCGGAGGGGCAGGATGGGCCTGACGTGACAACCCGAAGGGATGCTCTATGGCGATCGCGACCGTGAATCCGGCCACTGGTGAGACTGTCCAGACATTCCAGCCGCAGACCCCCGACGAGGTCGGTGCGGCGATCGCCCGCGCCGACGCGGCGTTCCGCGAGCTGCGCGGCACCACGTTCGAGCAGCGCGCCGCCTGGATGCGCGCCGCCGCCGACCTGGTGGACGCCGACAACGAGTCGCTCGCCCGGATCATGACCACCGAGATGGGCAAGACGCTGCGGTCGGCGCGGGCCGAGGCCGCCAAGTGCGCGAAGGCGATGCGCTTCTACGCCGACCGGGCCGAGGGCTATCTGGCCGACGAGCCGGCCGACGCCGCCGCGGTGGGCGCGCTGCGCGCCTACACCCGCTACCAGCCACTCGGCATCGTGCTCGCGGTCATGCCCTGGAACTTCCCGATGTGGCAGGTCGTCCGGTTCGCCGCGCCGGCCTTGATGGCCGGCAACGTCGGCCTGCTCAAGCACGCGTCGAACGTGCCGCAGACCGCGATGTACCTGCACGACCTGTACCGCCGGGCCGGGTTCCCCGAGGGGGCGTTCCAGACCCTGCTGATCGGCTCGCGGGGCGTCGAGCGGGTGCTGCGCGACCCGCGGGTCAAGGCCGCCACGCTCACCGGCTCGGAGCCGGCGGGGCAGTCGGTGGCCGCCATCTGCGGCAACGAGATCAAGAAGACCGTGCTCGAGCTCGGCGGCTCGGACGCCTTCGTCGTCATGGCGTCGGCCGACATCGACAAGGCCGTCTCCACGGCGATCGTGGCGCGCTGCCAGAACAACGGGCAGTCGTGCATCGCGGCCAAGCGGTTCATCGTGCACACCGACGTCTACGACACGTTCGTGGCGAAGTACGTCGAGCAGATGAGCGCCCTCGTCGTCGGCGACCCGATGGACGACGCGACCGACGTCGGCCCGCTGGCCACCGAGTCCGGCCTCACCGACATCGTCGAGCTGGTCGAGGACGCCCGTACCAAGGGCGCCGAGATCCTGTGCGGCGGTGAGCGGGTCGGCAGCGCCGGCTGGTTCTACGCGCCCACCGCGGTCGCCGGACTCAAGCCGGACATGCGGATGTACGCCGAGGAGACGTTCGGTCCGGTGGCCGGGCTGTACCGGGTGGCCGACATCGACGAGGCCATCGAGGTAGCCAACTCAACGGCCTTCGGGCTGGGGTCCAACGCCTGGACGAACGACCCGGCCGAGCAGGAGCGGCTCATCAACGGCCTCGAGGCCGGCGCTGTCTTCGTCAACGGCATGACGACGTCCTACCCCGAGCTGCCGTTCGGCGGGATCAAGCGCTCCGGCTACGGACGCGAGCTCTCCGCCCATGGCATCCGGGAGTTCTGCAACCTCAAGACCGTCTGGGTCGGCTGACTCCACCGCTGGTTCCAAGGGGAGGGCGGCAACGGTGAGCCACGTCCGGCACCCGATGTTCGCGCGGCTGTACCCGCCGCTGTCCCGCAGCATGGACCGGCACGGGTTCGCCGAGCAGCGGCAGCGCATGCTGGCCCCGACCAGCGGCCGCGTGGTCGAGGTGGGAGCCGGGAACGGGCTGAACTTCGCGCACTACCCCGCCGGGGTGAGCGAGGTGGTCGCGGTGGAGCCCGAGGACCACCTGCGCGACCTGGCACGGGCGGCCGCCAGCCTGGCGGCGGTGCCGGTTGACGTCGTCGACGGCGTCGCGGAGGCGCTGCCCTTCCCGGACGCGTCCTTCGACGCGGCCGTCGCCTCCCTCGTGCTGTGCTCGGTCGAGGAACCCGTCCAGGCCGCCGCCGAGCTGCTGCGGGTGCTGCGACCGGGCGGGCTGCTGGTGTTCCTCGAGCACGTCAGCAGCGACTCCCCCGCCCGCAGGCGGGTGCAGCGTGGCCTGGACGCCGTGCTGTGGCCGCACGTGGCCGGCGGCTGCCGGCTGAGCCGGGACACGATGGGCACGCTCTCCGACGCCGGGTTCGTGGTCGAGGAGCGGCACCGGCTCGGCTCGGGCGGGCTCGGCTTCCTGGACCCGACCGCCCCGCACGTGTCAGGCACCGCCCGGCGTCCCGCGTAGGAACAGCTGCAGCTTGACCGCGCCGCCGGGCACCACCCGGACCGGGATCCCCCAGTCCTGCTGGTGCACGTGGCAGGCCGGGAACTCGGCGCCCTCGTCACAGGACGCAGCGAACGCCGCCACGTGCAGCACCCCCTCGCTGACGTCGTCCGACAGGACGAGCGTCCGACTCAGGTCGGTGCCGCTGCCGGCCCCGTCCGCGAGCAGCTGGGATGGGGTCGCCGAGACCAGCAGCCGGGTCGACGGGCCGTAGCGCTCGTCCAGCTTCTGCCCGGACGGCGGCTCGAAGAGCACCGCCAGGTCGAACAGACCGGCCGCCAGGTCCGTGGCCGGGCGCTGCGTGCGAAACGCCGACGCCGGGACCCGCAGCGTCTCGTCGGGCAGCCGTACCCGGGTCAGCCGGTGCGCCGCCGACTCCACCACGAGCAGGTCGCCCTCGACGACGAGCGCTCCGCTCGGTTCCCGCAGGCCGGTGACCAGGGTGGTGACCTGCGCCGTCACCGGGTCGTACCGGCGTACCGACCCGTTGTAGGTGTCGCAGACCGCCACGCTGCCGTCGGGTAGCCCGGTGACGCCCAGCGGATGCTGCAGCAGGGCCGCACTGGCCGGCCCGTCGACGTGCCCGAAGTCGAACAGCCCGCGGCCGACATGGCTGGCCACCGCACCGTGCGCCAGGGACCGCAACGACGAGGTCTCGCTGTCGACGAGCCATAGCCGGTCGCCGTCGACGGCCAGCCCCGACGTCTGGGCGAACCACGCCTCCTCGGGCGGCCCGTCGCGCAGGCCCTCGTTCGTCGTCCCGGCCAGCACCTCGACCGCGCCGCTGCGCGGGTCGAACCGCCACAGCTGGTGGATGCCCGCCATCGCCACGGCCACGACCCCGTCGAACCAGGCGACGTCCCACGGGCTGGACAGCGCCTGCGTGCCGTCGCCCTGCATCCACTGCGCGCCGGTGCCGGCGACCGTCGTCACGCTCCCGTCGTCCAGCCGCACCCCGCGCAGGGCGTGGTTGACCGTGTCCGCCACCACGAGGTCGTAGCCGGCTGCGCCGGCGACGTCCGGGGGCAGCAGGCACAGCCCGTTCGGCTCGGTGAACCGCGCCTCGCTCGCCGCGCCGTCCACCAGCCCGCGCCGCCCGGAGCCGATCCGGCGCACCAGCGTCTCGCCGTCGGGAGCCAGCTCGGCCAGGCTGTGGTGGCCGGCGTCCGCGACCAGCAGGTTCCCGGTGGGCAGCCGGACCGCCTTGGCCGGGAACCGTAGGGTGGTCGGCTCGGGCGCCGGCGGCTGGTACGGCGCGTCCCCGCGGCGCAGGGTGCCCTTGGCCGCGTGCTCGGCGACCAGCTCGGCGACCAAGCTGTCCAGGCTGTGGCCGTGCCCCTCCCCGGACAGCTGTGCGACCAGGTAGCCCTCCGGGTCGACGACGGCCAGGGTCGGCCAGGCCCGCACCGCGTAGGCGCTCCAGGTCTGCAGCTCCGGGTCGTCGAGGACCGGATGACGGACGCCGTACCGCTCCACAGCGGCCGCGAGCGCCGCCGGGTCCGCCTCGTGGACGAACTTCGGCGAGTGGACGCCGACGACGACCAGGACGTCGCCGTACTTCTCCTCCAACGGCCGCAGCTCGTCCAGCACGTGCAGGCAGTTGATGCAGCAGAAGGTCCAGAAATCGAGGAGGACGACGCGCCCGCGCAGGTCCGCGAGCGTGTAGGAGCGGTCGCCGGTGTTCAGCCAGGCCCGGCCGGTCAGCTCGGGTGCGCGCAGTCGGACCACCGCCCCATCTTGGCCCAGCCCGGGCCGTCCCGCCGAAGGGCCCTGGCGCGTGCGGTCCTTCAGCGCCGACCATGGAGCCGTGGCCGGCCGGGGGTTGCGTGGGCCCGGCGGGTGGGTCGTGGTGTCGTGCGGCGCCGCCGTGCTGCTGGCCGCCTGCAGCGGCGGCGGCTCCGACTCCACCCAGCGGAGCGCGTCGCCCACCCCGAGCGCCAGCACGTCGAGCACGCCGACCGCCGTCTCGCCGTACGTCACCCTGGTGCCGCTGCCCGTCGGCTGCGTCACCGTGGGGCCGGAGATCGTCGGCGTGAAGGTGTACCTGGTGCAGCAGGCGCTCGGCCTGGTGGGTCACCTCGACCGGTACGACGCGGCCACCGCGTCCGCCGTCCGCGGCTTCCAGGCGGCGCACGGCCTGCCGGTGACCGGGCGGGTCGACGAGCGCACCTGGACGGCGTTGCGGACCGGCCAGCCGTTCTGCATCGACCGGTACACCGCCCAGCCGACCCTCGGCCCGAGCGGGACCGCCGCGGCCCGGTCCGCGGCCATGCTGGGCTACGCAGTCAGCCGGCTGGGCGTGCCCTACATCTGGGGCGGCGCCGGGCCGATCGGCTACGACTGCTCAGGGCTGGCGCTGCAGGCGATGTACGCCGGCGGTCGGGTCGTCCCCGGGGTCAGCACCGACCTGCACATCCAGGCCACCTTCAACACAGCCGAGGCGATCTACCGGTCGTCGGCGCTGCTGCACGTACCGCTCGGGCAGCGCCGGGCGGGTGACCTGGTGCTCTGGGGGAGCGACTTCGGCCACCTGGCCCTCTACCTTGGGAACGACCGCATCGTGGAGGCGGTCCGACCGTCCATCCGTACGGCGTCGCTGTGGGTCCATGGCGCCCCGCTGCCGACCGTCGTCCGACCGTTCCCGGGGTGAGGCCATGCGTCGAGCACGACGGATCCAGCTGCCGCTGTGGGGCGCCCTGCTGATGCTGGTCGTGGGCCTGCTCGGCATCCCGGCGGGCCCGGCCCGGGCCGCGACGCCGCCGTACGAGCGGATCGGCACCAGCGCCCAGGGGCGTGGCATCTACGCCTACCGGCTCGGCCCGGTGACGGCAACCCGGAAGATGGTCGTCATCGGCCAGATGCATGGCAACGAGCGGGTCGGCGTGGCGGTCGCCTGGACGCTGATGTCCCGGCCGGTGCCGCCGGGCGTGCAGCTGTGGGTGATCACCACCATGAACCCGGACGGCTACGCCGCCAACCGGCGCACCAACGCGCGCGGCGTGGACCTCAACCGGAACTTCCCCAGCACCGACTGGCGCCGCCGCGGGGCGGGTACGACGACCTACTCGGGACCTACTGCGGGCAGCGAGCCGGAGACCAAGGCGCTCGTGGCGTTCCTGGCCAGGATCAAGCCGCGGACCACGGTGATCCTGCACCAGCCGTTCGGGCTGGTGGACTACTCCGGCGGTGACCGGTCGGTGGCGGTGCTGCTCGGTCGGCAGACGGGTCTGACGGTGCGCAGCCTCGGGGCCTCCGGCGGCAACCTGACGACCTGGCACATGCAGCGCCTCGGTGGGACGACGGCGGTGACCCTCGAGCTGCCGGCGACGGTGCGGAGCGCCCTGACCCTGCGCACGGTGGCCGCGCTGGACGCCCTGGCGGCGGCTCGCTGACCCGTCGGCCCCCGGCCAAATGGCTTTTCGGTCAGAGCTGCCGGTCGGCCAGCACTGGGAACTCCGAGCGGGTCTTGGTGACCAGCGCCGGGTTGAGGTCGGCGACCAGGACCTGCTCGTCCTGGCCGGCCTCCGCCACCACGACGCCCCACGGGTCGACGACCACCGAGCCGCCGCCCATGGCCAGCCCGGCCTGCACCCCCGCGGTGTTGGTCGCCACGACGTACGCCTGCTCCTCCACGGCTCGGGCCTGCGCGAGCAGCCGCCAGTGCGCGACCCGCAGCGCCGGCCAGGCCGCAGGGACCACGAAGGCCTGCGCCCCGCGGTCCAGCAGCGCGCGGAACATCTCCGGGAAGCGCAGGTCGTAGCAGGTCGCGAGGCCGACCGCGAGGCCGCCGATGTCCGCCACGACCAGGTCGGTCCCGGCGGTCATGAGCGCCGGCTCGCCCGCGCTGAACCCGAACAGGTGGATCTTCCGGTAGGTCGCCAGCAGGGCGCCGTCCGGCCCCACCAGCAGAGCGGTGTTGTACAGCCGTCCCTCGGCGTCCCGCTCGACGATGGAGCCGGCGTGCACGTGCGCGCCGATCGCGCGGGCCGCTGCCGAGGCCATCGCGAGGGTGGGGCCGTCGACCGGCTCCGCCTCGGCGGCCCACCGCTGGTAGGTGAACCCACCCTGCGGCCACAGCTCGGGCAGCACCACCAGGTCGGCCCCCGCCTGGGCCCGGAGCAGCGAGTCCACGTCGCCGCGCAGGTCGTGGGTCGGTCGCTCGTAGGACGGCGCCAGCTGGCACAGGTGCACGCGCATGACCCGATCCTCCCACCGACGCCTCGGTTGACCATGGGCGGCGGGCGGGCGGTCACGGGGGCGAGGGGTGACCGTTCGAAGGGATACCCCCGGGGGTATAGAGTGAGGTCATGAGACTCTCCCGTCGCGCCGCCATGACTGCCTCCGGGGCCGCCCTCTCGCTCGCGCTGCTCGGCCCGCTGGCCGCCTGCAGCAGCTCGACGAGCAGCAGCACGGCCGCCACTCCGGTCCAGGAGACGCAGGCGATCACCAAAGTGGACCCGGCCACCGCCGACTCCCTCGTGAAGCAGGGCGTCACCGTCCTCGACGTGCGCACCCCCGAGGAGTTCGCAACCGGCCACATCACCGGCGCGGTGAACGTCAACTGGGAGGGCACCGACTTCGCCACCCAGGTCAAGCAGCTCGACCCGGCCAAGCCGGTGCTCGTCTACTGCCACAGCGGCAACCGCAGCGGCCAGGCCGTCCAGGTGATGGAACAGGAGGGCTTCCAGCGGATCTTCGACCTCGCTGGCGGCGTCCTCGCCTGGAACGCGGCCGGACAACCCCTGACCACAAGCTGACGAACCGGCTACCCAGCCCCGCGCCGGCCCGCTAGCGTCACCCCCGTGACGGGGCCGGACGACGCCCAGGCGACAGGGTACGACGGGTACCGGGACGCCCTGCGGGACTTCGTCGCCTTGATCGGCGAGCTGCGCGCCGAGGACTGGGCGCTGCCGACCGACCTGCCCGGGTGGACCGTGCAGGACAACGTCAGCCACGTGATCGGATTGGAGTCCGACCTGCTCGGGCGCCCGCTGCCCGACCACCTGCCGGACTGGGACCGGCTCCCGCACGTGCGCGACCACCTCGGGCGGTTCATGGAGGTGGCCGTCGACGTGCGGCGCGCCGCCACCCCCGAGCAGCTGCTGGCCGAGCTCCGGGAGGTCGTCGCCGAGCGGATCCGGGCCCTCGAACAGGGCCAGGCCCGCGCGGAGGATGCGGCCGCGACCGGCTACTTCCGCGACGTCGACCGGATGCTGGCGATCCGGCCGTTCGACATCTGGGCCCACGAGCAGGACATCCGCCGCGCGACCGCGCGGCCCGGCAACCTCGACTCGACCGGCGCCCGGGCGGCCCGGCGGCAGATCCTTGCTGCGCTCCCGATGG
>Ga0208851_1000904_pt1 | contig 11237 bp, 11 predicted proteins | sample NGESurshal092012_FD_184481 | JGI IMG/M metagenome (GOLD analysis project Ga0208851, IMG submission 184481) | Arctic peat soil microbial communities from Barrow, Alaska - NGEE Surface sample 415-2 shallow-092012 (SPAdes) | ecosystem: Environmental > Terrestrial > Soil > Wetlands > Peat ... | reverse complement strand
CGAGCTGGCGCGACGAGGGCATTAGGACCCCGCGGTAGCAACCCGAAGTCCTCTATGCGCCAGCACTCGGCATGACAGGCCGCACCAGAGAACAGCTGGCCGGACTTCTCGATTCTTGGCCCCGCCTACCCCAACAACCCACATCGCAATTGAGTGCCGAGTCCCTCCACCAGTTGGGTGGCGGCGTATCCCCACCGGATGAGCTGGTTGGTGTCGTCGTCGGGGACGCCGATGATCCTGGCGACGATCATCATCGGCAGCCGACAAGGGCGCGCAGTGCCAAAATCGAAGCTGCTGTGCAGGTCCTAGGCCAGAGCGGCTGAAACGACTTCGCCGACGCCGGTTTCGATCAGATCCTCGTTGAGCTTATGTCTGCCGTCCCACTCCACCGTGACGCACCGTGGAGTCGCGGGCAGGTGACAACCACCCCAATTCCACGGCCACGCAGAAAGACCCGACTTCGGAGGCGCGGCTAGACCTTCTGGGGCTTGCGTGATTGTTCGATGTTGGGCCGGGGAGGCCGACGAGGCCCTGGTCTTCATGGCGCCACTCCTACCGCGGTCTCCAGCTCGGCGAGGCACCGCTCCGTCAGCGGTACCAGGGTTTCGATATCGGGCATCACGTCCCGGCCCGCCACATAACCGAATCCGAAGCGATCGGCATACGCGCACACCGTCACATTCAATGCCATGCCGTCATAGACCGCCGACACCGGGTAGATCTCCTCGACATGCGCACCGTTCCAATACAATTCCTGCTGCGGGCCCGGAACGTTCGAGATCGGCAGATTGTACCCGGTCCGCAGCTTCGGGGCGAACCGTAGCATCGGCAGCAGCACCGTCGGCGCGATGCTCGGTGCGAGCAACAACATCGTCGCTCCCGACCCGCGGCTCGCCACTTGTTGCTTTGCCCACGACATCGCCCGGTGGATCAACGCCAGCCGCTCGGCCGGGTCGGCCACGTCGGTGCCTAGGGGGCACAGTTCGGCACCGAACAAATTGGCGGGCCCGTCGGCGTCACCGTGGCCGGGCCCGCGCTCCCGCCCCCGCACCGTGATCGGGCAGATGGCCACCAGCGACTTCTTGGGCAGCTCGTCATGTGCGATGAGCCAGTCGCGCAGCACGCCCGCCACGACAGCGGTCAGTACGTCATTGGCGGTCACTTCGGCCGCGTTCTGCACCGCCCGGATACGGTCCTTGGGCCAGCTGCCCGCCGCGAAGGCGCGCTCGCGCCCGAGTCGGCGGTTGAACCGGGTGTACGGGGCGTCGAAGGGCAGCACGGTTGTCTTGGTGATCAGGCTGCCCACCAGATTCGATACCTCGCCGGCGACAACCTGTCGGAGCACACCCGCGCTGCCCGCCGCGGCGCCGACCACGGAGCGCACCAGCGGGATCGGATTCCGGAGCAGTCCCCGTGCGCCGGTGCGCTCGGCCGGTTGGTTCGGCCGAGGGACAAAGAACGGCCGCATCGATCGGCGATCGGGGTCGGAGGACAGCGCGTCTTCGATCATCTGAAAACCGGCCACGCCGTCGACCACGGTGTGATGCACCTTCAGGTAGTAGGCGAATCGACTACCCGGCAGACCGTCGATCAGACACGACATCCACATCGGTCGGGACCGGTCCAGTGGCTCGGCATGCAGCTCGCCCACCAACCGCCATAGTGCATCCTGACCGGCGCCCGGCGGCAGCGTCCGGCGCTGCACGTGTTGCCCGAGGTCAAGGTTTTCGGCCTCGCGCCAGACCCAGATGCCCCCGGTGTCGAGGCCATGATGCGGGTGTCGACGAAGTCGCGGATCGAGCATGTCGGCGGCGGCGAGCCCGTCCCGATACAGCTCGTCGACGTACCCTGGACCCGCATCGCCGGGTGGGGCCAAGATCAGCAGCGCGGCAACGTGCAGCGGGTTCGACAACACCTCCCCGGTCATCATCGCCGCGTCGAGCGGGCCCATCGGCTCCACGGCAGACCCCCAACCTCACTAGTGGGACTGAGGCCACACTAGTGCTGGCGCTGCGCAATTCGAGGCGAAACCGCCCGGCCCACAACCGGCGACGCCGAACTGACGGTTGCTGTACGCGACACGCCGGTGAAAGCCTGCGCGGCAACTCCACGCCATACTGAAATCCCGCGGGCTGTCGACGCACGTGGCATCACTAATGAAAATGATTGTCATTAATGTTCCTCGTCGGCACTGGCCAGCGCCGCCAGCGTCTGGGCGCAGGTGTACTTCGGGTGCCAGCCCAGCACCGACTTCGCCTTAGTGGTGTCCATGACGACAGAGGTCCGGCCGACGTGCAGCCATTCCAGCGCCGACGGCACGAACGGCAACCGGGCCATCACCGCCGACGCCGCACCGGCCGCGGCGTGCGGCACGCGGACGGGTCGTCCGCCCAACGCCGCGACCAAGTCGGACACCGAGATCACCCCGTCGCCGGCGATGTTGTAGGCACCGGGCGGGGCGGAGGTCGTCGCGGCCAACGCGATCGCCGCGGCAACGTCGTCATGGTGCACGAGTTGCAAGGGCGTTCCCGGGTCCGGGAACAGCGGCTTGAACACCGGCAGCGCCCGGGTGGCCGAGCGGATCACGCCGGGCAGCTGACTCCACGGCATCGCATCGGCAAGCGCAGGCGCCTTGGGTCCGGCGACGATGCACGGCCGCAACACGTACACCTGAAGCGAGGAGCCGCCGGTGATCTCAGCGAGCACAGCTTCGCAGGTGGCCTTCTGCTCGGAGTAGTAGTGCTCCCGCGAGCCGCGCGGGGGCACGTCTTCGGTGAGCGGAACCGGGTTGTCGGCGTGGTAGCCGTAGGCGGCGACCGACGAGGTGTACACCAACCGCCGGGGCCGCTCGGCGGCCACGGTGGCCTCGAAGACGTTGCGGGTTCCCGCCAGGTTGATGCGCGCGCTGTCCTGCCGTGAGCCCATGATGATGAAGGCGAGATGGATGACGACGTCGGCATCGACCACCAGCGCGTCGACGGCCGCGCGGTCCAGAATGTCGCCCTGCCGGTACGTGGTTTTCGTCCAGCCGCGGGCGGCGGGGTCAAACGGCCGACGCGCCATCCCGATGATGCGCTCCACTGCCGGATCACGCTCGAGCGCTTCCACTGCCGAGATCCCGATCTCACCCGTGGGCCCGGTGACCGCGATCGTGAGCGCCATCTGATCAGCGTCCGCCTTCTGGGAGGGCAATACAGCGAAACCGCGCTTTACGGATCCACTCTGGCGCCGTTTGTCAAACGCGTCGCCGCGCCTTCGGCAACCTCATGCTGTCCGTCGACGGTTCCGGCGCCCGGGATCCGGCCCATCTGGTCGACCGGATGCTGACAACGGTCCTGGGCTGAACCTGCCGCCACAACCGCACCGGCGGCCGGCGCCGAGGATAATCGGTCGTAGCGTGTCAAACACAGGGGGAAAGCCGTGAGCGGCAACGAAGTCGACACTACGGAGATCGCCAAGTGGGATCCCGCCTTCACCAAGCGGGTGATCACCGTGATGACGCCGGTGGTGAAGCGATGGTTCCGGGCCGAGGTGCGGGGCTTGGAATCCTTCCCGTCGGCCGGCGGGGCGTTGGTGGTGTCGAACCATTCCGGCGGCGTACTGCCGCCGGATTGGAACATCCTCGCCCCGGCCTTCTACGGCAGGTTCGGTTACCACCGCCCGCTGTACACCCTTGCCCACTACGGCGTGTTCATCACCCCGCTCGCCGGATCGTTGGGCCGCCTCGGGGTCATTCATGCCAGCCGGGACAACGCGGCGCAGGCGCTGCGCTCGGGTGCGGTCGTGCTGGATTTTCCCGGCGGGGACTATGACGCCTTCCGGCCGACGTTGGCGCAGAACGTCATCGACTTCGACGGCCGCACCGGATACGTCAGGATCGCGATGCAGACCGGCGTGCCGATCGTGCCCGCGGTGTCGATCGGGGCGCAGGAAACCCAACTGTTCCTCAGTCGCGGCACCTGGCTGGCGAAGCGACTGGGCCTCCCGCGCATCCGGATGGAGATTCTGCCGGTTACCCTCGGTTTCCCTTACGGTCTGACGGTGCTGTTCCCGGCCAATCTGCCGTTGCCGGCCAAGATCATCTATCAGGTGCTGGAGCCGATCGACATCGTCGCCCGGTTCGGGACGAACCCCGACGTCGACGAGGTCGACGCCCACGTCCGCTCGGTGATGCAGATCGCCCTTGACCGGCTGGCCCGCCAGCGCCGCCTCCCCGTACTGGGCTGATCGCCGGACACCGAGGCACCGTCACGTCACTGACTGTCGTCGTGGTCGCGCACCGTCCCTCGGGTACGTTGAGATCGATTGGCCTGCGACGAGGGGGATGTCATGGGGACGCCGATGAGCCGAACCGTGACCATCCACGGCCACGAGCTGTCCTACCTGGACAGCGGCACAGGCTCGGTGGTGCTGTTCATCCACGGGATTCTCGGTTCGCAACGCCAGTGGACCCACCTCATCGACCGCCTGCATGACGACCACCGGGTGATCGTGCCGGACCTGTTCGGGCACGGCGAGTCCGACAAGCCGGTGGGAGACTATTCACTGGGCGCGCACGCGGCGACGCTGCGCGACCTGCTGGACCGCCTCGGCATCGGGCGGGTCACCCTCGTCGGGCATTCGCTGGGCGGGGGCATCGCGATGGTGTTCTACTACCTGTTCCCGGAGCGCGTTGAGCGGCTGGTGCTGGTCGCCAGCGGCGGGCTGGGCCGGGAAGTCAATCCGATCCTGCGCTCGGCGACGCTGCCCGGGGCCGAATGGGTCCTGCCCGTCCTGGCATCAGGGTGGGTGCGGGCGCGTGCCGAGGGTGCCGGGCGGGTGCTGTCCAGGGTGGGCTGGCGGCCCGGCACGGACATCACCGCGATCTGGGAGGGCTTCACCTCGCTCGGGGATGCGGCGAGCCGACGTGCCTTTCTGGCTACGACCCGCGCCGTCATCGACCCCGGGGGCCAGACTGTCAACGCCCACAACTACCTGCCCGACGCCGCGCCGATCCCGACCCTCATCGTCTGGGGCTCCCGGGACCGGATGATCCCGCCGTGGCATGCGATCAGTGCGCAGAAGTCGATCCCGGGGTGTCGCGTCGAGCTGTTCGAGGGGGCCGGGCATTTCCCGCACCTCGATGAACCGGACCGCTTCGCCGACCTTCTGCGTGACTTCATCGCGACGACCTGAGCCGCTGCCCCCTCGAACCGGCCACCGCAGGAGGCCTGGCGCGGAGAAGTCTCCCGCAGCGGGGCTGGTGACCCGCTGCGATCGGGGACTGAGCACTCTGTCAGGCCGACACCTTCGGCGCGCATAGTCGAGGAATGCTCGGTGCCGTCCTCGACGTCTTTCGCCTTCGCCAGTACTTCAACGCCATCACGGGCATCCGCGAGGTGATCGACGGCCTGCGGGATGACGCCGGGTTTCTGACCGACGCCGGCCGCGCCGTGGTGGGGCTGCCGTCCGGGTGCGGGCGCGGGCAGGTCGGACATCCCTTTCCCCCGATGGCGCCGTACACGACGAGATTGCGGAAAGGTCAGCGGTTGGCTCTGGTGGCGACCGGGGGAAGTGGCGCGATGGCATCGGTGGTGGGGGCGGCGCGTGCCCTCGAAGAGGGCGGTATCCGTCCGGCCGTCATCTCGGTGTGCTCGGGCTCGGCCATGTTCGGGTTCCCGCTGGCCGCGGGCATCCCCGCCGAGAAGGTCGCGGCCTTCACCCTGAGCCTGCAACCCCGGGACTACATCGACGTCGACTGGCTGCGCCTGCTGCGGCTGGCCCCCACGGCCGGGCGGGGATTCGCCGGCATCCTGCGCGGTGATGCGGTCGAGGACGCCTACCGGCGACTGCTCGGCGACATGACGCTCGGTGAGATGCCCATCCCCGGCTATGCGCCGATCTGGAATGTCGAACAGAATCGTCTCGAATTCATCGGCCCCAGAACCCATCCCGATCTCCCGGTGGCCCGCGCCGTCCATATGGCGATCGCGTTGCCGCTATTCATCGAGCCGGTCGAGCTAGACGGCTTCCACTGGTGCGACGGCGGAATCGTCGACATCTTCCCCGTGAGCCCAGTGCTGGACATCGAGGAACCCTGCGAGCGCACCGTGGCGATCAACGGTTTCTACCCGCCCGGCTTCCAAGGCGAGGACGCCACCGGGTGGGAAGACCACCGCGCCAGCATCCTGTACATCGCCAGCCAGGTGCGCACCTGCCAGCAGATCGAGCTCGCGCGCGCCAACCTGGCCCGGCTGCAGTCCGCGTCGGACGTCTCGATGATCGAGCCCGTTGCCTACGAAGTGGTGCGCGGCATCGGTTTCTACCGCCAGTTCCTGAGCACCCGGGACTGGGCCGGCTTCATGGCGGCAGGGCGCATCCAGACCCGCCGAGCGCTGGCCAAGGCGCGGGCATCGTGAACCGCAGATCCCGGTGATCTACCCGGGCCACATCGCAGGCCGAGTCCGTCTCGATCAAGGGCCTCGCTTCGCGGCGCCGCTGTTCGTGGTGGTGTTTGTGAATGAGGGGCGCTGCGGCCCGACTACAGCCCCCTGCGCCAGCCGGTGAGTTCGCTGTCGATCGGCAGTACGGGGTGGACGCAGATGGCGAAGTTCCTGGTGACGGGGCTTCTGGTGCTCGCATTCGCACTCAGGCTGCAGCAGCGCGGCAACGGGCTGTGGCTGCCGATCCTCATCGGACTGATCGGCGTCTGCTCAGCTCCGTCAACGTTTGCGCGGTACCCGCGACGGGTCGACGAGGCCCGACTGCATGAGCGCGTCGCGGACGAACCGCTGCACCGGCCGCGACAGAAAGAATCCGGTGTGCCCACCGGTGTACCAGACGATTTCGGGTTTGCCCCAGTGCTCCCAGAGGCGGGTGATCTGGTCGCGGGGGTGCACGAGTCGGTCGGCGATCCCGGCGTAGATGAAGCGGCCCCGCATCGGCACGCGGGGGGTGAGCGCGAACGGCGAGATCATCCGACCCAGCGGCTTGGCCAACGCCAGCACGTCACGGCGCGGGTCGTTGCGAGAAAGGCCGGAGTGGCGGCCGAGCAGTTCGACCAGATCGGCGACCGGGACGCCCAGAATCGCACATGTGAGGCCCTCGTCGAGGCTGGCGACCAGCGACGAGATGTAGCCCCCCAGGGAGAGGCTGTTCAAGCCGATCGGCGAGTCAGGCTCCTGCGACCGGATCCAGGACAGCAGGCGCCGAATGTCCCACACCGCCTGCGCCGCAGCGTGCACGTCGTCGAGCAGGTTCACCCCGGGGAACGCCGCACCCTTCGGCAGCCCACGCGCCCGGGGGCCGTGCATCGGAAGGACGGGAAGCACCACGTTCAGGCCGAGATCTTCATGCAGCTGCCAGGCCCGGAACAGAGTGAGGTCCAGGGCCGGGCGGCCCATCGCGGCGCCGTGCACGCACACCAGCCACGGTCGTGGCTCGCGGTGTCGCAGCATCAAGGCGTACTCCCGGTTGTTGGCGGTGTAGCCCAGCCACCGTTCCCGGCCCGGTTCGCCGGGATGCGGCTCGTAGCCGCTGTCGAAGGAGATGCGTTCGTGGGAACGGCCCCGCGTCGTCACCGTCTTGAGCGTGACGTCGGCCAGCGGCGGAGGGGCCGCGAAGAACCCTTCCGGCGTGTCCAGCCACCCCGCCTGCCCGTACAGCTCCAACGCCGCGACCACCTCACGTTCGACTCGCGCCACAGCATCCGGGTTTGAGCTGACCGGCAGCAGCAACCGCATCCCCAACAGCACGATCTCGTCACGAAATGCGTGGGTCGCCAGCGCGAGGGTGGGTCGCGCCACCGGAAGCTCATCGTGCTGACGGTCGAGATAATCACCCCAGGATCGAGCGTAGAAGCCGCCCGTCCGCGTGAACGGCCGGACTGCCTCCCGCAGGGGACCGGCGTTGCGAGGCCGCGCACCCGAACCACCAAGCCGGCCCGTGTCGGCATCGTCTGCCGGGCTACCCGGGGCGCCGGTCTGCTCGATGTCCCCCATGCGACCGCCACCTCCCCAAAAACATGCGGCCCCCGGAATCAAATCGGCGGCATCGCCCCTCTTTATGACGCTAGGAACCCATCGGCCGGCCGGATAGAGACTTAGGTCCCCGCCAGACGACCCCGGTCGAGCCCTGCGAGCCGGGGTCGCGCTCGGTGGTGTGCGGCGCACGATCCGTCCCACCGTGCGCCGCGCCACCGCGATGCCCTGGCGCTGCAGGTGCGCCCACATCTTCAGGCTGCCGTACAAGGCTCTCAGGCGGGCGTTTCCCATCGGCGTCGGGTCCCGTAGCAGCCAGCCAGGATTTCGGTGATTGTGGTGTCCCACAGCGCCCGCTTCGACGGCCCGACGAGCGGTGCGCCCGGTAGGTGCGCGGGGCGATCTGCACGCCGTGCACGGCCATTGCCCGACAGATCGGTACGACCCCGAACTCCTCACGATGCTGGTCGATGAACTCGCAGATCAGCGGTGTCGCGGGTCGCACTCCCGCGCGATGAAACTTGTTGCCGCCTGCGATATTTCGTTGTTCCAGCTCGCGGTTCTTCCTGCGTAGATCACGCAGCTCCCGCCTCTCCTCGCTTACTTGACGAAACCCATCCTGCGGGGTCGTGGAGCTGGCAGGCGTGGAAGCGGTGTCGGCGGTGGTCATGGTGGGCTGTTCCTTCCCAATTAGAGCGGAAATGGTGTATTAGCCGCATAATGATGAACCTCACCGTAAGGACCCGTCTCCTACGCCGCCCCCGAACAAGTCACCGGCCACGACATCGACGGGCGCGCCGACCAATACGCCCTCGCCGGCACCGCCTTCCAGCTCCTCACCGGCGCCCCGCCCTACGAGAACTCCAACCCGGTGGCGTCATCAGCCGCCACCTCAACGTGGCGGGTGAGACGACGGGTTCCGAGGCGGACTTTCGAGACACCGCACCTCGCCGTTCTCCGGCCCCTGCACTGGGGTATGCGGGTGTCGCGTATTTGGTCTATTTCGAGACGGCGTCCAGTTCTGCTCGGGCCTGGTCGATCTGGTCATAGGCGTAGGCCACCATCGCGGCGGTGGTCATCGCCTCGCCCTCGCGGGCGAGCGATTCGTAGGCGTGGTCGCCGAGGACATCGCGCAGGTGGGCGATCGCGGTGCTGAGCTCAGGGACGGCCGCGGCGGTGAGGGGACTAAACGAAGGCTAAGACCAGGAACCACCCCTCTTCCCCCGGTCGGGGTTTGTCACGACACCGATCTGAGCACGCCACGCAGCGACACCGCGCAGAGCACGACGGTGAGTACCTCAGCGATCAGGCTGATCGCGGCATGTGGCGCCGGCTGCCAACCGTGCTCGACGAATCCGAACAACCCCACCGTGCGCGACAACGCGAACGCGCCGACCGCGCCGAGGGACATCAGCAACGCCATCGCGTGCAGCCACGCCGGACCGCCCAGGGCGATCACGATCGCCAGGGCGACGAAGACGCTTGTCAGCACGAGGAATCCAGTTCCGACCACCGGGATATGGCGGTAGCCGTGCAGATACAGATAGCCGTGGCTGGCGGCGCTGACCAGCAGGCCCGCCACGATACCGAAGTTGAGGGCCAGTGTTCGTAGGGTCATTGCAGCTTCTCCTCTTTCAACGCCAGGGCGCCCTGACCCTTCGTGTAGGTCACCTCGCGGATACCGAGCGCGTCGTGCAGCTGCCCGGCCGGCAGGGTCAACGGTTTGGGTGCGGGACCGTCGCCGGGATGCGGCAGCGGATAGGCGGTGGTGGTGGCACTGTAGAAGGTGACGTTGCCGTCGGTCTTGGAAAACAGTTGGTGCACATGACCATTCAGACACGTCACCGACGCGAAGCGACGCATGTAGCTCAGCGCCTGGGTGGCGTCGTCGGTGCCCCAGCCCCAGTCCGGGTACATCGCGAACAGCGGGATGTGGCTGAACACGATGATCGGAGTATCCGCCGACAGCGGGGCGAGGTCCTTCTCGACGAACTCCAGCTGATCGGCGCCCAGGTGCCCGAGTTTCTTCAAGTTCAGGGTGTTGACCAAGCCGAGGACGTGGACGCCGGCGACATCGAAGCTGTACCAGCCGTCGCCGCGGGTGCCCGCGCCGAACGCCGCCCGGTACTTCTGCCCCGCGTCGTCGACGGAGTCGTGTTCCCCGGGCACGGTGAAGATGTGCGGGGTGCGGATGCCGGTCATCATCTGCTTGACCTGGTCGAACTGGCCGGGGGTGGCCAGGTGCGTCAGATCGCCGGTGTGGATCACGAAATCCGGCGTGTAGCCCAGGTTGTTGATCTGACTGATCGCCCTGCCGAAGGAATCCGCGACATCGGGGTTGGCGGTGCCGTGAAAGCCGATGTGGCTGTCGCTGAGCTGGGCGAACCGCAGCGTGGGCTGGGCGATCTGGGCTGTTGGCGCCACCGTGGCGATGTGTGAGAGGACCTCACCGCCGACCACGGCCAGGCCCACCGCGGCGCCGAACCAGGCGCCGTGCCGGATGAGCTGGCGCCGAGACATCGTGTGCGGGTCACGCTCGGAGGTCATGGCGTCACCACCACGGTGCCGTGCATGAACGGGTGGATGCTGCAGATGTAGTCGAAGGTGCCCACCTTGGTGAAGGTGAAGCTGTAGGTGCCGTTGGCGTCCATGCCCGGTGAATGGAACGACCCGTCGCCTGCGGCGATGGTGTGGGGTGCCTCGTCATGATTGGTCCAGGTCACCGTCTCGCCCACTTTGACGGTGAGCGTGGCCGGGACGAACGCGAAATTGGTGATGCCTACCGTGGTGCCGGCAACCGGCGCCGTCGATGTCGCAGCCGTTGTCGCTTGGGGTGCCGACGATGGCTGAGAGCCCATGCCCGTCATGCCGGGCATCCCGACGGAGGTGCCGCCGTTGGCGCCGAAGTTCACCGTGGGCGCCGGTGGTGGCGTCGGTGTCGAGCAGCCGGCCAACGCCACGGCGACCGTGACGACCCCGATGCTCAACAGCGCGGCGCGGGCCGGGCGCTGTCGTTGGAGCATGATCCATAACCTCCCTGGAGGACGATGTCCGCGGAAGCGGAACGCTCGTCAGGAGATAGGCGGACGGGTTACAACCGGCGATCCCAGAACCGTCCGCCCGCGGCGCGTAACCTTCTGCCCTATCTACCTACCGACGAGATAGCAACATCGACGGCAGCTGCTGCCGATGACGGAAGGCTGAAGCGATGACGGCGGAGAACCGCAGTGTCGGCGCAGCGTGATCCCAGACCGCGACCAGACCTGCGGCTGGTGTCGG
>Ga0208851_1000903_pt1 | contig 11265 bp, 12 predicted proteins | sample NGESurshal092012_FD_184481 | JGI IMG/M metagenome (GOLD analysis project Ga0208851, IMG submission 184481) | Arctic peat soil microbial communities from Barrow, Alaska - NGEE Surface sample 415-2 shallow-092012 (SPAdes) | ecosystem: Environmental > Terrestrial > Soil > Wetlands > Peat ... | reverse complement strand
CGGCGAGCGCGGCCTCGCGGGCCTCGTCAACAACGCCGGAATCGTCAAGCCGGCGCCGATCGAGTTCCAGCCGCTCGACGACTTCCGCGAACAGCTCGAAGTCAACCTGGTCGGGCACGTCGCCGTGACGCAGGCGTTCCTCCCGCTCATCCGACGCGGTCGCGGGCGCATCGTGAACGTCGGGTCGATCGGAGGGCTCCTCGTCCTCCCGGTGCACGGCGCCTACAGCGCTTCGAAGTTCGGGATGGAGGCGCTCAGCGATGCCCTGCGGCTGGAACTCCGACAGTGGCGGATCCCGGTGAGCCTGGTCGATCCGGGGGCGACCGAAACCGCGATCTTCGGGAAGACACTCGCCGAGATCGACGCGCTCGGAGCGACGCTGGGAGAGGACGGCCACCGCTTGTATGCCGAGCAGATCGCCGCGATCAGGAAGGTCGTCGAGAAGACCGCTGCGGACCCTGCTCCGGCGCTCATCCTCGCCAAGACGATTGGGGAGGCGCTGATGTCCGACAAGCCGAAGTCGCGGTACCTCGCCGGCAAGGGCGCGAAGGAGGCGGCCACCCTGGCGCGCACAACGGATCGCATCGAGGACTGGGCCATCGCGCGTGAGGTCGGGCTCCCGGATCCCTCACCCGACCTGCGTGAGGCGGTGCCACAGCCACCGATGGATCCTTGATCGGCGCGAACCGTGCAATGCGTGCCGGACCCCGCGCGCCACCAGCTCAAAGGAGAAGCAGCATGGCCGACAAGACGGTAGTGATCTCGATCTTCGCGAACGAGGCGGCCGCTGACGCTGCCGTCGTCTCGCTGAAGGATGCGGGTGTCGCGAACGTGGACGCCGTCGGCGTCCTCGTCCTTGACGAGAACGGCGAGATCAAGACCCACAAGGTCGGCTCGCACAGCGCCGGCAAGGGCGCCGGCATCGGCCTCGTCCTGGGGCTGCTCGGGCCGGTCGGCGTCGGGATCGGCCTCGGAGTCGGTATGGGAGCAACCACCGGGGCACTCCTGGGGCTCCTGCACCACAAGGGCCTGGGATTGCATGACAGCGATCGCGAGCGCATCAGCGCCGAGCTCGCAGATGGCAAGGCAGCGGTCGGGGTCCTGAGCGGAGTCGACGAAGCGGACTCCATCCAGTCGATGCTGACGGACGCCGGCGGCGTTTCGGAGGCCCACACCGTGGATGACGAGGCACTCCAGGCAGTCGCCGCATCCGCTCCTGCGACCACGTGACTCCACTGCGGTGGGATTGCCGCACCCCCCGGCCTGGTTGATGGAGTCGGCGCTGCTCATGCGTGCGCACAACCTCGCCGCGGAGGCTCATGGGTCGCAGCGCCGAGCCACCGACCGGCGGCTGTCTCTCGAGCACGTGGTGGAGGTCGCGACCCTGCTCCACGATGCCGGCTTCGACGAGGAACTGACCGCCGTCGGCCTGTTGCACGACGCCGTCGAGCGGGGCACCGCGGCCGAGACTGATGTGCGCACCGAGATGGGCGACGGCATCTCCTCACGGTGATGGCGCTGACCGAGGACCGCTCGCTGCTGTCGTTCGCCGAGCGCAAGCGGGCACTGCGCGGTCAGGTCAGCGCGGCCGGTCCGCGAGCCATCGCCGTCTTCGCCGCGGACAAGCTCTCCGACATCCGCGGCCTGCAACGTGGGATCGCCACCTCACGGGAGACAACCGAAGCGCGGATGGGCACGACGATCGCTGCCATGGCCGGGCACTATCGCGAATCGGTCCAGATGATCGAAGCGAGCGACCCGGCCTCCTGCTTCGTCCCGGCCCTGCGCCGGGAACTCGGAAGCCTGACCACTCCTGCCGAGTGACTCCTCCCCCGGGTCACCCGATGTGGGCGATGCGATGGTCGGGCGTGAGCCCGGATCATCGAGGCGAACCGGGTCAAACAGCTGTCATGCGCGCGTAGGCGAGCAGGGAAGAGGAGCAAGGACCATGGCGAAGCGCGAGCCGAAACACGGGAAGGCCAAGAAGAAGGCCGGGACGGGCGCTCGTGGTGTCCTGGATCTTCCCAAGGCGATCGAAGAGCGTCTGGCCGAGGGTCGCGCCGAGCGTGAGGCGGTCCCGCTGCAGGCGCATGGCGAGTGGGCGGCGCCCGCTGATCGTCCTGACCCGGTCGGCGTCCTTGAGGAGCAGGACGCGACGCGGGTGCCTGAGCTCGTCCCGATCCGCCACGGGCGGATGATCGTCTCGCCGTTCACCTTCTACCGCGGCGGCGCCGCGATCATGGCGTGGGACCTCTCGCACACACCGACCACCGGGCTGCGGGTGCAGTGCTGCGGCGATGCGCACCTGTCGAACTTCGGCGTCTTCGCCGCCCCGGACCGGCGTGTGGTGTTCGATCTCAACGACTTCGACGAGACGCTCCCGGCACCGTTCGAATGGGACGTCAAACGGCTGGTCGCGAGCTTCGTCGTCGCGGCGCGCGACAATGGCCACCACCTCAAGGACCAGCGCGCAGCGGCGCGCGCAGCCGCCGCGGCCTACCGCAAGACGATGGCCGCTGCGGCGACGACGCGCTTCGTGGACGTCTGGTACGCCCGGGTCGACGCCGAGCAGTTGCTCGCCGAGCTCACCGCGACCACGGACAAGGCGACCGTCAAGGCCGCCCAGAAGGGGCTTGCCAAGGCACGCAGGAAGACGAGCCTGGGCTCGCTGGACAAGTTCGCCACCAAGGTCGACGACGGATGGCGGATCAAGCAACAGCCGCCGGTGATCGTGCGCCCGCCGGAGTTCATGCACGCCGAGGCCGAGCAGCTCGTCCGGGACGGGCTCACGGACTACGCAACGACGCTGACCCCCGACCGGCGCCTGGTGCTCGACCACTACCACTACGAGGACTTCGCACGAAAGGTCGTCGGCGTGGGATCGGTGGGAACCGAGGCGTTCATGGTGCTGCTGATGGGCGACCTCGCTGACGACCCGCTGTTCCTCCAGGTCAAGGAGGCGACGACCTCGGTGCTCGCGCCCTACGCCGGCGCCAGCGAGTACGTCCACCAGGGTGAGCGTGTCGTGCAGGGCCAGCGGATCACGCAGGCCGCGAGCGACGCGTTCCTGGGATGGGTCACCGGCAGGGGTGAGGCCCACCGCGAGTTCTACGTGCGTCAGCTGCGCGACATGAAGGGCTCAGCTGCGATCGAGCTCATGCCACCTGAGCGCCTGGCGCGTTACGGCGAGCTCTGCGGCGGCGTGCTCGCCCGCGCGCACGCCCGCACCGGCGATGCCGCCAAGATCGCCGGCTACCTGGGTGAGGACGACACGTTCGAGCGCGCACTGGACGAGTTCGCCGTGGCATACGCCGACCAGAACGACAGCGACTACGCGGCGTTCACCGAGGCCGCCGACGCACAGCGCATCGCCGTGGAGAGCGGCGTGTAGGAGCAGTCGGCCGGGACTTGGCGTTCGGCCCCGGGACTACGTCAGCGGCGGCAGGCCCTTGGCGATGAGGTCGGCGCCGATGACGAGGAACACGACGGCTGTGACAGCCGCGTTGTGGATGGTCAGCCAGTCCTTCATGTCGGTCAGCCGGGTCTTGGCGTCGTCGCCGCCGGCGAGGTAGTAGATGACCGGTGCGGCGATCGTGAGGCTCCCGACGATGATGAAGACGAGCAGGGAGCCGAGCGCATCGCTCGTGGAGAGCCCGAGCGTCGCGAGTCCCGCCCCGGCGGCTAGCGAGAGCATGAGGTTCTTGGGATTGACGCCCGCCAGCAGCAAGCCGAGGCCGAGCGCCTTCCCCGGCGTCATGGCGTTGATACCACCCATCCACTTGGGCATCTCCGACGGGGCGCCGGTCGGCGGACGCGTGCGCCAGGTGCGCGCTGCGAGCAGGAGACACAGCACCCCGAAGACGATCTTGCCCCATGCGATCGAGTCCGACGCAGACGTGCTCGTGGAGGCGTTGCCCTGATCGGCCAGGACGTAGGCCAGCCCGCTGACGAGCGCCAGTCCCAGTACCCACCCGAGCAGGAACACGGGGCCGTTCACCCGTGCCCGCTGTGAGAACAGCATCAGGATCACGGCGATGATCGCGCTCAGAGTGATCGCCACCCCGACCGCGTACACGAGGACTTCGCTGATCCCTTGACCCATGAGTCCCTGCATCGTCTCGACGTTCAGCGCGCAACTCCTCACCCAAACTGGGTGGCGCTCGCAATGTGCTGCCCGGAGCATGCATCGGGTGCTGGCGGCAGTTATACTCGGTAAGTATGACCAGACGCATCGGCGCGAAGGGCCAAGTCGTGATCCCGAAGAACGTTCGCGATCGAGCCCACCTGCATCCAGGCGATGAGGTCGACTTCGAGCTGCGAGACGGCGAGGTCGTCCTCGTCGCGCGGCGCCGGCCGGTCGCGCTCGGTGGGCGCTTCTCCAAGAGCGGGATGGCGGCACGCCTGCTCGAGGATCGCGCGCGCGAGCAGCGGTGAGCGTCTGTCTGGACTCCTGGGCGATCCTCGCCTGGCTCGACGGTGAGGAACCCGCGCTCGCTCGTGTGGAGGACGTCCTCGCTTCGCGTCCCGTCGTCAGCTGGGTCAACCTCGTCGAGGTCTACCACCGCGTCGAGCGCGACCATGGCCGCAGCGCCGCCGACGAGACGCTCGCCTCGCTCCGGGCGAGCCTTGCGCCGGATCTCCCGGGCACCGCCCGGATGATCGAAGCCGCGCGCCTGAAGGCCGCTGCGTCGATCGCCCTCGGCGACTGCTTCGCACTGGCGACCGCCGCAGCGCACGGACTCCTGCTGCTCACCGGAGACCCCGAGATCCTCCAGATCGCGAACCCCCCATGCGCCCTCGAGGACCTGCGCGGCTGAGTTCGCGGGCGCCTCGAAAACCGTGTCCCGAAATATGTCCCCGACTCGGCGATTCTGACCCCACCGAGCCGGGTCGAACCCCACGAAACTTCCCGGAAACTGCGGCTTCCCGAGCTCCAGGGGGCAACTACGGAACCGAAGGTCAGAGGTTCGAATCCTCTCGGGCGCGCTGGAAACCCCGGCGGGAGCTTGGGGTTCTGCCCGCGCCGTCGACTTCTGCGGCCGCGCCTCCGGGATGGGACCGAGATCCTATGCCGCACCACAGCGACCGCGGGCCAACCCACCGCGACGCGGCCGTCCTAGGGTCCCGGCGACGTTGGCGGTGGGGCGCGATCCTCCAGATCGTGGTGTCAGCTGCGGACCGATCCCACCGGTGCGCCGCCTACGATGCGCTCGCGCCGGGCACCTTTCGAGGGTGCCAGGCGAAACCGCACCGATGTCACGCTCCGTTCTGCATGCGCGGTTCCTCGTGGTGCCGGTCATCGGACTGGCGGTCCTCGTGAGCGCCTTCCTGCCGGGCTGGGGAGGGTCGCCGGGCGCGCGCGCCGACAGCGCTGCACCGGCCCAGGTGGCGCAGGCGCCGCAGCCCTCCTGCCCCCCCGCTGGGCTGACCATGGTGCCCAACGGCCAACTGCGCATGCCGTACGGAGCCAGGACCGGCGCCACGCGACTGCTCGTGGCGGTCATGTCGGGCGGCGACGGCGACCGCGATGATTACCTCAAGCTGGGCGCGGTCGCGAACAGGGCGGGGGTCGCCGTGCTGTACCCCACCGGGCGGGCCGGCTCGATCTGGCAGATCGCCGACGCGTACGGATCCTCCGATGTCCAACTGGTCAGCGACCTGCTCGACCAGGTGCTGGCGACCGGCTGCTTCGACCCCACCCGCATCTCGATCACGGGCGTCTCGAACGGCGCGGGTTTCGCGACGCGGCTGTCCTGCAAACAGCCAAACCGCTTCGCGGCGGTCGTAGCGGTCGCCGCGGGCTACCGTGCGCTGGACCCCTGCCCTGCAACTCGTGCGTCGTTCCTGGCCATCCAGGGCGGCGCGGACACGATCGTCCCGTTCAACGGACGACCGCCTGACCACAAGGGCAACGTCCTGCGCTACACGAGCGGCTGGGCCCGCCGGGATCGGTGCTCGACGACAGCGTCGAGCTATCAGCCGCGGCGCTACGTGACGCGCTTCGACTTTGGCGGCTGCGCCGCCGGCATGAAGATCGAGGTCCTGCTGCTGCACGGCACCGACCACGGCTGGCCGGGCGCGCCGCCGCCGTTTCCGACCCGCAATCCCTCAGGCGTCGACGCCAACCTCGAGGTTGTGCGCTTCGTGCTCAGCGCGCCGCGGCCGGCGTAGTCTCCCGGACCGGATCCCCGGCAGGAGGTGCTTTGTGCCCGGTCGCTCGGGCCGGCTGCTCACGTTGGCAACGGGAATGGGAGCGGCGCTCCCGGTGATCGTCTCCGGCGCCGGTGGGACCTCGCCGCCGCGGCCCTGATCGGCCTGGTGCTCTGCCTCACGCTCGCCGCTGTCGCTGCACACACGCCGGTACGGCCGGTGCTCGCATCGACCGTCGGCTACACCCTGTGGTGGGGGTCGATGTGCGGGATGTGGGTGTGGCTGATCCTCGGATGGGCGGTGTGGATCGCCCTTTTCCCACGCGTGCGCAAGCGCGGGCGTGCATTGGCGACCGTCGCCGGGCTTGCAGCGGTCGCCGCCGCCGGCACGGCCGTGGCGGCGGGCGAGAAGCCCGACCAGCACGTCGCGCTCTACGGGCCACTCGCCCGAATCGCCGCCCGGCTGGATCGGACGATCCAGCCGGGAAGCACCGTGCGACTCGAGGGAACATTGGACAGCGCGACGCTCCCGTTCAAGCCGGCGGTGCGATTCTTCCTCGCGCGCCGCGGCGTCCGCGCGCTCTCGCGGGGCGCATACCAACGTAACGGCGGCTGGTATGAGCTCTACCGGCGTCCATACGACCGCACGCTCGAGCTGGCCGGCTGCGCAGGCGCCCCGGCCCGCGCATGTCGCTGCTGATCGTGGTGGGGTTCCGGGAGAGGGGAGCCCGCCACTCGGTGTTCCTGTGGATCTCACCGAGCGGGACGGCCCTGGCACAATCGCACGTCGCGCGACGGCATCGAGGAACTACTTCGCGTCGGGCAGGACTGCCGAGCGAGCTAACGGGCGGATCGGTGGCCGTCAGCGCGCGCGGGCGGAACACCCCCGTCGGCGACGATCGCGACACGGGCCCGCTACGCGGGTCATCCGGCTCCTCGAGCGAACCTGCGAGATGTCGGAGCGCCGCGGGGCGCGCTCGACGCCGTGGTCGCCTCCGGCGACGCCGGCACTGTCAACCGGTCACCGGCTGGAAGGGGTCGTCCTGCGGCACCTCGAGCGCTCCCGTCGTGCCGCCCATGGTGGCTGGCCGTGGCGGCGTGACGGGCCGCACCGGACGCGTCCTGCGGAGCGCGTCGAGCAGCGCGCCGCTGCCGACGATGTTCTCGTGACCGAGCGAATGCAGCCTACCCGCGGCGTCGTCCAGCCCCGCCGCGTGCCGTGCAGGATCCCCGTGCTGCGTGACCCTGATCACCTGGTAGTGCTTGCGCAGCTCGTCGCGGACGCCGGCGGGCAGCGCGGCGATCGCGCTGTCCAGCCCGGCGCTGTCGGGAACGTTCCTCGCGAGCTGCAGACCGCCCTGCAGGCGGCGCTTCTGTGTCGCGTCCTCGGCTGAGGTCAGCGGCTCGCCGAACATCAGACGGATGCCCTGGTCGAGCATCTCGTGCACGGGCGCGTAGAGGCCCATGTCGCCGTAGTAGGCGATGAAGCGGAACGACGACGCCAGGTAGCGGGTCGTCGCCGAGGCGCTCAGGACCCCGATCGCGGCGACGTTCGCCTTCAGGTTGCGGGCGATCAGGTTCAGGAAGATGTCCAGCTTGTCACGGCCTGCCAGCGGCTCGCGGCGGACCTTCATGGTCTGGCCCGCGTGCGCCGGGTCCGGGACCTCGGCCTCGGACTGGAAGTTGTTGACGCCCTCGAAGAGCACCACGGAATCGAGCGTGTGAACGCCGGACGTCGCCTCCGCGGTGGCCATCTCCGACACCCGGTTCCCGCCGGCGCTCCAGCCACCGGCGATCAGCTCCGCCGACGTGAGGGCGATGCCGGTGTCGGCCTTGAGCAGGTCCAGCGTGCGGTTGACGTAGGCCGTCGGACTGGTCGTGGCGTTGCCGAAACCTGCTGCCAGGTCCCCCTGGGGCATCACGACGAGCATCTGCCGATCGCCTTCGGCGATGCTCTCGGCGAACTGCACGTCGGACCGGTCGCGCGTCTCGTCCTCGTCGCGAACCTTGCCGGTGCCGGCGTTGAGCCGGTAGCCGATGTTGCTGAGCCCGTGGAAATGGAGCAGCACCGCCGCGGGCCTGGACTGGTCGATCGCGGTGGGAACGAAGACGACCACGCGATTGCCGCTCGCCTCACGCGTGTCCCGGCTCGCAGCCGGGTCCCGGCTGCCGCCCAGACCGGCGTCGTACAAGGGGTACCGATCGACGCCCGCGACCGGCGTGGTCTTGCCATGGTTGGGGCTGGTCGCCGACGTCCCGGGCCAGCCCACGGTGCGCAGCAGACGCCGCACGGCGGCATTCCCAACCGTACGCTGCAGCGCGAGGACGCGCCCGGCCTCGAGCGACGGCGACCGCCGCACGGCCTGCGGCCAGGATACGCCGGCCGCGGGCTTGTCCGCGGCTACGGCGACCTTGGCGCTCGGCAGCCGTTCATGTTCGCCCACCGCGCGAGCCTGGCATGCGTGACACGGTCGCGCAACCGCGTGTCATGGCGCGAAGCTGATCACCGTGCGGCCGAGTGGTCGCCCTGATCGCGACCAAGCCAGTCAGCAGGGCCGATGAAGTCGGCCGTCGCGACAAGCACGCCCTCGGGTGAGGTCAACGAGCCGTGCGCTGCACGCTCTGAAATCGTTGTCGGCGCGGCATGCAACGCGTCCCCACTCACGCCCCGTCGTCAGCTGGGTCAACCTCGTCGAGGTGTACCACCGCGTCGAGCGCCATCATGGCCGCAGCGCCGCCGACGAGACGCTCGCCGCGCTGCGGGCGAGCCTTGCGCCGGATCTCCCGCGCACCGCACGGATGATCGAAGCCGCGCGCCTGAAGGCCGTCGCGTCGATCGCCCTCGGGGACTGCTTCGCACTGGCGACCGCCGCAGCGCACGGACTCATGCTGCTCACCGGAGACCCCGAGATCCTCCAGATCGCGAACCCCCCATGCGGCCTGGAGGACCTCCGCGGCTGAGTTCGTGGCCGCGGCGAAGACCGTGTGCCGAACCATGTCCCCAACTCGGCGATTCTGACCCCGCCCAACCGGGTCGAAGCCGACGAAGCTTCCCGGAAGCTGCGGCCTCCCGAGCCCAGGGGCAACCACGGAACCGAAGATCAGAGGTTCGAATCCTCTCGGGCGCGCCGGCTCCGGCATCGCCTCGGCGAGCGTCCGGAGCTCCGGCCTTCCAGGTACAGGTGCGACCGCCGGACGCCTGCTCGCTTCGTACTCGGGAGTTTCACCGCTTCGCTGGGGGCGTCGTCGGTTGAGCGCCGTGTTGCCGGGGCTGAGTCGCGCGTTGCTGGATTCTCGGTGCTCAGGCCGGCGCGGCGATCCGGCCGTCGACGATGTGAACGGTCCGGTCGGCGTAGTGGGTGATGCGTTCGTCGTGGGTGACGATGATCGCGGCCGTTCCGCGGCTCTTCATCTCGTCGCGGATGAGCCGGACCACCTGGTCGCCGAGCTTGGTGTCCAGGGCGGAGGTCGGTTCGTCGAAGAGCACGAGCGCGGGGTCGTTCATCAGTGCGCGGCCGATCGCGACGCGCTGTTTCTGACCGCCGGAGAGTTGCGCGGGCAGGTTTCCGGCGCGGTCGGTCAGTCCGAGCTCCTCGAGCAGCTGGTCGGCGCGCTCGCGTGCGCGGCGCCCGGTCCGGGGGCCGATCTCGTCGACGATGAGCAGGTTCTCGCGGGCGGTGAGGAAGGGGATGAGGTTCACGGTCTGGAAGACGAACCCGACCATCTCGCGGCGAAACTCGGTGAGCTGTTTGGGTGAGTAGCCGGTGATGTCCCGGCCGCCGACCACGATCCTGCCGTCGGTCGCCGCGAGGATGCCGCCCGCGATCGAGCAGAGCGTGGTCTTGCCGGACCCGGAGGGCCCGACGAGTGCCACGATCTCGTCGGCTCCGACGGTGAGGTCGGCGTCGTCGAGCGCGATGACCTCGTCGTCGCCGACCGGGTAGGTCTTGCGAACGCCCTCCAGCTGCAGCCCCGGCGTGCTCGTCGGGTCGGTCATCGGGTGCTCCGTGGTGTCGGGGTCGGGAGGGGTCACTGGGCGCCGCCGATGGCGGTGGCCGGGTCGATGCGCAGGACGCGCCGCAGTGAGAATGCGCAGCCGACGGCGGCGGCCAGCAGCAGGAAGGCCACGCTGCTGAGGATGCGGCCGAGCGTCGCGACGAACGGGATGCCGCCGGCGGGGATCACGGCGTCCAGCGCGAGCGCGGCGAGTGCGCCGATCAGGCTGGCGACGAGCGTGACGGCGACCGCCTGCAGCAGCACTCCGGCGAAGAGGGTGCCGGAGCTGGCGCCGATCGCCTTGAGCACGCCGTACAGGGCGGTCCGTTCGATCGTGATGAGCGCGAAGAACAGGGCGACGACGATCACCGCGATCACCACGGTGACGGCGATGATCTGGTTGAAGACGCGCTGTTGCTGGGAGACGCCGGGCAGCGCGTCGATCGCTTCGGGGATCGTCCGGCTCGCCGTCGCACCCCCGGTGCTTTGGTCGACGGCGGATGCGAGGTCGGCTCCGTCGCCCTTGACGACGAGCGCCTGCGTCACGCCGGGGTCCACCCGGCCGGCGGGGCGGTTGGCGTTGAGCACTGCGCGCCAGGAGTCCAGCGATCCCCAGAGCGTGCCCTGGCCGGAGTACTGCGTGTCCTTGACGAACCCGACGACCTTGATCGGCGTGCGTTCGGGACCCAGCCGCACGACCGTCCCCTGCCTGATGCCCTCCGCGCGCAGCGAGGCGTCGGCGTAGGCCTCGCCGGGGCCGGGCGGCGTGGCGGGCAGCCCCCTGGGCGCCAGCTCGTAGCCGAACAGCACGACCGGCACGAGATCGCGCGTCCCGCGGCCCGCGATGCGGCCGCCGAGCTGCACGCTGCCCAGCCCGCCGACCCGCTGCACGCCGGGAGCCGACGCGACCTGCTCGCGCACGGACGGGTCGATGCGGCTGCGGACCAGCGAGTCCTGCGCGGACGCCGAGAACACGATCAGGTCCGCGCGCTGCGCACGCAGGGCGCCCGTGCTCCCCGCCACCAGCCCGTCGAGCAGGCCCCCGAGGAACATGAGCAGCGCCGCGATCAATGTGAGGATCGCCGTCGCCACCGCGAAGCGTCCCGGCCTACGCACCAGC
>Ga0208851_1000902_pt1 | contig 11320 bp, 9 predicted proteins | sample NGESurshal092012_FD_184481 | JGI IMG/M metagenome (GOLD analysis project Ga0208851, IMG submission 184481) | Arctic peat soil microbial communities from Barrow, Alaska - NGEE Surface sample 415-2 shallow-092012 (SPAdes) | ecosystem: Environmental > Terrestrial > Soil > Wetlands > Peat ... | reverse complement strand
AAGACCGCATTCTTCGGCCCCTAACAACATGCCCGAACTCACCCGCGATCCACGGGTCGATTCCGCATGCCACCTCACCATTTAGTTTCGTCTCAGGTCCGATCGTTTCGGGCCTCGCCTTGACGGGACGCTACCCGGTGAGTGTAGTGAACCAAATGAGCGCTGCTGCGGAGTCCTACCCGCCCCCTGCCCGCGAAGAGGCCCTCGGCGCGGCGGAGGATGCCGGCACGCTGGACCGCCTGCAGCTGCTGGGCACGGCGGCCAGGCTGTTCTCTAATGTCCCCGCCGTCGCCAGGGCCGGGACGAAGCTGGCCGGGGAACTCGCCAGGGTCGCCCTCGGGCGGTCCGACGTCGAGGCCGAACGCCGTGACTGGCGGTTCAAGGACCCGACCTGGACCGGTAACTCCGGCTACCACCGGCTGATGCAGGGGTACCTGGCGACGTGCCAGGCGCTCGGTGAGCTGGCCGAGCAGGCCGACCTACCCGACTGGCGGCAACGCGAGCGGGCCAGGTTCCTGGTCACGATGCTCACCTCCGCGCTCGCACCGACGAACACCCTGCTCGGCAATCCGGCCGCGCTGAAGGTGGCCCTGGAGACCGGCGGGGGCAGCCTGGTTGCGGGCGCCCGGAATTTCGTGTCCGACGTGCGGCACAACGGCGGCCTGCCCTCACAGGTGGACCGGTCCGAGTTCGTGGTCGGCAAGGACGTCGCCTTCACACCCGGCGCGGTGGTCTACCGCAACGAGGTGCTGGAGCTGCTGCAGTACCGCCCGCAGACGACGTCCGTGCACCCGATCCCCGTCGTCGTGGTGCCACCGCAGATCAACAAGTACTACTTCATGGACCTCTCCCCGGCCCGGTCGCTGACCGAATACGCGCTGCAGCAGGGCCTGCAGTTCTTCGCGATCTCCTGGCGTAACCCGCGCAAGGAGCAGCGGGACTGGGACCTGGACACGTACGGCCAAGCGATCATCAGCGCGCTGGACGCCGTGCAGGAGATCACCGCATCCGACCAGGTCAACCTGTTCGGGCTGTGTGCGGGTGGCATCACCACGGCCACCGTGCTCAACCACCTGGCCGCGGTTGGCGACGATCGGGTGCGCAGCGTCAGCTTCGGGGTGACCCTGCTGGACATGTCGGTGCCCGCCCAGGTCGGGATGCTCATGAACAAGCGGCTGCTCAGCCTGGCGAGCTGGCGCTCGCGGCAAACCGGCGTGCTCGACGGCCAGTCCCTGGCCTCGATTTTCACCTGGATGCGACCCAACGACCTGGTGTGGAACTACTGGGTCAACGACTACCTGATGGGCAAGAAACCGGCGCCGTTCGACATCTTGGCCTGGAACGCGGACAGGACGAACCTGCCGGCCGCGCTGCACGGGCAGTTCCTGGACATGTTCGCCGACAACCTGATGGCCCGGCCCGGAGCGATGACGGTGCTCGGCTCACCGGTGGACCTGTCCCGGATCAAGGTCGACGCCTACGTCACCGGCGGCACCACCGACCACCTCACCCCGTGGCGGGGGTGTTACCGCTCCGCGCAGCTACTCGGTGGCGATGCGACGTTCGTGCTGGCCAACACCGGTCACATCCAGACATTGATCTGCCCGCCGAACAACCCCAGGTCCAGGTACTGGGTCGGGCCCGAGCCGGGGCCGGACGCCGACGCGTGGAAGGCCGGCGCCGACGAGCGCACCGGATCCTGGTGGGAACACTGGGCGGAGTGGATCACCCCCAGGTCCGGGGCCGCGAAGCCGGCACCGACCGAACTGGGCAACGGCGCCCATCCGGTGCTGGGCGACGCCCCGGGCACCTATGTGCACCAGCAGGCCTGAACCCGTCGAACCGGCGGCGCCGTCGACCGCATCAAACCCACGCCCCAGCAAATGCGGCCACCCCAACCGGCGGCATCCCGTTGGGACCCCACGGCGCCTCGTGGAACGACTACACCGAGTCTCGGGCCGTGGAGTCAGTCCTCTCGGCAGACCCGAATGACCCGGACCGCGATCTCCCCTGTTGGGCAATCAACATCCTCTGCACCATGAACTGCCCGTTGTGTTGATGACCTCACAGCGGGGCTGGCTGCTGGATCACGACCGATTCGACACCGTCTTGGCCGCCTGGCGGGCAGCACGGGGGCTGGTGGTGACCGGGTGACCCGGTGACATCGCTTCGTGGTTCAGCGACTCTCGGATGTCTCCGTTAGGTCGTCCAGACGCGACCTGCACTGCGCGGCAACGGTTTCGACCTCGGCGCGGATGCGACCGAGGTCGCGTTGACGCTCGTCGAGGTCTGCTCCGATTTCGACGAGCCGGGTCAGCAGGGTTTCCAGCTGGCGGCGTTCGGAGGACGCGGCGCCGTCGTACATGTCGACGATTTCCCGGATCTCGCCCAGTGACATGCCGAAACGTTTGCCGCGCAGGATCAGCCGCAGGCGTGCATGGTCGCGCGGGCGGTAGATCCGGTAGCTGCCGCGCCGCTCGGGTGCGATCAGACCCTCGGCCTCGTAGAAGCGCAGCGTCCGGGTGGTGATACCGAGTTCCGCGGCCAGCCCGCCGACCGACCACACGCGCTCTTCCGTTTCCGCGACCATCGGGCTATCCTGATTGACGTAGACGTAAACGTCAATCATGGAAGTGGGCGATCCACCGACGATGTTCGAGCTATCTGAGGACCATGAGATGTTCCGCAAGGTGGTTCGCGACTTCGCCGACCGTGAGGTCGCGCCGCACGCGGCCCAATGGGACCGGGAGCATCGTTTCCCGCTCGACGCGGTTCACGCGATGGGCGAGCTCGGCTTGTTCGGGCTCGTCGTCCCGGAGGAATACGGCGGGTCCGGCGCCGACTTCACCGCGCTGTGCATCGCCATCGAGGAGCTCGGCCGCGTCGACCAGTCGATCGGGATCACCCTCGAGGCGGGTGTCGGCCTGGGGATCAATCCCATCCTGAGATTCGGAACGCAGCAGCAGAAGCAGGACTGGCTGCCCGATCTTGTCGCAGGTCGCAGACTCGCCGGTTTCGGCCTGACGGAGCCGGATGCCGGTTCCGACGCCGGTGCGACCAGAACCCGCGCCGTGCTGGCCGACGGCATGTGGACCGTCAACGGCGCCAAGGCGTTCATCACGAACTCCGGCACCGATATCACCTCCGTGGTCACCGTCACGGCCACGACCGGGGACGGGGAGATCTCGGCGATCCTGGTGCCGTCCGGGACGGACGGGTTCACTGTTCAGCCCGCCTACGACAAGCTCGGGTGGCGCAGCTCCGACACCCACGGCCTGACCTTCGACGACTGCCGCGTCCCGGAGGCCAACCTGCTGGGCACCCGCGGCAGCGGGCTCAAACAGTTCCTCGCCGTGCTGGACGACGGGCGGATCGCCATCGCGGCGCTGGCGGTCGGTCTGGCGCAGGGGTGCCTGGATCTGTCCGTGCGGTACGCCAACGATCGGCACACCTTCGGCCGACCGATCGGGTCGCGGCAGGGCGTGGCGTTCCAGCTCGCCGACCTCGCGGTGTCGGTGGAGGCGGCCCGGCTGCTCACCTACAAGGCCGCCGCGCTCAGGGACGCCGGCCGTCCCGGGTCCCAGGTCAAACAGGCCGCGGCGATCGCCAAGCTCTACTCCACCGAGGCGGCGGTGACCGCGACCCGGACCGCGACCCAGGTCTTCGGCGGCAACGGCTTCATGGAGGAATACCCGGTGGCGCGGTTCTACCGGGACGCCAAGATCCTCGAAATCGGTGAAGGAACCTCAGAGGTGCAGCGCATGCTCATCGCCCGCGGATTGGGCCTACCCGTCGAATGAGCCCTGCCACGCAGATCAAGGCGGCCCGCGACGCCACGCTCACCCCGCCGCACCGCGCCGCCGCCAAGCTGGCCGCGCAGCACAAGCTCTACGTCCGCGACCGGATCGCGCTGCTGTTCGACGAGGGCAGCTTCCTGGAGGACGGACAGCTGGCGAACGCCCTGGCCACCGGGTTGCCGGCGGACGGCGTGGTGACCGGGCAGGGGCTGGTCACCGGCCGCCCTGCGCTGGTCGTCGCGAACGATCCGACCGTGAAGGCCGGGTCATGGGGCGCCCGCACGGTCGAAAAGATCATCCGCCTCACCGAGCGGGCGATCATCGAGGAACTCCCGATCTTCTGGTTGATCGACTCGGCCGGCGCCCGGATCACCGACCAGATAGCCCTGTTCCCCGGCCGCCGCGGGGCAGGCCGAATCTTTCACAACCAGGTGAAACTCTCCGGCAAGGTCCCGCAGATCTGCTGCCTGTTCGGCCCGTCGGCGGCCGGCGGCGCCTACATCCCCGCGTTCTGCGACGTGGTGATCATGGTGGACGGCAATGCCTCCATGTACCTGGGCTCACCGCGGATGGCCGAGATCGTCATCGGCGAGACGGTGTCCCTCGAGCAGATGGGCGGCGCCCGCATGCACACCCAGGTGTCCGGTTGCGGTGATCTGCTCGCCGACGACGACGCCGACGCGATCGACCAGGCCCAACTGTTCTTCTCCTACCTGCCGACCTGTTGGCGTGAGCCGACGCCCGACGCCCGGGCCGTCGCCCCCGCCGTGCTCCTGGACGACGCCAGCGTGCCCGCCGAGGAACAGATCCCGTTCGACATCCACGGCGTGATCGACGGCATCATCGACGCCGACAGCTTCTTCGAGATCAAACCCGGCTACGCCGCCGAGCTCGTCGTCGGCCTCGGGCGGGTCAACGGCAGCTCGGTCGGCGTCGTGGCGAACAACTCCGCGGTGCGCGGCGGCGTGTTGTTCGTCGACTCCGCCGACAAAGCGTCCCGGTTCATCGAGATGTGCGACGCCTACAACGTCCCGCTCGTCTACCTCGCCGACGTCCCAGGGTTCATGATCGGCAGCGAGGTCGAACGGCAAGGGATCATCCGGCACGGCGCGAAAATGATCACCGCGATGTCGTCCGCCACCGTCCCGCAACTGTCGATCATCGTGCGCAAAGCCTACGGCGCCGGGCTCTACGCCATGAAAGGTCCGGGATTCGAACCCGACATCTGCATCGCGCTGCCCATGGCCAAGATCGCGGTCATGGGACCGGACGCCGCGGTCAACGCCGTCTACGCCGGCAAACTCGCCGAGATCGCCGACCCCCAGGAGCGCACGGCCTTCGCCGCCCACCGGCGCGCCGAATACGAACGGGACGTCGACCTGCTGCGGCTGGCCTCCGAACTCGTCATCGACGGCATCATCTCACCGGCCGACCTGCGCCAGGAAATATCGACGCGGCTGGCCGTTCTGGTCGGTAAATCCCGCCGCCAGCCCGACAAACACCACGGGGTGCGACCCGTATGACGCGCACCCAGATCCGCGGCACCACCCACCACGATGACATCGCGGCCGTCCTCGTCGTCCTCGCCGCGCTGCGCGGCAACCCCCGGACCGCCGCCGACCGCGCGGGACTGGCACGGTGGCGCGCGCAACGGCGGGCCGCCCTCACCAACAGCTACCCCCGACCGGGGACGGCCTTCACCGGACACGATCGAGCATCCCGCGGGAACGGAGATGCCTGATCGCGCCGACGATGCTCGTGAGATAGTCCAACACGGCCTGTGGTACGAGGACTTCCAGGACGGCGTCATCTACAGGCACCGACCCGGTCGAACGGTCACCGAGGCCGACAACGTCCTGTTCACGACGCTCACCATGAACACGCAATCCCTGCACCTGGACGCCGCATGGTCCGAGCAGCAGCCGTTCGGGCAACGGCTCGTCAACTCCATGTTCACCCTCGCGACAGCCGTGGGACTATCCGTCGCACAACTCACCGAGGGAACGATCGTGGCCAACCTCGGATTCTCCGAAGTCACCTTCCCGAAGCCGATGTTCCACGGCGACACCCTCTACGCCGAAACCGTTCTGCTGAGCAAGCGCGTCTCGGCATCACGCGCCGGTGAGGGCATCGTCACCCTGCAACACACCGGACGCAATCAACACGGCGACGTGGTTGTCCAGGCGGTACGCGCAACACTGGTCAGGAAACGCCCGTGACCACCCCGATCGGGCCACGCCCGGGGCCGGCCTGGTTGTTCTGCCCGGCGGACCGTCCGGAACGATTCGCCAAGGCCGCCGCCGCCGCGGACATCGTCATCCTCGATCTGGAGGACGGCGTTGCCCCAGCGGACAAGGCATGTGCGCGGAAGGCGCTGCTGGACACACCCCTGGATCCGGCGCGCACCGTGGTGCGGATCAATCCAGCCGTGCACCCGGACCAGCAACGCGACCTGGAGACGATTTCCCGAACCGAGTACACCACCGTGATGCTGCCCAAGAGCGAACACGCCCGGCACATCAGCGCCCTTGCCCCACTGCACGTCGTGGCGTTGGTCGAGACGCCGCGTGGCGTCCTCGCCGCCGCAGGCCTCGCCGCGGTCGGCAACACCGCCGGGATGATGTGGGGCGCAGAAGATCTCATCGCCAGCCTCGGCGGCGTCTCGAGCCGGACCGCGGACGGAACCTACCGCGATGTTGCGCGGCACACCCGGTCCACCGTCCTGTTGGCGGCCGCCGCGTTCGATCGATACGTTCTCGACGCGGTCCACCTCGACATCGCCGACCTGGCCGGGCTCGCCACAGAGGCGGCGGACGCCGCGGCGATCGGCTTCACCGCAACGGCGTGCATCCACCCGACGCAGGTGCCCGTGGTCCGCAACGCCTACCGGCCGGCCGCCAACGACATTCACTGGGCGAAGGGCGTGCTCGCTGCCGCACAGACCGAACGGGGGGTGTTCACGTTCCGGGGCCGGATGGTCGACCCCCCGCTGCTCAGCCACGCCGAGGCGATCATCCGCCGCTCCGCCGCCGGGTAACCCCCGGCGCCGCCGGTACCGGACGTCCCCCGGCGCGGAGCGGCGCCCAAACGGTCTCCGATCAGAGATGATGATCAGCTGCCGGGCGCGCCGTCCCCGCCCCCATCGCAAGAATATCCAGCGCCCTCTCCCGCAATTCGATCTTGCGGATCTTCCCGCTGGTGGTCATCGGGAAGCCGCCGGTCACGTGCACGAACCGCGGAATCTTGTGATGCGCGAGCTTCCCGGCGGCGAAGTCGTGAAGCGCGGCGGCAGTCAGCGGCTCGACGCCGTCCCGCATGACAATCCAGGCCATGAGCTCCTCGCCGTACTTCTCGTCCGGCACACCGACGACCTGCACGTCCAGGATATCGGGGTGGGTATAGAGAAACTCCTCGATCTCCACCGGATAAATGTTCTCCCCGCCGCGGATCACCATGTCCTTGATCCGCCCAGTGATGCTGACATACCCGTCGACGTCCATCACCGCAAGGTCACCGGTGCGCATCCAGCGCGCACGATCGATGGCCTCCTCGGTCTTCTCCGGATCATTCCAATAGCCGAGCATCACCGAATACCCACGCGTATACAACTCACCCGGAACGCCGCGCGGCACGGTCAGGCCGGTTGACGGGTGAACGATCTTCACTTCGAGGTGCGGATGAACCTGACCCACCGTGGAGACGCGACGCTCGACGCTGTCCGTCCGGCGGGTCTGCAGCGACACCGGCGAGGTCTCGGTCATGCCGTAGCAGATCGACACCTCGGTCATCCCCATCCTGTCGATGACCCGATTCATGACCTCAACCGGACACGGGGACCCCGCCATGATGCCGGTTCGCAGCGAGCTCAGATCGTGCCCGGCAAACGACGGGTCGTTCAGTTCGGCGATGAACATCGTCGGAACCCCATACAGCGAGGTGCAGCGTTCGGCCTCGACCGCGTCCAACGTGGCCGCCGCATCGAACCCGGGCGCCGGGATCACCATGCACGCGCCGTGACTCGTGGCCGCCAAGTTGCCCATCACCATTCCGAAACAATGGTAAAAGGGCACAGGTATGCAGATACGGTCCGCTTCCGTGTAACCGCACAACTCACCGACAAAATAGCCGTTGTTCAGAATGTTGTGATGGGACAGCGTCGCACCCTTCGGGAATCCGGTGGTACCCGACGTGTACTGGATGTTGATCGGATCGTCGGGGCTCAACGTCGACCCGATCTTTGCCAACAATGAAGGGTCCGCGCGTCGACCGCCGGCGATGAGCTCGGACCACTCGCGGCCGCCGATCAGCACCACGTCGCGAAGCTTCGGGCAGTCGCCGCGGACCCCCGCGATCGTCGCGGCACAGTCCACGCCCCTCAAGTTCGGCGACGCCACCAGCGTGCGGAGTCCGGAATGTTTGAGCACGAATGCCAACTCGTGCGACTGGGACGCCGGGTTGATGTTGACCAGGATCACGCCCAGCTTCGCGGTCGCGTATTGCACCAGCACCCATTCCGCGCAATTCGGCGCCCAGATACCGACCCGGTCACCCTTTGCCACGCCCAGCGCGGCCAACCCGAGGGCAACCGCGTCGATCTCCGCGGCGAGTTCGTCGTAGCTCCACCGTCGCCCCTCGAAACAATCCACCAGGGCATCCCGTTCACCACAACGAGCGACCGTCCGGTCGAAATTGGCGCCGACCGTGTCCCCGAGCAACGGCCTGCTCGACACACCCGAGGCGTAGCTTGCGCACTGAACCTGCGGTAATTCGGCCATTCCACTCTCCTTACTCAACTTTCGCGGTACCTCAGACTCAGGGGTGCCGACTTTGACCGGTCGTGCGCGTCGCGCCAGGTGATGGAGGTGGGCCGGGTCCGCGTCGCCGGCGGGCAGCAACATTGCCGGAACCGTTCATGTCGGCCTCCGCCGAACGGATACCCCGCGAACGTGACCACATGGACGCGGGCCAGGCAGGACCAGGCAGGGGTGGAGGAAACGATTTTCCCTGGAGCGCTGGCCCCGGCCCGATGACTGTTCGCCGTCGGTGACGGCCCACCCGCCGGGTGCGGGGTGACCGGAGCGTCGCTGGTGGTAGCCGCGGGCGGGCGGCGCAGCGGCACTGCGATCGCGGCCCGGGCCAATGCCTCGACCCCGCCGCTGTCCGGCCACCGCCAGCCCAGCACGGCTAGGCCGCCAACCAACCGAGTTCGGCGTCGGCGGGATCAACCGGCAAACTGCCCGAGCCCGGGTTGGTGGCCAGCGTCCGGGCCATCGGCAGGTACCGCCGGAACACCGCGTTCTGCGCGGCCGCCAGCGTCCGCGGAGCACATCGGTTCCGGCCCGGGCCAGGACGTACCACCCGTCCTGGTTCGCTGCGGTGTCAGTGATCCGATCAGCGCTGACCATCCGATGGTCGGGCCTCACCGCGGCGCTGCCGAACCGGGTCCCGTCGGGAACAACCTGGCCGGGGCATCGACCGCACCTTGGCCGGCTTGTTGGACCATGTCGATGAGTGCCTCCCGTCCCGCCGATGACCCGAACGCGGCGGCCACTTTCGTGCACGGCGGGTTGGGCTTTACGCCTGAATGTCGCCCGAATGTCGGGGTGGCAATCGCGCAACTACGCTTCGACTGTGCCACGTTCAGGGGATTCTGTCACCCTTCGTCCCCTTTGTGGTGACTGCGCGTGGCCGGTGTGGCGGCTTCGCCGCTCGCTCATTCGACCGCGCACGATGCTGCACCTGATGCTGAGGCTGACCAGTCACACCATTTCCATCAATTCGCAGGAGTCGGCGCCCGTGCGACACGCTGTCCCCTATTGATTTATCAGAGCAATCTTCGGCGCCGTTCGCTGATCCTTACCTGTGCACAAAGCCGGTTAACTCCCCACCACCGTGAATAACGCTAGGTTGCGAGAAGCACGCCTGTTCGACTCGACCACCAAAAGTAAACACCAAATAGTACGGGAGCCCCCCAGTGACAGAAAAAGCCTTTCAAGACTATTACCCCGAGTGCTTTGCTCATTGTTATGGCTGTGGAAGCATGAATGGGCTCGGACACCAAATCAAAAGTGTTTGGGATGGCGAAGAATCCGTTTGTCATTTTCAGCCGAAATCATATTATACAGCCATCCCGGGCTACGTATATGGTGGTCTACTTGCATCGCTGGTGGATTGCCACGGCACAGGGACAGCAGCCGCGGCAGGCTACCGATCCGAGAATCGCCCCATGGATACCGAGCCACCTTTGCGTTATCTCACTGCTTCCCTGCACGTGGATTATCTCAAACCCACGCCGATGGGCCATGTACTCGAAGTCCGCGCGAAGGTGAAAGCGGTAAAGGGACGCACAGTTGTGATCGAAGAGTGGATCGTTGTGAATGGGGTGATCACCGTGCGCGGTGAAGTGGTCGCTGTGCAGGTGCCAGAGCAGTTGGTCAAGGAACTACTACTGAAGGATAAGGGATAAAGAGGGCAGGGACCCCCCGGCAAAGTCCGGAAAACCGTAAGACCGTGTGTCGGCCCCTAAACAGCTGAAATGCCAGTGTGAGCGGGTATTTGGGGGGTCGGAGCGTGCCTGGGTGGCGTTGAGGTCGGTGACGGCGTAACACGGGCGCCATTTACGGCTGTTCCGTTTGCGGATCTTGCGGGTCACCTGGATTGCTTGGGCGGCGTGTGAGAACAGGATCCCGTCGTCTACGGTGACCAGGGTTCCGGCATTGTCGGTTTGTAGGGTCGTGACCTGGGGTGATCTGAGTGCGACACGCCGTTGATCGACGGTTTTGGAGTGGGCGCGGCCCCGGCGGTGATCATGACGGTTCTGACACTCGCAGTTCAGCGCGAAGGACCACGCCCGATGCCATCATCACCCAGCTACACGCTTGTTGACCAATTCGACGAAGACGAGTTCCCGGACATCCCGCGGGCCCCGGCGGAACTGCTGGCCGCATTGGCTACTGTCCCGGACCCCCGGACGGCGCAGGGGAGACGCCATCCGCTGCCATCCTGGCCATCGCCGCGTGCGCCGTGGTGGCCGGCGCGAAGTCGGGCGGTCGCTGCCACCCCGGCGGCGTTCACGAACCCTGGGCCGCACGGTCAGCGCCGACATCGCGATCACCGCGTTTAGAACCGGACATTCACCTTGGCGTTTAACCTGTCTGCGCATTTCTGACTGCTGGTGTTGATCTTGTCCGGCGTGTCGCGATGACGTTGTACGGCCACCGCGTGATCATCTTCGGGTTCCTCTCACAGAACTTTGAAGACGCAGGCGGTGGCCGTGGGTGTCAGTGTGCCGTTCCTCGGTCAGCGCCCGCAACGCCGCCACGGCTCGCATTCCAAGGTCCGGGTCCTTCGCGGCCGCACGCTCAGTGAGTGAATCCTGCCGCAGCATCTCGTCAGCATGTGCTGACAGCGCAACATGCGTCAACAGTCCGGCGAGACTCACGAAAACTGCCCGCGAAACGCTCTCCGTGCCTCACGAAGGAATGCCCGCGTAGCGGTGAGCGTGGTAGGGCATGAAGAGTGGG
>Ga0208851_1000901_pt1 | contig 11331 bp, 8 predicted proteins | sample NGESurshal092012_FD_184481 | JGI IMG/M metagenome (GOLD analysis project Ga0208851, IMG submission 184481) | Arctic peat soil microbial communities from Barrow, Alaska - NGEE Surface sample 415-2 shallow-092012 (SPAdes) | ecosystem: Environmental > Terrestrial > Soil > Wetlands > Peat ... | reverse complement strand
TGCCTTGCAGCCTGACCCCCTGGACCGTCTCCGAGGCCATGGACCCGGTCGACTCTCGGATGATCTCCGGCAGGTCGATCTCGTCGACGACGTAGTCCGCCACCCCGGGCAGGTCGACGCGTTCCATGACCAGTTGGGTCAGGTCCAGTCCGTCCAACGCAGCCGTGACGATCCGGTCCAGGTCGACCCGGCTGAGCACCAGCTGGGTCAGGTCCAATCCGTCCAACGCAGCCGTGACGATCCGGTCCAAGTCGACCCGGCTGAGCACCAGCTGGGTCAGGTCGAGCTGGTCGAGGGCGTCCGCGGCCACGCTGGCGACGTCCAGCCGGTCGAGGACGTCACGTGACAACGGCTGGAGATCGATCCCGCTGAGGGCGGCCGCAACCACTGCGTTGAGGTCCAGCCTCGACAGCACCCGCTCGACCAGCGCCTGCAGGTCGATGCTGTCGATCGCCTTGGCCAGCAGCGCGTCCACGTCGACTCGCTCGAGGACCCGAGCGCTCACCTCGCCGACGTCCACCCGGTCGACGACGTCGCCCACGAGAGCCGTGACATCGACCCGCGAGAGCACGACGGCGGTGACCCGCTCGACGTCGACGAGACTCGTCGCGACCTCGGTGGCCAGCGGAGCCGCGGCGCTGGACCAGGAGGCCAGTGCCTGCACCGTCTGCGGTCGCTCGGCCAGCCAGCCAGAGCGCAGCTGCTGCATCAGCGTCACCGGGCGCACGGCGCGGGGCACGAGCGGTGGATCCAGCGCCAGGGCCACTGCCGGTTGGGCCACGCGCACCGTCCGGGCCCCCACCCGTGCGACCAGGGTGGTCACCTGCCAACCCAGGCCGAAAGCCAGGTCGACCGTGTCGGCGGCGGCCGGCCAGGGCCGCCCCTCACCGCGGGGCCCGGGCCGGGCGTCGGCGAGTGCCCGCAGCAGCACCTCGGCTGCGAGCGAGGTCGCCCCGAACACGGCCGCGACGGCCTGGGCGACCACCGACGCGAGGTCCTCCGGGCGGCCGGTGACGGCATCGCGAGGCATCGGGTCGGCCCCCGGGCTGTCCGCCATCCCGCACCTCCGCTCGCGGTCAAGGTACCGCCGCAACCACTGTGAAGTGACGCATCCGCATCTGGCTCACCCCGTCGGGGTGATCCGCTCAGTCAGCCGCAGCGCGACGATCCAAGACAGTGCGTGACGTGCAGCGGAGCGGAGGCATCGTGGACGCCGAGTACGAGATTCACGTCCGGGGTCGGATCGACGCGAACGCCCGGCTGGAGCTCGCCCCAGTCCAGGAGGTCTCGATCGCCGCGAGCACCGTCCTGGTCTGCCGGGCGGCCGACCCGGCCGAGGTGCACGGCCTGATCGCCCGAATCAGCGCCCTCGGTCTGGAGCTGATCGAGGTCCGGCGGCTGCCACCCTCCGAGGGGCCGGTCGGTGCAGGAGATGCTTCAGCGCGATCATGACCAACCCGCACGTGAGACGGTCCATCCCGCCGCCACGAGGAGCACCGTCGCCACCGCCAGCGCGGTGTTGAGGGAGAAGGCCACCGACCCGCCCAGCGCCGAGGCCGGCAGCAGCGCGGCCAGCGGGAGGTAGGTCGTGGCGGCTCAACGCCGCCCGCTTGACCAGCCGGCGGGTCCGTCCGCTGGCCGAGGCGGCCGCCAGCGTGGCGGCGCACACGACCAGTCCGTAGATGCCCGAGGCAACGTTGCGCAGCTCCGGCGGGGCGACCCGCCGGGCAGGTTCGCGCTTGCTCATCCCGTCAGCCCTTCATCGCTCGCAGCCCCGCCCCCATGGTCCAGGTGCGCCCACCGGGATCCGCGACCGCTCGTCGGCTCGACCGACCGGAACGTCTCAACGGGTGGGGACTCGCGCTCGGCCCAGGCTCCGTAGCGCCGGGCCCACGGCTCGGCCGTGACCCCGTGCAGCACGACGCTGAGCAGCACGGTCGTGGCGATCGATCCGATGATCGGCGCCAGCTCGCTGTCCCTCGTCGACGACTCGACGGCCAGCAGCGCGAAGACCACGGACGCGAGCCCACGCGGGCCGAACCAGCCGACGAAGACCACCGTCTCGCGCCGCAGCCGCGTGCCCAGGAGCGCGAGGGCGACCGGGACCATGCGCAGCACCGTGAGCGAGAGCACCGCGAAGACCAGTCCACGCCAGGTGAACAGCTCCCCGAGGTGGGCCAGCGCCACCACCCCGAACAGTGTCCACACGGCGTAGCCCAGGAACACCGAAACCCGGGCCGTGAGCTCGAGCGGATGCTCGTCGGCCTGATCGTCGGGAGCGGCGCTCGGCGGCTTGCGGGTACCCGCGGCCGCGAAGGCCGTGCCGGCCACGAAGGCAGCAACGAACCCGTTCCCGTGGATCGTCAGGGAGCCGTAGTAGCACAGCAGGGGGACCGCCAGGGTCGCCACCGGCAGCAGCCCGGGCTGGATCCACGCGCGACGTCTCGCCCAGGCCAGCACGCGGCCAGCAGCCGCGGCCAGCAGCACCCCCGCCAGCACGCCCAGGGCCAGCTCACGGAGGGCGACCAGAACCTCCTCCTTGGGCGTCACGGCCTCAGTCCCGGCCAGGCTGATCGCGAACAGGACGACCGGTGTTGCCAGGCCGTCGTTCAGGCCGCTCTCCACGTTGAGCACGCGCCGGACCCGGACCGGCACGACCGGGTTGAGCACCGTGGCCGCCCCGAGCCCGGCGTCCGTCGGAGCCAGCGCCGCAGCCAGCAGCAATGCCTGCCACATCGAGCCCTCGGGGATGATCAGCAAGGCCGCACCGTACCCGGCCGCGATGGTGAGCGGCAGGCCGATGAGCAGCAGCCGTGCGCTCAGGCCGGCGTCCGACCGCAGCTCGCGCGGCTGGACCTGCGCGGCATCGTGGAAGAGCACCAGCGTCAGCGTCACCTCGGCGACGACCTTGAGGGCGACGGGCTCCACCTCGCTGCGGAACACGGTGAGCCCGAGGACCGCCCCGGCTGCCGTGAAGACGATCGGCGCGGTGAGAAGGGCGCGCTCCAGCCGGTCCGACTGGCTCACGTAGGCCACGACCAGCAAAGCGAACAGCGCAACCGCTGCCGCGGGCATCCAGCACTCCGAACTGCCCCAGGACTCCCGCAGGGGCTCAGGTCGAAACCAATGTCAGCTCATTGTCATGGCTGCCGGTGGGCGTCGTCCTGAGCTCCGCGGAACTGCCGACGAAGGACCCTCGGCGAGGGCATCGCGCAGGGCGGCTGTGGCGTCTGCGTCGCTCCCCGTAGCCACGGATCGACCGTCGCGGACCGCAGGGAAGCCTTCACGGGCCGGGGAATCCGAGACTGATGGTGCGAAGCCGAGCCGGCCCTTGAGGATGGTGGCCGGTTCTGGTGGTGCGGCCTTTGCCCGTGGGGGGCGCTGCGTCGACCCCGGATCCGCTCCCCGCCACGAATCTGGCGGCAGCCCCGTCGTGCAGGGTCGCGGCCGGCCAAGGCCAAGAGGTGCTCGCGAGTCCGCTCGGTCAGTGACCGAGCGCGTGGAACACGTCGTTGACCATCCATGCGGGCCAGAAGATGCCCAGGCGGTAGAGTGCGCCTCCGCCGGCGGCGGCGGAGTTGCGGTAGTTGCTGATGGTGACCTCCTCGTTGCGGGCCTTCGAGTCTCCTCGCCGACCTCGAGGGCACGCGGGCCGACCCGGCGGCGCGCTTCTTGTCGCCCCGTCCCCGGAGTCAGCGCGGTAGTTTCGACGACTGAGTCGGTCCGAGGCAGACCTCCTGGAGTCCGTCCTGGACGAGACGGAGTCCACCATTGTCGCCGTCACCCCGGACCAAGAGCACCTGCCAACGCCCTGCCCCGAGTTCGACGTCGCTCGCCTCGTTGACCACCTGGTCGAGTGGGCCAACAACTTCGCCGCGCGAGTCCACCCACGACGATCACCGGGCTCCCCCTGGTCGCCTCCGTGATCGAGATGGCCGCAACGATCGCCGACATCCCGGTGCCGATGAGTTCGACGGTCGGGATGACCGGGCTACCAGACACGGTGCCAGGGTGGTTGCGGCGTCCACGCGTCGAGAGCCTCCGAGCCGCGGCCCGGATCTTGCGCGAGGTCGAGCGCGACGACCAAGGGGTGCGCGAGTGGCCAGGCGAGGGCGGGAGATCGTCGCAGGGCGTTCGGTGTTCGGTCAATACCGCACACCGAACACTCTCAGGGCTGCCACCGCAGGGCTGCCACCGCCCCGTGGTCCTCCACGGCAACCTCGCCGAGCGACTCAGACCCATCGTTTGTTGTGAACAACCTCGCTGTGTGTGACCCGCGCAAACAACGAGGACCAGCCATTTCATGGGCCGCGCATCGACGCGTCACGGGTTGGGTGGGGCGGTACAGCTGGAGGAGCGGGTGACGAAGTGCAGGTCGTCGCCGGCGGCAAGCGAGAAGTCCTCAGGAGGTCCAGGTTCGACGTCGAGGATGAACAGGGTCTGGTTCCAGGCCTCGTCGAGGCGGCGGTCGATGTAGAACGGGCTGCCGTCGATGTCGCCGAGGAGCAGGTCGACGTCGCCGACGACGAACTCGCCGTCGGGGAAGCACATCGGGGTGCTGCCGGCGCAGCAACCACCGGACTGGACGAACATCACTGGGCCGCCCCGGGCGGCGCGCAGCGCAGCAAGTGCGCTGCGCGCCGCTGGGGTTGCCGTGACGCGCTCGGGAGCGCTCACGTCGGTCATGACTCAGAAGAACCCGAGGGGTTCGGTGCTGTAGCTGACGAGGAGGTTCTTCGTCTGGCTGTAGTGGTCGAGCATCATCCGGTGGTTCTCCCGGCCGACGCCGGAGATCTTGTAGCCGCCGAACGCTGCGCCCGCGGGGTAGGCGTGGTAGCAGTTCGTCCACACCCGTCCGGCTTGGATCTTGCGACCCATCCGGTAGGCACGGTTGCCGTCGCGGGTCCACACGCCGGCGCCGAGCCCGTACAGGGTGTCGTTCGCGATTGCCAGGGCATCGGCGTCGTCGGTGAAGGTGGTGACGGCCAGGACGGGTCCGAAGATCTCCTCCTGGAACACGCGCATCTTGTTGTGCCCCTTGAGCACGGTCGGCTCGAAGAAGTAGCCGTCGGCGAACTCGCCGTCGACCATGGCGCGCTTACCGCCGATGAGGACCTCGGCGCCTTCGGCCTTGCCGATGTCGACGTAGGAGGAGATCTTCGCCAGCTGCTGGGCGGAGACCTGCGGGCCGATCATCGTCTCGGTGTCCAGCGGGTCGCCCTGCTTGATCGCGGCGATGCGGGCCAGGCAGCGGGCCATGAACTCCTCGTAGATGTCCTCCTGGATCAGTGCCCGGGACGGGGCGGTGCAGACCTCGCCCTTGTTGAAGGCGTAGAGCACGAGGCCCTCGATGGCCTTGTCGAGGAACTGGTCGTCGTGGGCCATCACGTCGGAGAAGAAGATGTTCGGCGACTTGCCGCCGAGCTCGGTGGTCGAGGGGATCAGGTTCTGCGCGGCGTACTGCATGATCAGCCGACCGGTCACGGTCTCACCGGTGAAGCCGATCTTCGCGATCCGCGGGTTCGCGGCCAGGGCCTTGCCGATCTCGGCGCCCGGGCCGGTGACGACGTTGATCACGCCCGGCGGCACGATGTCCTCGACCACCTCAAGCAGCTTCAGGATCGACCAGGGGGTCGGCGAGGCCGGCTTCAAGACCGAGCAGTTGCCGGCCGCCAGCGCCGGCGCCAGCTTCCACGCCGCCATCAGCAGCGGGAAATTGAACGGGATGATCTGGCCGACGACACCCAGCGGCTCCCGGAAGTGGTAGGCGATCAGGTCCTTGTCGATCTCGGTCGAGCGGCCCTCCTCCGAGCGCGCCGCCGCGGCGAAGTAACGGAAGTGGTCCACCACGAGCGGGATGTCCGCGTTCAGCGTCTCGCGGACCGGTTTGCCGTTCTCCCAGCTCTCCGCGACCGCGAGCATCTCCTTGTTCGCCTCGATTGCGTCGGCGACCTTGTTCAGCGCAGCCGCCCGCTCCGTGGCGGACGCCTCACCCCAGGCATCCTTCGCCGCGTGCGCGGCGTCCAACGCCAACTCCACGTCCTGCGGCGTCGATTCGGCGACCTCGGTGATCGGAGCTGCGGTGGCCGGGCTCAGATCGACCCGATACTTCCCGGCAGTCGGCTCGAGCCACTTCCCCCCGATGAAGTTCTCATACCGCGGCAGGACGGTCACAATGCTGCCCGGTCGACCGGGCGGGACATACTTCATGGTGCGCTCCCTCATCCATCCAGGAATAGGCCCTCGTACTCGGGGGGAGCGACCCTGCAACGATGCAGCCGGCACACGCCACAAGGACGCCCACCCCCGACTGAACGCCTCCACCTCAGAGGGGGTCAGAGGCAAAGGTCCCCGCCAACGACAAGAAGCGCCGCGAGTGAACCCGGACCACCTCTGGGACGAGACTCAGCTCAGGAACCGAGCCATCATGCGAAGAGGCGGCCCGCACGAAGCTCGCCGCCGGCTGTCAAGGACGGCTGACCCCAGGAACCACGGCAGCCTCGGTCACTCCCGTCTGAACCCTGAGGCGCTGACCGCCCTGGCCATGCTCTCCCTCGGCGGCTACTGCCCAACCCCACCGGCAAGAACGGGCACCACGTGACGCACAGATCGGGTCGGAGAGCCATCGAAGTGTCGGAGGTCGCCGGATCGGTGGAGACCATCTGCGCGTATCCAGCGCGGCATCTGGCGCTGGGTACCTGCTCAACGACCCCCTGACCAGCGGCCTCGGATGGCCAAAGATCACCGTTCTGACGGCCGTGTGCCTGACCGCCATGAGCTCCGAGAGCCCTGCTCCCCATCCGTCGGAACGCTGCCTCGATTCGGAAGGACGCAGCCACCATGGCGCCAAGGACTGAAGCGGCTCCCAGGCTGCTCCTGGCCGGCAGGGCCGCCAGGGCCCCGACACGGGCGAGGGCAGCCACCAGCGAGATCCAAGCCGCCGACCCACGGACGTGGGAAGTCCTGGCCTCGGCCACGTTCACGACCGCGAAGATGATCAAGAAGCCGGCACTGCCCATGGTTGAGATGCTTTCCAGGTTCAACAGGTTTGCCAGCACGATCGTGGCCGCCACTGTGATGAACAACCCCTCCAGTGGCTGATTCCAGATCGGACGTTCCAACTCGGCCGGCAGCTCCCTGGACTTCGCGATGGTGTAGGTCATGCGAGCGGATCCGTGCAACGTGGCGTTGATCGCGGACGCGGTCGAGAGCATGGCTGCTACGGCGATCAGCGCGAACCCGGCCGAGCCCAGGGCCGGGCGGGCGGCTTGATCAGGAAGGCCCCCAGGAACCGAATGGGCCACCTCGAGGGCGGTCCCCCGAGCCCCCGACTACCGCCAAGACCGTGGACGCCGGCAGAGAGGACGTCCCAGCAGAGACAGGGAAGCCGTAAGCGACATTGTGCCCGATCCAGGCTCGGCGGGGTCGACACCTACGCAACGCCGTGGATCAACGCCCGGACACTGGGGGCGTCAAGACTCCACCGGCGGATCATCCCCGTCCGCGCCGGCGGTGCGCGCAGCACCCGCGCGGCATTGCCGATGAGTCGCACTTGTTCGTACGGTGATCAGCGGAGGTGGTTGTGGGCGATGCTCGGGCTCCCGGATGGCGTCAGGACCTGCCTGTTCGACCTGGACGGTGTCCTCACCGACACCGCATCGGTGCACGGCGCCGCGTGGAAGGAGATGTTCGACGCGTTCCTGCGGGTCCGCGCCGAGCGGGACGGCACGCCGTTCGTGCCGTTCGACCCGCAGCATGACTACGAGGAGTACGTCGACGGCAAGCCGCGGCTCGACGGGGTCCGCGACTTCTTGGCCGGCCGCCAGATCACGCTGCCGGAGGGCACGCCGTCGGACCCGCCCACGGCCGAGACGGTCAACGGCTTGGGCGGCCGCAAGAACGCGATCGTGCTTCACCGCATTCACACGGGCGGGGTGCATGTGTTCGAGGGCTCCCGTCGCTATCTGGTAGCCGCCGAGCAGGCGGGCCTTCGCCGGGCTGTGGTGTCCTCCTCCGCCAACACTGGCGAGGTGCTGACGGTGACCGGGCTCGCGCCGCTGGTCGAGCTGACGGTGGACGGGGTGACGATCCGTGACGAGCGGCTGAGGGGCAAGCCCGCGCCGGACACGTTCCTGGCCGCTGCGAGGCGGCTCGGGTCGCGGCCGGCGCAGTGCGCGGTGTTCGAGGACGCGCTGTCCGGCGTCGCCGCGGGGCGGGCCGGCCACTTCGGCTACGTCGTCGGCGTGGACCGGGTCGGCCAGGGGGACGAGTTGCGCGCGCACGGCGCGGACACCGTGGTGCAGGACCTGGCCAACCTGCTGGATCGCTCGTGATCGTGCAGCGGCCGTACCCGGTCGAGCCGTGGTCGGTGAGCGAGACGGCGCTGGACCTGGACTTGCTCGCGCAGTCGGAGTCTCTGTTCGCGCTCTCGAACGGCCACATTGGGCTGCGTGGGAACTTGGACGAGGGTGAGCCGTTCGGCATTCCCGGCACCTACCTCAACAGCTTCTACGAGCAGCGGCCGCTGCCGTACGCGGAAACGGGTTACGGGTATCCGGAGATGGACCAGACCCTGATCGACGTCACCAACGGCAAGCTCATCCGGCTGTTGGTGGACGACGCGCCGTTCGACGTGCGCTACGGCGACCTGCACGAGCATCACCGTCGGCTGGACCTGCGTAGCGGTCTGCTCGAGCGGGCGGTCGAGTGGACCTCGCCGGGGCAGACCCGGGTGCGGGTGCGCTCGAGCCGGTTGGTGTCGTTCTCCCAGCGGGCGGTCGCGGCCATCGAGTATGTGGTCGAGCCGGTGGGGCGCGCGGCGCGGATCATCCTGCAGTCCGAGCTGGTCGCGAACGAGCAGCAGCCGAACCTGTCGTCGGACCCCCGGGTCGCGGCGGTGCTGGAGAACCCACTGCAGTCGGTCGCCCAGGACCACGACGGCCACTGGGTGGTGTTGCTGCACCGCACCCGGGCCAGCGGCCTGCTGGTGGGTGCGGGGATGGGGCACGTCCTGCAGGCTCCCGGCCGCACCGAGACCGAGGTCGCCGTGCGCGAGGACTGGGCCCGCCTCACGGTCGCGTGCACCCTGCAGCCCGGCGAGCAGCTGCGGGTGGTGAAGGTGATCGCTTACAGCTGGTCGAGCCTGCGCTCGGAGACCGCCGTGCGAGGCCAGGTCGCCAGCGCGCTGTCGGGCGCACGGTTCGCCGGTTGGGATGGCTTGGTGCGCGAGCAGCGCGCCTATCTGGACGCGTTCTGGGACGCCGCCGACGTCGAGGTGGACGGGAACGCCGAGATGCAGCAGGCGGTGCGGTTCGCGCTGTTCCACGTGCTGCAGTCCGGGGCGCGGGCCGAGCGGCGGGCGATCCCGTCCAAGGGGCTGACCGGGCCGGGGTACAACGGGCACACGTTCTGGGACAGCGAGATGTTCGTGCTGCCGCTGCTGACCTACACCCAGCCGACCGCAGCCGCGGACGCGCTGCGCTGGCGGCACGCCACGCTGGAGCAGGCCCGCCAGCGGGCGGCCGAGCTGCACCTGGCCGGCGCGGCCTTCCCGTGGCGGACGATCCGCGGTCAAGAGTGCTCCGGCTACTGGCCGGCCGGAACCGCCGCGTTCCACATCAACGCCGGGATCGCCGCCGCGGTGGTCCGCCACTGCGCGGCGACCGGTGACACGGCGTTCGAGCGGCAGGTCGGCCTCGAGCTGCTAGTGGAGATCGCCCGGCTGTTTACCTCGCTCGGGCATCACGACCGAACAGGCGGCTGGCACATCGACGGCGTGACCGGTCCGGACGAGTACAGCGCGGTCGCCGACGACAACGTCTACACCAACTTGATGGCGGCCCGAGCCCTGGTCGCGGCGGCGGACGCGGCGCAACGGCACCCGGACACCGCGCGCGATCTCGGCGTGACCCTTGAGGAGGAAGCGACCTGGCGGGACGCCGCGGCGGCCGTGCACGTGCCCTACGACACCGAGCTCGGCGTGCATGAGCAGTCGGACGGGTTCACCCGGCACGGCGAGTGGGACTTCGTCGCCAGCCAGGGCAAGTACCCGCTGCTGCTGCACGCCCCGTACTTTGATCTGTACCGCAAGCAAGTGGTCAAGCAGGCGGACTTGGTGCTCGCGATGCACTGGTGCGGCGACCACTTCACCGCCGAGCAGAAGGCTCGCAACCTCGACTACTACGAGCGGCGCACCGTGCGCGACTCGTCGCTGTCGGCGTGCACGCAGGCGGTGCTGGCCGCCGAGGTCGGCCACCTGGACCTTGCCTACGACTACGCCTACGAGGCGGCACTGATCGACCTGCTGGACCTGCAGAGGAACAGCAGGGACGGCCTACACATGGCCTCACTCGCGGGCGCGTGGCTGGCGCTGGTCGCGGGCTTCGGTGGCTTCCGCGACCACGGGGACGTACCGTCGTTCGACCCGGCTCTGCCGGAAGGGCTGACCCGGCTGTGCTTCTCGATCCGATGGCAGGACCTGCGCCTGAAGGTGGACGTCCGCCCGGACGAGGTCACCTATGCGATCCGCGGTGGAGCGACGGCCAGCCTGCTGCTGCGGCACGCGGGCGAGGAGGTCGAGGTGACGACGGGTGCGCCGGTCACCCGGCCGGTTCGCAAGCGGGCTCCGCTGCTGCCGCGCCCACCGCAGCCGCCCGGCCGGGCACCGGTGTCGGCCCGTGGGCCGCTCGGCTCCTGACCGAGCAGCACCACCAGGTGACACCAGCACTGCCACTGCGGCGCTCCCAGACCCTGCCGTCCGTTCACAGCGACGCCGCCGGCCGGCCCAGCCGCCCCGGTCCGGCATATGAGCACCGGCCACCACCACCCACTCGGGCCGTCGGATGTGACCGCGCGCCACGAGCGCGCCACGAGTACCAGCACGTACCGTGGGCAGGTGCGGGGGGCGACGAGCAGCGCGACACCGAAATCACCGTGGCCGCTCGCCACGAGCTCGACTCAGGGGTCTCGAGATCGGTGATGGTTGCTTAGGATCCGGGTCTGCGGGCCGGCGCGGCTTTGCCGAATCTCATGCGCCAGCGTCTCGGTGGCCGGGGCGGGCGAGACGTCGGGCCCCGCGAGTGAACCGGGGCGGGGCAGTCCCTGGACGGCGCGCCGCGAGCCTGTCCGTTCGGGACAGCGTGAGCCAGTATGGGGTGAGTGCCGCGGATGCACCCGCGGCAACGAGTTCGCGACGTACGGGAGGCACCATGACCGAGCGGGAGCGAGACGACGACACGGCGCCACGGCGACCAGATGACCCGCTCGCGAGGGCGGCCGAGCTGGGCCCACTGCCCGGTGTCGAGGACGATGAGGACGACCGGGCCGTGGACC
>Ga0208851_1000899_pt1 | contig 11341 bp, 10 predicted proteins | sample NGESurshal092012_FD_184481 | JGI IMG/M metagenome (GOLD analysis project Ga0208851, IMG submission 184481) | Arctic peat soil microbial communities from Barrow, Alaska - NGEE Surface sample 415-2 shallow-092012 (SPAdes) | ecosystem: Environmental > Terrestrial > Soil > Wetlands > Peat ... | reverse complement strand
CGTGATCACCCTCGAAGCCAACCCGCGCTCCGTCGAACAATGCCTGGAGAAAGGCTTGCCGACGCAGTCCATCAGGCTCCGTCTGATCCGCGTTGAGCTGGAGGATGGCGAAGTTGAGGTGCTGATCACCAACCTGATGAATGAGGAGGCTTTCCCTGCCAGTGACTTCAAGGAACTGTACCACCTAAGATGGGGCGCCGAAGAAAACTATAAACGCCTCAAACAGTGGGTAGAAATTGAGAATTTTTCCGGCAAATCCGTCTTGTCAGTCAAACAAGATTTTTATGCCAAGGTGCTCTCAACCAACCTTACCGCCATGGTCGCCAATGCCGCCCAACAACAAGTCGACAAGGCAACGGCCCATCGCAAGCACGATTACCAAGTCAATTTCGCACAAGCTCTTTCCAAAATGAAAAATACCCTTGTTGAACTCCTTCTGCTTTCAGCCCGGAAACTCCAGGGCAAACTTGCAGCGCTGATTGATTACATAGCCTGTACCATAGAGCCCATACGTAGAGGAAGAAGCTATAGCAGGTCGAACTCAAAATCGAAAAACAGAATTTTTTATTGTAATTACAAGAGGGCAAAGTAAATCAATGGCTTATTGCTTAACTTAATGACATTGGATGCGGCCCTTTTTACTCCCTATTTTGTCTTGCTTGAGTGCTTGGCGGTGTGCTTCTTTTTGGTGGTCTTAGTCTCAATTTTGACCTCGGTGGTGCCGTCCTTTTTCATATCAAGCTTATTAGCCGCTGCGCTGGATAGATCGATGGCGCGATTCCCGGCATAGGGTCCACGGTCATTGATCCTGACCTCGACCTTCTTGCCATTCTCAAGGTTGGTCACTTTGGCCTCGGTCCCCATCGGCAAACTTGGATGAGCGGCCGTCATCTCTTTTTTGTTAAAGGTCTCACCATTGGCTGTCTCGTGGCCTTTTAATCCCGGTCCATACCATGAAGCTTCGCCGACCTGCTTGTGAACAGGTTGGGTGGCGGCACCCCCTTTCTCCTGTTGCGGTAATTTGCCTTGCCCGTCCAAGTCTTCCGTCGAGTCTTTGGCGCTACAAACGGACATAACCAAAGCACCGATCAAGGTCACTAGCGAGATACCTGAAAGCCATTTGCGGGAGGACATGGCATTGCTGGTCGCTTTCAAAACCTTCCTGGACAAGCACTTTGAACAGGAAATAAACCGAAGCTGCCCGTCGTTGAACGAGGTGTTGCTGTGTTGAACTGTTTGAGATGACATGTTCTTTCCTTTCGCATAGATATCTACACATATTTTCAATAAAATAAAAACCAACCAGTTGCAATAGGTTCAAATGTTCTTCTGATAAAGGAGCGACATGTCGCACCTATAGTCATTAGGTATGTATTACACAATGGGAAGTATGACGGAAATACGATTTGTGTAGATATCTAATGTGGCCAGGGAGAATAACTCTGCCAGCCACGGGATCAGAATACCGCAGAAGCTCTCTGCCGTCTGTACGTTAGTGCACGCACACTCGTTCGATTGGAAAAGCAGCCGGGATTGAGTCATCAAAGTGGCGGACAGAAAAGCTTTGCCTGGCCGGCGTGGTTCAATAGAATCTTTCGTTACTGCGTAACTCTTTTGGACTGAAATACCCATCCCAGTCACTTTGGTCAAGTCTCGATATTTCAGAAACGTCGGTATCCAGTATGATGACCAACTGTTCGATTACCTCTCGTTTTGTTATTCTTAAGTTATCAGTAAATCACTTCAAGGCGCATTATGCAAGAGAGCTTATCCACAAATTCAATCTCCGATCAACATTACCGAGACGTTGGCGATCGCGGTATTTTTGTTGCTGTTCTTTGGTACTTTTTGCCATTATCACATTTCCTGTTTTACATCAAAAATGTGACATTTTATATGCGTTACCACGTACGTAATCGGAAATTGAACCACGCCGTTTATGGCTTTAGCAGGATAGCTGCGCCCGCAGATAAGTGAGGTTTTACGCTTACGTATATTTGCGACAGAACCTGAAGGCATCACTATTTGAATCCAAGAAAAGTTAACTCCAGCAAGTATCACTGACTAACTCACTGGTTTCAACCTTCATCCGATTTTAGATGATCAACAAACGTCTTACAAAAACTGTTACCCCGATTTGAACTAGGCCAAACTTTTCTGTAGTTTGTTTAAACTCACCCAATTAGTGTGACTTCACGTCGCACGCATACGATTTTTTTCGTTTCGTGAGGCGACACCATATAATGATGTAACCACTTTTACTGATTCGTTTTTCAATTCAAGGACGCTATGCAGACACCAGCAAATGCCCACGAACCATCTGCCAATATGTCCGCCTTAATGCTCGGTGCTATTGGCGTCGTTTACGGCGATTTAGGCACCAGTCCGCTTTACACCATGAAGGAAATTTTCAATGGCTCTCATGCTGTGCAAGCAACGCCAGAAAATGTTTTAGGTATTTTGTCACTGATTTTCTGGTCGCTAATCCTGGTTATTTCCATTAAATATGTATTGTTTGTGATGCGAGCCAATAATCATGGCGAAGGCGGTATCATGGCCTTGATGGCATTGGCCTTGCGTCACCGAAACCAACAGCGGCAACGTAACATTATCATCGCGCTAGGTTTGTTTGGAACGGCGTTGTTTTATGGCGATGGTATTATTACTCCTGCTATTTCAGTATTGAGCGCCGTCGAAGGACTACAAGTTGCCGCTCCAGGACTTCAGGCTTATGTTTTGCCGGTGACGATTGTGGTATTGATCGCCTTGTTTATGTTTCAAAGCTACGGCACCGATACAGTCGGCCTGTTGTTCGGACCTATCATGTTAATCTGGTTTGGCACGCTGGGACTGCTGGGGTGGTTGAGTGTGTATCAGAATCCTCATGTGTTACAAGCGCTCAATCCTATTTATGGTGTACATTTTTTTCTGGAGCATGGCTGGCATGCTTTCATCGCTCTGGGTGCAGTGGTGTTGGCGCTCACGGGTGCTGAAGCGCTTTATGCCGATATGGGGCATTTCGGCAAACGCCCCATTCAAATGGCATGGTTTAGCATGATTTTACCGGCGCTGGCACTGAATTATTTCGGTCAGGGTGCGCTGATTCTTCGAGAGCCTGCCTCTGTCCTGAATCCCTTCTATTTGTTAGCACCCGAGTGGGCAATGTACCCCATGATAGGGCTGGCGACCGCTGCTACCGTTATTGCTTCACAAGCCGTTATTTCCGGTGCGTTTTCTATCACCAGTCAGGCCATGCAAATGGACTATATTCCACTTATGCAACGGATACATACTTCCACCCAGGCGATGGGACAAATCTATGTGCCCGCTATGAACCGCATGTTATTATTGCTGGTGATCTGTACGGTACTGGGCTTCGGCTCTTCCGGCAATCTGGCGGCGGCTTATGGTCTGGCAGTGACCGGCACCATGATGATTACAACGTTATTGGCTCTGGTAGTCGCTTTGGATAGCTGGCAGTGGTCACCGCTTTGGACCTGCGTACTCGTTGCGTTATTCCTGATAGTTGATGGTGCTTTCTTAGGCGCGAATCTTCTTAAAATTCCTCAAGGAGGATGGTTTCCACTTGCAGTGGGTGCAACTCTGTTTTTCATGATGTCCACCTGGCGACGCGGACGGCAGGTACTGACCTATCATCTGCAAAAAGCAGCCATATCGCTGACCGCGTTTATTGCCAACCTGACTTCGTGTCCGCCCTTGGCAAGAGTCCACGGAACGGCTGTTTACATGAGTGCGCGCAATCTCAGTATGCCCCATGCCTTGCAGGTCAATTACGAGCATAATCAGGTATTGCATGAACGGATTGTATTGCTAACCATATCTACTGCAGATATTCCCACTATCCCCGACGGTGAACGAATCGCTATTGATCAAATGGATCAGGGTTTCTTCTGTGTTACCGCTCGTTATGGATTTATGGAAACGCCCAATGTGCCGCAAATACTTAGTTTGTGTAAATTAAAAAATTTAGATATTGACCAGCACAGTGCGTCTTTCTTCATTGGTAGAGAAACGCTAATACCTTCGAATAAACCGGACTTAAACCCATTGCAGGAGAAAATTTTCCTGATTATGTTCAGAAATGCCTCGTCACCCATTCAGTTTTTTAAAGTTCCGCCGGAACGCGTAGTTGAATTGGGCGTACAGTTTGAAATCTAGCGGACATCATACAATCATTAAAAACCCTACAGGCATTATTCAGATATATCGGACGACCTTTAAGGTGTTGGGATGTTAGCAACAATAATGTTCGCAATCTCTCCCCTAAGACATTTCTAGCAAATCCGCCCATATCAAAAGCATCTCAAGTAGTGCAGTTGACTTCTGATATTCATGCAGTCGTCTTCTAACATTGACATTGGCTGCCTTCGCGTATCGATTTAATCGGCGTTTCCAGCTCGATACACTGCCAACAAGGTTGCTGGTCGCTGCCGTTACCATTGGGCCTCGTCCGGCTGACTGGCTTCGATCAGCTGAAGCAGCTAGCTAATTAGGACAGCTTATGTCAGGATAACGGTCCGCCTACTATTCACGGTTCCTAAAATAGGATATTTGTTAGAGACGGTATCTTAACTTTTCTAATAAGATGGATAATTCATATGAATACATTTCTTCAACAATCTTTTACAGCAAAATCGTCGCTTGCTTTGTTGGCCTTGACCTTAACAGGTTGTCCACTCAATGTGAATTTGATAACCGATAAACCTATTACACTTATAATCGATAAACCTATTAAAGTCGACATCGACAAACCTATTAAAGTCGACGGAAACATTGCCGTCACCAAATTGCCGCCGATAACCTTAGGAAATCCTCTAAGAGAAAAGAAAAAGTAAGCTGAAGCAATAGCCCATGTTATATTTCGAACGAAACAGTTAAAGTTGATACGACTTTCCTTTTTGCCGGAAATTTGTAATAAGAAGCTAGTGTAGATAAAAAATTGATTGCGCCCATCGATATAAGCGATATAAATTGGGCGATCAGTTTATGCGCCAATCAGCTACTCCCGAGCTATTGGATATTTTCCTTTTAAAATTTCAGTTTCACCTTTGTCAATACTTTTCTTGATTAGCTAGCTGCTTCAGCCGAGTCCAAGTTTTGGGCGTAAACTGGGCGGAAGCTAACCAAAGAGGAACGTGTCATGTCGATCAATTGCATTTAGTTCCAAACAGGACTATCGATGCCTGACTTTCTCAAACACTTCGATACCGAAGCCCAATGTGAGGTTGCCCTGGAGCAATCACGCTGGTCGTAAGGCTTTATCTGCCCTAGCTGTCGCGCAACCGGATGTAATGTGTTTATCGTTAGATCACACAAAATGTTTCAGTGTCGGACCTGTCGCCACCAAACATCGCCTATTACCGGCACGCTCTTCTGCTCGGATTCCGTGTGAATCCATATGTCGACAAAATTCATCTTCCAGCCGAAGTTAGGCAAGCCATCTCCAGCTACTTGGCAGCTCTATTGGTTCGGCATCCTGCCTACCTTGCAAAGCTAACCCAGTTTCATCAAGTTGATACAACCTTACCAAACGAAGCCAAGAACCGCGCGCTGGACAACATACTTCATCTCTACGGCATTGATGCGAAAAAGATCGCGAATTCTGTCCTGATTATTACGCGGCGCGTTGGATCAGCAGAGTATTTATGCAGATGGGGTCTTGGTTGATGAGCCCTGGGGACGAGAATACGGGATTCCATTTGATATGCGTGCACCGCTCACGCCGGATATTGCCGTTCAAGTGCTTCCCGCTCCCTTTGCCGCTGATCTGACGAAGGCGTCGATCATGGAGTCAACCAACCAAGGCATCGCTCGCCAGAATCGGATCATTCTTGGCGGTGCCAAGCAATTCGTCTTTTCTAGGCAAACACCTCCTTCTAAGTTCATTAAGGAAAATTTTGGAAAGTCAGCACCCAAGAATATTGACTATCGAATCGTTAATGGACGACTGGAAACAAGCTTTGTGAATTATTGGCTATGTGCGCAGTCGCACAGACCAATTTCAGTCATGTGTGTATATTTAAAACACAGGCAAGGGGATTTAATGGGGTTTGCAGTGGACTCACTCGTTATTAAGAATAAATCGAGTCATCCAGTTAAAGTCCGAAAAATAGCTAATGCCCTCAAACCTTGCCTGAGTTACCGACTAAGAATTATCAATTAAATTCGCTCAGACTTTCAGACTGAGCCAACCGGAGAAAAGCTATGATTAATACCGACCAAATTAAGCCTGATATGCCCGTTGTCTGCTCTCAAGATGGCCAGTTCGCCACTGTCGATCATATGGAGGGGACGAATACCATCAAGCTGAAGAAAGATAAGACCGGTCAGCACCATTACATTCCGGTAAGCTGGGTAACCTCAACCGAGGGCGGCAAGGTTAAAGTAGATCGTCCAGGAGACCAGGCGATGAAGGAGTGGTCGACAACTCCGCCAATTATGAGCTATGAAGATCGCGATACTTACGGCATCTACAAGGGCAGACTTAATAAAGACGGCCCTGGCCCGCAACTAATGGGTGCAGACACACTGCTGGGCAACGATGTCTACAATACTAAAGATGAAGATTTGGGTAATATCAAGGAAATTATGCTGGACATGGCCTCAGGCAGAGTGGCTTACGCTGTACTCTCTTTCGGAGGAATCCTGACTCTTGGCGAAAAACTGTTTGCAGTACCGTGGGATGCGTTAAAGCTGGATAAGAAGAATAAGCGATTCACGCTAGATGTTGATAAGGAGCGCCTGAAAAATGCGCCAGGGTTTGACTCGGGTCATTGGCCCGACATGGCGGATGAAACCTGGTCGAAAGAAGTCCATTCCTTTTATGGAACAAAACCGTATTCAAGTGAATTCGGATCTTCAAGTCATTAACTGTTTTTTCTGTACCACGTTGCTTCGGCAGCGTGTTTTTTCTCGCTCGGGCACACGAGTGTATTTTCTTAAGGGGGGTGGCTCTAAATAAGCCCCCCTATTTCCAGCAAAATAGGAGCTGAATTCAACCGTCCCTTCTATTCAGGTGATGTCACTTTTCTAAGTCGGTGTCAGCAGATCGTCAAAGTCGATGTCAGCGTAACATTTGGGGGATGAAGCTGAAACTAAAAAGTAATGTCGCAAATCCTTACGCCTAGCCTACTATGAAACATAACCCCAATAACGCCAACCTTTTAGAGAAATTAACTGGGAGAAAAACATGAATGCGAACCAAGCCGATTCTTTTACTTATCAAAATGAGATCAAATCGCTTAAACATGAAATGGAATTGATCGTAAGTAAAATGGATGATGTCTGCGCATCAATAAAAACCGTTTATGCCCAATTGGAAGAGTTAGACAATCGCCAGCCTTTATTGTCACCTTGGGATAATAGTCAAAAACCTTATAAGGAAGCCGGTAATCCAGATAGCCAGACTTCTTTGGAAAAGGTTGGTGATGGTGGGTAATAGCGAGCAATTTTTTATGCTTACAACATGTACAAAAATAGCCCATAACCGTGACGCCTTTTTAATAAACAGGATCTATGAAAATTTTAAATGCGGAAATTGTGACAGCATGGTTTTTTTCGAGAATGTCTTCTGTGAAACCTGCGGAGATACCCGCGGTTTTATTCCTGAAAATATGGAAAAGGGTAGTTTTATCATTTCTAAGGTAGGGAAATGGGAACAACATTCAAAAAATCAAAACGACAGTATTCCTAATTGGAAACCCTGCACCAACTATACGGGTAACGGAGTATGTAATTGGATGCTTCCTGCTGATGACCCGAGTGATTTGTGCTGGTCATGCCGTTTGTCACTTTCCTAAGTCGGTGTCAGCCAATTGTCAAAGTCGATGTCAGCGGGGCATTTTGAGGATGAAGCTGAAACTCAAAAGGTAATGTCGCAAAAGTGTATCGAAAATATGTACTTTCTCACCATATTTTTGCAACATAAAAATCTTGATTTTACTGGGATTGCCAGATTGTCGCATAACTTTCAATTTTCGCGACACCCCATTCATGTAGTTGGTTACGGATTTCTGTTCTGCCGATTGGCCCACGCTCATGCAACTGAGTTTACCCATTTTTTGCGACGTGCTGACGTTGACTTCGACAATTTGCAACGTGGTGACATCGGGTTTGAATGCTATTGACATCGACTATGACATTTTAGTTTGCGTCCATCAAGATGATACGCGGGCTCTGGCTTATTACTGCTGACATCGACTTTGAAAAATCACATGAGGCGGCTTTTGTTGTCAGGAGGAATTAACGCTCAACGTTAAATGGCACACTCTCTTGGCCATTTTGAATATAAAGTTAAATTAGCTCATTTTCGAATGTAGCTTCGCATCCCAAGAAGAACGATGCAATATAGAGAGCTTCTGCTGCAAGTTGGCGGGAGCCTAACCAGGGATGAACATTCGCACGGCCGCTGCGCCCATGACCGCCGTCGCGATCCAGCCAAGGATGATGAGCGACCGACTCGCGGTGAAAGCGCCCATCACAGACTTATTCGAAACCAGCAAGATGATCACAACCATTAGGGGTACGGCGACGACCCCGTTGATGACTGCGCTCCAGAATAAGGCCTTCATCGGAGTAATCGGCAAATACTGGATGCCGAGTCCGGCAAGCACACTGACGGCTATGACACCATAGAATCCGCGAGCATCTGTCGCCTTGCGTTCGAGGCCCCATTTCCAATCCATCGCCTCGGAAAGGGCATAGGCCGCAGAGCCCGCGAGCACAGGCACGCCGATCAAGCCGACACCGAGAATACCAAGGGCGAAGAGTGTGTATGCGAAGTCGCCGGCGAGCGGCCGAAGAGCGCTAGCTGCCTGCGCCGCCGTATTGATGTCCGTAATTCCCGCCACGTTGAGCGTGACGGCGGTCGCCAGGATGATGAAGTAGGCCGTGATGTTGGAGTAGAGCATGCCGCTCCAGGTGTCCCATTGGATGCGGCGCAGTTCCGTGCCTGCCTTACGCGCATCCCGCACGAGCGGCGCGGCGCCTTGTCTTGCCTGCATATCCTCGACCTCTTCGGATGCCTGCCAAAAGAAGAGGTAGGGACTGATGGTGGTGCCGAAAACGGCGACAACCATGGCGGCGGTGCCAGAGTTTAGCGTTAACCTGGGCCAAACCGTGCGCAGCGCCACCTGACCCCAGGGAACATGAACCGTGAACAGGACTGCGGCGTAAGCCAGCAGTGAGAGGGTCAACCACTTCAGGAAGAAGACGTAACGATGATAGGGGACGAACACCTGCAGCAGCAGCGTTCCGAATACGAAGACCGCCGTCATGAGATGGCGATTGAGGCCGGTGACGAGCTCCGCGACTTCCCCCATGGCAGCGACATCGGCGGCGATGTTGAGGATATTGGCAACCAGTAGCAGCAACACGACGCCCAGAAGCACGATCGGTGAGAACGTGGCCTTGATGTTGGCGGCGAGTCCTTTCCCAGTGACCCGGCCGATATGCGCGCACATGGATTGCACAGCGGCCATCAAAGGGAAGGCCAGCGGCATCGTCCAAAGCATGTTGAGGCCGAATTGGGCGCCTGCCTGTGAGTAGGTGGCTATGCCACTTGGGTCGTCGTCAGCCACGCCGGTGATAAGCCCCGGCCCGATCCGCGACAGGGGGTGCCTCTTTAGGCGGCTCCAAAGGACTCGAAAGGTATTCATGCGCTGTGGTCCATTGACGTCATTCTGAGAGAACTGCATGCACTCACCTGGCTAGTGGGAAACAAGCACCGGTATTTTCGACGACAAAAGGATGGACTGAGTGGCCCCGCCGAAGATAAATTCCATCCACATGGGGTGCGAGTAGCCCCCCATCACCAATAGATCATACTGTCCCTGCTCGATGTGCTTTCGGAGTGAATCGTGTTCCTTGGCAGTCCTGATTTGGAGCACATCAGTTCCGATTTCGATCCCGTGTTTGGCCAAATGCCCCAACAGGCTCTCGGTATCGACCTCGTTGTCATCCGCAGACGTGGGAATCATCGTCACGATTTGAACCGATTGCGACAGGCGCAGTAATGGCAAGGCGTCATGGACTGCCCTGACGGCTTCACGGCTACCGTCCCAAGCGACTGCAATCCGCGCGAGCGAGTTCGACTGCAATATGGCGGGCACAACCAGAACTGGGCGACCGCATTGCAAGACGACCGAGTGGGCGATGGGTAATGGATGGGCTTCGGGCCAGCCTTGCCGTTCGTACTGCCCAAGGATGACAAGGTCCGTGTAGCGCGCTCTGTTGTTGATGCCCTGGACTACGTCACCTTCCGCATCGAACCAGCATGCTTCTGCCAAGCGCCCTATGGTCTCTTCGCTGAATACCGCCGCAGCCGCTTGGGTATCCAAGGCCAACTTCAAGGAGAGATCGGCAGCCACCTTTTCCACAAGGCTCGGCTTGAACAGAGGCGGCACCTCCACCGGTGGGGTCACGTGTATTCCGCTGAGCCGCGCGCCTATGCGTAATGCCAGGTCGACAGCGAATTGCACCCTGCGCCGCCCCGCTTGGCCCCCGTCCACGTGTACTAGCAAATCGCAAAGCATGTTCAGTCTCCTAAAGGTTTCCCCATCTGATTACTTTTGAGGATTGCGGTCGTTAGCGTATTTTTTGCTGGCATCCGCTCCTTGTTCTGCGGCTTTGACCGTATATTCACTGGCTATCTTAGCCATGGCGATCCGCTGACCCAATGGATATCTCACGATTCAATGGTAAGGAATTATCAAGAATTCTTCTGTGTGCTAGCGTACATAGAAGGAAACAACACAGGAAACGGAATTTTACGCACGTTAAGCCATTTTGTTCGCGCTCGATCACTTGAGCTTGTCTACGCCACTGGCATCAGCTTCGGCCAAATTCATTTTCATCTACTTCTACCTTTCAACGTTTTAATCGACTCATTTTGCAAAATGGTGATAGGAGCACTTACAGATAAGCGTTTCATCTAAATGAATGTATTTTAAAGTCGTTTTGTTACGATTTTTGTGGATTTTTGAGGGGTTTTGGAAAATTAATTTCTGAAAGTCTCTAGTTAGCTTAGGCTTGTCGACTTTGATGGAGCCTTGTTTCTTGAAGTGAGATTGTAGGTGCTTATTGCTCTAGAAGGTGCTGATGATAATTGCGTTTAGGGCCTCATCAGGATTGAAGAAATTAAGCTCGATAAAGTTTTTCGCAACACAAAGTTCCCGAGTCCCATATTAAAACTGGAGGTCCACAATCTTACCCGCCGAGTGTCTGATCCTGTTTTTTATACCAGGCGAGTGCCTGCTCAAAATGCTGCGGATCAAAATCTGGCCAATATTCATCCCTGACATAGAAATCTGCATAAACCGAT